>TARA_B110000008_G_scaffold68849_1_pt1 | contig 25221 bp, 14 predicted proteins | sample TARA_B110000008 | Tara Oceans TARA_B110000008 (sample SAMEA4396496) | marine metagenome | biome: Westerlies Biome; feature: [DCM] deep chlorophyll maximum layer (ENVO:01000326); material: water (ENVO:00002006), including particulate matter (ENVO:01000060) such as... | depth 40 m
TAGCAAATGTCATCGGCGATTTCCATCAAATAGACCAACGGATGACGACACCATTTATGATCGCCTTGAGGAATCAAACCTAAGCTATTCGCAATCGAAGTAAGAATGGGCAACTCACTTTGAAAACAACCAAATTTGTGTGCCTTCGCCCCACCTTTCGCGGCATGCTCAACCGTCCAGGGGTATTTCAGAAAAGTGCCCAGCGTTGCTTGCGTTAAACGCATGCCGCCACTGAATCGGTGATACTCAACCTGAGTCACAATCCGAAACCCTTGCGCATTACCTTCAAAGCTTTGCAGATCGGCTTTCTCTAACGCGCTTAAACCTTTCAACAAATACGCATTCTGCGGTTCTAAAAACCAATGCCGTATCGCATCCTCACCCGTATGTCCGTAAGGTGGATTGCCAATATCATGAGCCAAACACGCTGCCTGTAAAATAGCCCCAACATCACCGGTACTGATCGAATCAGGAAACGTCGAATTATCGCCCGACTTTAGCCCCTCAGCTACCCTAAAACCCAAACTGCGACCAACACAACTCACCTCTAAACTATGGGTTAAACGGCTATGAACATGATCATTTTCAGATAAAGGATGAACCTGAGTTTTACGGTCTAATCGACGAAAGGCACTGGAAAAAACAATTCTATCTTGATCTTTATGAAACGGCGTACGCCCATCTTCATAATCCACCTGCGTTTCACCAATCCGTAAAGGCTGTAATAACGTCGTCCAATCCATCATTATTTCTTATCCCTATAACTATTAAACAAATGCGTGCTTCACTCGGTATTTATGCGCAGGGTAGCTGCCTAAAAAACGCACCTCTTTTGCGAAAAAATTCAACTCATCCAATGCATTAATCATAGAAGGTTGATTTGGGTGCCCTGCTAAATCGATGTGAAAATGACTGGCCTCCATCGTGCCACCATCCATATAGCTTTCAAGCTTAATCATATTAACGCCGTTGGTCGCAAACCCACCCAATGCCTTATAAAGCGCGGCTGGAATGTTACGCACCGAAAATAACAAACTGGTGATATAGGGTAAATCGCTTTCATAATCATCGTTTGATGCATTTTTAGCCAACACGATAAAGCGTGTGGTATTGCCACTTACATCTTGGAAGTTTTCAGCAACCACGTTCAAACCATACAGCTCAGCCGCCAAACTCGAAGCAATCGCACCATGGCTGCCATCGATTCCCAACGCATTCGCTGTCACTTTTTCAATGGTTAAATCTTTAGCAGAAAGTGCCGTATCAGCGGCGGCAATCGCCTTGATGTTTAACTTTTCTAAATGATGAAAACACTGAGCCAACGCCTGCGGGTGCGAAGAAACCGTTTTAATTTGCTCAAGCTTAATGCCCGGCAAAGCCAGCAAACAATGATTCACGGGTTCAAAATGCTCAGCTACGATTTGCAAATGGGTCTTAGGCAATAAACGGTATATCTCTTCAACACGACCCGCGGTTGAATTTTCTAGCGGAATCATCGCGTACTCCGCGTGCCCCTCTTCAACCATTAAAATAGCCGACTGAAAATCATCACAAGCAAACGCCTCATACTGAGGAAAGACCGTCTTACACGATAAGTGCGAATAAGCTCCCTCAACCCCCTGATAAGCAACAATCGGTGGCACCGTTGAATGAAGTTGATCTGACACAATGATGTTCCTTAATTCTGAGTAACTACTATAAAAAGGCCAGTGTACTCCACTGCAAAGTAGATCACTAAACTAAAGTCTAATTGCATTGTTGAAATTAAACGGCAGATACGTTACTTTTTATGAAAAGCACATAAAAATAATAAAAATGAGCAGTGCACCCTTGAATTTAAGTTACGAACTGGTATTAGAAACCTTAGGCATTCGACCGATAAGCCATTTTAGCAATAGCCGCGAAAGCCTATCGCCAAATGAACGATTAAAACAAGTCGAATACCAAGCAAGAACCTTTGTTGACGATCTAAAACTGATCAACCAACAAGTTCATTATTTGCAAACATTTGACCTTGTCTCAATGCCCTACTCAGTAAAGTCTGCCTTTGGAAATGCAACACGCCTGATCAACCCTTACCTATACATTACCCATCGCTTTGTTGTTGTTCAGTTTGCAACCCATGCCGGTAATAAAACACTGCTATTTTCTCCCTCTGATGCCCACATTAAAACCCCCTTCAATGGCACTCAAAAAGGGTTAATGCACTGGTTACAACGCGGGTTCAAACATTGGCTAATACCACGACACAATACCGTCGAGAGCGCACTCAAAAGTACAGGCATATCACCCGGCGATATCGACTTTATTTGCTACAGCAACCTGCAAGGACAAGATTTACGGAAATGGCTCGGCAGCCATGAAAAAAAAGCCTACTTCCCTAATGCAAAATTATTAGTCATGAGCCAAGAATGGGAAGCCGCGAAAGACATGATTCCGCTGCAAAGCCAAAACTACCCAACGGATGGCCTCGATGGCATACCCGCAGAAAAAGTCATCCCCCTGCACAGCAGCATCATGCTAGGGGATAGCCTCGCGCTTATTCAAACACCAGGAAAAACCCAAGGTAACCAAACCCTAATTGCTCATACCGATAACGGCATCAGCGCCTTTAGCCATAACGGCATATCAACCGACAATTATAGCCCTCAATACTCAACCATCTACGGCATTGCAGACTACAGCGCCACAACAAACATGAGCGTTATTCCAAATACCGACGCACCAGAGCTGAGCATAGACCAATACATTTCCATGCAACTGGAAAAAACCATTGCCGACGCGCACCCTATAGATTCGCGCTTTAACAATGTCATCCCCGTTGCAGAACTAAGAGCCCGCTGGCACCCATTTGCCTTATCATCCACACTCACCTTCGGTGAATTTAAAATAGGCGAGCCATCCTCCACCCTTGCGCAAAATCGAGCAACAGTCACTTACAAAAATACCCTGACAAATAACCCAATAACGAGTAATAATAATCAGACAATCGATTCGCCAGAGACTGTGCATGAAACGTAGACAATTTTTATCACGCTTAGCCCTTATTCCTCTTAGCATCACCGCACCGCATGTATTCTCTGATAGCTTCGACGAATTTTTAAAATCGCAACACATTGAAGCTGAAAAAGTAAAAGACGACTTCCAAAGCTACCAAGAAAACTACCTTGATAGCTTCGAACAATACAAGCGAGCACTCGCAGAAGAATGGCAAGCCGTAGAAATAAGCGACCAAGACATCTGGGTTACTTACGGCAAAAACCTAAAAACAAAAACCGTCGTCGATTTCGTACGTAACGAAATTCGCATAAGCTACAAATCAGCCAACCCCAGCGAAACCTTAAACACAGACCTCGCGCACTTATTAAACCTCAGCGAATACCAAGCCATCGTTGACGACCCAACAAACAACAGCGCCCTGCACGCACAAGAATTCAGCGATAACAAACGCAAGCTATTAAGTGAACTGAACGCATTCTATGGCAATAGCGACAATGCCAGAAAACAACTGAAAAAAGTCGCCATCGTTGACCGCATAAAAACCTCAAAAGGTGACGTCACCACCGTCACCCTACCACTGCCAAAGCAACTGCCATTCAAACGCGCAGAAAAATATCTGGCCAGCGCGAAAAGAGCCGCAAAAAAATGGAACATAGACCCAGCACTCGTCATGGCAATTGCCCATACCGAAAGCCACTTTAACCCACTTGCACGAAGCCACATTCCGGCCTTTGGATTAATGCAAATCGTACCCGCCAGTGCCGGTAAAGACGCCAGCAAACTGATGACAGGAAAAACTCGACTACTCACCAGCACAGAACTGTACGACGCCGACTTCAACCTAGAAACAGGCAGCGCCTACCTCAACCTACTGCAAACGCGCTACTTAAAAGGCATCAACAACCCAACATCACGTATGTACTGCGTTATCGCCGCTTACAATACCGGATCAGGCAACGTCGCCAAAGCCTTTGTAGGCACAGCCTCCATGCAAGCCGCATTCGATATCATTAACCAACTGCCACCCGAACGCGTATACGACAGACTCAAAAAAGAACTGCCCTACGCAGAAACCCGACGCTACATAATAAAAGTCATGGCGCACCGAAAGACATACCAACAAATTATTTAATAGCAGACAAATAAGAAAGCCACTCTCTTAGAACCTAAACAGTAAAATCAACACTGGCAATCGAATCTACGCTTTCTTGAAATAAAGATTGCCTTGCATCTCTTCCAATACTGCCCGAACTTCATCAGAACATTTAATTGTCTGCATAAAATAATCAACTTTTTCTTGATACTCACTATAAATATCAGAACCATACTCTCTGTTTTTCATCAAAGCCCAAATAAACATCAACTTAAATACATGACTACCTTGTTCATCCACAGCGATATCAAGCAATCGATCAAAAATATGGCGCTCTCCATACAAGGTATCTCCACCGTTATCAGAATTGGCGGCATGCAAAATAGAAAGGCATGTATCATTATTTGCTATGTAGTGGCCATACAGATTAACAGGCAGCTGCTCTAACTGAGTGATTGAAGATTGGGGTTCTATTTTATAATGAAACTCAAGATACTGCTTTAATTTCAGACTCAAGTCAGCAAGCTTTTGCTCAGGATGATCCGGTTCAAAGGTCGTTGATAACACTGCAACCGCTTCTGTCTGCCCCGGTTTAAATAACTTTAACTTCATAACCCAATGGTCATCAGTAGCAATAAGATGAGGCAGCATAATAAGATCACACGAAAACTGCTTAGATAGATCAAGCGCATCATCACCAGAGTGCTCTGTGGTCAAAAAAACCAGTCCACCATTTTTTACACTAGGAACAAACAGAGTAGCCGAACAAGTTGAGTTCAGATTTAAAGAATCACAAATGGCTAAAGGGAAACCTCGACATAAAGAACCCTCCCTATCAGCCTTAGTAATCTTCATCACCTCACCAGCTTCCGAACCCGACTCAGCCTTACGAGTACAGCTAGCAGAAATGGTTAATAGTTTAAACGCTGCATTAGGTTTCTCATTCAACAATTCATCTTTCTTTTTATTACCGTGCAACCAGCAAGGCGGCGATATCATTAAGGTTGATATAACAGGCGCATCTTGCGGATCAATAGGACCATAACTTTTAATTTTTTGGTCAATTTCATCATGCCAAAAACTTAATCCCTTTTTCCAGTCTGGGCGATTAAGAGCAAACAACGAATCAACCAGCCTCTTAGCCTCTTGATAGCGCTCTAGCTCAATAAAAGCTTTGATTAAATTATTAGCCACATCAAAACCATGCTGTTTAACAACATAAACAGGTAGCACTAGATAAATTATTTCTGCGATGTGACCGTTACGACCCAAGTCACCACTAATCTGCATGAGTAAATCCGAAGACGGCTGAGAAACAATATCAAGACAATGAGCATAATATTTCAATGCGCTTTCTTTATCACCAGTTTCCAAGCATTCTCTCGCCAGCCAAAGCTGTGGACGCCAGGCGCCGCTAAATTCAGCAACCTCAAGTAAAGCCGCATGATAAGCCTTATGACCACCTCGCTCACGAGAGATTGCCAAGTACCAACTCAAGCCATTATCCTGATTTGGATCTAAACCTAACCCTTTCAGTAAAGTCTTTTCGGCAAATTCATTTAAGTCTTTATCAGCATAAACCTTCGCTAGATTTGTCATCAAAATCCCAGAGTCTGGCAACTGAGTTAAAGCCTGCTTTAAAACAACCTCAGCATCATCTAATAATTCATTCTTCATAAGTACAATGGCACACATACACGCGCCACGTTCTATATTTGGATCTATTTCAAATAAATGCTTTGCTGCATCCACAACATATTCATAAAAACCATCTTCCACAGCCATTAAAACAGTACTGTAAAGTTCTTGAGGTTTATCCCAATTGTCTTTGATACTACCCAGTAAAATACCATCAACCCACTGATCACGAGTAATAAAAATTTCGCGCCCAAGTTTATCGTAAGCTTTAATAAGATTTTTATCTTTAGCAGCGTGATCTTCGGAATAAACAGCAACTGTTTCAGTTTTATTAGCTGGACTCGTCGCTAGAGTTTCTGCTTTGTCAACGACTGGCGCAGCCTTTCTCTTTTTAAAAAGTGTTTTCAAAAATTTCATTATTTTTTATACCAATTGTCATATAACCGAAACTGATTAATATAATTAAATCGCATTATTATCACCCCAACTAACGCCTTAATTGTAATTTTCAATTAGATGCTCAAATTTTCTTTTTAACCGAACGATGCTTATAACAGACATATCAACTAGGTGTTTGATACTCTCTTTATTTAAAGGATATCGAAACGTTTGCCCCGTTGGGTCGATTTCTGCAATATCTTTTATATATCCATCTAAGCCATTAAGTAAATTGCCAAAGCGCTTATCTTTTAGTTTGGCTGATTTTTGCAATATTCCCAAATATTACCAACATCATGCGAACCCGCCGAATCAAATTGCCCGATAGAGCTTTCACTACGAATACTCTCAAGCATTAGTATTTGATACTTCAGACTAAGCTCTACTGCATGACGCATATTAAAACAAATAGGATATATCTGCTGGTCTACATCTCTTGTCACGATAGCGTCATTGATAAGAATTACTGCTGCATTGGCAAAGCCTTTCGCATACGTTCGGTATGATGGACTGCCATTATTCCCTAGGCAGGCATTCCATAGACTCTGAAATTGTCATTAATAAAGGCGCAAAGAAGCCGACTAATACTCCTGCTTGAGCTAACATTTCATGGCCGCTTGGGTGATTGATGTGCCAGTACCGAGTAATAGGCACGCTGTATTGTCAATGGGGATATTCCAATATTGATTTTCAGTACTTGAGGCGTGTCTTGCTTCAGTTAAATATAAAACACGACCGTCTTTTTGCATGAAACGTCATTTTCTAGGTAATAAACGTTTGCACGCTTAGAGTGCAAAATCGCTTTTAGATCGGTTAGCTGTTCCATTTCAATCTCATATTTAGAAACGTTCCTTATTTCTAGAGTTGTCTAATGTCGGCCTAAAGACCGACCCACACAAGAGTAATGCCCAATAAACATTCGTTTTACTGGTCTCTGAGCCAGATGCCAGACTCTATGGAGAGTAGCAGCTGGGCCTTCAAACACTAGACTATGTGGGCTTATGATTCTGGACTCGTAGTCGAGAATAGAGAGTGAATATATACAGGTATAAATTGATCGCTGGGTTTATGGCCTTTTAATGATGCATCGTAGATCAGGTTATTGGCTTGTAGATTCAGGTATTCTGCCAAGAGTTTTTTGGCTTTACTGCGGCCAAAGCCAAATTCTTGCTGTAGGTGGTGAAGTGTCAGTCGCCCTTCCCATTGGATGATAATTTCGATGTAGGCATAACACTGCTTCTGCTCTCTATTTAGCTTTCGATCTAAAGCGATTACCACGATTCACGTCCATGTTAAAAATAATTTAATCAACAATTATAACGATATCGATTTTTAGTCGGTATGACAATGACCTATGTCGTGCGGGCTGGGGATTAGTCCAACAAAAGAGGTTTGCGGTGATGGCCAGTCGCCCCAAAGGGCGACCTACAAAAGCATTATGCCTAAAAGAATTAGGCGCTTTTATTCTCAGCGTCAACTGGGCTGAAGCGTTGTTCTAAGTAGCTAATAATGTCGCCCGATTCATACATCCAGCTGATTTCGCCATTTTCTTCTTCTATGCGTAAGCAAGGTACTTTTAGCTGACCGCCACCTTGTACGAGTTCTTCTTTAAATTTTTCGTTGCGTTTTACGTCGCGCGTTTCAATATTCAGGCCGTTGCGTTTAATGGCGCGACGAACTTTTACGCAAAATGGGCACGCTGGATATTGGTACAGCTCTATTTTTTTAGTCTGTGCGTCGATCAATGCTTGCTCGTCCGCTTCACGTTTGATGCTTTTTGGGGTAAATACCCAATTAAAAAACAAAATTAAAGCGCCTAATATCGCTCGAACTACAACCATGATGCTCTCCTGCGTCCAAATTGACCGCGTTCATTATTTAGTATGATAGGCGCGCATTATACTTATCTGGCGATTAGTAGCCAGCACACAGGTCAATCCCCTTGCCTGTGCTACCTGTCTAGGGTATAAAACGCCTATGAAAACTCCAAAAAGAATCCAACCTTTAGTTGATGATGGTGTAGTGGACGAAGTCCTCAGCCAATTAATGAGTGGTAAAGAAGCCACTGTTTATGTTGTACGTTGTGGCGATGACATTCGTTGCGCGAAAGTTTATAAAGAAGCGGCTAAGCGCAGCTTTAAACAAGCCGTACAATATCAAGAGGGCCGTAAGAGCAAGAATAGCCGTCGCCAGCGCGCAATGGAAAAAGGCTCTAAGTTCGGTCGTAAGCAGCAAGAGGAATCCTGGCATAATGCCGAGGTCGATGCCTTGTATCGCTGTGCAGAAGCAGGTGTGCGTGTTCCTACACCATACGGCTGCTTTGACGGGGTTCTGCTTATGGAGCTTGTCACTTATGATGATGGTGATGTTGCCCCGCGCTTGAATGATGTTTCGATGACCGCCGAGCAAGCCCGCGAAGATCATTTAACCATTATTAATGATGTTAAGCGTATGCTGTGTGCTGGCTTAGTGCATGGTGATTTGTCTGAATTTAACGTTTTGGTGGATGATTTTGGCCCTGTCATTATCGATTTACCTCAAGCCGTTGATGCCGCAGCGAATAACCACGCAAAGTCGATGCTTGAGCGTGATGTCGATAATATGAAGGATTATTATGGTCAATATGCGCCTGAACTGTTACGCACTCATTACGCTAAAGAAATGTGGGCTTTGTATGAAGACGGTAATTTAACCGTTGATACTGAGTTAACCGGTCTATTCGAAGAAGCCAAAGAAAGTGCTAATGTCGATTCTGTGATGGATGAAATCCGAGCGGTACTAGCGGAAGAACGTAAACGCAAGGAGCGTGAAGAAAACGCTGATGACAATTACACCTACGAGCAGCTTTAATCTGCTCTATTAAGCCCTATCAAGTATCATTTCTAAAATTATTGTCTAGGCTTTTAATTAAGTCCTAGATGATTTTTTTTAAATGAAACGCTACTTATCTGATACCAGTTTTAAAATCTCCATTGGCTTTTTATTAGCCACCATGACCCTTCTATTAATACTTGCGGCTGTGCTAGAGGGACAACTGCGTGAAAAATTGGAGCGCGATAGTTCTAAACAAGTTGAAGCCAGCGGCAATGCCATTGTTTCAGACCTCATAAGAAAAACGTCTTTAATCCATTCTTTAGCAGAAAGCTTAACGGCGGCTGTTAAATCGATCCCCTATTCCGACCAAACCTATCATCAATTATTACCTCAACTTATTGATCTAAATAATGCCAATAGCTTGGTAGCAGGCGGCGGCATTTGGCCTGAGCCTTATCAGTTAGATTCTAGTAAAGAAAAAAACAGCTATTTTTGGGGTAAAAATACAGACGGCAGCTTAGATTTTTATAATGACTACAATCTAGCCAACGGTAATGGTTATCACAATGAAGAATGGTATTTGCCTGCAAAATATTTAGCCGATGATAGTTGCTATTGGTCACGCTCTTATGTTGATCCATTTTCAAAGGAGCCTATGGTCACCTGCACAGTGCCTATCCATAAAGATGGCCAATATATGGGCGCATCAACCATCGATATGAAACTCGAAGGATTGAATACTTATTTTAGTCAGCAAGCTAATGAGCTAGGTGGCTATGTTTTTTTAGTCGATCAAAATAACAAGTTCATCAGTTTTCCGCAGATTGATTCGATCTTGAAAAACAAGCAATCTGAGTTCATTAACGTTAATGAGCTGGCATCCAAGCACCCTGCGTTCACATACCTGGCTGATCGCCTAGTTAAGCTGGCAAAGAAGGTATTTACCATTAAGCCAGAACATGAGATTCAACGTCAGAAAATGGCGGAATATTTTAAAGAAACGGGGGATCAGATATCAGGCAATCAAGCCAACATTATGGCGTCTTCTATCATAAATCCAGTAAAAGAAACCCTGCGTAACAGTTATTTACTCGATCACTTTCAGTTAGATGAGGATTATATATTACAAGAAGAGGTTAATATTTCTATTTTCCATGTGCCTGAATCTTATTGGAAACTGGTGGTCGTCACCCCCACATCGAAAGATTTCATTGCTGTTTCTAACATTATTAAAGAAACATCAAAGCAAATTTTTATTCCCACTATTGCGACCATGTTTGTCTTCTTTATTTTCATTCATTTGAACTTTATCCGCCCGCTTATTCGCATTAGTAAACACATGCGAAAATACGCGCACAATCAGGAAAGCGAGCAACCTCTCACCGGCTTTGGCCAAGGTGATTTTGGCAAACTGGCGGCGTTATATAATAAGAAAACTGATTTGGTTAAAAAATCCCTTTTAGAAATTACTAAATCAAATTCACAACTTCAAATTTATGCATCTTACGATGATTTAACCGGTGCTTATAACCGCCGAGCGTTCGACAAGTTAATCGAAGAAGTTTTACAAAAACACTCTCGTAATGAATACGCTATTTTCTATTTAGATTTAGACCAGTTCAAAGTTGTCAACGATACCGCTGGGCACCTTGCAGGCGACCAACTTCTGATCGCTATTAGCAAATGCATAACCCGATCATTAAGAGACGGCGATATACTCGCCCGTATTGGTGGTGATGAATTCGCCATGATTGTTCACGCCCCTTCCATAGAAATTTCATTAGCCATTGCCGAACGGATTAAAAAAGCCATTTCAGGTTATCGCTTTAGTTGGGAAAATAATATTTTTACGGTCAGTAGCAGCATTGGCATTTTGCATTTAAGTACCATGCAAGGTGATAAAGAAAAAATTCTTAGCTGTGTCGACTCCGCCTGTTATGCCGCTAAAGAAGCGGGCAGAAATAGAAACCATCTTTATTTACCTGAAGACAGTGGTTTATCTGAACGCTTTGGTGAAATGGAGAGTTTGGTGGCCTTACGTAAGGCATTAGATGAACAAAGAATGTTTCTTGAATATCAGTTAATAAAACATATCACAGGGGACTCTGCGTGTGGTTTTGAAGCGCTGGTAAGAATCAAAGGCACTGACGGCACGACAATTTATCCGAATAAATTCATGCCTGCTGCCGAACGTTACAACGCAACTTGGGACGTAGACCAAAGGGTTATTGAAAATTCGATTAAAGAGTTTAAAGACATTAAGAAGATGTTCAATGTTGGATTTTGCTCTATTAATTTAACCGCTGACGCACTTAATCACGAGCAGTTATTAACGACTATTGAAAATGCATTAAAAGAAAATGATGTCCCTGGCGCTTACTTTTGCTTTGAGATAACAGAAACCAGTGCTATTGCAAACATAGAAATGGCAAGCAATATAATAAACAGCATACGGGAGTTAGGCAGTTTAGTCTCTTTGGATGACTTTGGATCAGGCATGTCGTCTTATAGTTATCTGAAGGAGTTGCCCGTTGATTATTTAAAAATTGATGGAGCCTTCGTAAAAAATATTGCTACCGATGCCATTGACCATGCCTTTGTAAAATCGATCACCGACATTGCCTCGGCCATGAACATTAAAACGGTTGCAGAATGGGTTGAGAATGAAGACATCGTAAACATACTAAAAGACATTGGTATTGATTATGCTCAGGGCTTTGGTATCAGCAAGCCAATGTCTTATTCTAATCTAGTTCTTAATAAACAAGACATCGATAATAAAATTGCTCAGCATTACGAATAGCGAGCAATTTTTTTACGAATATCACCATAACGTAATGCCTCACAACTCCCAAAGCCCGTCAGCTGTCGTACTTTATTGCGGGCAAAAACAGGCACACTGATGCCTGCTAAGAAACGACATTGAAGATCGACTGATACGTCAGCTTTGCCCGTTAACTGCTGATGCAAGCCTGCAAGACACTGCTGTAAGTATTCATCACTTGGCCACTGTACTTGTTCACTGTATTCAAGTTTCGCTATTTGGCCTCGGCAAACGCTGCAATGACCACAGGCCTGAGGGGCTTGCTGATCGTCAAAATAGCGGGCTAAATTGAAACTTAAGCAACTGTTCAGTTCAAAAAAACGAACAAGTGATGCAATGCGCTTAATTTCCTTTTCTTCCTTGTCGACAAAATAATGGTGTATTGATTCTGCCAATTTTGGGTTATGCAGCGCTGCTTGATTAACTTGAAATACTTCGGTCATTTTTTTACTTTCAAGTTCAATCAATTGTTTTTCTGCCAAATAATCCAATGCGGTAATCACTCGACTGCGATCGGCTTTATATTGATTAAATAAGGCCTCAAAATCCGGTGCGCCCCACACTTTTTTAAAGTGACTGGTATTAAAAACAGCGTCTAAAAAGGCTCGGCGCTCACCTTCAAACATGGCTAAAACTGCATCTTTGTCGTGTAAAAACTTGTATTTGAATTCGGCAAAATACGCGTACATGGGTTTGATCACCCCTTGCATTTCTAACTGAACGAGCAGCGTTTTTAATGGCAACTGTCTAATATTACTGGCATTAGACAGCCCAACTACTTGCAGTTCCCATTCTGTTGTATCATTTTCTCTAGCCGAAGGTTTACTTTCGTGGCGAATATTATCCAATAAAAACTCGATCGCTGACCGTTCTGGGGTATCCCCGTAAACAAAGTTTTCGACGGTATTTAGACCATCTAAATTAGCCAGCGTTAGGCAATTAGATGGCTGGCCATCACGCCCTGCACGGCCAATTTCTTGGCTGTAATTTTCAATCGATTTAGGCAGGTCATAGTGGATAACAAAGCGTATGTCTGATTTATCAATGCCCATGCCAAAAGCAATCGTTGCAACAACAACATCCGTTCGTCGTTGCATAAAATCATTTTGAATCTGTTGACGCTTTTCCGATTCAAAGCCTGCATGGTAGGCGACTGCATTAATACCCGCGGCGTGTAAATAAGCCGCAACTCGCTCGGCGGTATGCTGCAAAGTCACATAGACAATGCCAGAGCTTTGGGGAGAAAAAATCTGTTGCTGATGCCTAATCTGTTGCAATAAAGATTGAGGTTTTTCAGATTCTTTAACCGGTATGACGGCCAAATCTAAATTGGAACGATAGAATCCAGTTTGTACAATATGCTCAGGCGCAATGGCAAATTTAGTCGCCATGTCATTTTTAACTTTTTTGGTCGCGGTGGCCGTTAATAATAAAACTAAGGGAATATTCAATTCTTGGCAATAAGTTGGCAGTTTTAAATAGTCGGGCCTAAAGTTATGCCCCCACTCTGAGATGCAGTGCGCTTCATCGACCACCAACATAGAAATAGGTACTGCATTAATGAATTGGCGAAAGCGTTCATTTTTAAAGCGTTCAACAGACACCATTAATATTTTAATTTTGCCTGAGCGCACATCGGACATAACCTGCTGGCTTTCATCGCCACTTAAGGTTGAATCGATACTGGCTGCGGGAATACCTTTGCTCGCCAAAAATTCTAACTGGTCTTTAATCAAAGCGAGTAACGGCGATACTACCAGAGTCACATGAGGAAGGTGTAAGGCGGTAAATTGATAGCACAATGATTTACCTGAACCCGTGGGGAAAATAGCTAATGAAGATTGCCCCGCAAGCAATTGCCTAATCGTTAGGTCTTGTCCGAGTCGGAACTGATCAAAACCAAACGTATGTTTAAGAGAGTCTGTGAGTTCAGGTGTCATCGTATTTAGGCCGCCGATAGGGGTGTATTATTGTTAGAGAAAGCATATTGAGATTCTAATTTGCTATTCCCTAAGCCATTAATTTTTGTTACCTGAATTTGAACGGGAATGCGTTCTTTCATCGCTTCTACATGGCTGATAACACCAATCATTTTTCCTGAGGCATTCAGGCTATCCAGTGCATCCAATGCCATATCCAGTGTTGCACTGTCTAATGTGCCAAAGCCTTCATCCAAAAACAGCGATTCGATTTGGGTTTTATGACTGACTAAATCAGATAGCGCCAGTGCTAACGCAAGACTGACCAAGAAGCCCTCTCCTCCGGATAACGTTTTGGTATCGCGAACATCATCGGCTTGCCATGTATCAATCACTTCAAGCTCTAATGCTTCTGATTCTTTGCGTTGCAATAAATAGCGACCGTGCAAACGATTTAATTGAATATTGGCTAAATAGACTAGGTGATCAAGCGTTAAGCCTTGAGCAAAACGGCGGAATTTATCCCCTTTCTGCGATCCAATTAAGCTGTGCAAATAAGCAATGTCGTCATAATTCACTTTGGCTTTTTGAATGTCGAGCAATAAGCTTTCTTGCTTCTGTCGCTTGTCTTGATCACTTTGCATTCTGTTTGCTATCTCCCCTTGCTGCTGAGATATGCTTTTAATGAGATCATTGGCTTGCTGAACGTTCAAGCTGACTAATGCTTCACGCTGTTCACTAGGCCGTGAAATATCAAACCCAGTAATATCAGACCCGGCAATATCAGCGCACGCATCAGCAGACAAGGTTTGCACGCTTAACTTGGCTTGTTCTAATAATCCTTGCTGCTTCACAATCTCGTATTCAATGGTTTGCTGCAAAAGCAATAATGCTTGCTTTTGCTCATCAGAAAGTCGCGCAGTTAAATACGCCTGCTGATCATCAAACGGGCTTTGCGCAAGTGCGTCCAGCCATTGCTTTTGTGTATGCTCATACTCTTGCTGCAATTGAGCAATATGGGTTTTAGCACTGCTCAGTTGGCCATGAATATTCTGTAATTGCTGCGTTAACCGGGACAAGGCCGTTTGGCTTTTTTGCTGCGCATCTTCTGCCTGTCGCAGCCTTGTTTCTAACTGCTGACGCACAAGACCAATATCGGTTTCGGGCAGTAACGTATTTCGATCACGTTGTTTTTCAGCCAATACTTTTTCAGCTTGCTGAGTTTTTTCGACAAGAATCAAAAGCTGTTGATTAAGGCTGTTTAACTGTAATTCATTGTGTTTAAACTGCTGTTCTAATGATTGCAGCTCTTGCTGATGGCTCACTTTAGACGCCGTAATACGGTGCCACTGCTGGCTATTTTCTTGTTGCACAAGCAGCCATTGGTCCATTGCATTCAGGTCTGGCAAAGACAGCTGAAGTTGTTGTAGCTGCTGCTCAACGGCGTCATTTAGTTGCTGAGATTCTTGCCCTTGCTGCTGTAGGGATAACAAACTTCTTTCTAATTGTTGTTTTAACCCTGTTTGATTTTTTTCTAATAGCGCGCGTTTCTGTTGTTCATTTAAGCGTATTTGTCGAGCCGACTCTAATGACGTTTGTGCCTGCTGCCAGCGCGTATTGAAATCATTTAAGGTATTGCCATATTGCTGAGTTTCAATCAGTTGCTGGCTTAATTCCTGTTTTCGTTGCTCTGTTTGTGAAGTATCCAGCGTTTTGTAAGTATCAATTTTAGGATGATCGGTAGAACCACAGAGCGGACATTCTTGATTGGCTTGCAGGCGATCACGCTCACTGCTTAAGTCTTCAATACGACGTTCTTGAATCAGTAAAAAATCAACATCTTTTATCTGTTGCTGGTAAGTCTGATACTGCGCTCTTAAAAGTTGAACGACATCTTCAATTATAGGCTGCGATAAAACAGTCGCCGCGGAATTATTAGCGAGCATAAGCCCGGCTAACAAACTGTCAGGAATGTGGATCACCGTAGCAACTGATTGTATGTTGCGAATAATCTCTTGTTCTAACTGCTCTAGCTCTTGCTCTTTTTGCTGCTGTTTCAGTAACGCAGAAGCAATCACTTGATCTTGCTGTTGCAGCTGACCATTTGCTTCATCAAACTCAGCTTGTTGAAGGTTATGGCTAAGCTGTGCCTGAATCATTGAATCTTTTAACGGTTTCAGTCGCTGTAACTGCGCCGTAATTAACGGTAAATGGCTGTGCAAATTTTCATGATGTTGATTCGTTGCCAAATACTGTTCGCTATTTGCTAAAGTCTTTTGTATTTGCCCGCGCTGATGAATGAATACCTGCTGTTGTTGGCTATACTCTTGCTGAGAAGCATATAAAGGCTGTGTATTTTCGCGCAGGCTGTCTAATTGAGTCGTGAACTGATGAATTTCGGCATCTAAAGGAACGATTTTTTCATTCAATAGTTTCTGAGTTTCTTCAACATCACACTTCACTTTAATGAAGTTTTCATTACCTAAGGCGACAATGCTTTCTTGCTGGCTTACCTGTTTCTCGGCTTGCTGCTGCTCTGTAATAATTACATCGAGTTGCTGCTGTTGCTTTTCTAATCGTTGTTGAATTTGCTGATACGCTTGAAAATCAGGCGTTATTTTATCGGCAGGCTTACTTTTTTCTATTTTTTCTAATTGTGGTTGTTCATCCCGTTGTTGCTGAAGCGCTTTATTCAGATTCAACTGGGTTTGCTCTAATAAGCGCTCAGCATGATTCTTCTTTTCTAACCACGATAATTGCTGTTGCAGTTTTTTATATTTTTCTTCTTCTTGCGTTAATTGCTGTTCAAGTTCTTTATGCTGTTGGGTTAATGCGGCTAATTCTTCAGGCAGCAGCATTTCCATACCTTCTGCTCGAGCGTTAAGCTGATCAAGCTGATGTTTACTGGCAACAAATTTCTGATGAACATTTTCCGAAATTAAACCGTAAATTTCTGTACCGGTTAATTCTTCTAATAGCTCTGCTCGCTCGTTCGCCGCCGCGTTAAGAAAAGCGGCAAATTGTCCTTGCGATAGCATCATAGATTTTGTAAAGCGGGCAAAATCCAACCCGGTAATACTTTCTATTAACCCGCTCATTTTTTTTACTTGCGAGGCCAATATTTTGCCATCATCAACTCGTACCAGTTCGACAATGGCATCTTGTAAATTGCCCTCAACTTTATTGCGTGAGCGCCTTTGGCTCCAGAAAGCACGATACTGCTGCCCTTTCACTTCAAATTCGACTTCAGCCAGACAATCCGCGGTACCTTTTGTCATCAAGCCATTATTGGATTTATTAATCCCCCCCAATCGCGGAGTTTGTTGATACAAGGCCAAACAAATAGCGTCTAGCAGGGTCGTTTTACCGGCTCCGGTTGGGCCAACGATTGCAAATAGGCCGCTTTCACTAAAAGGGGCTTGAGTGAAATCTATTTTCCACTCGCCTTTTAAAGAATTTAAGTTTTTAAACCTCAGGCTATTAATTTTCACTGTTCACCTGCTCGGCTATTTGATTAAACAAGGTTAATAAACGTTGTTTGCGTTGCTGTTCGTCTGGCGTGCTGAATTCTTCTTGTTCTAATCGGCGTTTGAAGACATCTTCAGGGGTTAACTCGGCCAAAACTTCGTTATGCACACGCTCAATTTGCTGCTGTTGCTGCTTGCGTGATCGGCGAAGTTGCAGCACTTCAACATTCATTGTTGCGGTTATTTGCTGGATTCGAGATTGCAGGTCGTTTAAATAATCCTGAGTATCGACTTCGATTGATAGCCAGGTTGGTAATTCCGGTTTGCTTTCCGTTAACGCTGTATCTAACGCTTTATTTAAATCTGAAAGTTGTTGTTCAATGCTTTCTAAATTGCCTTTAATCACTTTCATCGGCTGAAACATAGGCACGGTTAACGGTATTATTTTGGATAATTTACCGGCGTCAAATTCAACGATAAGCACTTGTTTTGGACTGTTGAGTTCATCAAAACTTAATGGAATAGGAGAACCGCAATAACGAATATGTTCACTTTTAGCGACTATTTGCGGGCGGTGAATATGCCCTAGTGCAATGTAATCGGCGGGCGGAAAAGAGCTGGCTGGAAATGCTTCTAAATTGCCAATATAAATATCTCTTACTGATTCCGAACTTTTAACGCCCATCGCCGTTAAGTGCCCCGTGGCAATGATCGCTACAGGATGATCTATCTGCGCTTGCTTTTCTTTCGCAAGGCTAAAAAGATGCTGATAATGCTCTTTAATCGCACTTCCTAGCGCCTGCTGTTTTGCATCACCCGATTCATCCGCCTGACTCTTAATCACATCTCTAGGGCGGATATAAGGAATCGCGCATAAGATGGCATCGACCTCCCCTTTACGATTTTTAAGCGTTAATATTTGCTCTTCACTATTGGGGTTCACACTAGAAACAACGTGTGTATTTAGCTGCGCCAAGATATTTTTAGATTCATTCAGCGTGGATACCGAATCATGGTTACCCGCCAAAATAACGAGCTGGCAGTTAAGTTTGTGAGTGCCAATAACGAACTGGTTATAAAGTTCGCGGGCATAGCTAGGCGGTGAGCCTGTATCAAAAATATCGCCGGCAATGATAACAACATCAATTTGCTGTTCTTCTATTTGCTGGAATAGCCATTGTATAAATTGCTGATGTTCGCCAGCGCGGCTCTTATTGATAAAAAATTGGCCTAGATGCCAGTCAGAGGTATGTAAAATTCGCATAATGTGCATCTTTCCTAATATCCCAAGAGTTTATCTTAATGGCACTACCATGACGAGGGATGACGAAAGAACATTTAAGGCAAAAAAAAGGCAGCCCGTAGGCTGCCTTATTATGAGATCTGCTTCTAGTGATTAGCCAGCAGGATCTAAATCACCGTGCTGTTTCTTATGGCGAGCAATAATTTGCTGTGGCTTTAAGATAAATGTTGCAAGCGCAGGCAGTAATATTAATGCACCTAGCATGTTCAATAAGAACATAAAGGTTAATAGAACACCCATATCTGCTTGGAACTTAATTGGAGATAGAATCCAAGTACCAACACCAATCGCTAAGGTAATACCGGTAAAGCATACGGCCTTACCTGTTGATCTTAACGTTTCAAAGAAGGCTTCTTGCAGCGTCTTGCCTGCAATCAACATGACTTCTAAGCGGTTATAAATGTAGATACCATAATCGACACCAATACCGACACCTAAAGCAATTACTGGCAATGTTGCTACTTTAACGCCAATGCCTAAGTAAGCCATTAATGCTTGGCAAAGAATTGAAGTTAAGGCCAATGGAATCAAAATACACGCGATAGCACGAATAGATCGGAAGGTTGCAAAGCACAGAGCAAATACAACAACGTAAACGAAAATCAGCATGGTATTTTGCGCATCACCAATCACTTCGTTAGTGGCCGCTTCAATACCTGCATTTCCTGATGCCAATTGAAAACGCACAGGAACACTAGCAAGTTCACCGTCTGTTATGGCTTGTTGAATACCTGCGATGCTCATAGCGAAGTATTTTTCATCAACGTTATCATCGTATTCTACTTTAAATTTTTCTACCGCGGCCACGGCATTTTCTAACGTTTCAGCTTTGTGATCATTTAGATAAACAAGCACAGGAGCCATTGAACAATCAGAGTTCAATAAGGTAGAAGGTGCACGCTGAATCGAAGTATTCAAGATAGTCTGGTTACGTGATAGCGCTGACCATTTTATATTGCCTTCGTTCATGCCCTTTGTTACAAGTTTCGATACGGTCACCATTGAAACGGTTGACTGAACACCTGGAACGTTTTCCATGTACCACATAAAGCGATCAATAGAGTCCATCACTTTAAAGCTATTGCACTGCTCTTTAGCGGTTTCGACCATAACTAAGAAAACATCAGAACTGGTCGAATAATTTTCTACCATGTAAGCATTATCTAGGTTGTAGCGGGAATCTTGACGAAGCTCTGGAGCACCTGCATCGAGGTCACCAATTTTTAACGATTGGCTTTTATAGATACCGCCAACGGCTAATACGATTGCGATAATAATAGGAAAAGGCGCAACTTTTGGGCTAGCGATTTTTGATAACGCAATCCAAAGTTTTGGTTCAGTTTTCTCATTACTAACAGCATGCGCAATACCTGATTTACTAATGCCCACATAAGACATCACCAATGGCATTAATACGAGGTTGGTAACAATAATCATTGCAACACCGACACTGGCAGCAATGGCAAGTTCTTGAATAACACCAATTTCAATGAAGAGTAAGGTTGCGAACCCCAAACCATCACTTAATAAAGCCAACATACCAGGAACATATAAACCGCGGAATGCTAAACGCGAGGCCATTAATTTATTAGCGCCTTTGCCCGACTCAATTGCGATACCACTGATGATTTGCACGCCGTGGCTGATACCAATAGCAAATACTAAGAAAGGTACCAATACAGAATATAAATCGATGGTGAAGCCCATTAAGGCAAGCGCACCTAACTGCCAAACAACCGCGACTAAAGAGGCAACAATCGGAATTAATGTGCCGCGAATACAACGTGAATACATAAACAATAAGATGGCGGTAAAGATAATCGCCGCTATGAAAAACCAGACGATGGATTTTACACCGTCAAGTAGATCGGCCAGTTTCTTTGGTGTACCTGTCATGTAAACAGTGATGTCATCACTTGAAAAAGCATCACGAACTTTTGTTTCTAACGCGTTGGAAAATGCTTGATAATCTAACTTCTCGCCAGTATCTGGATCGATTTCTACTAACGGGATATCAATGATCGTCGAGCTAAAGTTGTTAGCAACAAGGCGTCCTACTTGGCCTGATTTCAATACGTTTTCACGCAAGGCATTTAAGCTTTGCTCAGAACCATCATAGGTTGCTGGAATAACCGGGCCACCTTGGAAGCCTTCTTCTGTTACTTCTGTCCAACGAACATTCGGTGTCCACAAAGATTTTAAAGCGGAACGATCAACCCCTTTAATGAAGAAAATTTCATCATTAATACGCTGCAACGTCGCCATGTATTCTTTGGTGAAAATATCACCTTTTTTGGTTTCTACAGACAGTTTGATATTGGATAAACCGCTGCCTAATTCTTCTTTGTGCACCAGATAGTTTTTAATAAACTGGTGTTCAAGTGGAATGTATTTTTCGATGCTTGAATCAAGCTTAATTTGAGTTAAGCCATAAGCAAATACAATCGTTAATAGTGCAAGAATCGCTAATACAACAGGACGAGCACTGAACAACATTCTTTCTAAAAACGGTTCAGTCACCGGTGATATTATAAAATGTTCTGGTTTTGATGATTTATGATTTACGGTATTTTTATTAGACATGATTAGAAGTTCCCTTCAGCCATAGTAATTGTTTCATCAATCACTAACCCTTTGGTATCGATACGTTCAATACCTGCTTCGCCAACGATCACGATGGTGCCGTCAGGTGCTTGTGCAAGAGAAGCTGAAGTTGTTCGACCTGGTAAAATAATGGATTTTGCATCATCTGACTGACGGTTTAATAAAATAACTGAGCCACCGTTGCCAACTAGAGCATGCGTTTTATTTGATTTGGTAATGCCTGCCATTAAGGTTTGTTCGGAATTTGTATATACTTTTTCCCACTGGATTCCGCCATCAACTGAGTGATAAAGGTTGCCACGCAAGCCAAATACAAGAATATCATCTTTTTCTGCATTAATGCCGAAGAGTGAACCTTCATAAGGAGAGGGTATTGAGCGCCAGTTTTCGCCCATATCGTCAGAGCGTATAATCAAACCCTGCTCGCCAACTACCATCAATGAACGCGAACCAACCATGGCGATACCATTAAGATGCAAGCGATCGTTATTATCTAGATGAGAAGACCAATCCGTCCAGTTTGCGCCACCGTCAGTCGTATGAAAAGCCATACCATAAGCCCCAACCGCAAAACCGATGTTAGCATCGTAAAACCAAACATCTAAGAACGGTTTAGTAGAGCCACTTTTTTGGTCATACTGAGCGTCCTCTAAAGCATAAGTGATATTTTCTAAAAACATTTCAGCATTATCAATTTCGGTAGCATCGCCAGAATCTTCTGCTGCTTGTAATGCCGCAATGGCTTTGTCTTTATTTTCGCGAGCACCTTTAACAATTGCGGTATTGGCTAAATAACCATCGAATTGCTTAACCCAAGTTTCACCCGCGTCGGATGAATGCAGAATTAAACCATCATGCCCCACTGCCCAGCCTTTGGTTGCACTGGAAAAATAAACGGCAGTTAAGGTTACCGATGAAGGTGTACGTGACTGATCCCAACTTTTACCATTGTCATCAGAATAGACAATGTGTCCATGTGCACCCACAGCAATTAAACGACTGCCAACACGGGTAATGTCTAATAATAAGCTTTCATGAGCTCGATCAGTTGATAGCGCGGGGCTTTCCAAAGGATCTTGCCATGCAGATTGTGCCAATGTCGTAAACATTAAACTTACCGCAAATAATGCGGATGTGATGAACCTTTTTGGCGGTACCACGGTAACGATTCTCATTCGAATCGATGGGAATCTCATATAACGCTCCACTTTTTTATAATTTTTTTTAAGGTCGCTAGCATAGCCGACCCCTAATCAATTATCTAACGTGCATATGTTAAATAATGTTATTGATAAAATAGATTATCGTTTACCACGACGACGCAAGGCCGAAGGCGTGAAATACTGATCGTTCGGAAGGTCTCTACTAAAATCAACCGTTCCGCGCTCTTCGTTATCAAGCCCCTGTACGTGATAGCGTCTCGCTTTAACATCATGAAACACATCCAGTGTGGTCCAGGTTACAGGCACTTCGTAATAATTTTTCAAATAAGCCATACTAATGCGCCACAAATCGCCAGCGCTATCGTATTGGTCTGCAACAGCAATGCCCCAAGTATCTTCATCGATGTAAAAACGACGCTTATTATAGACATGGCGAGCACCGGCTTTCAGGTTCGCTTCAACAACCCAAACGCGGTGTTTTTCGTATCGAGTATGGTCTGGATTGATGTGGCCTGGCTTAAGAATTTCTTTATAAGTCAGTTGATTGCTCGCCAAATCATAGTTGTTATAAGGAATGTATATTTCTTTCTTTTCTATTAGCTTCCAATTGTAGCGATCAGGAGCACCGTTATACATATCGGTATCATCGGCGTAACGAAGTCCATCGGCAGCGGCAATCGGTGTATCGTAAGCTAGGTTAGGTGCACGACGTACTCGGCGCTGACCTGCGTTATAACCCCACGCTTGGCGAGACTCTTCAACCTGATCGATGGTTTCATGAACCAAAACGGCACCACCGGCTAAGCGCGCAGGTGCTTTCGTGAATGATAAGTAGTAAAAAAGAATGTTATTCAGTTCATCAATCGTTGTTTCAGGATTGTAAAAATTGAACAGCGCTTCTTGCTGAACGGTTACTAAAGAAAAAGCACCGTCTTTTTGAACCGCTACTTCAGAAGAACGACGGCTAAAGAAAACACCACGCCAGCGCGTGATATGATTCCAAATAGCTTCTAGACCGGTTTTAGCGATCGGGAATGGAATGCCGCCATACGCATAACGAATGCCTTCACCATTTTTGTTCAATTCTGCACGAATAGCATTCTTGTAGGTATTTTCATAGATTTGTTCTGGTGCAGCGGCACTGCGGCGGGTTTTATAAATGGGCATTTTGAACGTATCAGGATACGTTTTAAATAATGCCAATTGGCCGTCGGTCAAAAACTCTTTGTATTTGGCGACATTCGCCGCAGTAATTACGAATAAAGGTTTATCTTTGGGATAAGGGTTTGAGTGATGCTGACCTGATTTTTTATAATCCAGTGTTGCAACAGAAACACCTCCTCGCCAGGGTGGAATATCTTTACCATTGCCTGCTCGTTCTGCGCCTAACGGTGTTAGTTCACCCTTAAGACGTTCCGCCTCTTGAACGGAAACTGCTGCTGTGGCCAATTGGCTAAAAGTTGCCAATGCCAGAACGCCAGCCGCGACCCAATTGTTCTTTTTCATTCTGCGACCTCAATATTATTCTTATATTATTCTTATCTAGGTAATAGATATTTATGGCCTTAGCATAAAGAAAGTTAGCCCTAGTCTCAATGCGCCTAGGGCAGTTAATTTATTCTAAGGCATAAAACTGCCAATTTTGTACAAAAAACATTCGATTATAGCGACAAACTCTTACTTACAACCTCATAAACATCTTTTGAAAGTGCAGGTTGCGCCATAATACGCTGCAACTGCTGCTTCATTTGCTGACCTTGCTGATCAACATATCGACGCCATTTGCTTAAAGGAGCCACTAAGCGAGAAGCGATTTGTGGATTCAGAGTATTTAATGAAATGATATTATCCGCTAATAATTGATAACCAGATCCATCTTCAGCATGAAAATTAACCAGAGATTGGCCAGCAAATGTGCCAATAACTGAGCGCACTTTATTCGGATTTTTAATATCGAATGCTTCATGACTTAACAGTTTTTGAATATTTTCAACATGACCATATTCAGCGGACCCAGCTTGAACCGCTAACCATTGATTTACCACCAAAGGCTCTGCTTTCCATTGCTGATAAAAAGAATCCAATGCAGAACGAGCTTCTAAGCTGTGTTTTGAATTAACCAAACTTGCCAGCGCCGCCATACTGTCGGTCATATTGTCATTGTTTTCAAACTGCTTAACCGCCAGTGCTTTATAATCACCGCTAGTCGCTTTAAGCAAATAGCTTAATGCTGCATTTTTCAAACCACGCTGAGCCATTTGACCAGGTTCTGGCAAATAACCTTGTGTGATGTTCAAGCGCTTATACAATATTTCCAAATCCGCCGCTAAAGCATCGGCTAATACTGTTTGTACATGAGTACGCGCTTGGTTTATTGCATGAATATCAATCTCTTCTTGGGTTTCGGCAATGTATGAAATACTCGGCAGTATCAGCATTTTAGCGAGCATCGCGTGATCAAGATCATCACGCTGCAATAAACTGCCATAAGCCGTTAGCAAACGTGGATCAACCATTAGAGGCAAGTTTGCTTGTTGTTGTGACATGACTTCATAGATCACATCCAATGCTAATTTTTGACCTGCATCCCAACAATTAAAACCATCACTATCGTATTGCAATAAGAAGAGTAATTGATCACGGCTATAGTCATAATTCAATTTAATCGGGGCTGAAAAATCACGTAATAACGACGGCACAGGCTCTTTTTCAATCCCAGTAAAGACCAAAGTTTGCTCTTTTTCGGTTAACTGAAAAATTCCACCACTGAAACTGTCGCTTTTGCTTGACGTATTTTCATCCATAACGAGTTCAAGGTCTTGTCCACTTTCGCCCAACAAGCCTAGCTCAATAGGAATTAAGAAAGGTTCAGCGCAAGACTGTTTGAAATTCAACGTATAGGTTTTAGCCACGTCATCATACTGGCTAACAACATCAACAATCGGTGTGCCTGCTGAT
>TARA_B110000008_G_scaffold67790_1_pt1 | contig 25094 bp, 23 predicted proteins | sample TARA_B110000008 | Tara Oceans TARA_B110000008 (sample SAMEA4396496) | marine metagenome | biome: Westerlies Biome; feature: [DCM] deep chlorophyll maximum layer (ENVO:01000326); material: water (ENVO:00002006), including particulate matter (ENVO:01000060) such as... | depth 40 m
GATTATGAGTCCGTTGCTCTAACCAATTGAGCTATGGGCCCTTAATAAAGGTTGCAAATTGCTAATTTTTTATTACTTATTAAATATTTTTTTTCTTATTTCTGTAGCAGAGATTTCTCCAACTTTTTTTGGTGGAACATGCTCAATAATATCATAGCCTACACCTCTTCCATAATTTATGGATTCGATATCGGGTATAATAATAACCTTAACCCGACTAGCTAATATTAAATCATCTAATTCTTTTTCTATATTTAATTTTACTTCTACTGGATCGTATGGATTGCTATCATCCTGGCTCACTTCTCTAATACAAATAAGAACATTTTTATTTTGTGCTAATCTTTGGTCAATTAGCCAGCGGTGGCCATCATGCCACGGTTGCCATCTTCCTATAAACATTGAGTATTTCATCTACGCTCTCCTCGATAGTTAATTTACCAGTATCAATTGCTAAATGTGCTGGGTCAGTCGGTACTTCATAGTCCTCAGCAAAAAAATTTTCTCTTCCTCTTATTTCTGTCGTATGAAGATAAATTTCTAAAAATTTAAATTCATCTTTTAATTCATCTCTAAGAAATTGGTATGGAGCAACAATAGATACAATACATACATAATTCTTATTTGCTAAAAAACGGATAATTGATATAGCTGTAGAAATGTTTCTTATTCTTCCTTCTTTTGAATAGTCCTTATTTTTGTTTATAGCTCTTAAATCGTCTCCATCCAAATTAATAATTTTAATCGAAGGATTTTCATTCTTCAGTTTCAAAATAATTGAATTGGCAAGTGTAGTTTTTCCACTTCCCGGTTGTCCTGTAAGCCAACAAATCATGTACGATTAAAAATAAATAGTTCATTTCGATTTCTATAACACTCTGCAGACAATGAAACTAAAAACACAGTAATGAATATTGTTATTACAGCTCTTAAAGGAGCTATACCTGCTTTAATATTAGAAACAGCTGCTTTGTCTAATAGAAACATTGATGACGTGCTATCTTTTGCATCAATTTTTGATAGCTCTAATTGATCACTCAAATTGGCTAATAATTGAGTATGTAAAATTATATTTCTTTCAATACGCCCTCTTTGTACTAAAAGATTTGGTGAATCGAGATTTTTATTATTGTTTAAAAAAATTATCATTTCATTTTCATAGTTTTCAAGATCTTTCCTTACTTGTGCTACACGATCATTTATAAAATTTCTTTTTTCTATCGCTTTGGTATTAGTTATTTCATTTGAATAAGATATCGTTGAGCTATAAATAGCGCTTGCTATCTGTGTTGGCAATGAGCCGTTTCTTCTAACTGTAACCTTGATTGTATGTAAATTGGATAATCTTTCTTCTTTGTGAGATATACTACTTTTTAATTTCTTTTTAGTAAAACTTAGTTTTCTTTGTTCAATACTCAAATTTTTATTGAGCATGTAGCGTTCATCTATTTTTTTTATAAACTCTAAAGGGTTTAAACTGAAAACCTTATCATAATCTTTTGACCAAAAATCTACTAAACTTTGCTTTGTCCCATTAATGTTATAAATCTTAAGCGATATCTCTTCTAAAAATTTATCTGAAGCAATATAGTTATCTATTGAAAAATTTAAACTCTCACTTCCAGCAAGAGCTCCTATAAAGGGTGTGAACATTGACGATTCTGCCACTTTTTTGTAATCAGTGTAAAATGAAACTTTAGCAGAGTATGAGGGTGTCTTAAAAAAAATAAAATAAACTACCACAATAGCTACAGCTAATAATGGCAATTTGATCACTTTATTAAAACTACTTTTTAAAAAGACAATTAAATTATTGTAGTTAATATTTTCATTGTCTATAACTGGTCTATACAATATTATTCCTGTTTATTAATTTTGATTATCAACTATGAGAAGAATAGCTGCTAGATTTGCTAATGTTGTAGAAAGGTCTGCTATGAAAGCAGTTATATCAAATTCTTTTGGATCTTCATTTAAAGGAACTACAATAGTGTCGCCTGGATAGACATTCTTTCCTCTGCTTATAAAATATCCATTAACTTTTTCTATATTACCATTTGCTCTTTTAATATAGGTTTTGTTTTTCAAGGTATCTGACTTATATCCACCAGCAAGCTCAATATATCTTGGGTATTTATATCCTTTAGTAAAAGTGACAAGACCCGGATTGTAAACATTCCCTTCTACTCTAACAACATTCTCAAATGGAGATACTATAATTACTGAATTGATACCAATTTCAAAATCTAAACTAACATTATTCACACTCTCTGACGTTGTAAATTCATTTCCATCTTCATCTATGTCTGTAAACTCTTGTTTAACTATGATATTTCTTACTGTAGTTAATGCTGTCATTCCTCCAGCAATACTCAAAGCTTCCCCTACTGTTATGCTTCTGGCTGGTAATGCATAAGTCCCCGGTTTAAACACCTCCCCTTCTACACGATAAGTAAAATTATTTCTATAATTTATGTTTTCATAAACAAATATTTTGTCATTTTGCTCTAATTTAAATTGATCTGAATCTTGATAAGGCACTGTAATTTCTTTACTATAAAATTGTTTACTATCTTGCCTTAGAATAAGAATTTCATCTTCACGAATAGTTTTTCTGTATAATGGATCATCAAAACCTCCTGCAATATCTAGGATATCTCTTAATGATACACTAGAAGCTGGATATTTACCTGGGGTCTTAACTCGACCAAATATCTCAACTTTTGAACTAACATCAGGTATAGTTAGTACAGTTACAACATCTCCATTATTTAATTTTACTGAGTTAGAATCAATGAGCTTTATACTTTTACTAGACTTTGCATTATCGTCAGATATACGCTCTTTTATAGGAATAATCGTATTAGTAATAATACTAGATGATGCCAAGGCGGTTAATCCAGATGCATGGTCAATTAAATCTTCAATCGATTCATCATCTATAAGTTCATAAAATCCCGGCTTAATCACTTCACCGGTGATTTCTACGCGATTTTGAATAGTAGGAATATGAATGACATCTCCATCAATAATTCTGATGTTAAAAAAACTATTCTTACCATTTTTAAAAAATGAATAAAAATCAATTGTGGAAATTATTTTTCCATCTCTAATTAATTGAATATTTCTTAATGATCCATCTAAATCTAAACCCCCAGATTGTCCTATTGCTGAAAAAATGTCAGAAAATGGATGAATTAGATTAATCCCAGGATTGTTAGAATGGCCTGAAAAATAAACATTTATGGATTTTAATTCACCAATAGATAATCTTAACTCAGTAGGATTATTAAGGTCTTTTATGGTTGCATAAATTCTAGAAAGTTCATCTTTTAAAATGAGTTCTGCTTCTTTAAGTGTTTTATTTGAAAGATTAATAAATCCAACATTTTCATAATAAATTAAACCGTCCTTATTAATAAGAATAGTTTCTCTCGTATTTATTTCTCCCCACAAGGAAAGATTTAATTCATCTCCGGGACCTAGTCTATAATCGGATGGAGCAGGAAAATTATCATAGAATTCTATATCTCTTTGAAAGTATTCATAACCAAAATACTGCATTACATCAATTTCTGTTATTGTCTTTTCTAATTCTACTATTGTTGGTATAGCATCAATGTCTTTAACTAGAGGTTCTTTAACATCCAATTTGGCAGCTTCTAATTCGGCTCTAATTTCATCTAATTGATCATTTCCAACAGCTTTTAAATCAGACATTGAAACCTGTGCATAAATCATATTAACTACTGTAATAAAAATAATGATTATCTTTTTCATGTTTTGAATTTAGTTTTAAATAAGATGTTTACAAATCTTTCTTTGATATTAAATTCTGTTTAATAAATAACTATTATGAAATCTAAAAAAATATTATTTGTATTCGGAACTAGGCCTGAGGCAATCAAAGTAGCTCCATTAATAAAAGAATTTAAAAAAAATAAAAAATATTTTGATGTTTGCGTCGTTTCTACTGGCCAACACAAAGAGATGTTAGATCAAGTAGTTGATTTTTTTAATATTCAAATTGACTATGAATTAGAACTAATGACTCCGAACCAGTCTTTGAATCAACTGTCTGGTAAAATTCTTAATTCATTAAAGGATGTGTTTGATAAAGAAAAGCCAGACTATGTATTTGTTCATGGCGATACAACAACTACGGCGTTTGCATCTATTGCTTCTTTCTATAATCAAATTAAGATATGTCATATTGAAGCGGGATTAAGAACTTTTAACAAATATTCTCCTTTTCCAGAAGAAATCAATAGAAGTATAACTGGTAGATTAGCAGACTTGCATTTTGCACCAACTGAGCAAGCATCTGAAAATTTACAGATGGAAAATATAAATAAAGATTCAATTATTATTACTGGTAATACTGTGATTGATGCGTTGTTATATGGTATTGAACTAACAAAAAAATATGACGACAAACAAATAAATGAATTAAAAAAAATTATTTCTAATGAAAAAAAGACAATCTTAATAACTGGTCATAGAAGAGAAAATTTCGGAAGAGGCTTTGAGAATATCTGTGATGCAATTCTTGAATTATCTAGAGATTCAAATATAAATATAATATATCCTGTTCATTTGAATCCTAATGTTAAAGATATAGTTTATAGAAGGCTATCTGGAATTAATAATATTCATTTAATTGATCCATTGAATTACCCAGCATTCATTTGGCTAATGAGCAAATCTTATATCATTCTCACAGATAGTGGCGGTGTACAAGAAGAAGCTCCGTCTCTTGGAGTTCCAGTTCTAGTTATGAGAAATAATACAGAACGACCTGAGGGTGTTAAGGCAAAAACAGCTTTATTGGTAGGCACTAACAAAGATAAGATAGTTTCAAATGTTAATAATCTTATCTATAATGAGTCAGAGTACATGAAAATAAGCTTGAAAAATAATCCTTATGGAAATGGGACCGCATCAAAAAAGATTGTGGAGTATATTAAACAATATGGATAGAAAAAAAATTTGCGTTCTTGGTTTGGGATACATTGGGCTTCCAACAGCAGCCTTATTAGCGAATAAAGGATTTACGGTTGAGGGCGTAGACATTAAAGAATCTATTATTACAACTATCAATAATGGAGATATTCATATAGTAGAGCCTGGTTTAGACGAGTATGTTAAAAAAGCTGTAGAAAATCAAAATCTTCATGCAAGTCTTATTCCTTGTAAAGCAGATATTTTTATTATTGCAGTTCCAACGCCTTTTCATGATGGCTATATACCTAATATAGACTATATCATTGCTGCAACAAAAATGATAGTACCTTATATTGAAGAAAATAATATTGTTATACTAGAATCAACTTCCCCTGTTGGTACAACAGAAAAATTGGAGCAAACATTAACAGATGAAGGAGTTGATACTTCTAAAATTTATATTTCACATTGCCCTGAAAGAGTGTTACCGGGTAACATCATGCAAGAGTTAGTGGAAAATGATAGAATAGTTGGGGGAACTAATGAAGAGGCTACAACAGAAACAATAAAATTTTATAAAGAATTTGTTAGTGGTGAAATTTTTGCAACAGATGCTAAAACTGCAGAAATGGCTAAGTTAACGGAAAATAGCTTTAGAGATGTTAATATTGCATTTGCAAACGAATTATCAATTCTTTGCGATAATCTCAGTATAGATGTCACTGAATTAATAAGACTTGCCAATAGACACCCCAGAGTAGATATTTTGAATCCTGGACCAGGAGTTGGGGGGCATTGCATAGCAGTTGACCCATGGTTTATAATCAATAAAGATCCAGAAAATGCCAGAATAATCAAAACAGCTAGAGAAATCAATCTTTTCAAGACAGAATGGGTAATTGAAAAAATAAAAAATGAAGCGGAAAAGTTTGAGAGAAAGAATCATAAAAAACCTAAGATAGCATGTTTTGGATTAGCATTTAAGCCGGACATAGATGATTTAAGGGGATCACCTGCCATGTATATAGCAAGAATATTAAAATCATATGGCTATGAAATACTTGCAGTAGAACCTAATATAGATTCTCATGATGACTTTGAAATTTTTCATCATGATGAAGCGATTAATAATTCCGATTTAATAACAATTTTAGTTGCTCACAAGGAGTTTAAAGGATTAAATATAGAAACGGGTTTTAATTTTTGTGGATTATTATAAAAGAATGAAATTTTTATAATTAATGTTTTATATTGCAATATGCATTTTCATTTTCGGGTACATAAAATACGCTCATGATATTTAATTTTATTCATTTCTGCGCTGAAGGGTTAAAAAGAAAACTCAACTATTTTCTACTTCGATTCATCAAACAATCTTATAAAAAAACTTTGTATCCATATTCAAGATATGATGATGTATTAAGCGATAACTGGTATTTACATAATGAGTACGAAGCGCACATTAATAATATTATTGCAAAATATGGTGCTAAAAAATACCATGATTTTTTTATTGATATCGGAGCTAATATAGGATTTACTACAATATCAAATTATCAACATTTTAATCAAATATTTTGTTTTGAACCCAATGAGATAGTATATAATATTTTAAAGAGCAATACTAGAATACATTGCAACAGTGATAGGATTAATTTATTTAATGTTGGTCTAGGAGCTACTAAAGGCACTTTTGAATTAAAAATTCCTAGACATAATTTTGGGGGAGCTTTTATTGAAGAAAATAATCGATATGACATTGATCAATTATTAAAAAAAGACGGATTTAACTCTTATAATGAAAAAAACTTTTTAACTGAAAAAGTAACAATTGAAGATGAAAAATTTTTTAAAGAAAGAGTGCTTTCAAGCTTAAAAAAATCTTCAAAAGGTGTTATTAAAATTGATGTCGAAGGTTATGAGATGCAAATTTTAGAATTAATTCTCAAAAATATTGATTGTAATTCAGTTGCCATTATTTTTGAATGCCTAAATGACATCCCAACTAAAGATATTATTGATATTATTAATAAAACTGACTTTACCACTAAAGAAGTATATTTGATGAATATACCAGATTCTCCTATTAAGAAAATTCTGACCAATCAATATAAAAAAGAATTTAAATTATTTGATCCTCTTAATAAGACAGTTCCTGGAGGTTCCGATATAGCGATTAATCTTTCGAAGAATGTTTAAGTTTTATTCAGATATTTAAAATAAAATACAAGTAACTGTGTTATTACGGAACATGCAAACACAGCAAAAGTTGTTAAAGCAAATAACTCTAAACTAGCATTATTAGGTATCCCCTTTAAAATAAAAAGAAGCACAATACTAAAAAACAAACTAATCGTTAGATATTTCATTCTATTACCAATACTAATCCATAATATTTTTGCCAATGAGTCTAAATTAATAAATACAAAGTAAAGTGAAAAAATAGGAAGCACTGTAGCTAATAGAATATATTCATCACTAAACATTATACTTACAATTTCATATGAAAAAAAAGATATAAATATTGCAAATATAAACACAGGAAGAGTAGAAAATAGGAGGTAGCTTGAAATCAGGTGTTTTATATTGTCTCTTTTCTTATTAATTAGTGCATTAGATAAGTCGCTTCTCCACACCCTTACTACTTGCCCTTGAAAAATTGTAACTACTAATATTATTTGCCATCCCGCTGAATAAATTCCTAGCTGCTCCATTCCTAGCTTACTCTCAAGTATAACTCTACTAAATCCTCCATAAGCAAAAGTTGATAACTGGATTAATACGAGTGGTAAATTTTCTTTAAAGAGCGAGTAAACATTTTGCAAATTTTCAATTTCAAAATTTTTTATGAAATTAGAATTATCTTTAATCTGAAACAATAAACTACAAAAAGTTGCAATAAGCAGGAATGAAAAGATTGTTAATATGTCTAATGAGTTTGTGTATAAAAAAAAGCCAACTAAAAACAAATAAAACATTCTTTCTACAAAATATATTTTTGCGTATCTAACATTCTTTTTTGATATTTCATAAAATTCCCATACTCTAAAGTTCGCTAAAGTTAAAGCAATTAAACCAATGAGAACTTCAGGTTTCTTTGAAATAATTAATCCTAGCTCAGTGAATCTATACCACAAAAACATAGAAGCAACCCATACTAAAAGGAAAAAAATCTTAATGGTTTGAGTTACATTGAAAACAATTTGTTTATCATTTGTTTTTGCATACTGTACAGGAATTGTAGATTCTGTAGCAAATACTATAAGCAACGATGCAAATCCACCCCAGAGCATTACATAAGAATAAATACCAAAATCATTTGGTCCAAGAGTATTAGCAATAGCTATTGTAAGTATATAAGAAAGTCCTGAAGCAAAAAAATTTAAACCTGTTAATGAGGCTAATTCACTAATAATTTTTCTATAATTAATGCTAATCATAATGCGGTATCTCTTCCATCTATTAGCATATAATTTAAATAGAATACACTTATTAATATGATTCCCGCAGAAGAAAAGAAAGCGCACAGTGAAAGTATTAGTATTAGCATTGCATAAAATGTTTTAAGACGATTCTTACTAAAAATTATATTTTTAATCACATCGTATAAAAATATGGTTATAAATAATAGCCCAAACCTTAATCCATAGTCTGTCCAAAGATCATGCATATTATAAAATATTCCACTAATTAATTCTTTATCAGAATATGCAGTCTGCCCAAAGTCTGCAAAAACTAAGTATCCTTTAGTGTCAAAAACTCCACTCCCAAAGCCCTCTCCAAACATGATAGAAAATAAATTTCTATCAAACAGGAGTTGTAATTCACCAAATCTCCATGGATCAATTAACTGTAAACTTAAAAGAAAATTATCGCCATCAATTAAAATTTTAAAGGTATCAAGCATTTTGATAGGTGACTCTTCAATATTTTGATATTGTAATGAAAAAAAGCCTAACAAAATTACTAAGGAAATAGTAGAGATTTGGGTGAGTGACTTAAGATTAATTTTCTTAGCATAATATATAGTCAAAGTTAAAATCAAACTTAAAATAATCATCCGCGTAGTATAGCCTACTAAAATTATTAAAGTAAATAATAATAAGATTAATTTGATTAAGTGAGATTTGAAAAAAATAAGTGAATATATTAAAGGAAATACAATCAGCGATTTAATAGATTGATAGTTTGAATATCCTACTGTGAAATCATGGTAAACTAATGAATTTATTACCTCGAAAAATCCATAAAAAATAAGAAAGCAACATAATAACTTAATGTCAAAGCTGAATATCTTTTCATTTTTATTTGTTAAAACTATAAATGTCATTATAACAACAAAGATATCTCCTCGAAATAGAGTATTATTTATTGTAGAGTTTAAATCAAAAGCATTATAAGCAGTTACTATAGCGGGCATGATAAGTAACATCACTGGAATCCAAATTTTACTGGTATTTATTCTGTATCGAATAATTATTATGGATAATATACTAAGGTATATAGAATATCTTATTATACCAGCAGATTCTTTAAAAACATGCAATCCATAATCAGATCCACCACCGCCAATATCGACAAATGTAAATAATGCAATTAATAAATATGTATTTCCCAGTATGATATTTTTGTTTTGATATATTAATCCTAAAATGAAAGGTACTAAACAAATAAAGTGATAGATATCTGGTAAAAAATATCTTTGACTAGATAAAGTTGCTATAAAAAAAAGTATGATTATTTGAGCAAATTCATTGGACAAATATTGTATAATTTTATTCATTTAATGGTATTAATTTAACTTAGTTTTCAATATACTTGTTCATTAATATTGTGCAAAAAGATAAACACTATAATTAAAAAATAATTTAACTAAAAATGAAATATCTTATAACAGGCGGTCTAGGGTATCTAGGTATTGAATTAGCATACCATTTATCAAAAAATAAAAACAATGAAATTGTTATTTATGATAAAGCAGTATATGGAGTGCAATATGCTTCTTATGTTTTAAATCAAAAAAATATTTCTTTGGTTGTTGGAGATATTAGAGATGAAAAAAAGATATCATCTTGTATTCAAGCAGCGGATACAGTAATACACCTTGCTTCATTAGTAGGGGCTCCTTTAGTTGAGAAAAGACCTGTAGAGTCGTATGAAACTAATATTTTAGGTACTGAAAAAGTAACTAGTCTTATCGGAGAAAATCAAAAATTATTATTCGCAAGCACAGGTAGTACTTATGGTAAAGTTGAAAATATTTGCACAGAGGAAACTCCTATTTCTCCACTAAGTGCTTATGGTGCACATAAAGCAAAAGGAGAAGAAATAGTAAGTGCAAAGAATGCTCTTGCGATGCGATTTGCAACAGTATATGGACTATCTTTTCGCACAAGAGATGATTTATATATTAACAATATGGTTAAAAAAGCTTTGGTAGACAGAAGTGTCGTATTATATGAGCAATTTGCTAGAAGAACATTTATACATATTCATGATATAGTTAGAGCTGTAGAATATTTTTCGCAGGACAATAATTTTCAATCAGGACCTTTAAATATTGGAGATCCTAATCTGGCATTAACAAAGCTAGACGTTTGCGAAAAAATAGCTAGCCTTACTGAATTTCATATAATTTCAAATGAATATGCAGCAGACATGGATCAAAGAGATTATGAAGTATCATATGATAGGATGACATCAAAAGGTTTTGAGTGTCAAATGGTTTTTGACGATGCAATGGATGGGCTTTTAAATTATTATCAATCATTGTTTCAAGCTAGTTACGAAAATGGATAAAAATCTTGAAAAAAAAGGTAATGGCTTAAATGTTCAAACATATAGAGAGCTATCATGTTGTGTAATATGTAAAAGTACATCATTTACTAGAGTTTTTAAAGCTAATGATATCGCTCTTACAGGTGTATTCCCTTCCTCACTAAATAAAAAAAGTATTTACACACCATTAACATTACAAATTTGTAATAATTGTTCAAACTTACAAATGGTAGAAGCAGTGAATAAAGAGTTGATGTTTTCTGACTATTGGTATAGATCTGGTACAACAGGAAGCATGAAAGTTCACTTTGAAATGATTCTCGATTTAATCAAAGAAAAAACTAATGGAAATAAAATATTAGATATAGGATGTAATGACTGTACTTTCTTACAATTAGCCAAAAATAGAGGCCTAGATCCTTATGGGTTTGAACCTTCTTCTGCTTATAAAGATCGAATTATAGAGAGTCCTTCTAGAATACAAAATGATTTCTTCCCCCCTTTAAAAAAATGGGCGTTAAAAGAGGATAAATTTGATATCATTACAGCACTATCCATGTTCTATGATGTTGAAAAACCTCAAGATTTTTTAAATCTTTGTGAATCTAAATTAACAGATAATGGTACATTGCTTATTGAGGTCAATTATGCCAAGAGCTTCTTAGAGAGAAAAAATATTGATATGTTAGGACAAGAGCACCTGGTATACTACTTCCTTTCTACTTTTCAAACTCTCTTAAAAGATACTAATTTATTTTTAAATCATGCTGCTACCAATGAAATGAATGGTGGCAATGTAATGTTATTTTGCTCAAAAAAAGAAGGAAGTAGTCAAGAGTTAAATAGCTTATTAATGCAAGAAAAGAAATTTATAGATAATTTTGATTTTAAAGGTTTTCAAGAAAATGTAGACAATGATTTAAATGATCTAAAAACAAAAATAGAATCTTTAGCCTCAAAAAATAAAACTTTAAAACTATATGGTGCTAGTACGAGAGGATCTTTTTTAGTTCAATATCTTGAGTTCAATGAAAGTCATTTTATATCTGCAGTTGATATCGCTGAAAATAAAAATGAATTATACCTTCCAGGGACCGCTATACAAATAGAGATGGAAGGTGTTGCTGAAGAACCAGATTATTATTTGATACTTCCTTATCAATTTTTAGATGAATTTCTACGCAAAAATACTGATTTTATGAAAAGAGGTGGAAAGTTCATTACTTACCGACCTAATAAATCTATATATTATTACTCTGAGGGCGAAGTCAAGAGTAAATTATATGCATAAAAATAAGTTTTTATTTATTGACTGGATATCTCCACCTAATCATAACGGATTCAATCAAGCTTTCTTTGATGCTATAGATAGTAAAAACGCTACTGTCATTCTTTTTAATAAAAATTGTAAGGTTAGTAATCAAAATATAAAATACATCAATAAACCAAAACAAGGTCGATTTTCAAGAATGTTATATGTTTATATTTTAGCAATCAAATCTAAAAAGCCGATTTTCTTTCTTACATATGATCATCTTTGCATAATTCCTTTATTATTATTTAAAAAAAATATTTTTGCTTTTGAGCATAATACTACACCTTATAGTCATGAAAAAATCAAATCAATAATTCAAAAAATATTTCTTAAGAAATTGAATCGCTTTTGTCAGTTTCCAGAACAACATGAGCGATTATTAGATTTAAAGCAAAAATCATATTATATAGGCTCCCCCTTATTAAAAATTAATCATACTAAAAATAATATAAATCCAAAATGTATTATTGTTCCAAGCAATAGAGTAAATCGAAATTCATTAAGAGTGATAAATGATTGTGCTAAAAAATATAATATAGTAATTCGCAATTCTGCTCTTAAAAGTGCAAAAATTAATAAAAAAGATTTAAACCCATCTATTCAAGTCGTTGAATGGCTTGATATAGAAAATGAACACTCTAATATTGAGGGAATTTTAATTGCTACAGATGATGACCTGAGAGGTTCAGGGTGGTTTAATGAAGCCATATCAAGAGGTTTGTGTATTTTCTTTGTATATGAAAATATGAGTAATATTTTCGCAAGTACATTTCCAAACTATAAATTTAGCCTAGTTAAAAATGCAGATGATATTAAAAAAGGGATAGATACATTTGAAAATTTTTTTGATAATAATATGGATAATTTAGTTGTTAATTATAACAATGAAGTTTCAGAAAGATATGAAGATAATATAGATATATAAAATTGATTGTTTTATCAGTCTCAATTATATTTAGTTTAAATAACTTAAAATATAGGTAAGTAAAATGAGCTCATTATCTTCAATAGACAAAAATAAATTCTTTGATGAACTAAATAAGGTTGGGTATGTAACAATAAACAATTTAATGAGTTCTACATCATTAGACTATGTTAACGAAGTATTACATAAAAATCTTAACGTAGAAGAATTACAAAGAAAAAAAATTCCCGGTCTTTCGATGGGTAATCTAGCAATTAAGTCATGTTTTCTTCATCAAAAACTATGGGAAGAAATGAAAGATAATGGATTAATTGATCTTGTAAGTCAACATTTTAGTGAACATAAATATGTTAGCTTTGGTGGAAACCTTAATTTACCTGGAAGTAAAAAACAAAGATTACATATTGACAGTGATGATGATAATTTAACAATTAATGTTCCGCTAGTAGATGTAACCGTTGAAAATGGTGCAGTATCTGTAGTCGATACTAATATGTTGAAACCCCACACTACCTTAGAAATTTTCAGAAAGAAACTATACAAGCAAGAAAAGCCTATTTGTTCAAATAAGGGCGATGTATTATTGAGGTTTTCATCTGCTTGGCATCGAGGAAATATCAACTACTCAAATACGCCAAGAATGATGTTATCTTTCACACTTAGGCGTGATTTTCCATATGGAACTCAAGAAGATAAAGATAAAAATTTAATTTCTAACAAAATGGAGGATTCTGATATTGATTTTTCTGGGAATATATATCCCGATAATGCTTTTGGCCGGTTTATGGAATTAGCTGATTATAGAATTCCAAGGCTTGTAAAAGGTTTTAATCACTTCAGAAATATCTTAAAAGGTAAATAATAATTAATAGTAAAAAATTTTAAAGAAAATTTTCATTACTGTTGCCTTATAAACATTCGATTTTTTATTTAAATAATTGTCCCATCTCTCTGAAATATTTTTAAAGTGTTCAAGGCCTGTCATATTAAATAATATCTGAAGTTGTATTATATGCAGTTTATGATAAAAAATTGATGCTCTCATTTTAATTTTTAAATTTGACAATTCATACAAAGACCAATAGCCGATATCATATTTTTCAACGTTATTTAATACTGTTTTAACGTATCTATTAAATAATTTTTTTACTGAGTCATCTTTGGTAAGTAACCAATAATCATATATTCCCCAAAGCCCCCATATAAATCCATTCAGTATGTGTGTAGGAGATTCTTTCATAATATATTCTTCTATCCAAATATTATCATTTTTGTCTGTAAATGTTACCCCCCCTTTACTTGTATCAATAAGAAATGATTGATAAGCTTTTTGTGCAGATTCTAAATATTTTTGATTTTTTGAAATTTGATAAGCTCTAACTAACACAGAAATACCTTGTCCTTGAGCTAAACCAGAGTACCACGGATTGACTAAAGTTTCTTTATAATTCCAGTCAAAATAATGATGCCATACATATACATTATTAGAATTAAGATTTAAGTTATCAACTAGCCAATCTGCTCCCTTTATAAATTTTGAATAATTTTCTTTATTATCTGTTTCAGACCATAAATTATAATGCCCAAGTGTCCATTGTGAAATAGCAATTGGGTTGTGTTGTGCTCCTATGTTACCTTGATAATCTAATTTTGGAATTCCGCTTTTATCAAAATTTCCTTCGTAATTTGCTTTATAAGAAAAAGGCATATAATACTGACCAAGCTTATCATAAGTTGCATTTTTATTTTTTTCTGGCGTACCGTGCCAAAAAGAAAGGTTGCTTTTTCCTTTATTGACAATATAAGCTAAAAAAATTCTTCTCCAATATTTTAGTCTATTAATCATTTTAATTATACAGTTTTCAAACTTGAGATAAAATTTCATCTCTGTAGCAATCTGAAATATTTAAAATATCTCCTTTTGACATTTTTTGTAGTTTAATTGAAGTATATGCTGAAAAACACATATTAATAATTTCATTTTTTGTTGAGAAGTCGTTATTTTTTACCTTAGAAAAGAAAGAATTAATGGAATCAATATGTCCTTTTCCTTTTTTAACTAGGCTATAACTCAGAATTTTTCTACCTGAGAATTTTTTCCAGTTGTTGTTTATATATATTGAGTTCGATACTTTTACCTCAATTTTTTCTTTAGGAATACTTGCAGGCATATCATGTCTATAATTTATATTGACTTTTGACCCATCTTCAAAGTTTAAAGCATAATTACCTGTATCCTGATAATATCTGTCCCTTTGTGTACATTCTATTCTAACTAATTTTGTGTGGCTTAATAATTTCATAGAAAGATCTATAAAGTGGCAGAGCTCACCGACAATTCGTCCACCACAGACACTTTCATTTAAAAGCCAATGACTTGAAGGAAGCTTGCCCGCATTTATGGTCATTGTAATTTCGGTTTGATTAGAATTAATTTTATTTATCATAAAGTTTGTCCATGGAGCTGAAGATCTATTGTATCCAATAGCATAGATCAGCTTTTTTGATAACATTTTTTTTTGTATTTCTAATAATTCTTTTTCTGATATTACCAAAGGTTTTTCAATCCATACAGGTAATGATAGCTCTATTGCTTTATTTAAGAACTTATAATGAGTTTCGTGAGGTGTTGTAATACAAACAACATCAATATTTCCATAAAAATCTAATTCATTAGTTGTAATTTGATCTATGTTAAATCTTTTTTTAGCAACATATAATGACAAACCTTCTCTACCAAGTATCGAAGATAAATATCCATCTTTACTTTTCTTTATAGTAGGAATAAAAGTAGACATTGCAAAATTTCCTGATCCAATTAGTCCAACTCTAAGCTTATCTAAGCTATCTCTACTCTTTGTTTCAGAGTATGTTTGAGATTTATTTACATTCTTCGCTTCATAGTTAATTAACTTAGAAAAAAATAAAGTTTTTTTTGGAATTGAATATATGTTGCTTGGATCTTTGAATGAAACTTCTTCAGAAATTAAGTCCATAACTTCTACTTTCTTTGATAAGATTAATTCAAAAAAATAATTTATATTTTCATAAGAACTGCCTTTGCCTCTGTGATTTTTATCACCGCTAGAATTTGAAACAACAAACTCAATTTGTTTTTGAAAAAAATTTTCTCTTATAAGATTTAATCCTACTAAACCAGATGAGATTATCTTGCCTTTTCGCTTAGTATAAGATGTTGCATCATTTACAATATTACTAGATAACGAAGAAGCAGCAATAATTGTACAGTCAACACCTTCTCCATTGGTTAAATTTAAAATTTCTTCTGTGATGTTATTTGTTTGTATTCCTATTGCTCCAAATTTTTCAGCAATTTTAACTTTTGATAAATCTATATCGAAGGAAATACATTTATATCCTAAAGCCACAAGTATTCTAGACGTTATTTGACCGAGTAAACCTAATCCAATTAATGCAATAGTATCGGAATTCTCAGGTATACATTTTATGCTTTGCATTGCTATACCACCAATTGCTCCAAAGCTAGCAGATTTATCATCAACTTTATCTGGAATTTTGACACACATATTATGGTGAATTAAAGCTTCTTCTTGATGAAAGGAGTTCGTAAATACTCTGGTACCTTTAGGTAGATTATATATTTGATTTTCATTTGATACTATCCCTACCGCAGAATAACCCATTACCATTGGATAGTTTAGTTTTGTTTTTATAGCTCGATATGTTTGAGATATTCCGCTAGATCTTATTTTATTTATTACATCCCTCACTTTTTCAGGTTGTTGTCTAGCTTTATTTATCCAACCAGCTTTACCAAAATTGACTATATAAGATTCCGTTCCAGTACTAATAAGAGAACAATGATTTAACACTTTTATTTTAGTCAAATCATTTTGAGGTGAGGGGACTTCTAATATATCAGTCTTACCAGTTTTTAAATTTTGAGTTAATATTTTCATTGATTTATACCTTAATCTACCCTCATAAGTTCATATTTTTTTTAATCAGATTCATCTTTTCTTTTTCATTTGGGTAGTTAATTAACACGGCTTTATATTTTCCTTTAAATACAAAAATACTGCCTGCTGCTGCACCAATAATACCATATTTTGATATCAAGTCTTCTATGTGACTTAAATTACCTGCTCCTCCCAAAACAGTTAAAGGTAATGTTGTATTAGCTCTAACTTGGTCAATAGCTTTATAGTCATAGCCTTGCATACTACCATCTCTATCAATTGAATTTAAAACGATTTCTCCTGCCCCAAGAGCTTGCAAAGATGAAACAAAGCTTGTAAGATTTATTCCTGTTTTGTCTTTACCATTATTAATCAATACATTATAATTCGTGCTCAAATATTTCTTCTTAATATCTAAAACAACAACAAGACTTTGACTTCCTACCGATTCTGATAATTCAGAAATGATAGATGGATTGTTAATTGCAGATGAGCTAATCGATATTTTTTCTACTCCAAGATTAAAAATTCTTTTTGCTTGCTCAGCATTTTTTATACCTCCTCCGTAACATAGGGGCATTCTGCATTCCATAGCTATTTTTTCAATCAAAGAATAATCAGGCTCATTATTATTCACAGTAGCATCAATATCTGTAATAATTAACTCATCAACAGATTTCTCATTAAAAATTTTTACTGCATTAATGGGATCGCCAACATATTTTGGATTTGTAAAATTTACTGTTTTTACAAGACCTTTTTTATGAATTAAGAGGCTTGGTATTATTCTAGGATATAGCATTTATAAAATAGAAAAATTACTTAGCAATCTTACTCCGTTTTGATGACTCTTTTCTGGATGAAATTGTACTCCGTAAATATTATCTGATCGAACTGCAGATGTATATTTTTCTCCATATTCTGTTTCTGCTATAATGTTACTATCTTCACATTGAAAATAGTATGAGTGTAAAAAATAAAATTTAGCTTGCTGTTCTAAATCTTGGAACAATGGTTCATTCTTAGGTTGAATATCTATAGTATTCCAGCCCATATGTGGTAGCTTTGTATCATGATTGATAGTTTTAGTATCAAAGATTTTTACACTAGCATTAATCCAGCCTAAACCTTTTTCTGTTCCTTCATCGCTAGATTCTGCAAGTATTTGCATTCCGACGCAGATACCTAAAAGAGGTTTTTTTTCATTTAAAACCATTTTTTCTACACCATCCCTTAATCCAGATTCGTTAAACTTATTCATTGCATCGTCGAAAGCTCCTACACCTGGTAAGATTATTTTAGTAATGTCTTTTAATTCTTCTGATTTTTGAACGATTTTATATTTTATATCTAACGATTTATAAATGTTTGAAAAGGCTTTGATATTTCCTAAGCCATAATCAATAATACCAATCATCTTTTTCCTCCGCGCTCAATGCCTAACAATCTCATAGCTTTCGCACCATAATAATAAATGTTTTCTTGAGACTTATATTCATTATATGTTTTTTTTGGCATATCCATGTAACTTTGTAACTCCTCAACTGATATATCTAGTTTGTTCGCAATATACTCAAAATCATTTTTAATATTACTTTCATCATACGGTAAATTATCTAATTTTTTTAATGCTTCATCTCTAGTCATTTGTTTTGTTAAAATCAAACTTGAATACTGAACTTTTCTCGTATCATATCCAAAACGTTTTGGTAGCCAATATGATTCATAAAACCTGGTAAAGCGTGATTCAAAGTGTTTTTGAGGATATTTTTGATATCCGAATTTATCCACTAATAGCTGCATTGCACTTTCTTTATGATAGGGTACGTAATCTAATGGCTTTACCACTTTAATACCTTTTATATAAGGAAGATAAATTTTATGCCATAAAATATTTGTAATTGGATAATTGTTTAAAGGTTTACTGCCAAATCTTTTATGTATATCCTTTAATTGAATAGAATCAGACTGAAAATACATCCATTCTAAGGGATTTCTTATGCATTCAGTAGAATAATTTGCTCCTGTTAGTATGTATTTTATTTTATGTTTTGAAGCAAAATTATACATTGTAGCAAAAAATGCATGATCTTGAGGGGTATCAATATGAGAAACTCCTGATTTAAAAAAAGATAGTTGCAGATCTTTCATCTCCTCCCAGTCTATAACCTCAGTATACAAATCAAGCCCTAGCCCATCTATTAATTTTTCAATGTTATTTACTGCAATCTGTGAATTCCACCCTGCATCTACGTGAAAAACAAGCGGTCTCAAGTTAAATTTTTCTTTCATTACATAGAGCAAGTATGAACTATCAATACCCCCACTCATTCCCATTATGCAATCAAAATCTTTGTTCTTGCCCTCTTTTTTAATTTGGTCTAGTATTTTTATTAACTTTTCTTCGCCCTTTTCACTGGTATCCCAATTTGGCAAGATTTTTTCATAAAATGTTTGGCAGTGATCACATACGCCGCTATCGTCAAAAGAAATTTGACTATCGGTATTATCCATTACACAATTAGAGCAAATTTGATATTTCATGATGTATTAACTAGTTTCAAATCTTTTAATTCTTTATCAACTCTATTTGATTGTACATAAAGAAAATCTGCTAAACCATCAAAATCATAACAAAGATATCCTTTTTCTCTTAACAGAGCATCAACCTCACTATAATCTGATTGGGCTTTCTTAGATGGGACATTAAAGCCATCAAATTCTACTGCAATTTGAGTTGGATAAATTTCATTCTCCATCATATTTTTTAGTACTTCTACCTCCGCACCTTCGATATCTATTTTTAATAAATGCAACTCATCTAACTCATATTTATCAATTAGCATTTTTAAAGTAACCGAGTCAACTTCAATGTGCTCATAATCTGTACTAAGAGAATAATTGTTCTGAAAATTAGTTATCGAATATGAAACATGCTTTGGATTCTTGGGAGCAAAAAAGTTTAACTTCGAAACTTTAGTCCAAAGTGCAAACTTTTCAAGCAATAATTGATCTTCTGAAATACCTGATAAATCATATGATTTAATACTTTCTACCCCATGATCTTGATAAAATTTTTCTGATCCCAATCTAATACACTCAACAATATAGCTGTAGTGCACGATAGCACTTGGTGTTGGGTCTACAATAATAACCTTTGAGTTATACTTTGCAGCAAATTCGACATCAAATGATGCATCCTCTCCAAGACCACAGCTTATAATTTTAGCACCATAAAGTTCTTTAAAATCAAAGAATCTTTTTCCGCCATATTCATTACCAAGCATTATAGGTTTTATTGGCAATTTTTCTAAAATCACGTTTGGCTGATATATAAACCACTTAATTTTTGTTAAAATAGCTGATGGTATAGATAGAAATCCATCCCTTCTAATTTTTCTTATAACTTTATTAATCATCAATTTTTAGTATTATCTATTATATCACTATACATTTGTACGACTTTTTCCCATGAATTTATTTTCTCGCTCTGGATGCTACCATTACGAATTTTTTCTTCTCGTAAAGTATCATTAGAATAAATCTCTTCAATAGCTTCAAGTATTGAATGGTGGTTAAGCGGATCAAAATATACTGCTGCATCACCACATACCTCTCTTGAAAAATCCATATCTGAAGTCAATATTAAGCGTTTATGATGCATCGACTCTACATAAGGAAGACAATATGTCTCGATTAGAGAAGGCATTATTAAAGCATCGCATTGCTTATAGAGAGATGGGGCATTTTTTACATCAACTGGTCCAACATTAATGATTATTTTATCTAGTCCTTCATCTTTTACTTGTAATAGAAAAGGATTAACTCGTTGATGTTGAGATTCATGAATAGTTACTACAATTTTAAAATCTAATTCTCTTTTTTTTATCTCTTTTGCTAAAGGAACAAAAATTTCAAGATTCTTAAGTGGGTAATACCTTGATAAGCATAACAGTATAGTTCCTTTAGGTAGTTTAAAATCATAAAATGGTGATTTTTTTGTATGCTCTAAAGTAACTGCATTAGGAATTATTTTTATATTTTTTATACCATATATTCTTTCAAGTCGTTTCTTAATTGCGCTGGTTTGTACTACCCAATCTGAAATACTCGATAAAAAAAGTTTGAAATAAAAAAGCTTTATTTTTTTTGTTATAAAGCTTTTTAAATCCATTATTTTCCAGACATGATTTTCTGGATATACAGCATAGGGCCAGTCAAAGAGAAAAACCTGTTTAACGTTCTTAACAGGAATCGGAATATCTGCAAGATTGAATATAGTGTCAATTTTTAATGATTTGATTAGTTTAGGCAAATAAAATTTATATGTGATTGGGATTAATTTTTTGTCTTTAAATCCTTTTTTAATATCTACTATTTCTATTCTTTCACTTGAAAATTTTTTTAGTGTAATATTTTCAGGAGCTAAGACATAATATTTGTTATGATTATCGCTTTTATTTAATGTTGTAAGGTAATTAGTTAAAAAAAGTGGTCCTCCTCCTGAATGAGCACTTAATCCATTAATTAATATACGTTTCATGGCATAATATACTATTTAGAAAATTAAAGTCTTAAAGCTTTTTTACAGCCATTAGCCATGCTCGCAGCCATAGTATTTGCGTTGTAATTTACATCATTAGTGAACTCAAAATTTTTACTCATTATTTCTTTTATAAAAAAACAGTATGTTTCTATTTTTTCATCTGGAATAATAAATCCATTTTCACCATTTTTTATTAGATCATACTCTATACCATCTGCTTGATGAACAATAACAGGTAGACCAAAAGCCAGTGATTCTGAAATATTCATTCCGCCTCGTCCCGGTACAATAACAATATCTGCAGCTGAAAGATATAATTCAATATTTGACTTTACATGCCCGGGCATAAGAATATTTTTGTGATTTAATTGTTTTAGATCATTGTATAAAGCACCGTTTCCTAAAAATATTACATTTACTTTTATATCTATAGAATTCATAATCTCAATCAACTTATTTGGTTTTTTATTTTTATCAAGAGTCCCTAGATAGAGTAATGTACATATATTGTTCAAATTTAATTTTTCCTTTGCTAATACACTGGGTATCTTTTTTTTGGATAAATCGCTAAATCGCTGTGTATCTCCGACATTAGTCATTGTTGTTATTAATTCTGAATCAATACCCATGTCTAATAGTGCATTTTTACCATAATTATGATACAGAAAGAAATGATCAAATAATAACCTAATATTTCTTTTAAATATTTCTATAAAACTATATCTGTTATATACTCTTCCTGGCAAAGCAATAAAACACCAATAACCAAGCTTGACATTCCTGTTAAATAAAAATTTATATATAATAGCTGTCAAATAGCCCATAATATGACTCTCAGCTTCACAAATTATAAGTTCTGGTTTATTTTTTTTTAATTGAGATAACAAACCTTTATGAAAAGTTAAAATTCTGCCAAAAAAATTTATGTGACGAGTTGGGAGCTTTATATAATTAAGCCCTTTTAAATATGTTCCATTTTTAACTTTTGAGTTAGGAATATCTTCCCCAATAATTAACGTTGAATTGATTGCAATTTTTTGAAATTCAACAAAAGTTTTTAATCTAAATGGAGCACATACTCTTTGCAGGATTATTATTTTACTTTTCATGTATATCTATCTTTTTTTATAGACATATATTAATACTTATATAATTTATATTATAAAAAAGAAATTATTATTAAGTTTTACTCATCATGCGAATAGGAATTATTGGAAGAGGTTTTGTAGGTTCTGCTGTAGAATATTGCTTTTCTTGTGATTCTAAATTCCAGACAAATATTAAAGTGTATGATAAGAATCCCGCTTTAAGCACACACACATTAAATGATACTATTAATGATTCCGATATTGTCTTCTTATCTGTTCCTACTCCAGCTAATAGCGATGGAAGCATAAATACTAATATTGTTGAAGACATACTTTCTGATATTAATCAATGTCGTAAAAATGATAGTGTTATTTTATTAAGATCTACAGTAATACCAGGAACAACTGATTTTTTTTCAAAAAAGTTTCCTGAATTAAAAATTGTTTTTAATCCTGAATTCTTAACAGAAAAAAATGCTAATTATGATTTTATGAATCAATCGAGAATCATTCTTGGTGGAGAGGAAAAATTGACAGATAGAGTTTCAGAGCTTTATAATTGGAGATTTGAACATTCAGTTCCTATTATTCAAACTAATTTTCAAACTGCGGAACTAATTAAATATATGAATAATTGCTTTCTTGCTACTAAAGTGTCATTTATGAATGAAATGAAATTAATAGCATCTGAGATAAATGTGGATTGGAATAAAGCTATTGAAGGATTTATCGGAGATCCAAGAGTAGGTACTTCGCACACTAATGTGCCTGGGACTGATGGAAAATTAGGGTTTTCCGGTAGTTGTTTTCCAAAAGATCTTCAGGCTATAATACATTTTGCTGAATCAATTCATATTGATACTAAGGTATTAAAAGGGGCGTGGGAAACAAACTTAAAAATGAGACCTAGTAGAGACTGGGAAGAACTACGAGGTAGGGCTGTAAATAAAGAGGATTAAATAGAAAGCCATCTATCATTTATTAAAGTCCACTCAACTACTTGTTCTAATTTTTTAAATGCAGATTGAGGGGTCCATCCCATATTTTTCATTTTTTCACCATCTAACGCATATCGTAAGTCGTGGCCCGGTCTTTGAGAATGAAAATCTACCATTTTATAATTAAGATCTTTACCTTGTGTTTTTGCGATAAATTGCGCTAATGCTAGATTGTCAATTTCATCTTTTCCAACAATATTAAATTTTTGACACTTTGCTCCAGTATTATCAGCTTGCATTGATGAAATATTATGCTTGTATAAAAATAATAGTGCATCTGCAACATCTTCAGCATGAATATAATGACGCGATCCTGCAACTGTCTTTTCTGCGTTTGCATGGACCGTAACTATTTCACCCTCCCTTGCTTTTTTAATAACCATAGGAATATACTTTTCTGGATTTTGTCTTTCACCAAATACATTCATAGTATGAGTAATAAGCGCTGGTAATCCGTAAGTATTTTCATATGCAACTACTAATTCTTCTGCACCAGCTTTAGTAGCTGAGTAGGGATTCGTAGAATTATACCTATCATTTTCTTTATAATTTACTCCCTTTGGTGCTGGTCCAAATACTTCATCCGTACTAAAATATGCAAATCTTTCGAGATGGTCTAATTTTCTGGCATACTCTAAAATATGTGCTGTACCAACAACGTTGTCCATCACAAATTCTAAAGGATAAGTAATTGAACGATCTACATGCGATCCAGCTGCTAGATGACTTATATAATCAACTCTTCCTATGGTAGCAACAATCTCTGGGTTAAGCTCAGCTTTTAAGTCATGATGAATAACTCTTACTCTTTTTTGTTCTGATTTAGGATATGCAGTGACTACTTCATTTAATCTATTCAGATTACCGCTAAAATCTAGTCTATCTAGCGTAATAATCTTCCAGTCTGTACTTGATAAAATTTTATCAACTACATGGTGAGCAATAAATCCTGCTCCGCCAGTAATTAGTATTGTTTTACTCATTTTTTTTTAATGCCTCTATAATTAAATCAATTTCTTTTTTGCTAAGATAAGGATGCATTGGTAAACTAACAATTGTTTGTGATAAGTTTTCTGAAATAGGAAACTCTCCATTTTTATATCCCAAGTAATGAAAGCCTTTCATCAAATGAATAGGATATTTATAATATATAACATTGGGTATGCTATTCTGTTTCAACTTATCAACTAATTCTTCTCTTTTCTTGTTGGAACCTAATGTAATAGAAAATAATGCATGTGCAGAATGATAGTTTTCAGGTATGTATTGCGCATTATTAAGAAATTTTCTGTAATAATCATTCACTTTATTTCTCATCTCTAACTCTTCATCAAAAATTGTCATTTTTTCTAACAAAACTGCTGCTTGCATACTATCTAATCGTCCATTTAGTCCAATAACCTCACTATTATATTTATCTGAGCTTGTTCCATGAACACGTATTGCCTTACACTTATCTGCTAAACTATCATTATTAGTAAAAATTGCACCACCGTCTCCATAGCAACCTAATGGCTTAGCAGGATAAAATGATGTAGCAGCAACATCTCCAAAAGTGC
>TARA_B110000008_G_scaffold248277_1_pt1 | contig 25040 bp, 23 predicted proteins | sample TARA_B110000008 | Tara Oceans TARA_B110000008 (sample SAMEA4396496) | marine metagenome | biome: Westerlies Biome; feature: [DCM] deep chlorophyll maximum layer (ENVO:01000326); material: water (ENVO:00002006), including particulate matter (ENVO:01000060) such as... | depth 40 m
TTTTTCTAATCTTAAAAAATACACTCTGAATTATCATCTTTAACAAAGTGTGGTTTAAAATTTTTTGCCTTTGAATCCATACAGCCACAAAGATTTAATAGTTTAATATTCTTAAAATCTATAGCATGACTTTCAGCTTGTAAAGCTATATAGCCAGAATTCAATAGCTCTCCCTCTCTAGATAACCAATAATCTTGATTTTCAATTCCATTTGAAGTCCAGTCCTTGTCACCTAGTTGAGGTTGTGTAAAACCTCCCCCGATCTGAGGTTTATTATATTTTAAAACTGTATCGTTTTCAATAATATGTATTATTTGCTCATCTCCATGGACAATAACTTCAGCACTGACCCATTGATCACCGTGATAAGTTTTTGAATTAGAATCAATACAATGAGTATAATTAATTTCATTATTTATCTCTACTGCTGTTCCAGGAGTACAAAGATTTCCAGTGGTTCTTTTTTTTTCTCCTAAACCCCCTAGTAGTTGAATTTCAATTGAAATAGGGAAGTACTGACCAAAATCATTACTTTGAGGTGACTGAGAGTGTAACATGATTCCACTATTTCTATTATTCCAACTAGCACCTCCGTCAACTTGATTTCCTAGAAATCTATAATCAAATTTAAGTTTATAATACGAATAAGGTTTTTTATAGTATAAGTGAGCATATGAATTATTAAATTTATCATATTCATCATACACTATTCTTATCATAGAGTCTTTTACTTGAAATGTATTATTATAATTATAATTTAATTCTTGATCCGCAAACTTTATAATCCAATTATCTAGATTCTTGCCATTAAAGAGAGTTACCCAGTCCTTGGATTCGTTTTTTATCTTTGAACTACAAGAAAAAAAACAGCTAACAATAAATATTATTTTAAAAAGCTTTACCATATTTCTTAATAATCATTAAATAGGTTTTCCAAATCATAAGGAATAGCTAGGAAGGAGATTGTTTTTTTAATTTAGAGATGGAGGGCCGGGTAAAATTCTTGGATCATACTTATCATACTTTCTGTTTTTGATAAAATCTCTTTTTACATCTTCAATTAATTTTGGGGACTTGTATAGGTCTGCCATCGTCATCGCTAGGGCTTTGGATGCGTATATCATTCCTTTATGTCCGATAGACATCCCTGTACAGGCAACTACAGCCCAAGAATGCCAAGGACCACCACTTGATGCTGTTGTAGCAGACATTCTTATTACTGGAACTACTTGACTTACATCTCCTACATCAGTAGATCCGCCTTGAGCAGGCATAGTCTCTTGAAGTGGGTAAACTTTTCCATCGATACCTTTTTCAGGCTTACCTGTTTCACGGAGAATAGTATTAGCATATTTTATTTCACTCTCAGAATATTCTATTTCACCCAATAATTTCAAATTATCATACATAATATTGGCTCCCGTTCTGTTAACTTGAATCTCATAAATACCTGAAATTAATTTAGTCTCGTATTTAGTCCCTGTCATCAAAGCAGCACCTTCAGCTATTTTTAGTGCCCTTTCATAGAGGACATCAACATTTGCTCTGTCATTTTCACGAAGCCTAGTCCATATTTGAGCATAATCAGGAACAACATTCACAACATCACCAGCTTTTTCAATCTGATAATGAATTCTAGAGGTAGGTTTAATGTGTTCTCTATAATAATTTAGTCCATTTGCATAAAGCTCTAAAGCGTCAACTGCACTGACTCCATTCCAAGGATCAGAAGATGCATGTGAAGAATTTCCATAAAATTTTACCCTGAAGTCAACAAGTGATTTTGAGCTCTGAGTTCCTGACTCAATATTATCTCCGGGATGCCAATCCATGCAAACATCAAGATTATCAAACAAACCCTCTCTGACCATCCATACCTTTGCAAAAATTGTTTCTTCAGCAGGGGTACCATAAAATATAACTGTCCCTTTAATATTTCCTTTTTCAATTTGCTCTTTTATAGCAACTGCAGCTCCCAAACTAGCTGTTCCAAAAAGATTGTGTCCACATCCATGACCAGCTGCTCCAGGGACCCTTGATTCTTTTTTTGGTTGACGCTTTTGAGATATTCCAGCATTGGCATCAAACTCTCCTAAAATCCCGATTATAGGTCTCCCTTGACCGTATGATGCAGTGAATGCTGTCTTAATTCCAGCAACACCTGGTTTGACATCAAAACCATTTTTACGAGCGTAATCCATAAGGACCTTTGATGATTCAAACTCCACTAAAGATGTCTCAGCAAATTCCCAGATAGCATCACTAGTTTTAATAAGATTTGTTTTCTGTTTATTAATAGATTGTTGAATTTCGTTTTTTATAATCTTTACATTTTGCGAATAGCTTAAAGAGTTTATTAAAATTACAAGGACTATAAGTTTTGTTTTCATTTAGATTTTAATTAAAAATTAAATTTTGTAGTCTACAAGTTATGAATTTGGTTTTTTTTCAATCATTAATATTAAAATTAAAATCCCAATAATTCCAAAAAAAAATCCTAACAAAAATCCGAGTTGCCTACTTCTATTTTTCTTTTCTGCTAAATAAGCTCCCCAGGCTCCCAATGCAACTCCAATTGCAATTGATAAATAAAAAACAGAATTACTCATTATTTTTAAATTTCAAATATCCTTTAGAGAAAATCACATAAAGTAGAACTCCAAAAGGACCCAGCATAAAAGTGCAGATTAAAGGTACAATAATCAGCAAATGAGATATTTTTCTTTTTTGAGCATTTTTAAGTATCCATGCGCCCATCCAGAAATCAAAAGCTAAATAATGTACCCAACCAGCAGCAGCTGATTCTGGTGTAGAATTTTTAAAAAGCTCCAGAATTCCAACTAATGAAGAAAAGTCTGCCTGAAAAATATCCGGAACTTGAATTAGGAAAAAAACATATCCAAAACTCAATATTACTGGCACATAAGGGTAACTTATGGCTTTTTGAGTGATTCTACTTTTAGGAAAAAAAATCATTAATGCCCAAAAGAAAAGCATTGATGTATTAATTATTGTAAATACTAATGTTGTCATACGTTTTGTAATATAAAAAATATTACCTTGAAATTAGGAGTTATAAAAAATCTATGTTGGTATTCAAAGATATAAAAGGAAATAGAATTGATCCTCTAAAACATACCTCGACCCTATTAAAGGAATACCCCTATCTTCAAGTTCATATAGGTGCTGATTCTCAAAATTTAGGAAAAAAAACTATTTATTGCACTGTTATTGCATATAGGTTAGGGAATAAGGGAGTTCATTACATACTAAATAAGAGAAAACAAATCATAATTAAAGATATGTGGAGTAGATTATGGCGTGAAGCTGAGTTGAGTATCGATACTGCAGAGTGGTTGAAGCAAAAAATAAAAGTAAATATTGAAATCGATATGGATTACAATGATAACGAAGCTTATGAGTCAAATAAGTTAATTTCTGCTGCAAAAGGTTGGGCCAATTCGCTCGGTTATAAAGTCAATGTCAAACCTCAAATCCAAATTGCTACTAGGGCTGCAGACTACAACTGCAAATAAAATACTAGTTAATTGTCTCTTGATTAAAAATCATTTAATTTGTAACTAATGAAAAATGTACGATTACTTTTTTTAATTTCTTTTGTGTTATATTTTATTGGAAATTTATTTTGGACAATCAACATGATATATAATCATCGATTATTTGAAGAATGGATAATTAATATTCCTTTTTCAATATTTTCAGTAATAATTCTTTATGCGTGTTTAAGCTGGTATAAACAAAAATGAAAAACGTAATTTTAATTTGTCCCTCCAAAGAAAGAAAAAAATGGATAACCATTTTTAAAAAATTAATGCCAATTTGGAATATACAGTCATTAGAAGGTGTTAAAAACACGGATTTAATTGATACTGCTCTTGTTTGGAACCATCCCAGCGGGGTTTTAAAAAAATTTAAAAACCTTACTTTAATATGTTCACTAGGAGCTGGTGTAGATCATCTATTGTCAGATCCTGATATTCCAAAAGGAGTTAAGATTACAAGAATAGTAGATCCAATGCTTTCCTTTTCTATGTCCAATTATATAATTATGGCTGTTCTTCAATACCATAGAAAGCTAGATAAATATTTAGAGGATAAAAAAAATAAAATTTGGGATCATGATTTAAGTCCCGAAGTCAATCTCTCGATTGGTATTCTTGGATTAGGTATTCTTGGAAGAGACGCGGCCATTAAGCTAAAGAATCTTGGCTTCAACCTTTATGGCTATAGCCCTAGTCCAAAACAAATAGATGGTGTCGAGTGTTTCTCTGGAGAAGAAATAAGTAAATTTTTAAAAAAAATAAACACTTTAGTTTGTACAGTTCCTTATACTCCGAAAACACATAATCTTTTATCTGAAAAACTTTTTAAACAATTACAAAATCCTACCTACCTCATAAATGTTGCAAGAGGTAAAGTTCAAAATGAAGTAGATATTATAAATGCTGTTAACACAGGCATTCTCACTGGAGCATTTTTAGATGTTTTTGAAAAAGAGCCATTGCCTACTTCAAGTCCACTTTGGAGTCATAATAAGATAAAAATCACCCCCCACATCGCTAGTGTTACAAATGCTGATGCCGGAGCAAAACAGATAATAGAAAATTATAGAAGATATATAAAGAATGAAAAATTAATGAATGAAGTTAATCTAGATAAAGGTTACTAGTTGTTTTTTATTGCCATACCAATTTTTTCTGCACCAAAGCGAACAACGTCAGTAACAGGGAGGTTAGTTTCTGATTCCCAAAAATCAATTGCTTTTTGAGCTGAAACAGAGTCCAACTTAACTGTGTTTAAAGATATTCCTACAACCTTAGTCTTTGGAAAAACACCACAGGCTTGAGCTAATGATTCATTTAACTCTATAACTTGATTTAAATTTGGGATTTTTATATGTTCTACTGGTGGTCTCAAATTAGTCAAATCTGCACGATGACATAAGATTAAATGTGTAGGACAGCTCCCTCTCATTAGTGGTAAAGTTGCTGAGCTCCCAGGGTGAAGTAATGATCCCTGACCCTCAATAAAGACCCAGTCACTTTTGGATTCTTTCATCACCATTTCTTCGACAGCACCACATGCATGATCTACTTTATAAGCATCAAGAGGAATACCGTTTCCTGTAACTGTGATTCCAATTTGACCTGTAGCTATAAAGCTACTTTTAATTTTATTTTGTTTAGCCCACACATTTAGCTCAAGACTCGTAGTCATTTTACCTGAGGCCATATCCGTTCCTACACATAGTATTCTCTTATTATTTATTTTTAGTGCTTTACCCGTTGCTATTTGAGGGATAAACTGTGGGATTCTTAAATCCCATATCCACTGATCAGACTTCAATGATTTTTTATATTTTACAGCTAACTGGTCATGTAAGCCATTAATTATTGATAAACCTTTGATTAATGCACAGTCTATTATAGGAAACCACGATTCAGGAATTTTACCTCCAGAATTAGCAATTCCTAGAAGGAGAACTTCAGCTCCATTATTAATTGCAGCATCAAGATTCCCGACAATAGGTACACTCCTCTTAACAGGAAGACAGTCTCTCGTATTTTTTCCTACATTTTCAGAATCAATAACAGCAACAATAGAATTTGACAGATACCTTAAAGCACCATATCCCATTTTACCGTTTTCGGTAAATAAATGGCCTTCCATATATATGGCAACTTTTGATGAGTTTTTTAACATTATATCTTATTTTCATTTGTTAGTGATGCTCCGTGACCAGGAGCTATTCTTGGCATTGTAACACCATTAATCATTTTTGCACCTGATGCTGGATCAGGTTTAAGATTATAGTGTGAATCAAGATCAATGTGGTCAATATGACCAGAGATAGATGCCGCAGCAGAAATTGAGATAGAAGACTCACTCATACACCCTATCATTGTTTGTAATCCATGAGCTTTAGCTGTGGATAGTAACCTCAACCCCTCTGTTATACCTCCACTCTTCATTAATTTCAAATTAACTCCATCTACCCAATCCGAATACTCAATAATATTTTTTGAAAACCGACATGATTCGTCAACAAATATAGGTAACGGTCTATTCTGATATAAAACTTTAAGATCCTTTTCATTTCCTTCAGCTAAAGGTTGTTCAACATATTCACACTCTCTTTTTGACAACCATTCCATCATATGTTTTGCCTTTTCAATATTCCATCCTCCATTTGCATCAACACGAAGACCTACATTATAGGGTTTTATACTTTCTAAGACTTGATCATACATGTTTTTGTCTGCTTCAATACCTTTTGGAGAACCTAGTTTAACCTTAAGGTAACTAGCGCTAATTTTTTCAAATAAAAGAGGGATTCTTTTCTTTGCAGACTCTGGACTCATTATTCCTAATGTTATAGATGTTTTGGATTTAGGCAGGGGTAATCCAAGTAAATCATGAAGAGGTAAATTTGCTTTTTTAGCTTTCCAATCCCATAAAGCAATATCCAAACCTGCATATGAACAAGGAGAAATTTTTAACTCACGACTTATATACTCTATTTCAGAAATTGATTTGTCTTTAATATTTACACCAACAAGATTTTGAAGTTCTGAGATTACTTGATCTGGATTTTGAGCTCCCTCATTTTTTCCTGGTGCTGATTCACCCCAGCCAACAATACCTTCCTTTTCAACTCTAACAAACACATTGAATGAATCACCGTGAACTCCTCTACTAATGGCTAAAGGAAATCTTTTTTTTAATAAAATTTTATGGAAACTAACTTTCATTAAATTAAATTTTTATGTAAAAATATACTAAAAAAAAAGAAAAAAATCTCAATTATAAATTATAATAAGGATATATTTTTAGTATAAAACTTCCCTATTGCGAAAACTACTTGATACATTTAAATCTTCAGTCTTAAATTCATTATATTACACAATAAATTAAAATTAAATTCTATGAAAAATTTTGTTTTTATAAGTTGTTTGATTTTATTTTACGAGTGTAATTCTAGTGTTTCTCAAAACACTAAGTTGACTGATCTAGAATATATGGAACTTAAAACTTCTTTTGTAGATTTAGAGAACAAAAAAGTAGACTTATCTTCCTTCAAAGGAAAAAGAATTATTATAAATTATTGGGCTACTTGGTGTAGTCCTTGCATAAAGGAAATGCCCGCTTTATTAGAAGCTCAAAATATTTTACAAAACCACAATTATATATTTTTGTTAGTCTCCAATGAAACCATCACAAGAATATCTAGATTTAAAGATGATAAAAAATATAATTTTAATTTTTTGAAATCTTCAGGCCCTAATGAAATAATTGGAATATATTCTCTACCAACATCATATATTTTTGACGAAAAAGGAAAGAAAGTTGAAACTATTGTTGGGACTCTTGATTGGGATTCTGATCAAACTATAAAAAGATTAAAAACATTGTAACATGAGAAAATTAATTTCTGCTTTGACCTTAATGATTTTTACTTCATGTTCCACTAAAGAAATATTTGTGGAGGAAATTCCTTTTGTTTACGGGAATAATAATGCCCAACCAAATTTGATTTCTTCTAATGGTAACTTATCGTTATCATGGATTTCTTCCACAAACGAAAATGATGCTTACTTAAATTTTAGTCAGTATAAAAATGGACAGTGGATTAAGCCACTAAAAGTTGCTAGTGGCTCCGACTGGTTTGTTAACTGGGCTGATTTTCCTGCTCATGCCGTTAATGATGACTTAATACTAACAAGCTATTTGAAAAAATCTGCTTCAGGAACATATACTTATGACGTAATTCTAAGTCTACAGAAGTTATCTGGAGAAAAATTAAAAGTAGATTTTAAATTAAACACAGACCATATTAAAGCGGAACACGGATTTGTGAGTATAGCTCCTAATGATAAAAAAGGGTTTTTTGTCACATGGTTAGATGGAAGAAATACAGTCCAAAAAGACCAAAATGGAGACCATAAACCAATGACAATTCGTTTTGCTGAAATTACCGACAAAGGAGATATAGTAGATGAAAGTGAACTCGATGCAGCAGTATGTGATTGTTGCCAAACCTCAATAACTGCAACTAAAGATGGGCCTATTGTTGTATACAGAGACAGAAGTAATAAAGAAATAAGAGATATTTACAGTGTAAGAAACATAAATGGAATTTGGAAAAACCCTAATCCAGTTAATAATGATGGGTGGGTAATAAATGGATGCCCAGTCAATGGACCTAAAGTTTCTTCAAGCCAAAAAAATCTTGCTGTTGCTTGGTTTACTGCATCTAATGAGGATCCCAGAGTAAACCTTTCATTTTCAAAAACTGATAGTGACTCTTTTAATACTCCTATAAAAATAAACGAGCATAGTGCAATTGGTAGAGTTGATGTTGCATTTTTAAATGATGAAGAGGTTATAGTTAGTTACATGGATTTTGATGATATTGGAGCTTACTTGAAGATTAAAAAAGTTTCAATTGACGGAAAGATTTCTGAGCCAATTACAATATCTAAAATTGATGGAGGAAGAAATACAGGAGTTCCTCAACTAGAAATTATAAATAATGAAATATTCATTGTTTGGACTGTTTTCAAAGATGGAATGAATCAATTAAAATCTGTAAAATTAAATTCTAAAAGCATCTAAGCTGTTTTAATTAAACGACTCAATATAATTAAACTCAAAACTACTCCCAACAAATTGGCTAGTATATCAAAATAGTCAAAAACTCGATTGTTTGTTAAAACTGGTTGCAAGTATTCAATCACTAAACCAATAATGAAACAAATAATAAAAATACTAGAGTTTAAATTTTTATCGACGTATTTTTTCAAATACATCGATAAACTAATAGCCTGAAAACCATATAGAATAAAATGTCCTAGCTTATCTGCATGAGGAATAAACCCAGGAATATCTGAGCTTCCAGGTACTATGAAAAAACTTAAATAAATAATTAAAATGAGATTTATTACTGAAATAAATTTCCAGTTTAAATTTTCAATATTCATAATGATATTGTAATAATTGCTAATTTAAATAACTCCCTCTTTAACTCCTAAACTATAACTTAGTTTTCATTAATTTACAAACTCCACAATCACAACTTTTTTTTAGGAATATTGAATTTTAACTATAAAGAATATTTGTTTTCCGTTAATTTGCCAGATTAAACCTTTCTTATATTATATAGTCAGACAATAAATATTAAATACAAATAGTTGCCATGAATAAATTCATTTTTTCAATACTTATATTTTTTCTTTTACCTCCTAACTCTGAAAACACTATTCAAGATTTTCAAGGTAAAGCATATTACTTTTCAAAATCAACCCTTAATCTCGGAAATTGGGGGGCTAGAATGAGTGAAGCTCAAAAAAAACAAATGCAAAGTCGGCTTAAAAATAGACTAGAGAAAACATTCATTCTAAGCTTCAATAAAAATGAATCAATATTTGAAGAAGAAGAACAAGTCGATGCAATTTCTGGAGCTACAGACTCATGGGGAAGTAATTTCTCACGAGGAAAGCAATATAAAAATGTAAAAGACAATCAATTAATCCAAGCTCAAGAATTTTATGGAAAGCGTTTTTTAGTTAAAGATGAATTACAAAGCATAAAATGGACAATGGCTTCTGAATCCAAACAAATAGGAAAATACATTTGTTTTAAAGCAATTGCGTCAGTTCCGTCAAAAGAGCTGTCATGGTATTCTTTTTCTTGGGGAGACCTATCTTCTGATGATAACAATGAAGAAATTAAAATGACTGAAATAGTGGCTTGGTATACACTTCAAATACCTTTAAAACACGGGCCAGCAGAATTTTGGGGCTTGCCTGGGTTAATTTTAGAGGTTAGTGCCGGTAATACAACAATGCTGTGTTCCCAAATAGAAATGAATCCTAAAGGTAAAATTGAAATTGAGGCTCCCGACAAAGGAAAAATAACTACTAAAATAGCATATCAATCTACGTTAAAAGGAAAAATGCTTGAAATGAGAGATAATAGAGGAAGAAGGAGAAGGAATTAAAAAGCTAATATTTAATATCAATAATTATTCATGAAAAAAATATTATTAATTCTTCATTTATTATTTGTCATGATCTCGTATGGTCAAATTAAACTTGAAGGGGTTATAACTGATAGTTTAAATAATCCTCTCGAACTTGCTAGTCTAGTAGCAATTAACGAAAAAACAAGTGATCTAGAATCATATGTTGTTACAGATCTATCCGGTAAATTTAAACTTCAATTGAAGAAAAACACTAAGTATAAGGTTCAAGTAAATTATATTGGATTAAGAACAATAGAGGATGTAATTCAAACTAAAGAATCTAATCTATCCAAAAACTATGTGATGTTGAAGGGGATTGTTTTAGATGAAGTTGTTGTGAGAATACCTGTAATAGTTCGTGGAGACACCATAATTTATGATGCTGATTCATTTAAAAATGGGTCTGAAAGAAAGTTAGAAGACATAATAGATAAGCTTCCAGGAGTTGAGATTAATGAAAATAATCAAATTGAAGTTGAAGGAAAGGTTGTTAATAAAATAACGGTTAATGGAAAAGATTTTTTTGATGGTGACACTAAAATAGCAACTAAAAACATTCCCTCCAACGCAGTTGACAAAATTCAGGTATTAAGAAATTATGCAGAGGTAGGGCAACTAAGTGGGGTAAGAAATAACCAAAATAATGTTGCAATTGATATAAAGCTTAAGGAAGGAAAAGAAAGCTTTTGGTTTGGAAATATTACTGCTGGGTTAGGAAATTCACCCACTGATAATTTATATTTATTGCAGCCAAAATTATTTTATTACAGTCCAAAGTACAGCATTAACTTTATTGGTGATCTTAATAATATTGGAGAAGTTGCTCTTACCCGAAGAGATATTTTTAGTTTTGGGGGAGGCTTTAGAGCCCCAAGTAGTCAAAGTGGAACAAGTATAAACCTAGGGGATAATAATCTTAATTTTTTAACAAATGGAAGAAATGCTTTAAAAACAGAAAACAAATTGGCAACTGGAAATTTTAGTTACTCGCCAAAACCATCTCTTGATCTGAGTGGATTTATGATCTACAATTCTACTCAAATTTTATCAAATGAAATTAGCTTTATAAGATATACAGACTCAGGAATTCCTGATGAAGCAAAAGAACAATCCGGTAAAGAAGAATCAAATCAAGGGTTATTAAAATTAAGTGCCTCTTTCAAACCGAATTTTAATAATCAGGTTGATTATGATGTATTAGCACGCGTGTCAAATGACTTTCAACAACAAGACATTTATTCTTCAGTTATAGGAAATACTAATCAAATAGAGGAGGTGACTCCATATTCTATTAATCAAAACTTGAATTACTACTTCACATTAAATGAAAATAACATTTTTGCTTTCGAAGCTCAGCACCTTATAAAAAATGAGGATCCCTTTTATAATGCAGTTCTAGAAAATGATCCTGACGGAGATGATGCTTTTGATACCACAGCTGAGGCTTTGGGTCTAGATAATTCTTTACTAAGTTATAATATAGGACAGAACAGAAAAATCGAGTCTAACCAATTAGATGCTAAACTTGATTATTATAACATTATAAGTCCAAAAAGTAATATAAATTTTACATTAGGGACTATATTAAGCCGCCAAGAATTTAACTCAAATATTTTTCAATTCCTAAGCAACGATTTTAAATTTAAACCCACTCCAAACATTAACCAAGGATTGGGTGTTAATGATACAGAATACAACTTCAGTGATGTTTATTTAGGAATTCACTATCGCTTTAGAACAGGAAAATTTACATTTACACCTGGTATTTCAATTCATGCATATGGTAATAACAATTCTCAGTTTAACAATACAATAAAAGATAATTTTATAAGGTTTCTTCCAGATTTTGAAACAAGAATACAGCTAAAAAAAGGTGAATCTCTTACTCTAAGCTATAATATGAAAAATCAATTTACTGATATAACACGTTTAGCGCAGGGACTAGTTTTAAATAATTACAATAGTATTCAGTATGGTACGCCAGATCTTCAAAATGCATTATCTCACAATATTAGTTTATTTTACAGAAGCTTTAATCTTTTTAACTATACTAACGTCTTTGCTAGAGCAGCTTATTCTAGTAATATTGATCAGATTAGAGGTCTAACAAACTTTGAAAGTGTAATTCGTACTAGTACTTTTTTTAATTCGAGTTATGCAGATGAAAATTTTAATCTATTTGGAAGAGTACAAAAAACTTTTGGTAAAATTAGAACAAGTTTAAGAACAAGTTTCAATTACAGCAAGATTAATCAATTTATTCAGGGAAGACAATCCCTTAACAAGGGTTTTACACAATCTTTTACCCCTGGAGTAAGAACTAATTTTAGATATGCTCCCAATATTAATTTAAGCTATCGCTATTCCGTAACAAAAAATAACCAAGGAAATCGTGAAACAAAATTTATTACAAAAGCACCCTCAGTTGATTTAGATGCATTTATCATAAAAAAGATCACTTTCAGAACTAAATATAGCTACACCACTCAGAATCAGGGAACAGATGAGCCTCAATCTTTTCAAAATTGGGATGCATCTCTATCTTATGTGAAAGATAAAGATGCTAAATGGGAATATGAAGTTAAGGCATCTAATATTTTAGATATTGATGCGCAGGTTAGAAATAGTGCAAATAGTATTTCCGTATTTAGCTCAGAAACATTTATTCAGCCCAGGTTTATTACTTTTAGAATAGTATATAGGCTATAACACAATATTAAATTCTCTCAATAAATTCAATATGTTTTATGAATAAGTAAAACATATTTACATTTCTGTATGACCAGTTTAACTAATACTAGTTTATATTTGAAAAAATATGATATGATTTTTGGTTCATCTAAGGGTTTTGATAATATTGATCTTCATGGAATTCGTCATAAAGAAGCAATGGAAATGGTTCGCGAAGCTCTAGAGATTAAAAAATCAAATGGATCCTTTTCTTTAACTATAATAACAGGGAACTCCAGTGTTCTTCAAAATCGAATATTTAAAGAAATTCTAGAATTAACTCAATTTAACTATTATATCCCTTCTTGGAATTTAGGACAAATCATAGTTGATTATATAGAACTATAATCTTTTAGCTTCCTTTCCCTTCTATAATCTATTAAATAGACCACTTTACAAATGCTTTAATATCCTGCTTTCTAACCGAAGAAGAAATAAAACTCTGGGAAAGCGGATATATTTTTCATGACCCTTGGCCTAAAAATATTGTCAAAATGTTAAGCTAAAGAAAAAACTATTTTTAAAATTTAAAAATTTTACATTGGATTAATAATCCCTAAATTTCCAACTCATCTGTTAAATAATTACTTAATTAATTTTCATAAATTTATGTTTTACACCCATCTAAACAATTAAAATGAAAACATCTTTTAAGGAGCTAATATTATTTCTTACTTTTTTAATCTTTACATTAAATTCATCACAAGGACAAGAAATATCAAGTATAGAGTTTGATGATATAAAGTATAGAAATGTTGGACCCACAAGAGGTGGAAGATCTACAACTGTTTGTGGAGTTACAAATGATCAGTTTACTTTTTATATGGGAACTACAGGTGGAGGTTTATGGAAAACTACTGACGGAGGGTTAAGTTGGAAAAATATTAGTGATGGGTATTTTAAATCTCCTTCAATAGGTTCAATTGATGTCTATCAATCAAATCCTAATATTCTTTATGTTGGGACTGGCTCAGATGGAATTAGATCTAATATAATTGTTGGTAAGGGGATTTATAAGTCCGAGGACGCAGGAGCCAGTTGGGAGTCTCTTGGGCTAAATGATACAGGTCAAATTGGTGCTGTAAAAATAAATCCAAATGACCCCAATATAGTCTATGCTGCGGCAATTGGACAACCTTTTAAATCAAATAGTGAAAGAGGTCTTTATAAAACAACAGATGGTGGTAAAACATGGAATAAAATTCTTTTTATCTCAGATAAAATTGGAATTGTTGATATTGAATTTTCACCAGAAAATCCAGATATAATTTATGCCGCTTCTTGGGAGGTTGAACGAAAACCTTGGACAATACTTAGCGGATCCAAAGATGGGGGAATTTACAAGTCGGTTGATGCAGGTAAAAATTGGATTAAGTTATCCGAGGGGCTTCCAAACGGGAATATTGGAAAGATTGATTTAGCTGTCACACCAGCAGACCCTCACAGATTATATGCTCTTATTGAAGCAGATCAAGGTCAAGGAGGAGTTTATATTTCTTATAATAAAGGGTTAAAATTCAGTGCAATGAGCCATAGAAAAGAATTAGTAAATAGGCCTTTTTATTACTGTAATATTTATGCAAACCCCAAAAACGCAAGTGTTATTTATTCTAATGCAAACAGATTTATGGTATCCAATGATGCTGGTAAGTCCTGGAAAATAAAAAGTACACCTCATGGTGATAATCACGATATATGGATTAATCCGATTAATGAAAATATATGGATTCAATCAAACGATGGAGGTGTAAATGTTACTTTTAATTCTGGAGAAACATGGACTACACAGTTCAATCAGCCTACAGCAGAAATTTATCAGGTTGAAGTAGATCAACAATATCCTTATTGGCTCTACGGAGGGCAGCAAGATAATTACAGTACAGTTTCAGTGCCAAGTCAACCAGCTTATCCAGTTCAAGCCGGTCCTAATGCTTGGATTCTTTCTACAGGAGGATGTGAAACAGGACCTGCTGTTCCAAAACCTAGTAACTCAGATATTGTATATTCAAATTGTAAAGGACGGTTTAGCGTTTACAATAAAAAAACAGGTCAAGAAAAACAGTACTATGTTGGAGCTGAAAATATGTATGGACATAATCCTAAAGATTTAAAATACAGATTTCAAAGAGTTTCCCCAATCCATATTTCTCCTCACGATGAAAATATAATTTATCATGGTTCCCATTTTCTTCATAAAACAACTGACGGAGGAATTAATTGGGAAATAATATCACCTGATTTAACCGAATTTGACATAACAAAACAAGTAATCTCAGGGTCTCCTATAACAAGAGATATCACTGGAGAAGAGTTTTACAGTACCATATATTCCATAAGAGAGTCCAGTATAAAAAAAGATTTAATATGGGTGGGTTCTAATGATGGTCTTATTCATCTAACTCAGGATGGAGGTAAAAACTGGATTAATGTAACACCTCAAAGTGTTTTAAAAGGTGGAAGAGTCGATTCTGTAGAGCCCTCAGGACATGACCCAGCTACAGCTTATATTTCTATTTTACGTCATCAATTGGGAGACTCATCTCCATACATTTATAGAACAAAAAACTATGGTCAATCATGGGAATTGATTGTGAAGGGTATTCCAAATGATTATCCTATTAGAGTGGTTAGGGAAGATCCTTTAAAAAAAGGTTTGCTTTTTGCAGGAGCGGAATTTGGGATTTATGTCTCACAAGATCAGGGAGAGAACTGGTCTAAATTTCAAAAAAATTTACCAATAACTCCTATAACCGATATGAAAATTCACCGTAATGATCTTGTAATATCGACAATGGGAAGGTCCTTCTGGATTTTAGATGATATTAATTTTTTGCGAACCGAATTAGATATTTCCAAATCCTCTCTTGTAAAACCATCAAAAGCCATAAGATATCAATATAAAGTTCCAAGAGTAAAAACTAATGATTACCTGGAGTCTGGAGTTTTTATAGATTATAATTTAAATAAAAATGACTATAAAAATATTTCGATCTCCTTTTTTAATGAAAAAGGGGAGCTTATTAATTCTTTTGAAAATACTAATACTGAAAAGAAAGAGAAAAGTGAGTACAATATGCAGCTCAACAAGTTTTATACCAACAAAACATCCAAAGTGACAATTAAAAAAGGCTATAATCGCTTTAGATGGAATTTAAGACATCAGGGAATTAAAAATGGTGATAAAACTATCAATGGACCCTATATAAAACCAGGGAATTATAAAGTCCAAGTTTCAATTGATAGCCAAAATATTATGTCCAAAGAGTTTATAGTTATAAAAGATCCTAATACAAATACTTCTCAAAATACTTTCATAGAGCTTGAGGAGTTTCAACTGAAATTATTAGATAAAATAAACCAAGCAATTCAATTAGCAAATGAATTAAAGTCATTAAAATCAGAGAAAAAAATTAAAAAAAATAAATTAAAAACTCTAAATAAAAAATTAGATCTATTAGAAACAAAAGAGGGTATCTACATGCAACCCATGTTAATTGATCAACTCAGATATCTCTATAATATGGTCACAAAAGCTGACCAAGTTTTAGGCAAAGATGCCCATGATAGATACAAAGAATTAAATTTACAGTTGGAAAGAATTAAAGAAAACATATTACTATAAAATCCTTTATTGTTGTATTCATTTAAATTGTGTTTTTGACTTAGAGTGAATCCATTTCAAAAAATCTTTTTCAGCAAATGCATTATTCCAACTGTCATGACCAACGTTTTCATATAAGGTCATCCTTGGGCTCCCTCCTGAATTTATAATTGCTTTTGCCATTTTTAATGAATGTTTTGGTGTAATTACCTTATCATCAGAGCCGTGAAAAATCCATAGAGGAACTTTATCGGCATATAATTTAGCTAATTGAGTAATTCCATTGCCACAAATAGGAGTTGCAGCAGCAAACATGTTTGGTCTTCTAAATAATAATTCAAAAGTTCCCATTCCTCCCATGGACAGTCCGCTAACATAGATTTTATTCTTATTTACCTCTTTTCTTTCAATAAACTCGTCCATCATCTTTATCACCAGTCCTAGACTTTCATTTGGTTCTATAATTTTATTTTCTAGATTTTTATTCCAGAGATCAGATGATAAACTTGGCCATCTATCATTTTCTTTACATTGAGGAAATATTACCCAGGAATTATATTTTTCTCTATTTTCTTTTTTTAAAAAAAGTTTTCCCCCATGAGTTAGTTGAGAAGAGTTATTATTTCCTCTTTCTCCTGATCCGTGTAAAAATAAATGAACAGGATATTGTTTTTTAGGGTCATAATCTAAAGGCTTTAAAACTCGATAATTCAGAGTGTCATTTTCGAAAATATAAGCTTCCTTTTCATATAAGCTAAGATCCTGTGATTTTACTTCATAAATAAGAAAAAGAAAAAATAATAATATTAGTTTTTTCATAAGGTTAGATTTTTATAAAAGCATAGATTCAGAATTAACAGAAACTACTAAAGACGAAATTATCAAATTATTTAGATAATGAGTTGGAATAATAATTTCAATTCCATTTTTATCCAAAGGTAACATCTGCCAAAAATATCTCTTTAAGTGAAAATAAAATTGATCAAAAAAACTTCTGTAACAAATAAATATCATCTCTTAAAATTACAAACCTGTCCTTGTATGGGTTTTTAGATCTCGCTATTAAAATATATCATTATTTAATGATTATTGAACTGAATAGTCTCAATTTGAATAAATAAATTGGTGCCATGGATTAAATGTTTTTTACTAATTTAATTACTTTAAAATCCTTTATGAATATTGTTATTGCTCCGGATAAATTTAAAGGCTCCCTCAGTGCTATTGAAGTCTGTAATGCTCTTACTAAAGGACTGAAAACAAACAACCCTAATCTACAAGTCATTTCTTGTCCTATGGCAGACGGTGGAGATGGCTCATTGGATACAATGAATCATTATTTCAATTTAAAGCCTATAGAATTAATCGTAAATGATCCTTTATTTTCTCCTATAAAATCAACCTACTATATTTCGAAGAAGACCGCTTACATTGAAATGTCGTCAGCATCAGGTTTGGTTTTACTAAAAAAAGAAGATCGTAATTGTATGAATACTTCTTCTTTTGGTACCGGCGAGTTAATCCTTGATGCTGTTCAAAACGGGGCAACAACCATTAATTTATTTATTGGTGGAAGTGCAACAAATGATGGAGGAATTGGCATGGCGTCCGCTTTGGGTTATAAATTTTACGATTCTTCAGAAAATTTATTATCACCCTTAGGAAAAAATCTTTTATTGATTAACCGTATTGACAATACTGAAGTTCACTTTGATCCTCAAAAGATAAATATTAAAGTTATCTGTGATGTAAATAATCCCTTACATGGTAAAAATGGGGCAGCCTATATTTATGCAGCTCAAAAAGGCGCTAGTCTGATTGAGATTGAACAACTAAACAAGGGCTTAGTAAACTTAGCATCAAAGTTAATTGTTAATGGATTTCCTGATATTGCTGATATTCCAGGCTCAGGTGCAGCTGGAGGAGCAGGTGGTGGAGCAGTTGCTTTTTTTGGTGCTAAATTAATTTCAGGGATTCAAAATTTTATAGAAATAACAAAACTTGAGGCATTGATTAAAGATTGCGATTTAGTTATAACTGGAGAAGGTAAAATAGATTCACAGACTGAAAGGGGAAAAGTTGTTAGTGGCGTTTGTAATATAGCTAAACACTATGTCAAACCGGTTATAGCAGTTTGTGGAGGTTTAGAAAAAGGAGTATCCAATAAATTAGGATTGAAAAAGGTTTATAGCGTTTTGGATAGAACTAATTCTATTGAAAAAGCTATGGAAAATGGAAAAGAATATTTAGTTGAGATAGGTAAGGACATATTGTTAAATTTAAGACTTAATAAGTCTTTATCTGAAGATTAAATGTAAAACTAAAACATTATAGATGAATAAAATTATTATTGAAATCTGCTGTAGTTCGATGGCTTCAATAAAAAATGCAATTGAAGGGAAGGCAAATAGAATAGAATTATGTCAAAATTTATTAGTTGACGGTTTAAGCCCTTCTTCTGAGTTTTTAGATAAAGCAACCTCCTGTTGTGATCTTCCAATTCATGTATTAATTAGACCTAGATCTGGAAATTTTTTCTACAATATTAGTGAAATTGAACAAATTGAAAAAGATATCAATCGTATCAAAGAATTCCCTATCCAAGGAATTGTTGTTGGGGCTCTAAAAAATGATAAATCTCTAGCTATTGAACCTTTAAAAAAGTGGAGGAAAATGTTTCCTGATCTTGATTTTACTTTTCATCGTGCTTTTGATGTTGTAAAAAATTGTGAAATGGCTACACAACAATTAATTGATTTGGGGTTTAATCGTATTTTAACTTCAGGACAACAGTTAAAAGCAAATGATGGAATTGATTTATTAAAAAAACTAAATTCGAAATATTCTAAACAAATATCCATAATGCCAGGTGGAGGAATTAACCAAAAGAATATTCATGAATTTTTAAATTCTGGATTTAAACAAATTCATCTTTCAGCTAAAGCTCAAAATGAAATTCAAAATGAAGATCCAGTGTCTAATCTTGATATCATTAGATCTGTGACTAAAAAAGCTCGCAATTCACTATATTTGAATGATTAAAAACGTTTTCTCATGAAAAAAATATTAGTATTACTGTTGTCAATTTCTCTAACCGGATGTTCTTCAGAAAATAAAAGCGCTAAAAAAGTTATTGATGCAAATGCTCAATTAGAAAAAGATTTAGAACTCTATCAAAATGTGTGGAATACATTTTTAGCTGGGGACACTAGTGTTGTAAACGAAAACAATTTTACTAAAGACATTACAATAGTTACTTCTCAAGGAGATTTAGTTGGTATTGAAGCAACTATAGACTACTACAAGAACTATTTGACCGGTTTTTCTGATATTGAATGGAATATAATCGATGCATTTGGTCAAGGAGATCGAATTGTAAAGCAATGGAATTTTAAAGGAAAACATACTGGCGATTTTTTTGGAATTCCTGCTTCGGGAAACTATTTAGATTTATCCGGAACAACAATAGTTACAATGAAAGACGGCAAAATAGCTAAGGAACACGACTTTTTCGACATGAAATCATTACTTGATCAACTTACTAAGCCCGAGGGAGAAGTTGTTACAATTGACGAGTATCAACCTGTAAACTGAAGAAAGTCCTTTTTGTTAAAAGGAATCTTTTATTTTAATTAACTCTGATTCTAGTTCATCAAGAACGTATATATATAGTCTAAGGAGTGAAACTCTAGTTTTAAAGTATTTCATTTGAACTAACAAGTTTGATTTTAGTTGCAAATCATTATTGATCGAATTATGTAATATCTCAGAATAACTTTTAAGATTGCGTTTTTGATCAATTCCAGCTAAAAACAAATCAGAATGTTTAAGAGTTAAAAGGCTAATTAATTGTTCTTTAAGGTTCTTCTCGTATTCAACAGTAGTCTTAATGTTAGACAGATTAAAAGTATGGAGTCTCGTTAGAATTTCTTTCAATTTTTCAGATTTAATATATTTAATATCACCTGAATTAATCATTGAATTATATCTGTTCATTGGTGGTTCGAAGTCTCTGTAATAAATTAGATTAAACTCAACTCTACTTTTACTACTTGTAATTTTTTTTATTGCTTCATAATTAAATTGTTTATTTAAAAATTGATTATATATATTGATGTCTTCATTCCAGGTTTTTAACCTCACCTCACAGTATTTTTTTATTTCTTCAACCTCTTCTTCAATATTGTTGAGAACCTTCATTCTTTCTCTGTCGTTCTCTGTTTGTATCGATAGTTGATTAAACCAAAATGAAACTGTAATTCCAAGAACGATTACAACAAAATCAAATAGGTATCTTATGAAGTGTTTTCTTTGCATTTACTCTTATTCACTGATTTATAAATATATTAAAATTAAGTGATACGAATTGAGTAAATAACTGTGCTTTAAACTTGAATTTGAAATTTTATTACATACTAAATTTATAATCTGGTCTGATATTTATGAAGCTCATAATATCTTCCTTTAGATTCTAACAACTCGCCATGTTTTCCTCTTTCAACAATTCGACCATCTTCAATTATTAAAATTTGATCAGCTTTTTGAATCGTGCTTAAACGGTGTGCAATTACAAAAGTGGTTCTATTTTGCATCAAAACTGTTAAACTTTTTTGAATATATGACTCACTTTCTGTATCTAAATTTGAAGTTGCTTCATCCAAAATGACAATCTTAGGATTTGCTAAAAGTGCTCTTGCTATTGAAATTCTTTGCTTTTGACCTCCGGAAAGTTTGACTCCTCTTTCGCCAATGACAGTTTCCAATCCATGATCAAAACGATCAGAAAACTCGTTGACATAAGCTCCTTTAACAGCAGCTAAAAGCTCTTCCTTAGATGCCGATGGTTTTGGAAAAAGAATATTTTCTCTGATAGTTCCCTCATATAAAAAGTCATCTTGAAGCACAACTCCCAATTGACTTCGAAAACTTTGTAGGTTAACTTTAGAAAGGTCAGTCCCATCAATTAGTACTTTTCCTGAAGTAGGCTTTAGGAAGGCTGTCACCAAACTAGCTATAGTTGTTTTTCCAGATCCTGAGGATCCAACTAATGCAATAACAGAACCTTGCTTAGCCTCAAATGAAATATTGTGAAGTACTTCAGTCTTATTATCATAACTAAAAGAAATATTTTCAAATACAACTTTACCCTTTAAGTTTTCAAGATCAAGTACTCTCTCATTGAGGTTGTTTTCCTCTCTTAATCCCATTAATTCTTGAGTTCGATCTAATCCTGCAAAAGCTTCTGTTAATTGACTTCCAATATTACTCATCTGAACAATTGGTGCTATCATAAAACCAAGGAAAAGTGTAAAAGAAACAAATTGGCCATAAGTAAGAGTGTCATTCATAATGAAGTATCCGCCTATTCCCATTATTCCAGCAGATGCCAATCCTATTAATAACGTTGCTGCGCTTGTCATAAAAGCTGTGGCTGTTAAACTCTTCTTTACATTTTGAAATAATTTTTCTACTCCTCTTTCAAAAACTAAGAGTTCTTGCTTTTCAGCATTAAATCCTTTAATTACTCGAATACCATTTAATGTCTCGGTAAGCCTTCCTGTAACTTCAGCATTAATTTTTCCTCGTGCTCTGAAAATAGGCCTGATATAACCAAATGCTTTTAATGCAATAAATGCAAAAATGATAATAGGTATTAAAACAAATAAAGTCATTAATGCATTAATCTTAATTAATACTATTAATGATATTACTGCTGTAAGACTTCCCCCTATAAGCTGAACTAATCCAGTTCCAACAAGATTACGCACTCCTTCAACATCTGTCATTATTCTAGAAACAAGAGCGCCAGACTTGTTATTATCAAAAAACGAAATAGGGAGTGTCAATAGCTTCTGCTGAACCTTTGCTCTTAATAAAGAAATCAGGTGTTGTGCTTCAACACTCAATAACCTTGTGAGGGAAAAAGCACTTATTGATTGGAAAACTAAAGCAGAACATACAATTATTAAAAGAATCGTTAAGGAATTTGTGTCTTTAGATGGAATAACTTCATCTATAAGAGTTTTACTAGAATAAGGAAGAACCAAGCCAGATAAGCTTCTAATAATTATTAAAAAAAGACCAAAAAAGACAATTTTTCTTCTTGGCCAAATAAACTCTTTAAATGCCCAGCGAAATGAAACTTTATTTTTATTCATAGTCTTCAAAAGTAGACTAAAGATTGTATTATGAAATAGTTTTTAGTTAAAAAATAACTATTACTCACCTTTTAAATTATCCGAGTTTGCCAGCAACAAATCCACCACTCCAAGCTGCCTGAAAATTATATCCTCCTGTTATTGCGTCTATGTTAAGAATCTCCCCTGCAAAATAAATATTAGAAACTTTTTTGCTTTTCATGTTTTGCATGTCAATTTCACTTAGATCTATCCCTCCACATGTTACAAACTCTTCCTTAAAGGTTGTTTTACCTGAAACCTTATAATTGTCTTGAGTTAAAATTTCAATAAACTTTCTCATCCTTTTTTTACCAATCTCATTCCATTTTTGATCTTTCATTATTTCTACCTTATCTAATAGAAAAAGCCATAAACGATTTGGTAAAGAAAATATATTGTTTAAATAAACTGATTTTGACGGATTAAGAGACGCAAACTCATTCAGCTTTTGGAATAAATGTTCTGTATTTGTTTCATTTATCCAGTTTACAAAAATTTCAAATTCATAACTCTTATCACTTAAAAAACGTGCACCGATAGAAGAAGCTTTTAAAATTGATGGTCCGCTCATTCCCCAATGGGTGATTAATAATGGGCCTTTTGTATTGATTTTACTATCCCTGATTCTAACACTTACATTTTCAACAGTGACTCCCATTAGTTTGGTGATCAATTCATCTGGCATATTAAAAGTGAATAAAGATGGGACTGGTGAAATAATCTTGTGACCCAAGTTTGAAATCCAATCAAACCCTTTTGCTTTTGGACTTCCTCCTGTTGTAATAATAACATAATCAAAAGTCATTGATTGAGTTTTTGAAAAGTTAAGTTTCCATTTATCAAGTATATTTTCAATACCTGTTACATCATGATTAACTTGAATCTCAACTCCTAAACTTTGACATTCTGAAATTAAACACTTGATGACACTTTCAGATTGATTTGAAACTGGAAACATTCGTCCATCATTTTCAGTTTTTAATGGTACTCCTCTATTTTCAAACCAATTTTGGGTGTCTATATTATTAAATTGATAAAAAATAGACTTTAGCTTTTTACCTCCTCTTGGATATGCTTTACAAAGGGAATTAATATCCTCAGAATGATGAGTTATATTACACCTTCCTCCTCCAGAAATTTTAACTTTTGTAAGCAACTTAGACGATTTTTCAAAAAGAATTACACTATAATTAGGGTGATGTTGCTTTACCGATAATGCTGAAAAAAATCCAGCGGCACCTCCTCCGACGACAGCTACCTGTTTTGAAATCATAATGCGTATAATTTATTAATCAGATTTTGTCCATTTATTTATAATAAAGATAATTTTATATCGTATAATTGAATCCTTTATTCTTAAAAAATGAGAAGAAAACTATTAGTGGGTCTTTTACTTTTATTTTTAATATATCTATAGATAGAACTAGGTGTAGTTCTCTTTTTTCAAGATTCATGGGGAGGAGATTAAAGCAGAAAAAACTTTAAATAAATTTCAAAATGATTATTTAAATTTGTTTGGACTACAGGGTCATTAGCATTTTTGTATTTTAATAAAAATAATTTGTTAAATCAAATGGAAGTTTCTCTTTTTGGAGCGAGTGGATTAATTGGAAATTTGATTTTAGAAATCTTGATTCACGACGCTCATTTTAATAAAATAAATGTTGTCACCAGAAGACCTTTTAATTCAACAAATAAGAAAGTTGTTGTTCATTCAATTGATTTTTCTGATACAAAAATGATTTCGAAAATCATTCAAGGTAGCAGTGTAGTTTTTGCGTCAATTGGAACAACCCAAAAAAAAGTAAAAGGAGATAAAGATGCCTACAGGAAAATCGATTATGATATTTTAGTCAACATAGCTGTAGCATGTAAAAAAAATAATATAAAAAACTTTTTGTTTGTATCCTCTTCAGGAGCAGACACAAATAATAAAGGTTTTTATTTAGGTCTCAAAGGTGAGATTGAAGACTCTATTATAAAACTCAAATTACCCTCAACTTCAATATTTCGTCCATCTCTTTTATTAGGTAAAAGAAATGAAAATAGATTTGGCGAAAGAGTAGCTCAATTAATAATGCCACTGATGTCATTTGCAATGCCAAGTAAATATAAACCTATAGATGCAAAATATGTTGCTTCAGCAATGGTAAATATTTCTAAGAAAACACTTTATGGTTCAAAAATCTATCATTACAAAGAAATAATTAATGCCAAATGAGAAAGTTGATTATTCAATGTAATCATACACCTTAGATAGACAGACAAACATTTCTCTTTTTTATTTTACATTTAATACTATATTTGCCAAGTTATTTGACAATTCGAAATAGACCTACTCTTAACATATTTGTGATTTATTCTGTGATTTTACAAATTAGTTAGATATATTTTGAGAGTAAATGTTCTCGGAAGTCTTATGAAAATTACATATTCCCCCTTAGCTCAGTTGGTTAGAGCATCTGACTGTTAATCAGAGGGTCCA
>TARA_B110000008_G_scaffold136280_1_pt1 | contig 25024 bp, 27 predicted proteins | sample TARA_B110000008 | Tara Oceans TARA_B110000008 (sample SAMEA4396496) | marine metagenome | biome: Westerlies Biome; feature: [DCM] deep chlorophyll maximum layer (ENVO:01000326); material: water (ENVO:00002006), including particulate matter (ENVO:01000060) such as... | depth 40 m
CTCGGTTTCCTCCCGGACCTCCCGGACCTCCCGGACCGCGACGACGTGGGCGATCATGACCTGGAGGGCGTGCTCCTTTATCCGAATCCTCGTTCTTGTTGATCCAGCACTTTACGCCAATAATTCCGTAAACGGTCTTGGCTTCCGCGAAACCATAGTCGATTGGGACCCGAAGAGTTTGAAGAGGCACCTTGCCTTCGCGATACCACTCAGCACGAGCGATATCAGCACCACCTAGGCGACCAGCGCACCGGATACGAATTCCGTTTGCCCCAAAGTCCATCGCAGTCTGAACGGCGCGCTTCATCGCACGACGGAAAGCGATTCGACGCTCGAGCTGAATACAGACCTGCTCACACACACACTGAGAGTCCAGCTCCGGCTTGCGGATCTCGACAATATCGATCTTGACCTGAGAACCTCCAGCAATTTTGGAGATTTCGTTAGTCATGATCTCGATCTCAGATCCCTTGCGTCCGATGACAAGACCTGGGCGAGAGGTATGAAGGGTAACACGCACACTATTCCAAGCGCGTTCAATAATCACTTTGGCAAGAGCGGCAGCTTGAAGGCGGCCAGCGATGTATTTCCTGATTGTCAGGTCTTCGTGAAGCTTATTTGTGTAGTCTTCGCCTTCGGCATACCACTTGGAGCGCCAGTCTTTGTTGACTGCGAGGCGAAAACCGATTGGATTAACTTTTTGTCCCATGATTCTTTAAAGGTAAATTGTTTAGTTTGGCTTATTCAGCGGACTCTTCGGTGGCTTCAGTTTCTTCGACTACTTCAGCAGGAGTTTCCTCTTTCTTGGCAGCAGGAGCTTCCTCTTTCTTGGCAGCAGGTTTGGCACCAGCCCCAAAGAGAGATTTGATGGTATCGCGCTTCTTGGGCTTGCCAGAGCGTTTTTTCTCTTCAGGAGCCTCGAATTCGTCGGTCAAAGTGATGAAAATATGGCTTTGGCGTTTGCGAATTGCACCAGCGGAACCGCGAGCACGAGGCTTGAAACGCTTCAGAGTGGGTCCTTCCCCTACTACTGCTTCCTTCACGATGAGTTCATCGGCCGAAAGCTCGTGGTTGTTCTCGGCGTTAGCAATCGCGCTTTCCAAGGTCTTAAAGATAAGGCGAGCAGATTTCTTAGGAGTATATTTCAACGCGTCAAGAGCATCGGAGACAGGAAGCCCCTGAATTTCGCGAACAACGTGTCGTGCTTTTTTCGGAGAAATCCGAGCGTATTTTGTGGTCGAACGAACTAACATCAGTTTGTCGGGTGAGATTTTATAGAGTGATAATTTTTGCGATGTCACCGGGTTGAACCGTGACATCAGGATTGTTGAGGGGAAGCAAGAGGAGTCCGCTTACATCGGCCCTGACGAGGCCAACCGAAGAGTCACAAATGTGTGTGCCAGAGCGTTCGATGCGGAAACGCATTCCGACTCCAACATCTGCATCGGATCCCGCATTGATCACAACGAGGCCAGAGTCGGTGTCAACTGTAACAACGCGAGCTTCCCGGATACTGCCTTTCTCGATCTTGCGTTTGGGCTGCTGACGCTGTCCAAGAGCAACCTCGATCTCGCGGAGCTTGACCTCTACTTCCTTGCGGAATTCGGGATTCGAAGCAACGGCGGTGCGCAGATAGTTTTTAATGATCGGTAGAAGGCTGCCAACGGAATCTTCGAGCTGGACAAGGTTCTCACGCGCAACTTGATAATCAGAAACGGCATTAAGCAGCTTGGTATCGCGATCCTCAAAGAGATCCCTGCCCCGTAGAGCAAGATATTCGCGAATCTCTTTCAAAGCCTTCGTCTTGCTGTCCTCTCTTTCGAGCGATGCGCTCAAGCTCGTATTCAAATTCGCTAGCTGAAGTTTCAACTGCCGATTCTCGCGCTCAAGCTTTTCGGACATGGTCTCCTGAGCACCAGCTACCATTGCACCAAGAGCAAAAAGCCCGGTGAGGAGTAACTTGGTGGATGGAAAACGCATAACGAAGGTTTCTAAAAGCTTACTTTTTACCAATTCCACCGTGAGCCTTGAAAATACGAGTAGGCGAAAACTCTCCTAGCTTGTGGCCCACCATATTTTCGGAAACGAAAACAGGAATGAAGGTTTTTCCGTTGTGAACGGCGAAGTTGTGACCGACGAAGTCAGGAGTAATCATGGAGCGGCGGCTCCAGGTCTTGATGGGCTTTTTATTGCCCGACTCGACTGCGGCATCAATCTTGAGCAGAAGCTTCTGATCGACGTAAGGACCTTTTTTCAATGAACGTGCCATAATGAAATTTTGTTAAGTGACTTGCAGGTTAAATTACTTGCGCTTGGACTTGCGACGGTCTTCCACAATGAATGTTGAGTTTTTGTGTTTGCGGCGAGTTTTCTGCCCCTTGGTGTGTCCCCAAGGAGATTTGAGGTGTTGACGACCACCACCTGATTTAGACTTACCCTCACCACCGCCATTAGGGTGATCGACAGGGTTCATACACATTCCGCGAACGGAAGGACGCTTGCCCTGCCATCTTGTCCGCCCAGCCTTGCCAGAAACCTCATTCATGTGATCGCGATTACCGACCGTGCCGATAGTTGCGTAGCTTTCCTGGTGAAACTTACGAAGTTCACCTGAAGGCATCTTAACGAATGCATAACCTTCATCGCGAGAAGCCAGAATTGCTTGCTGACCGGCAGCGCGAGCAATCTTACCACCAGATCCAGGACGAATTTCGATATTGTGAATGGCAGTTCCGATGGGAATATTTTTGAGTGGCATGGCATTACCAACCTTCGGTTCAACGCTTTCCCCAGCCTCAACCTTGTGTCCATCGGTGAGACCAGATGGTGCAAGAATATAGGACTTGGTTCCATCCTTATACTCTAGGAGTGCGATGCGGCAGGTCCGGTTTGGATCGTATTCAATTCCGACTACTGTCGCGACCACGTCACGCTTAGTCCTCTTGAAGTCGATCAGACGATACTTCTTCTTATGGCCACCGCCGATGTGGCGCATGGTGATACGTCCCTGATTGTTGCGACCACCGGAGCGTTTTTTGACTTCCAGCAGGCTTTTTTCAGGCTTTGATTTGGTGATTTCGTCGAATCCTGGAAGCATCTTGTAACGATTCGCAGGAGTGACAGGCTTAAAACTTTTCAGAGGCATTAGAATGATCCTTTCTGAGTGAGGTTACTAAAATTTAAGATTAATAGAGGTCGAGGGGCTTACCATCCTTAAGGCGGACGATGGCTTTTTTCCAAGCAGGACTACGTCCAGCATCCGCGCGACGTCGGCGCTTAGCTTTTCCTGCGCAATTGGCAGTTCGGACACCGAGAACCTTCACGTTGAAATGTTTCTCGACAGCTTTTTTGATCTCGATCTTGTTGGCACGACGGTCGACCTTAAAGGTCCAAGTGTTCTCGTTCTCCTGGAGAAGAGTAGCTTTTTCAGACATGCGGACGGTGTCGATAATACGGTAAATATCTCTCATAGCTAACTGATTGGTTTAGGCTGTGCGTTGAGCGAGGGTTTCTAGAGCGTCATCAACGATAATAACATCACCCCAAAAGAGGAGCTCTTCCACGTTAAGGTTCTCGGCGGTTTGCAGGAGTGCCCATGTTAAGTTGCGCTCGGCCCGGTAAGTTTCTTCACTGAAGGACTTGCCAACGATGATCACGCGAGCAGCGTCGGAGACTTCACGAATAGTCGTGACGATGTCCTTAGTCTTTCCAGAAGCAATTTCGAAGGAATTGACGGTGTGGACCACACCTTGATTTATTTTTTCTCCAAGAACGCGGCGCAAAGCGATAGTACGGACTTTCTTGGAAACAGTCTTAGCATAGGAACGGTTGCGAGGCCCGAAAGCAACGCCACCCCCGACAAAGATCGGAGCTTTCCGATCTCCGTGACGGGCACCACCGGTGCCTTTCTGGCGATACATTTTCTTACCAGTTCCGCGGACCTCTCCGCGAGTCTTGGCTTGGGCGGTTCCGGAGCGACGGTTGGCTTGATATGCAACAACGAGGTCGTGGACGGCCTGACCGCCCTTGGAACCATCAGCGATGAGCTGAATCTTGGCCTTTTCGGCGTCTTGAATTGTGAATGCTGACATGGATCAGGTTCTTTCTAAAACTGAGATTTACTTGGTTGCGGTACTTTTAAGAGCTGGACGAACAGTGACATAAGCGCCGTTGTGTCCGGGAACCGAACCAGAGATGAGGAGGACTCCGTCTTCCTGACGGACTTGAACAATTTTGAGATTTTGGGTGGTGCGACGGACAGTCCCATCATGTCCAGGCATCTTCTGGTTTTTCCAAACTCGAGCAGGAGTCGAACCAGCACCAATTGCACCAGTTCTCCGGTGCATCATGTGCCCGTGACCGTCAGGCTGACCATTGTGACCATGACGCTTCACGTTACCTTGGAAACCTTTTCCTTTAGTGGTTCCGATAACGTCCACCCACTGACCGTCTTCGAAAAGAGCGGCGCCCGGATGGCCCTCTTCCTTATTTGGAAGATCGGCATCGCTGTCGAAGCGAAACTCTTTAATGAGTCTTTTGGCACCGGTCGCGCCTTGCTTTGCCTGGTGAGTGCGCTCAGGGAGATTAACGCGGCGCTCTTTCTGGTCGTCATATGCGACCTGAATAGCAGAGTAGCCATCAGTCTCCGTGGTTTTCACCTGAAGCAATTCATTTCCGTTCACGTCGACGACAGTGACGGGGGTCATGCAGCCTGCCTCTGCGTCAAAAACGCGAGTCATACCGACTTTTTTACCGAGGATTCCGAGTGACATGGGTCTAGGTTCCGATTGGATGATTTAGTTTGAAGAGGAAAAATTAAATGTGGATCTGAATATCAACACCAGCGGGGAGATTCAGCTTCTTGAGCTCATCCACGGTGCGGGCAGTGGGATCAACGATGTCGAGGAGCCGCTTGTGTGTGCGAACCTCAAACTGGTCAGCAGCTTTCTTGTTCACGTGAACCGAGCTATTAACGGAAAATTTTTCGATCCGGGTTGGCAGAGGGACAGGGCCGGCGACTTTTGCTCCAGTGCGCTTAGCAGTCTCGACAATCTCGACGGTGGAGCGATCGATAGCCCGGTGGTCGAATGCGCGAAGGCGGATGCGGATTTTCTGATTCATGATGAAAAGGTTTCTGGTGGGATGATTATTATTTTAAGTAGGCTTAGTATCCGCCACCGCGTTCGGCGACGAGTTTTTCAACTACGTTGCGAGGCACTTCCTCGAAGCACTTGGGCTCCATGGAATAGGAAGCACGACCGGATGAAAGGGTGCGAACGTCCGTTGAATATCCGAACATCTCGGAAAGGGGGACGGTTGCGGAAACATTGGCAACAAGGCCCTTGGTCTCGATCTCTTGAATCTGACCACGGCGGCGATTAAGATCACCCATGATATCTCCCTGGAAATCATCGGGTGTCGCAATTTCGACATCCATGATAGGCTCCAGAAGAATAGGCGAAGCTGCCTTTAAAGCGTCCTTGATCGCAAAGATAGCTGCAATCTTGAATGAATTGTCACTGGAGTCGACTTCGTGGAAGGAACCGCCAGTAACACTGGCGTGGACATCAACAACCGGATAGCCGGCTACCAAACCGTTAGTGAGGGCCTCCATAATCCCCTTCATGACAGCTGGGATGTATTCTTTTGGAAAATCGCTCGCGGAGGCATTATCCTCAGTAGTGATCCCCTCTCCCTGTTTGTTAGGCGAGAGGCTAAGAGTGACGTGGCCGTATGCCGCCTTACCAGCAAGAGCTGCATCACGGATAAACTTCCCATCGCCCTGAGCAGTTGCAGAGATTGTTTCTCGATAAGCGATTTGTGGCTTACCCACATTCGCCTGCACCCCGAACTCACGTTTCAAGCGATCGATAATCACTTCGAGGTGAAGCTCGCCCATTCCGGCAATGATGGTCTGCCCAGTCTCCTCGTCAGTCTTGACAACGAAGGTAGGATCTTCATCAGAGAGACGATCGAGTCCGATGACCATCTTGTCCGAGTCAGCCTTAGTTCTAGGCTCAACAGCCATCGAGATAACAGGCTCGGGAAAACTTGGTGGCTCTAAAAGCACGCCAGCTTGCTGGTGGGAGAGAGTGTCACCAGTTTGAACATTCTTGAGCCCAACGAGAGCTGCGATATCACCGGCAAAGCAGGTCTCAATCTCCTCGTGCTTATCGGCCTGAACCTGAATCAAACGGCCAACACGCTCTTTTGTCTGCGTACGCGGATTGTAAATCATATCTCCCTTGGAGACGGTTCCACTGTAAATACGGAAGAAAATAAGTTTGCCGAAATATTTGTCAGCCCAAAGCTTGAACGCGAGGGCACAGAACTTGGCATTGTCAGTCGTCTCAACCTTAACAATCTTTTCTTCGCTTTCTGGATCAAGCCCTTCGGCGGCCGGAATCTCTAGTGGACTCGGAAGATAGTCAACAACGGCATCGAGGAGATACTGGACCCCCTTGTTTTTGAAAGCTGAACCACCAGCGATAGGCACCAACTGGTTGGCGATCGTAGCGCGGCGGAGACCAGCCTTGAGATCAGCAACTGAAATTGGCTCCTCCATGAGGAACATCTCGCCAATCTGCTCATCGACATCTGCAACAGCCTCGAGTAATTCCGCATATGCCTCTCCAGCAAGTGCCAGTTGATCAGCGTCCAGATCAGCGACATCGTAAGTCGAACCAAGGATGTCATCATCCTTGTAAAGAACCGCCTTTTTATTAAGGACGTCGATTTGACCCCGAAGATTTTCCTCGGAACCAATTGGGATCAAAATCCGGACGGTACGAGCGCCAAGCTTCTCCTGAACCTCCTTGACCGCAGCATCGAAATTAGCCCCAATTCGATCCATCTTATTGACGAAGACGATGCGGGGAACACTGTAAGTGGTTGCCTGGCGCCAAACTGTCTCGGATTGGGGCTGGACTCCGGCAACACCACAAAACACAACAATCGCACCATCCAAAACACGAAGCGATCGTTCTACCTCTGCCGTAAAATCAACGTGACCTGGGGTGTCGATAATGTTGATACGCTGATTGTCACCGGTAAAGAGTTTTGAAACCCCTTCCTCTTTTTGCTGCATCCACTGGCAAGTGACAGCAGCTGAAGTGATGGTGATCCCGCGCTCCCGTTCTTGTTCCATATGATCGGTGGTGGTCGCACCATCATGCACCTCCCCGATCCGATGAATCATTCCGGTGTAAAAGAGAATACGCTCGGTAAGCGTGGTCTTTCCCGCATCAATGTGCGCAGCAATCCCAATGTTCCGTGTCCTCTCAAGAGGAACGGGGCGGGTTGGGGACTGCGCAACTTTGCTCATCAAACTAGCGGGAAGAAAAATTAGAATCGGAAGTGGGCGAAAGCGCGGTTTGCCTGAGCCATCTTGTGCACATCATCGCGTTTGCGGACGGAGTTGCCGGTGTTATTGGCAGCATCCTTAATCTCGTTGGCGAGAGCGACATGCATTGGAGTGCCCTTCTTGGCACGAGCGAAAGTGATAATCCAGCGCATGCCGAGGGACTCGGAACGATTTGAGTCTACCTCTAGGGGCACCTGATAGGTGGCTCCACCGACACGACGAGACTTAACCTCAACGCGAGGTTTAGCGTTCTCGATGGCGCGATTGACGATCTCAAGAGGATCAATCGTGTCAGTGCCTTCGTTGGCGCGATCGATAGCGGCATAGACGATACGCTCCGCAAGGGACCGTTTGCCGTCTTTCATCACCTTCGAGATCAAGCGACCGACAACTTGGCTGTCGAACTTGGGATCCTTATATACTTTGGCTGGGTAAACTCTTTTTCTGCGTGCCATGAAATTGGTTGGTCAGAGATTAAAATAAAATTACTTAGGCTTTTTGGCACCATACTTGGAGCGCCCCTGTTTGCGGCCGTCGACCCCAAGGGTATCGAGTGAGCCACGGACGATGTGATAACGCACACCTGGTAAATCCTTCACTCGACCACCGCGAATAAGAACAATCGAGTGTTCTTGGAGGTTGTGTCCCTCACCGCCGATGTAAGCAATGACTTCATATCCGTTGGTCAGGCGGACCTTGGCAACCTTACGAAGCGCAGAGTTGGGCTTTTTTGGTGTGCGCGTGTAAACTTGGAGACAAACGCCACGGCGTTGTGGGCAGTTGTTCAAAGCCGGTGACTTCGACTTGGTTACTGCTTTCTTACGACCTTTGCGGACGAGTTGGTTAATGGTAGGCATAATGCGATCGTTTTGGGATGGCGGTTAAGCGGGTTTGTAAAGTATTGAGGAACTGTAAAATTGTGGCTTACGCTGGTTCTCAACCGGAAAAGTGCGCCGGGAGGTCCAGCGAGATTCCTCGCAAGAGCCATTTTTCCGGTGAGCACCCGATAGTTAATTACCTAACAAAGGGCCTTGATCGTTGAATTCTCAATGAATTCATAATGTTAGGCCCGATTTGCGGGCCGCGACTCTAGGAATAAAAAGGCATCTGGCAAGGGGTTTCTCGAAAATTTTCTAAAAAAAGTCCTGGAATGCCCACAGCTCGGCGTGAAAGAGCTTCAACCATTGGATTTTAGGTGAATTCTATACCACGAAGGATCATTGGCTCATTACCTAACTAAGGTTAACTAGGTAGTGGGCTACCCCTAAAAAGGGAGAGAAACCCTCTAAATGTCGACCAAGCAATTCGTTGGCTCAATTCGAGAGAACTGGTCTCAACGAAAAGAAAACGCTCGACTGCAAGAAGCAGTCGAGCGAGTTAAAAGTTACGAAGCTAGGCGAATTTTTTAATCGGTGTATTTTTCGTGGCCATCTTTCTTGAGATCTTTAAGTTCACCCTTGATCTCATCAGCCTTATCTTCGTCCCCAGCAAGGTAAGCCATCTCCAGCTCACAAAGCTTCGCGTAGGTCAGGCCGATAAGCCTTTTGTAATCAGCAGTTGCTTTGGCCTTCTCCTTCTCCTCCTTGATATCCTTGAAAATCATTGGGGAATATTGGAGGGACTTTAAGGTCGACTTCTGGGCAGCATGAACCAACTCGACCTTCTCAGCGGCAGTTTCAGCTTTCCGGAGCCTCTTGAGCGAGCCGCTCAAAACATCCATTTCCTCGGCGAGTGGAGTTTCGTCATCGTCAGCGTGAACAGGAGCGAGCAATCCGAGGCTCATTATAGAAGTAACTACAATAGTCTTAATTGAAAGGTTGAGTAACATAACGTGAGAACTACTCCCAAAACTTTTCGTATCTGTCAAAACAAGGCTCGGAAAATCCGCTCATACCAATTACCGCAACTCCATGATCCGCGGATTGATCTTTGATCTTGATGGCACACTCGTCGATTCCCTTCCTGGAATCGCAACTGCTCTCAACCATGCTTTGGACGATGTCAAGCTGCCTAACCATCCGCAGGATGTCGTGGAAACCTTCATTGGTGACGGCTTACTTAAGCTCATCACGCGAGCCCTTGGCCCCAATCACTTCAAACAGCAAAATAAACTTCTATCTGCTTTTCAGAAGCACTATTCCGAGGATTGGAAAAACGGAACTTTCCCCTATCCCGGTGTGACCTCTCTCCTTGAAGAACTCCACCAAAATAACATACCGATGGCCGTACTTTCCAACAAACCCCATGAATACACTGTCGAGATCGTTAAGACGCTTTTTCCGCAAAACCTTTTTAGTCAGGTTCGCGGCCATCGAGAAGGATACCCCAAAAAACCAGACCCTGCCACTGCCCACCAAATCATTAGTGATTGGAATCTTAAAGCGGAGGAGGTCGCTTACATCGGAGACTCTACCGTTGATCTCGCCACCGCCCGGAACGGCGACATGACGCCACTTATTTTTTCTTGGGGTTATGGTACACCCACCGACTTCCCTCTCTTGGACTCTGTTGATGATTTAAGAAATGCCATTCTCAAGGCAAGATGATTTCCCCTCATAAGAATCTTGAATTTTAAAGAATCCTTTCCACCAGCCAAGAAATCGGATTTCTCCCTTACTTAGTTTTGCGATAATTCCGCATGGCCTTGTGCTCTGTAGGAGGCTAACATTCTTACCGTGATCATTTTTCAGGCAACTGGCCGAGTCCTCCTGACCTTCATTAACTACCTCGGGCAACTCGGATTATTGACGCGTGAAATTTTTTATTCACTGACGAAAGGTCAGAAACGTTGGCGGAAAATGTGGGAGCAAGTAGCCGAAATTGGAGCACGCTCCCAAATCGTAGTTGGAGTGACTGGAGCTTTCACCGGCGCAGTGCTGGCCGCCCAAACTCTTTTCCAATTTAAACTATTTGGCCTTGAGACCGCAGCCGGCGGACTGGTGTCAGTGGCGATGCTTCGCGAGCTAGGTCCAACGATAACAGGCCTCATGATGGCGGGTAGAGTTGGCTCTGCAATGGCCGCGGAAATCGGGACCATGAAGGTGACGGAACAAATCGACGCCCTTCGTTCGATGGCGGTCAATCCAGTAGACTATTTAGTTACCCCACGATTTCTCGCGATGCTCATTTCAATGCCCCTCTTGATTGCAGAATCGGCAGTACTTGGGATGATCGCCTCTTACATCGTCGGAGTAGGAGTCTTCCATGTTGAATCCTCCTACTGGATTAGTAATATGAAAACCTACGTCGATCTTACCGACCCCACCATCGCCTTAATCAAGGGGCTTTTCTTCGGGATTTTGATCGTGATTATTTCTTGTGATCAAGGATTGAAAGTCAAGAATGGAGCGGTTGGGGTTGGCCGAGGAACAACCCAAGCGATGGTCTATTCATCACTCGCGATCCTAGTGGTCAATTTTTTCCTAACCCTAATCATGCAAATCATTTTCCCAGCTTCCTTGTTTTCCAACTAATCTGGATTGCAAAATCGACCTCTCGGAGGAGGGCTCGCACCTTATCACCACGAAGTAGGATGATAGTTTCTTGAATTTTACCGCAAAATAGAGATCAGCGAAAGGCCGGCGCCACTAGATTGTAGGTTTCATCGATAAAAAAGCGCATCAGGAGTTTGTTTTTATCCGATTTGGGACAGAATACACCTGCCGCATTAGACTTGCGGCCACTCGCACAGGCCGCTATGTCGGCCCTCGAAAATCCTTTCGCCATGGAAACTGCCAACAGCCCAAATCATTCCCCGCTTAACTTTGCGGGCTCGCCGATTAACAAAACGCTTTCTGCCGAAGAGAAACTTGAAACCTTTCGCCAGATGATTCGAATTCGGCGCTTCGAGCAGGCTGCACTGAAGAACTACCAAAAGGACGGCACGATGGGCGGCTTTCTCCACCTCTATATCGGACAGGAGTCCGTCGCCGTCGGAGCAGCCTCCCTCATGGGCGATCACGATCACATGATTACGGCGTATCGGTGCCATGCCCACGCTCTTGCGGTCGGCATGAACATGAACGAGTGCATGGCTGAGCTTTATGGTAAAGCCACTGGTTGCTCGAAGGGCAAAGGTGGATCGATGCACTTTTTCGCTCCCGATAAAAACTTCTGGGGTGGTCACGGCATTGTTGCAGGCCAAACCCCCCTCGGTTTAGGGCTCGGCTATGGCCTTAAGTATAAAGGCCTCGAAGGCTGCGCACTTTGCTTCCTTGGAGACGGAGCTATCAATCAGGGCGCCTTCCACGAGTCGCTCAACATCGCAGCCCTCTTCGGGATTCCCGTCGTCTATATCATCGAGAACAATGGCTATTCGATGGGAACTTCGCAGAAACGTTCAAGTGCCTACAAAGACTGTCTTGCCCAACGCAGCGAAGCTTACGACATGGATTGGGACGTCGTGAACGGTGAAGATTTCTACGAAGTTCGAGCCAAAACTCACATCGCGATGGAGCGGGCTCGTAAAGAGCATAAGCCCACCATACTCGAAATCATGACCTATCGTTACTACGGTCACTCAGTCGCCGATGCGAATCACAAAAAATACCGTTCACCGGAAGAGATCGCAGATTACAAAAAGAATCATGATCCCATAAATCTCTGGCGGGCAAAACTTATTGAAGAAGGGGTTCTTACCGAAGAATCAGCTAAGACGATCGACACTGAAGCAAAACAAGAGGCCACCGCTTCCACTCAATTTGCAGAAGAGTCCCCTGCTCCCACCATCGAAGATATTACGAACGATGTTTACTGGGAAACCGACAACAATACCGAAGCTTCCCAAATTGGACGCCACTTCTTTAACGATTAATTTTTTACCTGAAATATTATGCGTGAAATCGAATACCGCGACGCTCTGAACGAGGCCTTTGACGAAGAACTTGCCCGCGACGAAAACGTCGTCCTTATGGGCGAAGAAGTCGCCCAGTATAACGGAGCCTACAAGGTCACCCGAGGCCTCTGGGACAAATGGGGTGACAAGCGGGTCGTTGATACCCCAATTTCCGAAGCTGGCTTCATTGGCATGGGTATCGGCGCCTCTATGCTCGGCATCCGCCCAGTGATGGAATTGATGTTTTGGTCTTTCCACTCGGTAGCCTTTGACCAACTCGTAAACAACGCTGCCTGCTGCCGCTATATGTCCGGCGGACTCATCAATGTCCCCATCGTGATGCGCGGACCCGCTAACGGCGGCACTAACGTGGGTGCAACCCACTCACACACTCCCGAGGGCCTCTTCGCCGCTTTCCCCGGCCTCAAGGTTTGCTCACCTGCCACCCCAGCCGATGCCAAGGGAATGATGAAAACCGCGATCCGTGATAACGATCCTGTTTACGTCATGGAAAATACAACCCTTTACGGCAATACGGGAGAGGTCCCTGATCCAGCCGATGGAGATTTTCTTATCCCTCTTGGAAAAGCTGACATTAAACGTGAAGGCTCCGACATCTCGCTCATTGCTCACGGAGCCAGCGTCCTTCGATGCCTCGAAGCAGCTGACATTCTTGCCAACGAGCATAACATTGATGCAGAGGTGGTCGACCTCCGCTCCATCCGCCCGCTTGACCAAAACACTATAATCGAGTCCGTAAAAAAGACTAATCGAGCGGTCCTCGTTGACGAATCAAAGCCCTTTTGCGGAGTCTCTGCGCAAATTACGACCCTGATTCAAGAATACGCTTTCGATTATCTCGATGCCCCCGTCAAGCGGGTCTGCACCATTGATGCGCCCGCCATTTACTCGCCGCATGTTGAGCAGGACCAGCTTCCCAATGCCAAACGAATTGTCGCGCAAGTTCTGACCATCGCCTAATCTTAGGACTCATGGACGACGAGATCTTTGACAGGGTTAAAAAGGATCTCAAGCGAGACGAAGCCTACCTCCGAAATCACGAGCACCGGTTCCGGGTCAGCGCGGAATCGGTTAGGTCGGTGAGCTCTGAGACACCTCGCCTCCTCGATATTGGGTGTTGGCCTGGTTATCTTTCCCTATATTTCCGGCGCAGCGGCTGGGAGGTTACCGCAATTGACCTCAAACCCGAGCGCCTCCCCATCATTAGCGAGGCTGGCATCAATTTAATTGACCACAATTTAAACGATCATCCCAGCCTCCCTTTTCCGGAAAATCACTTCGACACTATTCTCTTCACCGAAGTCTTTGAGCACCTAAATCCGGCCTCTTTTGACGAGCTCTTCAAAGGGATCGAGCACTGTCTAAAACCAAGTGGCCGTCTTATCTTGACAACCCCAAATCGGCGAGCCCTTAACAAAAACTTCTTCATTCCAAATCGATGGGAGGAACCTGAGGTTGATGACGAAGGTCATGGGCACTGGAAAGAATATACCGTGGCAGAGGTTTTGGAATGCTTTAGCAACACTTCGTTGGGTATCATACGGAGTGAAACCATCTCATTTTACTCTCACCTTGGCCGCTCCAACGAAACTGGTTATTTCCCCCTCGACGACTGGAAATCTCATCCCAACAAGCTTCGTAACCTTGCAAAATTCGCAGTGAACCCCATTCGTAACCTCCCTTTCTTTCGGGATAGCTTAGTGATAGTCGCACAAAAAGATTAAGGGACCCAATAGCATCAGGAGATCTTCCGACAATCCCGAAGTGATCCAGATATGACGCTGTATCAATCCTCCAGTGAGGAAAAGTGCCTTAGCCCTCGGGGCCCGTTCCCGAAATACCCAATCATTGCCCTCGCAATGAAGACCTAGTTCCTGATGACTTGTCCCAAATTCCAAAAGTGGGCCAAAATCGACTGGACGTTCCTTGAATCTTACAGTCCGGGCCCCAATCGCGGTGGAATATGGCTCTGGCCAAGGATCAGCTGCCACCAACCTCGGAACTTTTTTCTCCACTCACACTCACACCCTAGCAAAGAACAGGCCAAAAAATCTAGGGAATCTCAGACATTCTCTTTATTTTTTCTAATAATTTAGTTATCTTAATGATGTCGATGAGCAATCGCAGACTTTCTAGTAACCCCAACAAGAGTTCCCGCTCCCGCCGGAAGCGTCTTGCCGGTTGGGGTGCAAGTCTGATGAATGTTCACCAGCGAGCCCAAATTCAGGTCAATCTCCGAGGCGATCGCAGACGCCGCGGCATGACCCGTCAAGCCGCCATCGCTGACACCGCGAAAGCGAGTGATCTTTACGATGACGAGTTACTCAGCCTACCCCTCACCCGCCGCATTTTGCATTGGGGATTTGGAGTCTTACTGATGCCACTCTGCTTCATCACGGCCATTACTCTTATGAAAGAAAGCGGTGAGGAGCGCATTTTTCAGACGATTTGGTATTCCACAGAACTTCTTTGCTTTATCGCTGGAATTGGCTCGATGATCAGTTGGTTTATCGCCGGGATCGCCAATGACCGTCTCTTATACCTATACGTTCTTGGACACGAAATGACCCACGCAATGTTTGTCTACGTCTGCGGTGGGCGCATCAGCGCGATTCACTTCAGCACTGAAGGAGGATACGTGATGACAAATAAGTCCAATATTCTCATCGCCCTTTCTCCTTACTTTATTCCCTTTTGGTCAGCCGTCCTCATCTCCCTTCACAGCTTTATTAGCCTCTGGTGGGACATCCCAGCCGGAGGCTTAATCCTAACCGGACTGCTCGGCTTTACTTGGACTTTCCATATCATTTGGACCATCTGGATGATCCCGAAAGACCAACCCGACCTCAAAGAAAACGGCACCTTTTTTTCCCTAATCATCATCATCTTCGCCAATCTTGTTCTCTTCACTTTAATCCTCTGCGCCACTTCAAGGGAAGTTCAACTCAGCAGCTTTCTCTTCCAGTGGTGGAACAACTTCCTTGACCTTGGCGAGTCGGTCCTTCGCCTTGCTCCATAAATAGACCAGTTCTATCGTGCCTTGCCTGCTCAGCCAGTATTTACCTTTTTCCTACCAGAATCCGGAGATAAGGTCACTCTTTCGTATGATCAGTTTGTTAGCTTTGGGGGAGACTTCAAATATCGTTTTCAACAAGCATCATTCCGAAACGCTTAGGGCGTAAAAAGTGGGAAGTCAGAAAAGTCGGGGATTGGGTAAATCTCAACACTGAAATTTCAAACTTCACTCCTTCCTCTTCAACCTTCACCATTTCCTTCATGAGTTCACTCAAAGTTCACAACGCCATGTGGCCCGGTCTTGTAGGGAAAGAAGATGGCACAGACCACCCTCCTATCTCCCTCGAGCGTATGCTCGAACTCACAACCAATGCCGAAGTCAACGGCCGGAAATACGACGGCATCGACTACTTTCTGTTTCACCCTCACACCGACCCAGATGCTTCCGAAGATGATTTAAGAAAGATTGCCGATCTCATTGCCTCCAAAAATCTCAAGGTTGGAACCCTCGTGGCCCCCATTTGGGAAGGGACTGTTGGTGGCCCTGCTTTCGGCTCACCATCTGACCGCGACAACTTTGTCCTCGCAGTTGAGAAAGCCTGTCGCGTTGCCGGCATTTTTAGGACACACGGAGTTCGCGAATACGGATCTATCCGCATCGACACCGCTGGCGGAGTCGAGGACTGGGCTAAAGACCCTGCTGGAAACACTGCCCTCGCTGCCGACACCATCCAACGCGCTGCAAAAGTCGCCGCAGACAACGGCGAGCGCCTCGCTATGGAAGGTGAAATCTGCTGGGGTGGAATCCACTCTTGGAAAGACACCCTCGATCTCCTCGAAACCATAGACATGCCCGAAACAGTCGGTTTCCAGTCAGATCTCGCCCACACTTATCTCTACCTTCTCGGCTACAACGCTCCCGAGCATGCACTTGTCAAAGAAGACCATACCAACGAAGAGTTTTGGGCAGCCTATCGCCCTATGGTCGACAAACTCCGCCCGTGGACCATCGACTTTCACGTCGCCCAAAACGATGGCACTGTAAACGGGTCTGGCGCCCACGATAAGACCGGTCGCCACTGCCCTGCCGATGATCCAAAAGGAAAACTCGACATTGTTGCCTGCTCCTCCGAGTGGCTTAAGAATCACACCGACCGAAAAATCGAGCATATTTGCTGGGACGGCTGCATGTTCTCAAACGAGCTGCTCGAAGAGCCAGAGACTTGGAACACCATCCTCGACACCATGCTCAAGGTCAGCGACGCCCAGTAGCGATAACGGGTGAAGCGGCCGCTCTCCAAATTACCCTTGCCCCGTCCTCTCCCTTTTTTAATCTGTCACACAGATGAGCAAAAAACCTGTCCGCATTGGCGTTGTTGGTTACGGATTCATGGGCCGTACCCATTCGAATGCCTATTCCCAACTTGATCACTTTTTCAACACCGAACATGTTCCAGTCAAGCAGGTGATCTGCGGCCGCTCTGAAGATAAAGTGAAAGCCTTCGCAGAGAAATGGGACTACTTCGACACCGAGACCGATTGGCGTGAATTGGTCAAACGAGACGATGTAGATGCCATCGATATCTGCACACCCAATAACTCCCACTTCGACATCGCCATGGCGGCCATCGAAAATGGAAAGATGATCCTTTGCGAAAAGCCCCTCGCCCTCGACGGGAAACAAGGGATCCAAATGGTCGAAGCAATTGAAGCCGCCGGCCTTCCCAACCTCGTTTGGTATAACTACCGTTTTCTTCCCGCCGTCACCCTTGCTAAGCAGATCGTCGATCGCGGCGACCTGGGCCGAATCTACCACTACCGCGCTAACTTCCTTCAGGACTGGACTATGTCCGAAGAGCTCCCTCAGGGCGGAGAAGCCCTTTGGCGTCTTGACGCAGCCACGGCTGGCTCAGGTGTTACCGGCGATCTCCTTGCCCACAACATCGACTGTGCCCGCTGGATTAACGGCGATATCGTACGCGTCTCTGCGATGACCGAGACCTTTATAAAAGAACGCGTCCACCAAGAGACAGGCGAAAAGCACCCTGTCACAATCGATGACGCCTGCGCTTTCCTCGCTCGCTTTGAAAACGGCTCCACTGCTATTTTTGAATCTACCCGCTATGCTCGCGGCCACAAAGCACTCAAGACCTTTGAAATAAACGGGCATAACAAATCAATCTCTTGGGATCTTCACGACCTCAATCGTCTCTCATACTTTGACCACGAGGTTCCCGGCGAAACACGAGGTTGGTCCAGCATCCACGTCTCTGATGGCGACCATCCTTACACAGGGAACTGGTGGGTTCCCGGCCTATGCCTCGGTTACGAGCACTCCTTCGTCCACGGTGCCGTGGAATTCATGAAGCACCTAGATGATCCAAGCATTGCTAAAAACTTCCCAGATTTCCGGAACGCCCTCGGCACCCAATACGTTTGTGATGCCGTCCTCGAGTCTGCCGAAACAGGTCAGTGGGTTGACGTGAAACGTGCCTAGAAAATAAATGAATAACATCTTTCAAAACCGATGCTCCGGCATCGGGTTTTTTCTTACAACTCATCCGCTCAAACTTTAAGTTATCAGGAAAACAAAAAAACCGCGGTCCTGCTAATTCTCTTCATTCCACCGTAGTGTTTATTTAGCTGACGATGTGATCCCTTCTGGGATAAGACAGATAAATTGATAATCCAAAACCTCCGATCATGCCACCTCCAGCAAGTCTTATCCTGATCGTCTTCACGCTATTCTTTATCGGGTTCTGGTGTGTGATCTTGAAAATTGTTTCCTGCTTCGGGTGGAGTCAGCTTGCCAAACGCTACTCGACTTTTTCTCGCCCAAAGGGAACCTCATATCACTGGCAAAGCATGAGCCTAGGCCAACTTTCAAAGTATGGCTGCTGTATTACTTTCCGCATCAGCGAAACCGGCCTCTATCTCGAAGTCTTTCCACTTCTCGCGCTTGGACACCCCCCTCTTTATTTCCCATGGTCTCAAATTCGGTTTCGCAAAGAAGAAGACGGTCTTTTCGGAAAAAACTACTTTTACGATCTCGGAACACCACGCGGGGGCCGGATGGCAATCAGAGGAAAAATGCACCGAGCGATCCTCCGTGAATTACAAGATGATTGAAGTTTTCAAAAACAAGGCAGACAGCCCAAAATCACTAAATTACTGATTCAATATTCTTTCAGCCTCCAACCAATCTCCCTCAGCTGTTCCTAACAGCTCCGGCTTCCTCGCGCTTCAGATACAAAAAGTAGGCGACTTCGCCTATCATCCTGTTAGAATAATCATTTTCACCTAACACTCCGGGAGAAACTATTTCACACGAAGATCTCTTCTTCGCTTTTTTCGCAGCAGCAGCTTTTTTTTGCTTTCTTTCGGATCGTTTTCTTTTCCGCAGCCACACCGGTGCGAAGCAACCAGAGAAACAAAGTTAACAGAAAATGGCAAAGGACCCCTAATTGAATTTGTAGCTGCAATGAAGCACGTTGATACGGCGAATTCGATTTATCAGAGTGATCCAAAGACTCCGCGAAGGCGAATCTCGAGAACGTCTCCGCCTGGAGAATTCTGCGTTCCCGCTAAAATCCGTCCTACAAATTGATCAATGATCATAAAGACCCGCTCCCGAAAATGGTCACGATGCATTTCAGACTCTGCTAGGAGCATTCCACAAGCCATCACCCGTTTCTGATTCATCTCACCATTAAGTGGATTCGATAATTGCTCTAATTTTGTACGAACCATTTGGCATTTCCTTTCCGCCATCACTAAATTTTCTTTTAATCTACTAATTTTCCAGAGCTCTGCCTCCAAAAAATCTCTTACTTCAGCCCAACAAGCAGCATCCTTACTGGCTGATTGTAAAATTTCACGGCATCGCGTAATCACAAAAGTAATAGTTTTTGAGGGAAACTCGTCACTAAGCCTAAGATCGCTGTCCTCGGCCTCTTGAAAGCAATTTGCTAAAACACTACTAATTTCCTCAGTCTTACTTCCCCCATTTTCATTTTGCTGACTAAAAAGGGATTCTCCTCTCGCGGTGAATTCTACCAGGGATTGATTATCTTTAAAGGAATTCGGAGGAAGTCGCTTAGATTTCATGAGTTTGGGGATTTTTTGCCGAACAGCTTCGACACCCAAAAAACTATCAAAAAACTCTCATTCGTCCAGAATTTTAGAGTTTTAACCTAACTTACTGGGGTTTTTTATTTTAGATAAGCGAAATAACTTGCCTTTTACTAATATTTTTTCTAATTTTAGGCATGGACGACTCCTCAGACCTAAAAAAAATTGCAGAATTAGTATGGTCTCTTGAATTAGAAGGAGCCAAGGCCGCTTGTGAAGTCGTTCATAAGATTATTGAGACCAAGGAAGCTGTAGAAGGTGCCACCGAGAAAATAGGCATCCGCCAAGACCAGCAAACATCAGATGAACTCCGTGAAGTTCGGGGCTTCCTCGACAACACTAGCCTTGAACTCAACGGTCCAGAGTGCGTTCTACTCGGAAGCTTTTTCAAACATCGTGAGAATGTCGATCTTCTCGACACACGCTCACTCAACGTCACATTGGACAGCTACGGGCGGAAACCCTCAAATACCACCAGCACCGTCGAGAATCTTGAAAAGAAGGGACTAATAGAATTTGTGGCTGGCGAAAACCTCCACGCCCACAAAACTTTTCAACTGACTCCCCAAGGATATGCCGAAGTTCGCGACTTGATGAGCAGACTAGCCCGCAAGAATTTCTCAGCAGTCGGCTAGGTAACTTCGCCCTCTTGCAGATACGCGAAATTGTCTTTTAATTGGGTGTCTCCGTCTGCTATTTCTCCACCGCGCCGCGGGAGGCGATGAATTTTATCTACCTAAATTTCCAAGACTATGCCGATCAATATTGAAATGCCCAAACTCTCCGACACCATGACCGAAGGCACGGTGGTTCGCTGGCTTAAAAAAGAGGGCGAGGAAGTGGAGATTGGCGATATTATTGCAGAAATCGAAACAGATAAGGCTACGATGGAGATGGAAGCCTTTGATGAAGGTATCCTTTCAAAAATTTCTGTTCCCGAAGGAGGCAAGGCTCCCGTTGGATCTGCGATCGCCATTCTCCTCGAGGACGGAGAAAGCGAAGAAGCGACGGCTCCTTCTTCTGCGGAGAGCGCACCCGCCGCTTTGCCGAACACCCCGCCCGCCGCGGCAAAAGCGTTGGAATCAGCGGCAGCTACCGTCAATAAATCACAGACCCCTGCCCCCACTCCAACCGATGGTGAACGCATCAAAGCCTCTCCGCTCGCCAAAAAGATCGCTGAATCCGAAGGTGTCGATCTTACCGCTGTGTCAGGGACCGGTCCTGGAGGTCGTATCGTTAAAGCAGACGTCGTTGCGGCTCCCCCTGCTCCGACAGCTCCGGCAGCTTCCCCTTCTCCGGCAGTCGCTCCGGCCCCTGCTGCTATTTCGCCAGTCGCCGAAGGCGCAGACCAAATTGTCGAACTCTCCAGCATGCGTAAAATTATCGCGGAGAGACTCCTCACTTCTAAGATTAGTATCCCTCACTTCTACCTTCACCTCGAAGTCGATGCGGCGCCGCTAATGGCTCTCCGCAAACAGATCAATGCCCAATCCGAAGCGAGTCATGGAAACAAATATTCGGTGAACGACTTTGTGGTGAAAGCTCTCATCAACGCCTCGGTCACTGTTCCAGAGGCAAATGCTTCTTTTAATGGCGATCACATCGTTCAATTTGCTCACGTTGGTATTTCAGTTGCGATCGCAGTCGATGACGGTCTTGTCACTCCCGTTGTGAAAAACGCTGAGCAGAAATCGCTCCTCGCCATCTCAAAAGAGATCAAGGAAATGGCTGTTCGAGCTCGTGACAAGAAACTCGCTCCCAACGAATTTGACGGAGGCACCGTCACGATATCCAATCTCGGAGCCTGGGGTATCGAATCCTTTGATGCCATCGTCAATCCTCCGCAAGCCGTTATTCTAAGCGTGGGTGGAATCATCGAAAAACCTGTTGTGAAGGATGGCGAAATCGTTCCAGGCCTGCGCATGAATTTGGGAGTCAGCTGCGACCACCGTGTTGTAGACGGAGCCGTTGGTGCGAAATTTCTAGGGGAGATCAAGCGCCTCCTTGAGAATCCAGCTCTCATGCTTGTTTAATCATCGACTTAAGAAGTTAAGCGCAGAGTTCCCGGACGGTTCTGACCTCCGTAGCTCTGCGTTTTTTTCTCTGGCCCCTAATCATTAATGCTCATCGCTTTCAACAAACCCTACGGTGTTCTAAGTCAATTCAACTCCAACCCTGGAGACGAAGGCCAGCGGACCCTAAAAGAGTTTGATTTCCCACCGGGATGTCTCCCTCTTGGGCGGCTTGACATGGATTCCGAAGGCCTCCTCCTTTTCACTGATGAGAAAGCCCTAGAAGATCGTCTCCTCAATCCTCGCTTCAAACACCGCCGTCGTTATCTCGTCCTCGTGGAAGGGGAACCCAGGCCGGCTTCTCTTGAAAAGCTTCGCAGCGGGAGCATCATCATAAAAGGGCATACTTGTCTTCCATGCCGCGCCAAACTTCTCAAGCAGGCTCCCCCGATCCCTGATCGTGACCCTCCCGTTCGCTATCGTAAAAGCATCGTCGATACCTGGCTCCGTCTTGAACTCCGCGAAGGCAAAAACCGCCAAGTGCGCCGCATGACCGCCGCCGTTGGCCACCCAACCCTCCGCCTTCTTCGCGAAGGCATTGGCGCTTTTCCTCTGGGTAGCCTCCCGGTCGGAGAATGGAGTGAACTCACGAAACAAGAACGCGCAGCCGTTTTTGCAAGGTGAAAAGCTGCAACATTCTCTGGGATTAAAAGTAAGACACAGAGGCCACAAACGATTTCACCTCATAAGTTAGGGTTAGATTCCGAGAAAGAATCGGACAAAAGCACCTCTAAGCCAATTTCGAAGACTACTCATTTTTAAGCCACTGAAAAAAGTCTCTAACAACTCTTAAAAGAATTTCATCTTCCGATATTTTCGATTAGTGTTCATTTGAACGATGGAATTACAGAAGAAACTCGAGATTCTGGCAGATGCCGCTAAATATGACGCCTCCTGTGCCAGCTCTGGCGCCTCGCGTAAGAATTCAACCACCGGGAAAGGCATCGGCTCCACCGGCGGTGCTGGAATTTGTCATTCCTATGCACCCGATGGCCGCTGCATCTCGCTCCTTAAAATTCTCCTGACCAATCGTTGCCTTTACGATTGCCATTATTGCATCAATCGGCGCTCTTCAAACGTCCAACGCGCCGCCTTCACCTCGGAGGAAGTCGTCAAGCTGACCCTCGATTTCTACAAACGAAACTATATCGAAGGCCTATTTCTCTCCTCCGGCATCATTCGCAGCGCCGACCACACCATGGAAATGGTCATCGAAGTTGCCCGTGCCCTCCGCGAGGACCACGATTTTCGCGGTTATATTCACCTCAAAACGATTCCTGAAGCATCCGTTGAACTCATCGAAAAAGCTGGTCAATTTTCTGACCGTATTTCCATCAATATCGAACTCCCCAACGAAGATAGCCTCAAGACTCTTGCTCCGGAAAAATCCCTAAAGCGCACCAGGATTGCGATGGGTAAGATTCGCCAACGTGTCGAAAACGCCAAAGAAATGTGCCGCGAAACGCGTAATCGAAAAGCACCCGAATCCCGCTTCGCTACTGGGCAAAGTACGCAAGTCATCGTAGGTGCAGATGGTTCCACCGATCAAACCTTTCTCAAACGCTCTACTGATCTCTACTCAAACTACCGTCTCCGCCGCGTTTACTACTCCGCCTTCAGCCCCATTCCGGAGCCCTCTTCTATTCTTCCGCTCAAGCCCCCTCCTCTTATTCGCGAACACCGGCTTTACCAGGCAGATTGGCTCATGCGCTTTTACGGATTTGAAGCCACCGAAATTGTCTCGGATTCCCTCCCCTACCTTGACCTTGATATCGACCCCAAGCTCTCCTGGGCTATTCGTAATCGTCAGCTCTTCCCCGTTGATCTCAACCGCGCCGAAAAGTTTATGCTTTACCGCGTCCCCGGACTCGGCATTCGCAATGCCGACCGCATCCTTGGCATCCGACGTTATGGAAAGATCCGTATTCAAGACCTTCTCCGTCTCCGCGTTTCACTCAAGAAAGCCCTCCCCTTCATCATCACTGCTGACCACACTCCAAATACTAGAGAACTCGACCACGAAAACCTTCGCGCCAAGTTCTCGCCTCCTCCCGAGCAAATGGAACTTGCTCTCACCCCCTCTGATCAAGGTTCTCCCCTCGGAAAAGTCATCGATTGAACCATGCTCACTCTTACTGTCGAAAATCACTTCGAAGACTGGCGAGCCAAAGCTCGCACACTTCTTTTGGCGTGTGTTTCACCGAACGAAGTTATCTGGGAAGAGCCCGGGAAAAGTGGACTCTTTTCGACTGGAGGCTCCCTTCCGCCGCCAAGCAAAACTCAAACGCCGAGAGTCACCCGAGAGTTTCTTTCGCTCGCTGAAACCATTTCCTACCATAAGTCGCACCAGAAATGGGCCTTGCTTTACCGAACACTTTGGCGCCTCACGCTTGGTGGCGAAACTCATCTTTTAAAGATCAAAACCGACCCCGATATCTTGAGCCTCCTTCGGATGCGAAAGGAAATCTCGCGCGACATTCATAAGATGCGCGCCTTCGTCCGCTTCAAAAAAACCAGCGACGACATTAAAAGCGAACGCGAACAATTCATGGCTTGGTTTGAGCCGGACCACCGCATCATGCCGCTGACTGCGCAGTTTTTCCAAAAGCGTTTCACGGGCATGGACTGGTCTATCTTCACTCCAACCGGTTCCGCATCGTGGGACGGCAAAACCCTCAGACTCGGTCCAGGAGTCGAAAAAGTCGAAGTCCCAAAAGAGGAACTCGATGAGCTTTGGCGTGGCTACTACAAAAGCATCTTCAATCCTGCCCGGCTCAAAGTGAAGGCGATGCAGGCCGAGATGCCAAAAAAGTATTGGCACAACCTTCCAGAATCGAACCTCATCGAATCACTTATTTCCGAAAGCCGTCATCGGGTGCAAGAAATGCATAGAGAAACCCTACGCTCTGCTACCAGCGGAGGTAAAAACCCTTACCTCGAACATCTTCGTAACCTTGCTTCGCATGATGAGCGTATCGTTCTCAATCCAGATGAGCATATCCGCCAACCACTCAGTCGGCTCGAGGAATTAGCCACTTGTTGCCAAGCTTGTCCACTCCACCAGGATGCCACCGGAACTGTCTTAGGGGAAGGTCCAGCTGATGCCGAAATCATGATTGTGGGCGAGCAACCCGGCGACCAGGAAGACCTTCTCGGTCGCCCCTTCGTCGGCCCTGCTGGAAAGCTTCTTGATCATTTTCTCACTAAAACCGGAATCGATAGAAAAGAGTGCTATGTCACCAATGCGGTGAAGCATTTCAAATTTATCCCTCGCGGAAATCAACGACTTCACCAAAGCCCCAATCTTGATGAAATTTCACGTTGTAAACCATGGCTCGTTGGCGAGCTCCGGGAGGTCAAGCCCCGCATTATAATCCTCCTTGGATCCACAGCCGCTCGCTCTTTGATCGGAACTCATTTCAAGATCACAAAACAGCGCGGAATCATCACCGGCACCGGCCTTGCTGCTAAGGTAATTGCAACCGTTCATCCATCCTATTTACTCCGAATCAAGGATTCGCAACAGCAGCAGCATGAAAAAACTCTCTTTCTTAAAGACCTTCAACTTGCACAGTAGCCAACAAAATT
>TARA_B110000008_G_scaffold158034_1_pt1 | contig 24891 bp, 9 predicted proteins | sample TARA_B110000008 | Tara Oceans TARA_B110000008 (sample SAMEA4396496) | marine metagenome | biome: Westerlies Biome; feature: [DCM] deep chlorophyll maximum layer (ENVO:01000326); material: water (ENVO:00002006), including particulate matter (ENVO:01000060) such as... | depth 40 m
TATGTAACTTGGATTAATATTGTTTCTAAAACCATATATACAATTCTTATATTTGTATTTATTCAAACTGAATCAGATTACCTGTTGGTACCTTTAATTAATGGTTTTGGTTTTTTTATTGGGAGCCTATTAGCTTTGTATTATGTATTTAAGCATTTTAATCATGTTTTTGTATTTAATTCTTTTGCAATAATTAAACAGCATTTTATAGATAGCTCCATGTTCTTCTTATCTAGAGTTTCTGTATCTCTATATACTTCAAGTAATACTTTTGTACTTGGTTTAGTAGCAAATAATCTTACAGTAGGTTATTATGCAATAGCAGAAAAATTATATGTAGTTATTCGTCAGCTTTATCAGCCAATTGTGCAGGTTATTTATCCATATATTTCTAAAAGTAAGAATGTAAAATTTTTTAAAAAACTCTATCCAGGGGTAGTTATGTTAAATTTTATTGGAGTCTATATTCTTTGGGTTTTTGCTCCTGAATTGATTTATTTGGTTTCTAAAGAACATTTTGTAGAGTCGATTAAAGTTTTTCGTATTTTACTTATTGTAGCTTGTGTTGTTGTCCCTTCTATTTTAATTGGTTATCCATTTTTGGCAGCTTTAGGATTTAAAAATGAAGCAAATTATAGTACAATTATTGGCTCTCTTTTTCATGTTACTATTTTAGGCGTTTTATATTCTTATAACTTGATTAACATATATAATATAGTTTACCTCTTGATAGCAACTGAGTCGATTGTTTTATTGTACCGATATTATGCAGTCTATAAAAATAAACTATTTCAAATTTTTTAAATATGATAAAAAAATACATTAAATATTTTCCTAAAGTTATTAGTCCATTTCTATTTCTTATTTATTGTTTGGTTTATTTTATGCCTAGAAATAAGAAAAATTGGGTTTTTGGTTCGGGGGTTGGAATGAATTTTAGTGATAATGCAAAATATTTATTTTTGTATTGTTCTTCTTTATCTGAAATTAATTCTTACTGGATAACAAGAAATAAGGCTTTGGTAAAAAGTTTACGGAATGAAGGGTTAAGGGCTTATTATAAATATAGCTTAAAGGGATTATGGTTAAGTATATCATCTAAAGTATATGTGTATGATTCTAGGACAGGGAGCATTAATCATTGGACTTCAGCTGGGGCTCTAAAAGTAAATCTTTGGCATGGTTCTCCTTTAAAAACAATTGATAGAGATATTACAGTGAAGCATAATGCATTTTATATTGGGAACCATACTTGGGGCCCAAAACGATATTTGGTGAGAATGATGATGCCAGAATGGTTTGTGATTGCTGATTTGATGATAGCTACTTCTGATAAAGTAAAAGGATATTTTAATTCTGCATTTGGCTCTAAACAGATTGAAGTAACAGGTTATCCTAGAAACGATATTATTACTAACCCTAATTTGTATGCGAAATATTTAGGGTTTGAACAGCAAATTATTAATTCTATTACTACTGATAAAACAATTTTATATGCGCCTACTTTCCGTGATACAAATCGTTTTGAAAGAAAAACGCCTATTGAATGGAGTCGCTTGAATGACTTATTAAAAAAGAATAATGCTACTTTTCTGATTAAATTACATAGGCATGATTATTCAATGGTGATGAAAGAAGAGTATAGTCATATTAGACTGCTGGATAACGAAAGTGACATGTATCCGTTATTTGCGAAAGTTGATTTGTTAATCACGGATTATTCGTCTATTTTCTTTGATTTCTTATTGACGGATAAACCTGTATTGTTTTATCCTTATGATAAAGAGATATATTTAACTCAAGATCGTTCAATGTATGATGAGTATGATACGGTAACTCCAGGGCATAAAGCTTATAATTTTGAAGAATTTTATACTAAGTTAAGTTTGTTTTTCAAAGAACCAGAAGTGTTAAAAGAGACTTCATTGGATCATAAGGTAATTAAAAAAATGTATAATAAACACTGTGATAGTGATGGGGCAAAGCGGACTTATCAATTTATTAAATCAAATTTATAAGTTCTTTGAGGCAAGGATTAAAAAATAGAATTGTATTAGAGTTATATTATTTAATTCTCTTTTTCCCTCTTTGGTGGTTTCTAGGAATGGAACAATTTCTTTGGTGTTTTGCTGTTGGGCTTATTTTTATTCAGTTTTGTATTTATAGTAAGGCAGAATTTAGAATAAATGTTATTGCTTTGTTATTTGCCTTCTTCTTGGTGGTTTATGGGATTTCGTTTTTTAGTATTCTAGAGAAAATGCGTTATATCACTTACTTTAGAAATTTAAGTACTTATCTTACTGCTTTCATGCTCTTAGTTATTACTTGGAATGTTATAGATAGGTGGTGGCAGATTGAAAAGTTATTGAAGGCAATTGTAATCGTAATGTTAATTGCATCAATAGTTGGAGTTTTAGGGTTTTCTTTTGAAATATTTAGAGTACAATTTAAATCTTTAACGGGTTATTTTATGCCTAGTGCTATTGCAAAAACAGGATATGGTAGTGTTATTGCAGTAAGAAATATAGGGTTTTATAATTGGTTTATGGGGTTGGGTACATATTTTAGAGTCAGTTCTTTCTTTTTATATTCTACCATGTTTTCTTCTACTCTGGCAATTACTTTACCGATAGCTTTATTTCTTAGAAATATTAATAAGGGAGTAAAAAGAAACTTTTACACCTTCTCGGTTGTGATAATAGGATTGTCTCTGCTCTTTACAACTGGGAGAGTAGCAATTATGGCAATTTTTGTTAGTTATATTTTATTTCGTTTTATTTCAATTAGAAGTTTTACTATAAAGTTTTCAATTATAGGACTAGGTTTTATTTTATCTTCTTTATTTTTATTGTGGTTAGAACAAAGTGGTATACTATATCAAATTATTGATTTACTTTTATATTCCAGAGGAGAGGGGTCTGCAAATACAAGAGGAAAAATTTATGTTCAAACTTTTAATAGTTTCTTAGAAAGACCTATTTTTGGTTGGGGTACAGAACGAGATGTAAAAGGTTTAGACTATCCTTTAGGTTCTCATAGCTACTATTTAGGGACTTTATATAAGCAAGGTATAGTTGGGTTTACCCTTTTTATTACAATTGTAGTTTTAATTTGGAATAAGCTAAAAGTAAAAGTATTTGTTGATAATAACTTTACTCGCTTCTTTAAATACGGGCAATTTTTAATGCTAGTTTATATTATGAATAGCTTTACTGATGTTTTGGATTTAGACGCTACTACAATGTTTTTTTTATGGGTGATTCTTTCTTTATTAATTGTTTCAAAAAGAATTTACACAACAAATTTAAGTCATAATGCACATGATTAAACTAATTAAAGATAATGATGGGAGTAAAAGAATTACTACTTTCTTAAATCCTTTTTCTTATGTAATTGCTAAGAAAAATAAACAGCAAATGTCTCAATTTAATATTGAAATTGATGGAGGTTTACTGGTGCAATTGTTAAATTTATTTGGGTTTAGGCGTAAGCGCAAAAGCTTTGATATGACCTCTTTAGCTCCTGTGGTGTTTAATGATGCAATTCAAAATAATAAGTCGGTATATTTTATTGGAACAAAACCTAAGGTGATTGACTTAGCAATAAGTAATATTCAGCAACAATTTTCAGAATTAAAAATTTGTGGTTATCGTGATGGTTATTTAGTTTCTGATAAAGATAGAAAATCAGTTTTTTCTGAGATAAATTTACTGAAGTCAGATTATGTTATTTGTGGAATGGGAACCCCTTTGCAAGAACAATTCTTAATTGATTTGCAAAACTCAGGGTGGAATGGACACGGTTTTACTTGTGGAGGTTTTTTGCATCAAACCTCTCACGGTATAGAATATTATCCTAAATGGATAACTAAATTTGGTTTGCGTGCATTTTATAGAATGTATGATGAGCCAAAATTGATTAGGAGGTACTTTATTGATTATCCAATTGCAATTTTCATTATTTTGAATGATTTGATAAAGGATAAAACTAGCTAATTGCGTTTATAGTTTATTTTTAATTACTTTTGTAGAAAACCAATACTATTCAATGAAAAATAAAGTTGCACTTATTACAGGTATTACAGGGCAAGATGGTTCTTATCTTGCTGAGTTTTTGTTAAAGAAAGGGTATATGGTTCATGGTATTAAAAGGCGAGCATCTTCCTTTAATACTGATAGGATAGAACATTTATATCAAGACCCATATATTGAAAATAGAAATTTGATTTTGCATTATGGCGATATGACAGACTCTATGAATCTGACAAAAATTATTCAAGAAGTACAGCCTGATGAAATCTATAATTTAGCAGCAATGAGCCATGTTCATGTTTCTTTTGAGATTCCTGAATATGTAGCAAATACTGATGGGGTAGGAGCTCTTAGAATTTTAGAGTCTATTCGTTTATTAGGATTAATTGAAAAAACAAAAGTTTATCAAGCTTCAACCTCTGAGCTTTATGGTAAAGCACAAGAGGTTCCTCAATCAGAAACTACACCCTTTTATCCTAGAAGTCCTTATGGAGTAGCAAAATTATATGCATTTTGGACAACTAAGAATTATAGAGAGGCTTATGGTATGTTTGCTTGTAATGGAATTTTATTTAATCATGAATCTCCTGTTAGAGGGGAAACTTTTGTAACTCGTAAAATTACGCGTGCAGCTTCAAAAATTGCTTTAGGCTTGCAAGAAAAATTATACTTAGGAAACTTGGATGCAAGTCGAGATTGGGGGCATGCTAAGGATTATGTTCGTATGATGTGGATGATATTGCAAACTGATGTTGCAGAGGATTGGGTAATTGCAACTGGAAAAACAACTACAGTTCGTGATTTTGTAAAAATGGCATTTTCCAATGCAGGAATTGAGTTGGAATTTAAAGGAGAAGGAGAAAATGAGAAAGGAATAGTTGTTTCTTGTTCTGATGAAAAATATCAAATTGAAATAGGGAAAGAAGTAGTTGCTGTTAATCCTAGGTATTTTAGGCCAACAGAGGTTGATTTATTGATTGGAGACCCTACAAAAGCAAATACTAAGTTAGGTTGGGTTCCAGAATATAACTTAGAGCAATTAATAAATGAAATGATGGAGTCAGATTTAAAATTGATGACTAAAGATCAATACTTGAAAGATGGTGGTTATACCATTATGAATTATTTTGAGTAAGATGGAAAGAGAAAGTAAAATCTATATTGCAGGGCATAGAGGTTTAGTAGGTTCTGCAATTGTAAATGACTTAATTTCAAAAGGATATAAAAATTTAATTTTTAGAACCCATACTGAGTTAGATTTAACCAATCAAAGTGCAGTTGAGGAGTTTTTTACAAATGAAAAACCAGAGTATGTAATTTTAGCAGCTGCAAAAGTGGGAGGGATTGTGGCAAACAATACCTATCGTGCAGATTATATATACGAGAATATGATGATTCAGAATAATGTGATTCATCAATCCTATCTGCATGGTGTTAAAAAATTATTGTTTTTAGGAAGTACTTGTATTTATCCTAAAAATGCTCCTCAACCCATGTTGGAAGAGAGTTTGCTTACCTCAACTTTGGAATATACTAATGAACCTTATGCTATTGCAAAAATTGCTGGTATAAAAATGTGCGAGAGTTATAATTTGCAGTACGGAACTAATTTTATTTCTGTAATGCCAACTAACTTATATGGTCCGAATGATAATTTTGATTTAGAAAAATCACATGTGTTGCCCGCTTTAATTCGTAAAATTCATTTAGGTAAATGTCTTCAGGATAAGGATTGGAAAGCCATAAAAAAAGATTTAGATAAGAACCCTATTGAAGGAATTGATGCTTTTTCTTCAAAAGAAAATATTTTGGATATTCTGGAAAAGTATGGGATGAAGGAAGGAGAGATTGAAGTCTGGGGAAGTGGTAAACCTAAACGCGAGTTTTTATGGTCAGAGGATATGGCAGATGCTTGTGTTTTTATATTAGAAAATAGAGATTTTGAACATACTTTTTCTGCAAGGGATAAAGAGGTAAAAAATACACATATCAATATTGGTACAGGGCTTGATATTTCAATAATGGAGTTGGCTGAACGGATAAAAAAATGTGTAGGTTATAGGGGGAGTTTTGAATTTAATAGTTCAAAACCTGATGGGACTATGCGAAAGCTAACTGATGTGAGAAAGCTTCATAGTTTGGGTTGGAATCATACTATTAGTCTTGATAAAGGTGTTGAAAAGATGTACGCTTGGTATTTGTCTTAGTCTATTATAGCTTTTAGTTTTTATATTTTTGCATTATATGAAAGGATATTCACGATATTTTTGGGCAATTCACTTTATAGGCGATTTATTTATTGTCAATTTTGCTTTTTTACTGACTTTTTATTTGAAGTTTGATACCTTAATGTTCTCTGATAAATATAAGTTTTTATTTATCATATTTAATGCAATTTGGATATTGGTTGCTTTGTTTCTTCAACTCTATGAATTGAAACGCTTAAGGAGGTTAGATCGAATTTCATTCAACTTATTTAAGGCATTTGTTTTTAATGCCTTTATAATTTCAGCTATTTTATTTTCTTTAAAAGCTTCCGAGTTTTCACGAGAGCACTTGTATGCGACTTATGTAATGCTTTTTGCTTTGATAATGTTGTGGCGTTATTCTGCTATTAAGTTAATTTATATCTTCAGAAAATCAGGATTTAACTATAAGCGAGTAATTATTATTGGTGGGGGTGAGGTTGCTGAGCAATTATATACTTACTTTATGTCAGATGATGTGTTAGGAGTTAGAGTTAAAGGTGTTTTTTCAGATAGTGCAATTTCATTTGATATAAAGGATAAAATTAAATCAGGAAATTTGGATGAATTTGAAGCTTTTGCTTTGGAAAAAGAAATTGATGAGATTTATTACGCTATGCCATTAACCTACACACAAAAGATTAAAGCCTTGGTAGATTTTTGTGATAAGAATATGATGCGTTTTAAAGTAGTTCCTGATTTTAGAGGTTTTTTGTTTAAGCGTGTAAATATTGACTTTTTTGATGATGTGCCAGTATTAACTTTAAGAGCTGAACCATTAACAGATATTACAAATCGTTTTTTTAAACGCGTATTTGATATTTTATTTTCTTCTTTGGTAATTATATTTGTGTTAAGTTGGTTATATCCTATTATTGCTATTTTAATTAAGTTTTCCTCCAAAGGTCCAGTACTATTTAAGCAGGCACGCTCTGGAGTAGCTAATGTGGAGTTTATGTGTTATAAGTTTCGTTCTATGACTCAAAGTATAGATGCTGATACTAAGCAAGCCAGTAAAGGGGATGCTCGTATTACTAAAATAGGTGCTTTCCTTAGAAAGTCATCTTTAGATGAGTTTCCTCAATTCATAAATGTTTTCATGGGGGATATGTCAATTGTAGGGCCAAGGCCACATATGTTGGCACACACAGAGGAATATTCTGCTTTAATAAATAAATACATGGTTCGTCAATTGGTAAAACCAGGTATTACGGGTGCTGCTCAAGTAAAGGGTTATAGAGGAGAAACTAAGGAGCTTAAGGATATGGAAGGGCGTGTTCGTTTGGATGTTTGGTACATTGAAAACTGGTCCTTATCGGTTGATATTAATATTATTTTCCATACAGTTTGGAATGTATTTAAGGGGGATGAAAACGCTTTTTAAACTTTTTATAATATTATTTTTCACTGTTTGTGCAAACGCTCAAATAACTACATTTCAATCAGCAGTTAATAAACCTTTTTCTAATTTTTATTCTGATTCAATGGCTAGTTGTGATTCTGATACAACTCAACATTTTAGTGTAGGTTCCAGATTATTTGGGATAAGTTCAGCAAGTAAAAATCATCAAGCAAGTTCCTATTTAGTAGGGGTAAGTTTATCTGCTAATATTAGAAATAAATTAACCTTTATTTCTCATTTTGATTATTTGTCAGAAAATCATAATTCATTAATAACTGAATATCAAGATTCATTACTTGTTTTTCCTGGTTTTGGAAGAGAGAAGAAAAGATTACAATATAATCTGAAATTTAATTTTAATAAATTCATTACTGCCGATTTAGGAAAGGGAAAACACTTTATTGGTGATGGGTATCGTTCCCTTTTTTTATCGAATGAACACTCGCCTTATCCGTATTTAAAATTAACTACTGAATTTGGTAGAGTAAAGTATTATAATTTATATACTACTTTTTTAGATATGCAAAATCCAACTCGGGATAGAAAAAAACATGCTTCTATTCATTTTTTAGATTTTCAGCTAACAAAAAATATAAATATTGGAGTTTTTGAGGGAGTACTTTGGCAAGTTAAAGATGAAAATTATAATAGAGGTTATGATGTTGAGTATCTAAATCCTATTATTTTTTATCGCCCTGTTGAATTTTCTAAACATTCCCCTGATAATGTGTTGATGGGAGCAAACTTTAATGTAAAATTGAAGAGAACAACTTTGTATGGACAAATTCTTTTAGATGATTTAAATATTTCTCGCCAGAAAGATAGAGATGAAGAATTTGCTGTAGGTTTTTTTCAAAATAAATTTGCTTATCAATTAGGTGTTAAAACTTCTTTTAAGAGTTTAAATTTTTTGTTGGAATATAATCAAGCACAGCCTTATACTTATGCACACAAAGAACCTATGCAATCCTATACGCATATGAATCAAGCTTTGGCTCATCCGCTTGGAGCTAACTTTAAAGAGGTAATTGCTATTGCTGATTATAGTAAAGGAAAATGGAAGTTGAGTACTAAATTAACGCTAGTTAAAGTTGGAATGGACTCTGTACATACTCATTATGGGCAAAATATATTTGCTTCTGATTTTGATGCTCAAGGAGATGGGGGGGAGTATTCCTATGGGAACTTTAACGGACAAGGGGTTGCTACACAAATTCAAACTTTACATACTGAGGTAGCTTATTCATTAAAATGGTTTGATGTATTTGGCTCGGTATTTTATAAAAAGAAAAAGTCTGACCTAGTAGATCAGAATTCTTTATGGTATTCATTGGGAATTAGAACTTTCCCGTTTTCAGCTTTTCAGGATTATTAAAATTCTAGTTTTTCACCATCTTTAAAAGCAACAATAAAGGAAGTAATGTATCCGTCTTTTTTCATTGATTTCTGGTAAGCAATAGCTTCATCAAGTGTATAAAACAGTCCAGCAAGGTATGCGGTTTTCTGTTCAGAGATAGGCACACTAATTAAGTATTCTTCTTCAAACAAATCAGCAGGAGTATTAAATTCACCAAAAGTTCCTAGATTAACACGGAATATATAAGGGTCACCTCCTTGTGCTATTTGATCTTGCTTACTAAATGACTTCATTAATTGACCTCTTGCTTTTTCATAGCTTTTATGAATGCTTAATGCTTTTTTGTCTTCTTTCTCTTTACTATAAATATAGATTAAGTTTTGGTATGCAGGTAAAAATAATTTATCTTGTTTGATAGAGGTTTTGAAAAGCTTAATTGCTTTTTTCATATATTCTTCTTTTGTATTACCTCTAGATTTGCTTGCAAATGTATAGTGAGCAACTGCTAAATTGTATGTCCATTCTCTCGTTTTGTAAATTTTAGGAGTTAGGTATTTTAAATATCTTTTAGCTTGCCCTACGCCTCTTTTCTCTCCTGTAGCTAAGTAGGATATTGCTAAATTCCCTCTTGCAAAATTAAGACCGTCTTCAGTTATTTTACCTCTTTTTAGTCTTTTTTCAGTATTTTTAAGATGTGTTTGTGATGTCTTATAATTTTTATTGCTTAATGCTTTTACCCCTAGGTTATACTCTCCAATTCCTTCTTGGATTTGAATCATACTTCTTTCATCAATTTTATTTATTTTATTGAATTGAAGGAGATCATCTTTTTTTACAATTTTAAGATTAGTAACATCAGGGTACTCTCCTTTAGGAATAAATACACCTTTCTTTTTCTTCTTACTTTTCTTATCTTTCTTATTTTCTGTTGATGTTGAAGCTATTTTTTGTTCTTTTTGAATTAATTTAGCTTCAGCAGTTTGCATTCGGTGAATTACTTTATCTGCATCATTATCATTGCCAGAATTTCTGTAAATAGCTTCTAAGGTTATGTAGGCTTGGAAAAAGAATTCATCTTTTCGGATTGCAGAACTTAATAAGGAAGCAGCTTCATTATCACTTCCAACTTTGTGATGAGCAATTGCTATATTATAAGTCCATTTTATGTCATTATAAGCTTTAGAAGTAATTAAGTTTAAGAAACGTTTGCTTATAGCATAGTCCTCTTTATTACCAGTGCTTGCATAGCATAGGGCCATATTTGCTCTAAGAAAATTTAAGGCATCATCACTTAATTTAGCTCTTTTGTATCTTTTCATTGCGCTTTTGAACTCATTTATAGCTGTAGTATAATCCTTTTTACTCATTAATTTTACAGCAGCAGAGTAGTGGTCTCCAGCCAGTTTTGATTGGTCAATAGAACGCTTAGTAAGATTCTTTGAATTTTCATACTGTAATACCTTGTCTACATCTGAAATTGGATGCCAAGTATAAGCTACTAAATTTGTTATTTGAGTAGTATCAACTATAGCAGAATTAGCTATGAATGAAACTGCAAAAAGTAAAATTGCAACTGAAAATAATGTTCTTTTTATCATTTTTTAATGTTTTCTATTCTGTTTGCCAAATTATGAAAAATTATTGAAGTATTATCCTGTGGTTAATTAACTGATTATTTACTTCAATTTGTATAAAATAAATTCCTTTTGCAAAAGTAGACAAATCAATGCTTATTTGCTTTTCAAAAGTAATATTGTTATTAAATATTAATTGATTTCCTTGTGAGTTTAGAACAGAGATACTATTTAATCCCTCAGTAGATTCTATAGTTAAATTTCCTTTAGTAGGATTAGGATAAATAGAAATTATATTTTCATTTTCACTAATAAAATCAATAAGAATAAGTATGCTGTATGATACTGCTGTGCATCCGTTAGAGTCTAATACTTCAACATAATACTCTCCTTGAGTGGTAGGAAAGAAAGTATTGTTTATAGCTCCATTTATTGTGTTTCCATTTTGATCATACCATTGGTAATTAATAAACCCTGTTGTAGCTTCAATAGAATTTCCATTTTGCCAAATATTTACAATTGTAGGGTTAGGCTCACTAATTGTAGTGGAGATAGCTGTTAAGCAGCCATTTATATCGGTTACAATTAGATTGTAAAGTCCAGCACATAAATTATTTGGATTGGCACCTCCCCAATCATAAGTATATGGTGCTGTTCCTCCATTTACACTTGCAGTGGCTGTTCCGTCACACTCTCCATAACAACTAGCATTATTAGTGTTAATAACACAAGTTAATTCCTCTGGCTGATTTATAGTTACTGAAATAGTATTAATACACCCATTTACATCCATTACAATATAATCAGCTGCTCCAGCAGCTAAATTGTAGAAAATATTTGATGTTTGAAAATTAATACCATTGTTTGCTGAATACTGGAAAGGAGGTGTTCCACCATTGGTAATTGTTAGTGTAACTTGCCCATCTTGAAGTCCGTAACAGCTTGCATTAATAATTGTAGGGTTAACACTTATAGAATCAGCTTGATGTATTGTTACGGTATCAGTAGCAATGCATCCGTTTGCATCAATAATACTTACATTATGTATTCCAGCTGGTAAAACTGTTGAAGTATTTGTTGAGCCATTACTCCATAGTGTTTGATAAGGATAATTTCCGCCATAAACATAGGCGTTAGCTTGAGCAGTTCCTTTGTAGCAAATAGCTGTATCGGAAATAGAAACAATGGTAACTGGCGTAGGCTCTAGTACATTAAAGTATAATGTTACTGTATTGGTCGTGTCAGAAAGTTCTAATATATAAGTTCCAGCACATAAACTATCAATGTCTTCATCAGTTGATGTGTATCCGTTTGGACCATACCATAAATAAGTGTAAATAGAATCCCCTCCATCAGCCGTAACATAAAGCTCTCCATTGCAAATTCCGTTACAATCTAAATTTATTACACTGTCTAAATTTGCAGTTAGTGATGGTGGTTGAGTTACTTCAAAAGAATCAGTTGCTGAACAAAAAGTGCTGTCAGTAGCTGTTAGAAAATAAGTTCCAGCTACAAGGTTGTCAATATTTAAAGTTGAGGCATTAAATCCAGCCGGTCCTGACCATAAGAAAGTATAATTATTTGCTCCACCATAAGTTGTTGTAAAGAGTGCTCCATCATTTCCTCCATAAATTGAAACGTTTTCGATTGAATCTAGATTAATAACAATTGCTGATGGTTCAGTAATTACAGTGCTATCTGTTAATGTACAGCCATTATTGTCTGTAATATTTAGTGTGTAAGTTCCGTCACAAAGTAAATTTAAATTATTAGTTGTAAATGAATTGTTCCATAAGAAAGAATAAGGAACTGTACCTCCATTAACTTGAGGTGTAATTGTTCCATCACATATCCCATTACAACTCATATTACTAGTTAAAAGTGTATTGTTTAAAAGATCAGGTTCAGATAAAACAATTGTTTCTGTAAATACGCAACCATTGTTATCAATAACTGAGTCAGTGTAAATCCCTGCAGATAATCCTGAAATAGTAGTATTTGTAATAAGTGTTCCATTAAAATAATAGGTGTAAGAAGCTGTTCCTCCACTTACCTGGATATCAATACTTCCGTCAGAAAATCCATTGCAAGAAATGTTATTTCCATTGAAATTAGATACAATTAATGATGTGTATAAACTGTCAGGCTGATTAATTGTAATGGTATCTGACTGTGAACATCCGTTCATATCAGTAACAGTATATGGGTATATTCCAGCAGGAACGCCAATAGGAGTAATGAAAGTTGAAATTCCACCAATTAAAGGGTAAGTAAATGTACCCCAAGTTAGTGTGTAGTCTTGTATACCACCAATGAAGTTAACCAAAGCAGCTCCATCAGCTAAACCATAACAACTTGCATCTGTTGATGTGTAATTTGATGATAATTGTGATGGCTCAGTTAAAATGACACTGTCAGTAAGTGTACACCCTACAGAATCGGTTATAACTAGACTATAGTTTCCTGCAGTAAGGTTGTTTAAGTTTTGAAGGGTGTCATTAGTAGACCAGTTAAATGCTAAGTTACCTAAACCACCTGTTGTATTGGCTGTAATTGTTCCATTACTTCCATTATAACATGAGATGTTATATCCATTATAATCTGGAGAGATTAATGATAAAGATAAGCCATTTGAAGGTTGATTCACACTTGCACTATTTAATGCTGTACATCCGTTAGCATCTGTAATGGTAACAGTATAGTTACCTGCAGAAAGATTCATAATATCCTCAGTAGTATCATTATTGTTCCATAAGTAAGTGTAAGAACTAATACCACCACTAACGGTGATATCAATACTTCCATTTGCTACTAAACAAGAAGTCAAATCAGTTGGGATAATTGAGGAAATTAGTTCATTAGGTTCATTAATGACTACAGAATCAGAGTATAAACACCCATTTGCATCAGTTACTGTAAAGGTGTAGGTGTTTGCAAGTAAATTAAATGGTAATGTTCCATTCCAAATCTCATTATAGCTAGGAGTTCCACCATTAATAGTTAAAGTAGCTGTACCTGTTGAGTCGCCATTACAAAGCACGTCAGTAGTTGTAGCTGTTGCGGTTAAGGTAGTAGGCTCCGTAATGGAAATAGTGTTTGTATAGGTACATCCATTTGCATCAGTGACAGTATATGTATATGAACCAAATGCTAAGGCAGTGGAATCAAATCCTCCCCAGTTTTCAAAATAAGGAGAAGTTCCACCTGAGATACTAATTGTTGCATTCCCATCTGAAAATCCATTACAACTCACATTGATAATGTTCTCATTAGCTGTTAGTGCTAAAGGCTCTGTAATAAGAATGCTGTCATTAGTGTTACATCCATTAGCATCTGTAATTATAAAGGTATGGTATCCATTATTTAAAGCAGTAGAGTCACTTACTCCCCAATTTTCACTGTAAGGGGCTGTTCCTCCAATTATATTTAGTGTTGCACTACCATCTGAAAGACCAGTACAGCTGACATTTGTAAGAGTTGCGATACTATGTATTGAATCAGCTTGTGTTATAATGATTGTGTCAGCATGCGTACAGCCATTATTGTCGGTTACCATATATGGGTATATTCCTCCAGGAACACCTACTGGTGTTGAGAATGTAGATGTCCCTCCTAATAAGGGGTAAGTTAAAGAGTCCCAAGATAAAATATAATCAGTTGTTCCACCAAAAAAACTTACTGTAGCACTTCCATCATTAAACCCATAACAAGATGCATTTGTTTGGATAAATGAAGAGTAAAGTAAGGTAGGTTCTGTGATTGTAATAGTATCATTAAATGTGCAATTATTGGCGTCAGTAATAGTTACAATATATTGCCCAGCAGAGATATTAGTTAAATCTTCAGTATTTGCTCCATTATCCCAAGTAAAAGTATACGGACCTACACCTCCTGATGGAGTAATGTCAATACTTCCATCAGTTGCTCCATTACAATTTACGTTTACTGAAGTATGGTTATTGCTTAAAGCATCTGGCTCGCTAATATTAATTGAGTCAGAAAAAGTACAGCCATTATTATCGGTAATTGTATAGTTATAATTTCCTATAGAAAGATTATTTGTGTCAACTACCCCCCAATTACTTGTGTAAGGAGAATTTCCTCCAGAAATAACTAAAGATACTGCTCCGCTATTTCCGCCATTACAAAGTACATTTGTTGTATTTTCTAAAGTAGAAATTGCTGTTGGCTCGGTAATGGTAACGCTATCTATTGCAAAACAACCATTTGTATCTGTCACAGTACAGGTGTATGTTCCTGCTGATAAGCTTGTTATTTGAGCTATTGTATCTCCTGAAGACCATAAGTATGTGGCTGGAGTTGACCCATTTATAACTACTGAATAATCTTCAGTTGATCCATAGTAAGGAGCTTGATACGGTCCGCCCCAGAGACCAACTTCACACGCTCCAAAATTATCATTGTTATACTGTGAGACTATTCTCATTCTGGTAGCTCCAAATATTCCATTATTTGGTGTGGTAAAAGTCAGTGAAAATATATTAGTTGTAATTTGTTGATTTGCAATGCTTCCTATTTCTTCATTAGCATCAAAGACTCCATCAATATTCCAGTCAATAAATGCTTTTGCTCCTGCAAGAAATCCTCCAGAAGGAATATTATATGTTCCTAGTCTAATATCAATGCTATATGTTTGTCCAGGAGAAAGTGTAGCGTATTGACTAGTATAATCTTCATAATCATCAGCTAAATTTGTAGTGTTACTTACTATAGAATCACCATCTCCAATTAATCTAACTAATTCAATATTGCAATTTGAAGATTGAGCTGGTGTAGAAACGCAATAAGTAAGAGTTGATATATTTCCTGTTCCTCCTGATCCTGAAAGTATCATTGCTTCAGCACTTCCATCAGTAAGTCCGTTACAGCTGATATTACTACTAGTAATCCCAATATTAGGTGTGGAAATACTATCGTTAATTGTTATGCTTTCTGTATATGTTGAACAAGAGTTAGCATCAGTAATTGTAATAGAGTAGTTACCAGCACATAAATCAGATCTTACACTAACACTATCTCCATTTGCCCAACTAATAGAATATGGAGTTGTTCCTCCTGTAATTGAAAGGTTAATACTACCATTGCAATTAGCAGTGTCACATGAAGAATTACTATTTGATGTAGCGCTTTCTTGAAAGAGAGCTGGTTCATTTATAGTAAATGAATGATTTGCATTAGTAGAACATATTGCATCTGTAATAGTTAAATTATATGTTCCTGCACTTAAATTTGTTTCATTTGCAGATGAAGTTAAAGAAGGGGTCCAACTATATGAGTAGTTTCCAGAACCTCCATTTGCAATAGCACTTAATGTTCCGTCTGCACCACTATTACAACTTACATGAGTACCTGATAAAGACCCGTTCATTGCTATAGGTTCAGTGATTGTAAAGCTTATTGAGTCAGAACAACCCCAATCATTATCTATTACTATACATGAGTAGATCCCTGCTGATAAATTTGTAGCAGTTGCAGTTGTTTGCCCGTCACTCCAATTATATGAGTATTGTCCAGAGCCATTAGCTAAAGAAAAAATAGTTGCAGAACCAGTTGCGGAACCATTACAATTGTTATTTGTAATGGTTGTACTGTCAATTGCAAAGGTTGAACAGTTAATTAGACTAATGAAAGAGGTGTCAGCAGTAGCTAGTGTTTGTATAAAATTTCCTGAAGGATCAACTTCTTGGGTTTGCCAAGAAGCAATATAATTTCCATATGGTGCTCCATTTTGAAATTTTACTCTTACTACCATTTCTTGTGTAGACTGTAGTGTTAAGTTAAATCCAGTAGAATCAGCATTAGCTGTATTCCAGAATCCGTATGCATTACCATTACTGTCAATATCATAAGGGATATTCAAAAATCCTACACCAGGTAAATACCATCTTAAATTTAGTTGACCTTGTAATATAGCTTGAGTAGAATGAGAAATAATGAATTCAGGTCGAATATTAACTGCACATCCATGATTCACTATATTTAAGGTGTCATATGCCCATATATTATGTCCATCAATAACTCCGGGATAGTTTGGAGTTGCAGTATCAATAAAAGTAGAAACTGTTTGAGTGATAGATTTTAAATTAGTATATCCTATATTAATAGAGTCTGTTAATGTGCATCCTAAATTATCAGTAACAGTAACAGTGTATAAACCACTTCCTATAGAATTTATATTTGCTGTTGTTTCTCCATTATTCCAATTATAGGAATAAGGAAGAGAGCCATTAACTATATTTGTATTTATAGAACCATCAAGTGTAGAGCTACAACTTGCATCTATACTGGTAAAAGAATTGCTTATGTTGCAAACTCCATTTGTGGTGAAATTTGCCCCTAATCTCCAGTTTCCACCACACATTACTCTCCACTCGTAAGTAGTTGAAGGGTTTAGTCCAGTTAGGTTATAATTGGTTGTACTACTTGAATTAGGTATATTGTTTACTGATATCCAGGTGGTAGGTATATTTTCTCTGTATTGTAGGGTGTAGTTATTAGTGATGCAGGTTCCATTATCCCAAGTAAGAGTTGCTCCTGAACTAGATATATTAATAACAAGAGGGTTGCTAGGTTTCCCGGCCCACACGCAAAATGTAATAGTTAAGCAAATAAATAGCAGTAATTTTTTTTTCATCTTTTCGTTTTCTGGTTTATTCTAAACTTGCAAATATACAAAAACTAAAATAAATCTAATTTATTATTTATTTTTAGAGTTTTTCTCTTTAATATACCATAAGCGGAATTGGAATATCACCTTGTTTTAATTGTATATATATAATGCGTGTAAATTGGTGATAGTTTTTTATTTACTCTTTATTTGTAACTATTGCTTTTCTTATCTCGTAATTATTTTTAGCAGGAGTTATTGGTGCTGTTATTAAAAAAAGACTGTTAATAACTCAAATTTTAATGTTTTGAAATTTGATTTTTAAGATTTTTTTATTATTTTTACGCTCTTGTTTTACGACAAAAACAAAAAACTTTATGACGAAAAGCTATAATTATCAGGTTGGACTGATTAAAAATTCATATCTATTATGGTGTGGGTTTTTCGCATATTTTATTTTCGGTAATTTAGTCATTGTGAGTAATCATAGTGACTTTTTACATATAATTAACCTTTTTAATAATTAAAACATGTATTATGGAAAACAAGTTTAGCAAAAAAAATCCTAGGAAAATCTTAGGTTACTTAATGGCAATTGCCATGGTATTTTTAAGTCCAAATTTATTTGCACAATGTACTAATTCATCTTCTTATGGAAGTGCAGTGGCGCCAGATAATTTTGGTAATCCTCTTCAAGGTATATCTACTTGTAATTACTTAACTGAGTATAATACAATTACAGGTGTTTCTTCAGGATATTCTTACACGAATATGATTACTGGTTCAAATGCAAATCCAGGATATATTACTGTTCGTTCTGGAACTTCTTCAGGACCTGTAGTTGCACATGGTTCAGCTCCTTTATCATGGACAGCAACTGTTTCAGGTACGCATTATGTGCATTATACTGTTGATGCCACTTGTTTAACTGCAACTGGTTGTCATACAACAACTATGACGTATACAGGAGGTGCTCCTGTGACTGTGTTTGGGTGTACTGATACATTAGCTACTAATTTTGATACATTAGCTAATTATGATGATGGTACTTGTACTTATCCTTGTGCAGTTGGTGCTCATTCTACAAGTTTTGAGTCAGGTTTAACAGGTACTTATTGGAAAAATGATGCATCCAACTATTTGTCAGGAAATGCTCCTTACATATATGGTGGATGGCAAGCTAAGACAGGACCTACTAGTTCATCAAATACAGGACCTACTGCTGCATTTGATAGCTCAACATATATTTATGTAGAAGCTAGTTATTCAGGAAATCAAGATTACTATTTGTATTCAAATTGTCTTGATTTAAGTACATTAGCTGATCCTGCATTAGTTTTTGCTGCTCATATGTTTGGTGCTAATATTGGAACTTTATCTATTCAGGCTAAAGCTACTACCGCAACTTCTTGGGATACTTTATGGTCAGTAACTGGTAATTTAGGTAATATGTGGACTGAGTATGTAGTTTCTCTTACTGATACTGCTCTAGGTACAGGTACTGTTGATGTAAGATTTCATTATAATAAAACAATTTCAGGATATTATGCTGATGCTGCTCTTGACTTAGTTCGTGTAATGGAGGCTCCTATACAAGGTTGTATGGATATGTTTGCAACTAACTATAATGCAAGTGCTGTTGTTGATGATGGTTCTTGTCTTTTCCCAGGATGTTTAGATGCTTTAGCAACTAACTATTGTGCTACATGTAATGTAAACGATTCTGCATCTTGTGTGTTCCCTATTTGTAATACTTTAGATTTCTCAGATGGTTTTGAGTTAGCTAATCTTAACACTAATGGATGGACAACTGCTTCAGGAGCTGATGCTTCTGCTGCTTTAATTACAGGAGCTAATGCAGTACTTGATACTGTATCTTTAGAATTTACAGGTAGTGCTAATTACCAAAATTGGACAGGTTACTCTAGTGCAACAGATGATTCTATTGCATTTACTAATACTGAGCATATGGCTTCTGCTACAATATGTATGGATTTGAGTAATGCTAATCCTACAGTAAATATGAGCTTTGATGCAGTATTTGCAGGTTATTATGCAGGTTATTCTTGGTTAAGAGTAAAGGCTAATGGAACTGTTTTAACTGATGTAAATGGTAATAGATTTCATAAAAAAGTAACTAATTATTCTGCTGTAGATGAGCTTAATGATGATCTTACATATGATCTATCTAATTATTCTGGACAGTCTTCTGTTTATATTACTTTTGAAGCTGCTAATAAATACGGTACTACATATAGTGCAGCTTATCATGATATAGTAAGAATTGATGATGTTAATATATTTAATATTTACCCATGTACTTATTATGCAGCTTCTGCTGTTGGTACAGACGCTTCTTGTAATGGATCTGCTGATGGATCTGCTACTGTAACAGTAAATTCTCCTAATGCTACTTCTGATACTTATTTGTGGTCAGATGGTCAAACTACTGCTACTGCAACTGGTTTATCTGCTGGTACTTATACTTGTACTACTACTGATGCAATAAATGGTTGTACTGCTACTAGTACAGTAACAATTGGAGAGCCTAGTGCTACAGTAGTTACTGCTCAAGTATTTGATGCTACAGGACCTATAAATACTGATGGGGCAATAGCTCTTGCAATTTCAGGAGGATCTCCATGTGCTTCAGGACAAGGTACAGTTGGTACTGGAACTTACGGAACTAGTACGGCTGGATATATGTATAGGACTAGTTATAAAACTGTTAACCATGCATCTGATTATACTGCTGCTGAAGTAGGTGCTATTGTTGGTGCAGGTGCTACAATATCAAGTATTGGGTATAATGTTACTAGTACTTACGGGCCTCTTGATTCAACAAGAAATGCTGAAATTAAAATTATTGAAGGTGGTGTTACTACAACTGTTTGGTCGGGTGATAGAGCTGCTCCGGTAATGGGTTGGAATGATATGGTATTTACTACTCCTTATGTTTGGGGTGGTGGTGATATTACTATTGAGCATTGCTTTAATAATGCTTCATCAGGTGCTTATGCCTATGCATCTGTACAGTATACTTCTACTTATCCTTTGTATGCAAGTCGTTACAAATATTCTAGTACTGATTCTGCAGGTTACTGTGGTGTTACTACTGGTGCTTATACTACTTCTTCTAGGCCTAACTTGAGGTTAAATGCAGCGGTTTCGGCTATTGCACCTTATACTTATGTATGGTCAGACGGACAAACAACTTCTACTGCTTCTAATTTACCTTTCGGAGCTATTAGCTGTGTTATAACAGATTGTAACGGATGTGCAACTAATTATTCAGGATTTGTTGGAGTTTCTTTAATTACTGGTTGTATGGATACTACAATGTGGAATTACAATTCAAGTGCTAATGTAAGTGATAGTGCTTCTTGTATTTCATTAGCTTATGCTTGTTTAGATCCTGTTGCTGCAAATGTAGTTGCATTCGATACATTAACAGCTAATACTAATGACACTACTTTATGTTGTTATATTTCAGCTTGTACTGATGCTTATGCAACTAATTATAACGCAGCTGCTTGTTATGATGACGGTTCTTGTGCTTATCCTGCTTGTGTTGGTGTTTATCCATTTACTGAGGATTTCAATACTGGTACTGCAGCTATGTCATTAGTTGGTAATGGTATATATGCTGCTTCAGATATTGACTCAACAAATGGTGGAGACTTTGCTTGGCACGGTCAAGGTGGTACTTCTTCAGGGTTTAATTATCCTTATAATACCGGAGCTCTGGCATTTGCTAATTCACCTACTCATATTGCATCTAGTCGTATTTGTGTTGATTTAACATCATTTGCAGCAGGATCTGGAATTCAAATGAGTTTTGATTTATACCAAGAGTATACTTTTAATGCTACTTATAACTGGTTTAGAGTTAAACAAGATACAAATGTATTGTCTAATGTTAATGGTGTAGATTACATTAACTCATCAATTAGAGGTAATTCAACTGAAGAGATTTATGATTTATCAGCTTATGCTGGTCAGTCTATTTACTTAGAGTTCCAAAACTGTGGAAAATACAGTGATAATTATTATACTTCTGGTGGTGTACCTTATGGTGATCAATCTTATGTTGATAATATCAATATTTCTTCAGTAGCATTTGGTTGTACTGATAGTTTAGCATGTAACTATGACGCTTCAGCTGGTGCTGATGATGGTAGTTGTTTTGTGTTAACTGCAAGTACTTCTTCAGTTGATGCTTCATGTTCTGGTGGTTCTGATGCTACAGCTACAGCTACTACTAATGATACTACTTCTACTTATTTATGGTCTGACGGACAAACTACTGCTACTGCAACTGGTTTATCTGCTGGAACTTATTCAGTAATAGTTACTAATTCATTAGGTTGTACTGACTCTACAGGAATTGTTGTAGGTGAGGCATCACAAATGATGCTTTCAGTAATTACTATTGATGCAACAAGTGCAACTAACACAGATGGGTCAATTGATCTTTCAGTAAGTGGAGGAACAGAATGTGAAACTACTAGACAGATTGGATATGGAACAGTAGCTACTTCTGGGAAAGGTCTTTTCTATACTGGATGGATGGATGGAGTGAGTCAATCAACTTATACTTCTGCTGAATTATTAGCAGCAGGTTATGTTGTTGGTGATCTAATGACTTCTGTTGGTTGGGATATTGTTAGTGCTTCTTCACAGTCATTAGGTACTGTTAATATTAGTTTAATTGACAGTTCAGGTACTAGTACATCAGTATATACAGGTACACCTACTGCTGTTACAGGATGGAATGATTTTGCTTTCACTTCTAATTACACTTGGAATGGAGGAGATATTATTGTTGAATTTTGTCATGATGCTTCAGCTTATGGAGGAAGTTCAACTTATCGTTATACTGCAACTTCTTCTGCTTCTGTAACTTACAGATATGGTGATTTCTCAACAAGTTCAATTTGTGCTGCTGGAGGTTATGGACCTTATACAAGTACTTATAGAGCTAATATTAGATTAGGAACAACATTAAGTCCTTATACTTATGTTTGGTCTAATGCATCTGTAACTGAAGATTTATCTGCAGTTGGTGCTGGAACTTATAATGTAACAATTACTGATTGTAATGGTTGTACTGCTACTACTAGTGCTACTATTAATGTTGCTGCTATTGCAGGTTGTTTGGATCCTACTATGTGGAATTATAATCCATTAGCAAATATTAATGATAGTTCATGTATTGCTGTTGCATATGCTTGTTTAGATATTGCATCTGCTTCACCAGTAGCTTTTGATTCATTAACAGCTAATACTGATGATACAACACAATGTTGTTATATCTCTGCATGTACTGATGTTTATGCTACTAATTATGATGCTACAGCATGTTATGATGATGGTTCTTGTTCTTATCCTGCTTGTGTTGGTGTTTATCCATATACAGAGGACTTTAATACAGGTTCAGCATCTAATATAGCTACTAATAGTGGTGCATATGGTTGGAATTCTATTGACTTCACTCTTAATGGTGCTGGAGATTTCTCTTGGCATGCTGAAGGAGCATCTGGCTATTTTGCTGGATGGACATATAATTCCACTTCTGGTGCAGTTAATTTCGAAAACAATTCTGATTGGATAAGTGGTGCTCGTATTTGTTTAGATTTAACAAGTTTTGCTGTAGGTTCTGGTGTTTTATTTTCTTTTGATTTAACTCAAACAGCATATTCTAATGCATACTCATGGTTTAGAGTAATGGAAGATACTAATTTGCTTGTTAATACTAATGGTGTTGATTATTACGGAGTTACTACTGCAAATGAAGGGATTACTGATGTAAAAACTTATGATTTATCTGCTTATGCTGGTCAATCTGTAGTGCTTATGTTAGAACATGTTGGTAGATTTAATGATAGTTATTCTAGCTTTTCTGATGGTGATGAAGCATGGGTAGATAATATCAATGTATCTTCAGCAGTATTTGGATGTACTGATTCTTTATTCTGTAACTATGATCCTTTAGCTACAAATGATGATGGAAGTTGTTACACATTAAGTGCAAATACTACTGTTACTAATACTTTATGTAATGGAAATTCAGACGGTACAGTTACTGCATCTTCTAATGACCCTACAGCTACTTATGTATGGTCTAATGGATCTACAGGAGCTTCAATTTCAGGATTACAAGCTGGTACTTATGTTGTTACAGCTACTAATTCATATGGATGTGTTGCTACAGATACAGCTATTGTTGCTGATCCTGCTGTACTTACTCTTTCTACAGTTGCTAGCTCATTAAGTGCTGCAAGTGATACTAATGGTACTATTGACCTTATAGTAACTGGAGGTGTTGCATGTGCAACAGGTGCTAAGCTTGGATCTGGAACTATTAATACATCTTCTGGCTATGTGTGGTATACTTATTACAATGGTCAAAAATCTGAAATTACTTATACTGCAGCTGAATTAGCAGGACACGGATTTGTTAGTGGTGATATTATTACTGAATTAGCATGGAAAATTACATCTACTCCTGGAGCTGTTATGAATGGCGCTACAATGAAAGTAAATGGCACTGTAGTTTATACAGGTAATTATACTCCTGTTGTAGGGATGAATAATTTTGTGTTTACTACTCCTGTTACTTATAATGGAGGAGATTTAGTTGTAGATTGGTGTTCTGATAATACTAGTTATGTTTCTGGTTCTAATATTTTTGAATCAACAATGATTGCTGGTAATATATCTAACTATTCTGATATTTATGTAGGAACAGTTTGTACTTCTATGCCTTTAACAACAGCTCGTTCTTACAGACCTAATGCTTATATTAAAACAGCAGCTTCTCCTTATACTATCTTATGGAGTAATGGAGCAACTACTGAAGATTTAAGTGACCTTGGAGTTGGTACTTATAGTGTAACAGTTACTGATTGTAATGGTTGTATAGCTACAGCTAGTGCTGATATAGCTGTTGCTCTTATTCCTGGTTGTATGGATATGTCAGCATCTAACTATAATCCTTTAGCAAATGTTTCAGACTCAGCTGCTTGTACTTATCCAGGTTGTATGGATGTATTAGCAACTAACTATGATTCAACTGCTAATGTTAGTGATAGTTCTTGTGTTTATCCTTGTGCTTACTATGGTAACACTGAAGTTACAGTAGTAATTAATACAGGTGGGTATGGTTCTGAGATTTCTTGGGATATTACTGATGCTTCTGGTACTCAAGTTGCTTCAGGTGGTACTTATCCTGGTACAAATTATACGAACAATGCTGATGTGCAAACATTATGTTTAGTTGATGACTGTTATTCATTCAATACTTATGATTCATATGGTGATGGATGGAATGGAGGTTCCTTTGTAGTCTCTGATGCTTCAGGACAAATTGCTACAGGTACTGGAGCAAACATGGGAGGATATCCAAACAGTGGTCCTGCAGGTTCATTTACATTCTCAACTGGTTCAGCTTCTTGTTTCACTGCTGTTAATGGTTGTACTGATTCATTAGCTTGTAACTATAATTCATTAGCTAATACTGATGATGGTTCTTGTAATACTCTTTACGGTTGTACTGATGTAACGGCTTGTAATTATGATTCACTAGCTACTTGTGATGATGGTTCTTGTAATACTGTTTACGGTTGTACTGATGTAACTGCTTCTAACTAT
>TARA_B110000008_G_scaffold88298_1_pt1 | contig 24726 bp, 11 predicted proteins | sample TARA_B110000008 | Tara Oceans TARA_B110000008 (sample SAMEA4396496) | marine metagenome | biome: Westerlies Biome; feature: [DCM] deep chlorophyll maximum layer (ENVO:01000326); material: water (ENVO:00002006), including particulate matter (ENVO:01000060) such as... | depth 40 m
CGTGGTCCAATCCGGCTCACTATCTCTTTAATTTGCTCCATCGGGCTTTTCCCTAGCACAATGGAGTAATTGCCTTTCGGACCAGCTCGAAACTCAACGTCACCGAGCAGCTTCCGAGTGCGTTCGGGAGGCCATTGCTCTTCGACAGGTCCCTCCAAAGTCAGACGGCGAATCGCGACTCCTTCGCCACGATAATCTCTAGCGCCGACCGCCAATACCTTCCGACCATTTGGGTCGCAGTCGTGATCAGCAGGTGCCAGGTAGAAGTAATCACCCGGAGTAAAGTAGTGTTCAACTTCGACCTGCCTTGGTTTCCCCGGATTGAGTTGCCAGCTGCCAATCAACTCACGAACCCCGCCCAGATCGTTCCCCCGGTAAATGCAAAAGGTGACAGGAGTCCTTGCTTGAAAGGCATATGCTTCTGCTTTGATGTGATACTGCCCCGGTACCTTGAAGCGGATGCCCATGTTATTGCTCTGAGTGGTGTGCGGGCGATCATCAAAAATCACAAGTGCATCCTTTCTTCGCTTCACAGTATTGCCGCCGCGTCGCAGCTCCCTTTTAAACCACATCTGGAGATAAGGATGATTAGGGTAATCGATCAGGTGTGGTTTGCGATCAGGTCTCGGTCGTAGTTCGATGGTCTCGTCTATCGCTTGGTCTGCCGCCGTAAGATAGCTGCGGATGTGAACCGTGGAAATGCCTTGATCCGCAGCAATCGTGTCGAAGGTGGAGGTCGTACTTTCCGGCGGTAGCTTCGAAGCAAGATCGCCACCAATACCGAGCAGGTCGTGCAAAGTATATTCGTACTCGGTCCGTGTCAGACGCCGAACCGGAGCTCGCCCGTCCTTTATCTGCTTTGCTAAACTTGTTTCGCGAAGGTGTTGATGAAGCGTTGCCAGCGCGGCTTTCTTCGAATCCGGATCAGGCCGCGGCTTCTTCTTCGGCGGCATCTCTCCGGACACAATCATGTCATAAACACTCTCCCACATCCGAAAGGCATCCTCATTCTCAAGATCAAACCCCAAGTTCTCGAAATTCAAAGCGGTCTTTGTATCGGCATCGTGGCACTCGATACATGATGACTCAATGAGCGGCTCAAGTGATTGCCTGAGCAAGCTTGTGCCTCTTTTATCAGTCCCCTCTTTTGCAGCACCCCCAGCGAGATATTTGAGAATTCTAATAAAAGAGGCTCCCGGATTTGGCATGTCGGGATCAAGGCGGCGCTTTTCTTTCCAGAGTTTTCCGACCCTAGCTTGTTGTTCTGGCTTCAGCCCGGCCATAACGCGATCGACGTAGGCTTGGTGCCGGCTTCCGTGATAATCCTTAGGAAGTGTAGTTTTATCGATGCGAGCAAGGAGCTTTGCCTTGTCGGAGGCCTCGGCAGCAGGTCGAGCAGGAATCTCTACTTGTGGCTTCTTCGTGGACGACAGTTCCTCAGATGCAGACCATTCGGGAGCATTCGCCATGACACTCCGGTAGATAGCGGCAGCTTGTTCTTTCAATCGGGCGGCAAGTTCGGGGCGCTTCAGTGCGATATTCTCTTTCTGACTGGGATCCTTAGAGAGGTCATACAGTTGGACGCGACCAAGTCCGCTCTTTTTGAGTTCCGGGATCCAGGACTCCTGGAAGTAATACAATTTCCGAAATTGCGCCCTCAGTCGATTGGCTTCGGGATTGGCGAAGTTCCCGTTGAACATCCGGGAGCGAAGATTCATTCCGTCCAGTTCTTTCTCAAAATCATCGCCGAGGACTTGCTTGACCTGTTCCATGAGTCGATCCGCAGCTTTAATGTCAATTGGCGATCTCGCCGTGGAGGAGGCGAAAAGTGTGTGCTTCCCCGCTCTCATGACCATGCCTGCATCACTCATCACAACGAGAGGTTGATGCCTGGAGAAGGTTCCCGTCCCAGTAAGCAGAGGCGCGAGGTCAGAGCCGTCGAGATGGACTTCCTCGGGTTTGTCGATGCCGATCAACCCGCAGAGGGTGGGCAGTAGGTCAACCGCTCCGGCCGGCTCATCCTCGACCCGGCCACCGGGGATTCCGCCTTTCCAATAAACGATACCCGGAACGCGATGCCCGCCTTCGAAAAGCGCTCCCTTCTTGCCACGGAGTTCACCGTTTCGCTCCTGCAGATAGCTGCCATTATCAGAGGAGTAGATAATGATCGTGTTGTCGAGTTCACCGAGTATTTCGAGTTTTTCGACGAGTCGCCCGATGGCCCGATCCGTATTGTCGATGGTGCCGCTGTAGATTGCTTCCCGTTCGTTGAGTGCGCCATACTGGGAAACGATCTCGTCGGGCGCAGCGATCGGGTCGTGGGGTTCGTTGAACCAGAGATTGAGAAAGAAGGGTTCATCGCCGTCGCGCTTTTGATTGAGCCAAGTGAGAGCCTCGTCGACGACGATCTGGCAGGAATAGCCTTCGATCTTGCCGATGCGCGCTCCGTTGCGCATGAAGTTGGTGGGGTTCTTGTGACTGGGGCCCGGGCCATTGACGACGCCGAACCAGTAGTCGAAGCCATGATCGGCGGGAGTAGGATTTTCGCGATTTTGGACGGGCATGCCGAGGTGCCACTTTCCGAAGTGAGCGGTGGCGTAACCGTTTTTCTTGAGCACTTCTGCGATGGTCGTCTCGCTCTTCAGGAGATGCATGCGGTGAAAGCGCTCGTCGAGGACGGAGTAGACACCGGTGCGAGGATTGAGGCGACCTGTGAGATAAGTAGCGCGCGAGGGAGAGCATGTCGGGGCTCCCGAGTGGAAATCAGTGAAGCGCACGCCTCCGGTGGCCAATTTATCGAGAACAGGAGTTTTCACCGGACCGGCGTAACAACCAAGGTCCCGGTAACCGAGGTCGTCGACAAGTAGAGTGACAACATTGGGTGCTTTGTCCTTGGCCAACCCGGAAAAGGTCAGCGACAGGAAACTCAGAAATGTAAGGACGTTTTTCACGGTCAGCTTGTAATCTTAATGACAATTACTCCGATCGAACGTGGAATTTGAAATTGGAAACATTGCCACCTTTGCGGACCGTGATTTTCTGGCTCTGCTCACCCAACTTTTCATGCCATGCCGAAATCTCGTAGTCACCCGGTGGGAGATCCAAAATCTCAAACTCCCCTTCCGCATTCGTCACCGCATAGAATGGATGATCCATGACCCACAAGTGCGCTTCCATCCACCGGTGAAAATCGCATTTGAGTGTGATCGGACCTTCGGCTTGGTCGAAGGTCTTTTCCCGATCGGGTGAACCTTGTGGTTGGGCAATATTAAATTGGCGGTTCTTCCTCGAAAGTGAACGAACGTTATGAATGAAAGGGTCCCCGTTTTTCATCATGAGCTGCTGGCCGACGCGGACGGCTTGGACACGCGGGATGAAGATTGAGCCTTTTTGATCGAGGATAGCGGGCTTAGTTGGAAGTTTATATTCTCCGGCTGGTGGATTTTTTATGTAAACGAACACGTTGGCAAGACCACCAAATTTGCCAATGAGGACGCTCTCGTCGCGGGGCTGGCTTTGATGAAGTTTACGGCTCGACTCATCCATGTGAACTGGTGCGCGCTTGGGGCGCGGACCTTCGAAGCGAACACTTCCCTTGAGCGATTTCACCGACTTGTCACCTGAAGTTGGTTTCAGTTCTTTTGTGACGTCTGTCACTTTGGCTTCGAGCACGAGCTTTCGAAACGCTTCATCACCGACACCTGAAAGGGTCCCGAGAAAAGCAGTCAAGTCGGGCAGGTCAGCTTCAGAAATCTTGAGCCTCGCATCCTCGAGTGCGCCGTCTTTTGCCTTGGACATCTTGCTTCGAAGCATGGCTTTGAACTCTCCGGCGGACCAGTTTCCGTTCCGGAAGTAGAGTTGGAAGGCCTCGGCGAATGGCTCAGAGCTGAGGAACGTTTTGAAGCCGTTGTAGGCGCTGCGGTTCATTCCGTTGGGCAGCTTCAGCAGCACTCGTCCTTCCTGATTGGCGAGGCGCCCAAGGATGCGACCGGCGAATTGAGCCGCGGCTTCTCCCTCTTCCGAGTGGTCGGGAATCCGATTCACATAAATAAAGGCATCGAAGGGAGAGCGCCTTTGGTTTTCGAGCCGGTGGATACCGGTCTTCTGCTCGATCGATTTTGGTGCAACTCGTGATGGGATTCTCTTTTTAAGCCGGGAAGGCTGCCCATCAATCCGCCGGGTCACGTTCTCCAACACAGTCTTACGAAATCCTTCATCTGAAATTGAGTTGGCCCATTTCAAGGCGCTCTCCGGATCCGACGAAACCAGACCGTGGGCCATCCCATTGATCGCGAAGTCCTTGTCCCTTGCATTGACCAACGAATTTAAGCGCGCCACCGCCGCATCGATCTCAACACCGCCGACTCCCCCACCCAGTCGCCCGAAGGCAGCTGACAGAGCCGATCCACGCACGCCGGGATCTTTTTGCGCCAGAGCCAGTTTTACCGCATCGAAGGGAGCCACATCGAGCTTCCCGGATTGGATCACTTTGACGATGTCCTTGCCCGGTTCCGTCTCCCTGAGCGACTTTCCGCGCCCCTTGTTCGAATTCCCAGCCGGCTTTGGCTGCAACGGTGTGCCAGGGCCAGGCTCGGCGGGGATCTCCGTGCTTCGCCCACCCTTCTCAACATAGTCCAGAATTCGGACGAAAGAGTGGCCGGCATTCTCCATCCCCACCTCGGCCTTGCGGCGCTGACTGAACAGCCGCCCCACACGCTCGCGTTGGACGTCGGTCAATCCTCCCATGATCCGATCGATGTATTCTTGATGAGGCTCGTCATGATACTCCTTGGGCAGCGCACGAGCCTCGATCTTGGCGAGGAGGGCTCCGAGTTTCTTTGCCTCCTCCTGCCGCGCCACGACCGACTGCACGCCCTGCTCCTCTAGACTGAGCTCGATCGGCGCCAGCTTGATGCCCCCCGATTCCTCAGCATCGGCGGGGATCTCCAGCTTGATGATGGTGCCGCAGGCGTTCTCCATGTGCCGGGCCGGGCCGCTCGTGCTGGTCCAGACATTTCCATCCTTGTCGAACTCGATCTCACGGGTGTAGCTGACCCGGAATGGCAGCGGAAACTCGATGAGGTATTCGGTCTTCGGGTTGAACCGGTAGAGAGTGTCATTGTGTGTCCCGCAAATCCACACCATACCGTCGGGAGCAACATTGAGGGCGTAGGGAATCTGGTTTAGATAATCGGGCAGCGGGTAAGTCGTCCACTCCTCGCTCTTGGGATCGAACTTGGCGAACACACCCGAGCCGAACCCCGGAACCCAAATCATTCCATCAGGTGCAACATGAAGACGTCGTGGCCCCCGGAACGGAGGATTCCATTCAGTGACGTCACCGTCGGGGGCTTTCGGATCAATACGCCCGATGCGGTTTCCGTTGAGTTTGGAATACCAAATCATGCCATTGACCGGTGAGTAATCGAGACCGTAGGGAGTGATTCCTTTTGACTCTCCTTTTCCACCCGCCTTCACCTGACCGGCTTCGAGAAGCTGATATTCCTTGCGCACGAGCGTCTTCGGATGAAGTCGAAAAACTGAATTACGCCCGGCATCGGTATACCAAATAAAACCGTCGGGATCTTTTGGATCGATGCGCAAAGTGTGAGGCCAAGACCCTCGCTCCGCTGGAGCCTCGGCACTGGAGAGGATGGTGTATTCCTTGGTCTCGAGATCGAACTTTGCCATTTCCCCCGAGACACAGAGAGTGAGCCACATCTCACCATCATTATCGGGCTCGATGGAATGCGGGCCATGTGATCCGCGGGGCAGACGGTAGTAGATCCGCTCCCCAGTCTTCGGGTCGAGGGTGGCGGTGTATTGCTTGCCGATGTGCACGACGTAGGCGAGTCCGTCGTCCCCAACTTCGAGGTCGTGGAAGGAACCGATGTAGGGCTCCCCCATTTCCCAGGCGGTGATCTTCGCCTTCGCCACCATTCCGGTCGGAGCTGGTGGTGGAACATAAGCGGGCCAGCTTTTCACGGCATCGTCCTTATAGGTGTCGATGATACGTTGGGTAATTGTTTCCTTGGTATGAGGATAGAGACCACCGAAACCATCCATTCGCTTGATCATGGTCTCCCAATCGACTGGCTCCTCTGGCGTCCGAAAACCCGGCGTTCCAATCTGATGGCAGTAGGCGCACATCATTTTGAAATTCAGCCTGTCCCGTGGGCTGTCGAAGCTCAGTTGCCCAAAAGCATCGCTGGCAGGACGCTGTACCTCCAGATCTTCTCCAGTGGCTGGCGACATCTTAATGACGATCGAATCTTTCCCAAGCGTCACATTCTCGACCCACCCATCCTGCTGACCAGACAGGCGTGCTCGAATCTTAAACTTAGACTCGTGAAGGCCTTCAATCCGGAAGCTTCCATCAGGCTGGGAAAAAACCGATGTGCTCTGGCGTCGACTGTCGTCGAAGACTGAGACCATGACGCCGCTCATTGCCTTGCCTGCCAGGTCCTGAATCCGACCGGAGAGAGCCCCTGTCTTGCCGAGGGGCTTGCCTGGCTCGCGTCGAATTTCAGCTTGCACCTTCCTTTTGATATGTGGGTTAGCATTACCAGTTGGTCTTACCGCTTTTGGCTTTTTTCCTTTGGTTCGGACGTAATCGAGGATCTTGATAAAGGATTCCCCGCGATTCTGCATATCTGGGAAGAGACGCTCCTGTTCTTTCCACAATTGACCAACTTCCGCCCCTTTGGCACCTGCCGTTTTAAACCATTTATCGACAAATGCCTGGTGACCTTTTCCTCCGGGATAGTCTTGGGGAAGTTCGCGCCTCGCAATCACTTCTAATAATTCGCGCTTCGACTTGTCACCTTCCGCCTTAGCTTTGGAAGAAATTTTTTTAGGGCCAACTACAGCCTTGGAAGAGACTTCCTGCTTGTTGAGGGTCGCACCTTCTTCAATGCAGTAGAGATACTGACTTCCTCGTAAGAGCATTTGCTTACCAACCAAAGCGGCCGAGGCGCGAAACTCATCATCCAGCTTATTGGTAGCTAGAACTTCAAACTCCTTACCACGTTTAAGAACAAGCGTGACACCATTTCTTCCGGTAAGATAAACTCGTCCAGCTGCCCCCACGGGAGACGAATAAACATTCGCAACAGAAGGAAGACGGGTCGACCCAATTAACTCGTTTCCTGTTTTGGCATCCAGAACTGAATAAAAACTCTGATTAGATTTCAGAAACCCTAGCATTCCATCGTAGAGAATTGGCGATGGAATATAAGGAGTGTTTTTTGACTTACTCCAAACGATTTCTTCGCTTCCGGTGATATCGCCCTTTGCTGAAAGCGGAAGAGCCAACAGGGAATACCCCGAATAGCCACTCATACAATAAACCCGCTCACCATCCGTAACCGGACAAGGGATTGTATTTTGCGAAAGTCCGCCGCATTGCCAAATGATCGATCCGGTTTCCAGGTCGTAACTTCGAACAAAATTGTCGCCGCATGTGATGACCTGCGTTTCCCCCTGATAAGGAACAATGAGCGGGGTCGACCATCCATTCGGTTCATCCCGCTCTTTTTTCCAGAGGGGCTCCCCAGACGTCGCATCGAGCGCCTCAATTGTCGACTGTCCCTTATGATCGCGTAAGATGATTACCTTGTTATCGTGAACGACAGGTGAACACCCTTCTCCGAGACTGGCACCGACTTTCGCCCTTCCAAGATCCTTGCTCCAAAGTTTGTTCCCGTCCAAATCGAAACAGTAAAGACCAGCTGAGCCAAACCAGCAGTAGAGACGTTTGCCATCTGTAAAGGGAGAAGCCGAGGCAAAGGAGTTGTCTTTGTGATGTCCTTCATGCGGAACCAAATCAGTGGCAGCTCTTCGCCAGATTTCCTTCCCGGTTTTTCGGTCGAGGCACAGGACGACAAAACTGTATTTCGTATTGGGGTGTTTGATTCCAAAAACCCGCTCGGGTTGGTCTTCGGGTTTAGGCAAGGACGCATCAACCTCTCCGGTATTCATCGAGGAAAGCAGAAAAATTTTATTACCCCAAACCACAGGACTGGAGACGCCTCGTCCATCAATAGGGACTTTCCACCTGATATTTTCAGACTCGCTCCAAGTCATCGGAGGTGTTGCAGTACGAGAAACACCGTTTGCCTCAGGCCCCCGCCATTGGTGCCAGTTTTTGGCCCCCTGCACGTCATTTAAACGTCCTGAAGAAGAGGTCGTGAGAAAAGCTAAGAGGAAAATCCAATTTCCAAAAAAATAAGATACGGACTTAATCATCATTTTGGTTCGACTGAGTTTGTGACCTGCTCCCAGATAGATGGAGCTACACCGCTAGAGCTATACCATCGAGTGGCAGCCTCTGGATCTCGCTGAAAGTATTGCCTGCCAACCCGAACCGTTACGGCATCGCGTAAGCCTGGCTCCGAAATCGCATCAATCCAGGTCATGGCCATCTCCCCATCCTTATGAACGTGGGCGCTGACAAATCCATTGATGGCAAGATTGCGATCTGCTCCATCGGGTAGTTGATTGACCGATTCTCCTGCTGCAACCGGATCCTTTGAAGCCCACACTGCATAGGCGGAACTCCAAGCATCTCTTCTTTGCGGCCCCTGCGGCAGCTCATTCGCCCAATCCAAAGCTGGCTGCAAGCCCTTGTCTTTCACCAGCTCACGAGTCAATTCGGCCATCGGGCGCCAGGAGTAATTCTCAAGATCACTCGAATCATAAATGTAATTAGTTGCGATAGCTGCATCATTATCAACAAGCCCTCTTAGGAGCTCTGGACGGACTTTTGCCTGCTCATTGGGCTTAAGGGATTCAAAGAGATTAATCGCCAAGTCTGCATTCTCACTCGCCAGTCCTGGAATGATATTTTCGATAAACCCAACTCGCTCCTCAGCTGGAATTTTGCCGAGATGGGCAATGGCTTCGTCAGATTGATACACCCCCATCGCATAGCCGAGAAGTTCCCATTCATCATTTGCTCCCTGCTCTTTCAATGCCTCTCCAATTGCCAGCGCATCCTCGAAAGACATTTCTGAATTCCTCATTTTTTGAAGGATCTGATCCATGGCTTGGCGACGTTCGATCGGACTGCTGGATTTGATTGAATCTGTAACCAACAAATCAATCTCATCTTCAGATAATTGCTTGTCTCTCCTTGGTTTGTCAGCCCCTTCCTTCGCCTTCCGAGAGTCACGAACGGATGTCGAACTCACAGTTCTTCCAGACACCGAAGAAGATCTCCCGAGTGCGGCACGGTATTCAATGCCGGTTTGACTCACTCCTCCTTCGTCAGGAACATCTGTAGCCCTTGATGATCGCGACCACTGCTTGCCAAAGACAAAGGTGATGACGGTGACCAACGCCCAAATGCTATGCTTGGAAAAAAATCGCTTCATCCTATTTCGATTCCGGTGATAAAAGGTCCACACTCGAAAGGCTCAAACCAACGTCCTTCCGGTGGGTTTGCACCCAAAGCCAGACGAGTTCATGCCCGGCCGGAGACTCAACAAAACGGCTCCTCATCCTCACAAAATCTTCCAACGCCAGTTCGACGTCAAACCATCCATCCTGATCCGGCTCGAGCTTGCGCTTGACCGAAAATTTCCCCGAAAGACCACCCCGGGCATGATAGGTTCCAAATCCGAAGTCGACCTGATAAGGTTGATCAAGGTGTCCCCTGATTCGGAATCGTGCCCCCTTCGAAAGGAGGACTGGCTGCATTTTACGACCACGAGGCCCCACCACCGCAGTGTAGAGCAAAACAGGATCAATCGTCTCACCATGATCCCCCCGGAAGAGATGGGCCTCGGCATGCAATTCGTTTAGACGGCCCTCCGCTCCGGAGCCCAAGCTTCCCTGTCGCACATCACGCGGGAATTCACTTTTCCAGATCTGCACCGAATCGCCCCGGGGGCTCGCCTGAAAAGGACTCTCATGTTCCAGAGCAGCGATCACCCGATGATCCGCTTTCACTTCCTGCACACTGCCATCAGCAAGCCGGGTCACTTGGACTTCCCCTTCGTTCACCGTCAGACTGGTCGATAATGAACTCGCGGAAACATTAAACTGCGTTCCTAAGACAACGGCTTCAGCCGAAGGCGTAATAACCCGCATGGGCTTCCCCTCCGGTTGAGGTGAAACATCCAGAGATAAATCACCCTCACGAAGACGAATCATCTTTCCGGCGCCACCATCCGAGATCGTGACAACCGCCGGGCCCGAGACCCAAACGCTAGAACCGTCTTGAAAAACAAGTTCAGCCCAAGAGTCCAGAGAGGACACTTCGAGGGTCCCTCCAGTTAACTCATTCCCAATTTCAAGACGGCCTTCAGTCTGTTCGCCATCAGCGATCCAAGTGACCGCGCCATTCAAATCAGCAATACGCGCAATGTGCTCGGTTTTCCCTTCTGGATAAAAGAGAGAAACAACAAGCGCGATCAACACAAGCGCGGCAGCGGCTCCCATTGCCCACTGCCATTTCCGTCTGCTGGGAACTGTTGAAATTTCCGACCCCTCCTTCTTCTCAAAGCTGGAAGCGGCGTCACGTAAATTGGTATCGAGACGGGCCTCAGCAGCGAACTTAACGCGCAGGTCCTGACTCCCTTTGAGACAGCAATCCAATTCCGCCATTTCCTCCGCGGAAATCGTGCCCAGAAAGTATCGATTACAAAGGCCTCCAAAATGCTCGTCCTTCATGATTCCCCCCCTTTCGTAATCAGTTCTTGCTCCACACACAGGCGGAGCTTTTCCCGCAGTCGCCCGAGAAGTTTATAGAGGCTGTTGACCGAGCGGTTTGTCCGTTGGGCTAGCTCGCTCAAAGCACCTGACCTTTGATAAGGCATAAGAACAAGGCGTCTATTCTCAACGGATAATTTCTGCAAACATGAATCCAGAGCTCTTCTCTCAAAATGAATCCTTTCAGAATTAGAATCGGGTGTGTCCTCTGCCAACAGCGCTACTGTTTCCTCGCTGAGAACGAGCCGATCACGCGCCACCGAGCGACGTGCATGCATTGCTTTGAAGCGGACGATCACTTTTGCCCAAGGAACAAATCCCTCCTCATTCTCGAGCTGATCCAGCTTATTCCACATCACCACACTAGCCTCCTGAAGAACATCATCCACTAATTCCCACGAAGGAAGCAGCGTGCGCAGAAATGCCCGCAGCTCAGGTTCATGCGCAACGAACATCCGCATAAATCCAGCTTCCTTCTCTTTATTCATGATCAGTAAATACGTCGACTTTCCCATTAATTCCCGGCCAATGATCAACCTGCCGGAAAAAAGTCACTCTGTTTTCGACTAGCAATCGGATGCCACTCTATCAGGAAATTCCCTCAAGAGCGATCTCCGCCTCGCCGAAACGGTCGCACGGAACGCCCACTGCGAGATGCAATTGCAACATAGAAGTCCCGCCAAGCAACACTTGATCATCAAGAAGGCCCCTTAAGGTCCCTCTTTTTGAAAGATTTGTCGTATTTATACACAAGACTGGCGTTTTTTGCCTATAATATTTGCAAGATAGAACTCAATATTTAATTGTAGAAATTCCGGCATTAGCTTGCGTCATGAAAAGATCACTTATCCTCACTAGCCTCCTCACGGGAGCAGGCTCCCTTGCAATGCAGGGAGCTCTAATCCACAGATACAGTTTTAGCAATACCGCTGGCGAAGCCGCAGACGGCTCAAAGTTTACTGATTCCGTTGGTGGTGCCAACGGGACCGTTCGCGGAGCAGGAGCAAGCTTCACCGGAAGTGGTCTCGACCTCCCCGGAGGATCCTCGGCAACCCAAGCTTATGGAGATCTTCCCAACAACCTCATCTCTGTTCACAGCTCGGTTACGATGGAGGGATGGGTCACGGTGAGTAGCAATGCCGGGAACTGGACAAGGATTTTTGATTTTGGAAGCACTGAGGGCGGAAACGGCGGGGAGATCATTGGTCCGGGAAACACCAATGGAGGTGGGACCGGTGGCCTCGATTACATCTTACTGTCAGCTTCCAGAGGTAACAATTACGGCCAACAACGGGTTGAAATTCGCAATGAAGACCCGGCTGGTGGAGGAATCGCGACTCATGATTCCAATGTTGATACCGTTTTTGGAGATCCATTTCACTTCGCCCTGACATGGGAGGACACTGGAGTTAGTACAAGTCAGGTCAATTACTGGCGCAACGGTGTTCAGCAGACAACCAATGGAGCCGTTGGCTCCAATATAAGCGATCTCAACGACGTAAATATGTGGCTGGGACGCTCCAACTGGCTCAACGACGCCAACCTTGACGGAACTTTCGACGAGTTCCGGATCTACGACCATGCGCTGGACGCATCAGAGATCGCTGCAAGCATGGCTGCCGGTCCGGATGCCACCATCCCCGAGCCCACCACCGGTCTTCTTGGCCTTTTGGGTCTCGCCTTTGCAATGCGCTTCCGACGCCGCTAGTCACCACAGCTTTGACGGGAGTCAGATTCCCTGATCTTTCAAAACCCGTCCCTCGATCAGGGATGGGTTTTTTTCTCCTCATTTTTAGGCAGAACGTCTATCCAAACCCTTACAACTTTTTCGACCCACCATGGTCTTCAAATACATCAGCCCGTTCCTTCTCGCTTCTCTGGTAGTTCTGCCTTCTTGCGAACAGAAATCCAATTCACCCAATCCGGACGCCAACAAAAGAGCTCCGATCGAACCCGTAGAAGGAAAAATCGCCTCCACACCCCTGCCCACACGACCAAATCAGACGGAAGGAAGCCCGCTTTTCGAAACCATCAATATCTCCCACAGTGGAGTTGACTACGGACTCCACTGGGACAATCCGGAAAGCAGAATCAAGGAGTTCCTTTTTTTGAACCCGGCGGGAGGAATTTGCACCGGCGACTTTGATGGCGACAAGTTGCCAGATCTTTACATCACCAGTCCCAGCGGAGGAAACCGGCTCTACAAAAATCTGGGAGATTTCAAATTCGAGGACGTCACACAATCCTCCGGAGTTGCAGATGAGACCTTCTGGGGAACGGGTGCCAGTTTCGTTGATATCGACAACGATGGAGATCTCGACCTATACGCTTGCGGCTACCAGTGTCCAAACAAACTCTACCTCAACGACGGATCCGGAAAATTTTCGGATCAAGCCGGAGCGCTGGGACTCGATTACAAAGGAGGCAGCATGATGATGAGCTTTGCCGACATCGACAACGATGGGGATCTCGATGGCTATCTTTCCACGACCGCAGTCACTCCTCCGGCCGGCACCAAGTTCAAGGTCAAGTTTGTCCCCCGCGAAAGCGACGGCGTCGAAGTGCCCGTCGTTCTTCCTGAGCTCCGTGAATATTGGGAAATTCTTTACCTCCCGGGGGATAAAGTCCGCCGGGTGGAAGCAGCCCAATACGATCACCTCTTCCGAAACGACAATGGAAAGTTCGTCGATGTTTCGAAATCGGCGGGGATCGATGGCGCCTTCTTCACCCTATCGGCAACATGGTTCGATTACGACTCAGATGGCGACCCGGATCTCTATGTTTCCAACGACTACACTGGACCGGACATGCTCTACCGGAATCGTGGTGATGGGACTTTTGAAAACGTCATTCAAGAAACGGTTCCCCACACTCCCTGGTTTTCCATGGGAAGCGATGTTGGCGATTTTAACAACGACGGACTTCTCGACCTTTTCGCCTCCGACATGTCCGCGACCTCGCACTATCGCGAGAAAGTTATGATGGGAAACATGGACGACAGCGCGTGGTTTCTTGACTGGTCCAAGCCCCGGCAATACATGAGGAATTCGGTTTATGTGAATTCCGGTGCCGGTCGTTTTCAGGAGGCCTCGTTTCTAGCCGGACTCTCCAGCACGGATTGGACTTGGACTCCACGAATCGAGGATTTTGATCAGGATGGGCACGCCGACGTCTTCGTCACGAACGGGGTCATGCGGGATAACATGAATTCCGACCTCACCGAATTTGCAAACAAGAACCTAGAACCAGGATCTGCCGAGTATAACATTTTCTGGCTTGAGAAGCCCATGAGGAAGGAACGCAACCTCGCCTTCCAAAACCTCGGAGATCTCAAATTCAAATCAAAGGGCCAGGATTGGGGATTGGAAAGAAACGGCGTCAGCTTCGGAGCAGCCACGGCTGACTTCGATGGAGATGGCGACGTGGACCTCGTCGTCAACAATGCCGATACCCCCGTAAGTATCTATCGCAACAATTCGAGCACCAATCATCGCATCGCGGTGACACTCGAAGGAGTCGCCAGCAATCGCAAAGGCCTCGGTGCGACGATCCTCGTGAAGACCAAAGCAGGAACGCAAACCCGCTCCGTCACCTTATCCCGGGGATGGCTCTCCGCCAGTGACACAACCGCAATGTTTGGACTTGGCGCTGCTCAAAAGGTAGAACGACTTGAGATTCACTGGCCTGGAGGCACCCGACAAATTTTTAACAAGCTCGACGCCAATCACAGCTACACCATTACCGAACCGGTTGGGCAGCCTGCTCCTCCTGAAGACCCCCAAGCGACTCCGCTTTTCCTCCGTTCCGATCATCTCGCTTCAGCCATTCACCAGGAAGCACCCTTTGATGATTTTAAAATCCAACCGCTCCTCCCCAACAAACTGTCACAAAACGGACCCGGAATTGCCTGGGGCGACATCGACGGCGATGGCGATCACGATTTCTTTCTTGGAGGAGCCAAAAGCCAATCCGGACAACTCTTCGAAAACATCGGCGAAGGTGGCTTCAAAAAAGTCACCACTGAGGTGCTCGAAGCCGACAAGAACTCCGAGGATATGGGAGCCCTTTTCTTTGACAGCGACAACGACGGAGATCTCGACCTCTATGTCGCACACGGAAGTGCCGAAGCTCCTCCGGGAGATTCCACCTATCGCGACCAATTGTATCTGAATCATGGAAAAGGCCGTTTCTCGAAGTCCCCCGGCGATACCCTTCCCCAGCTTTCCATCAGCTCCGGCCCGGTCGCTTGCGCAGATATTGATCGCGATGGTGATTTGGATCTCTTTGTGGGAGGCCGGCTCGTTCCGGGACAATATCCCACCGGGCCCCCGAGTCAGATCCTCATCAACAACCGCGGAAAGTTTTCTGCAACCCTCGTGCCCAACCTTGGAATGGTCACCGGAGCCGTCTTTTCAGATGCCGATGACGATGGCTGGATTGATCTTCTCCTCACCACCGAGTGGGGTCCGGTGCGCTTCCTCAAAAACGAAAACGGGAAGCTGGTCGAGAAGACCGATCAGGCCGGCCTGGCCACCCGAACTGGATGGTGGAATGGCATTGCCGGAGGTGATCTCGACTCCGATGGCGATATCGATTTTCTCGTCACAAACTTTGGCCTGAACACAAAATACAAAGCCTCGGATGAAAAGCCCGCCCTGGCCTATTTTGGGGACGTTGATGGAAGCGGCAGACCTCACCTGATCGAGGCCAAACTCTCTGATGGCAAACTTCTGCCCCGCCGGGGCTTCAGTTGCTCCAAGAGCGCCATGCCTTCCTTGCAAGCCAAAGTCGGGACCTTTCACAACTTTGCGAGTTCAGCCCTCAACGAACTCTACTCGGACTCCCGTCTGGAAAACGCGCTCAAGTTCGAGGCCAATACCCTTGAAAGCGGAATCCTAATTAATAATGGCAAAGGCCGCTTTTCCTGGCGCCCCCTTCCTCGCTTTGCGCAAATCTCGCCGGCCTTTGGCGCCATCCTTCAGGACATCGACGGCGATGGAGATCTGGACGCGGCCTTGGCCCAAAATTTCTATGGTCCCCAACGTGAAACCGGCCGGATGGACGGTGGTCTGGGTCTGATTCTCGAAAACGATGGCTCGGGGAATTTCCACCCAATGGGAGCGCGGGAAAGTGGCATCGTCATTCCGGAAGATGCCAAGAGCCTTAGCCTTGCCGATCTCAATCAGGATCAACGGCCAGACCTCATCTTTGGCATGAACAACGGCCCGGTTGTCACTTACCTCAACCAAAGTCAGAATGACGTTCTGGCAGTCACTCTCCCAGCGGCTGCTGTTGGAGCAAAGGTAACTATCAATAGCAACAGTCGATCACTGCATGGAGGAGGGAGTTATTTATCCCAATCCACACCGGTTTTGGTCTTTCAAGCACCGAAGGAAGACACCACGGCAGTCATCCGCTGGCCCGATGGCTCCACCAAAGAAGTCCCGCTCGCAACCGGGACAAGGAAACTTGTGGTGAACCACTAGTCCGCTCCCACGAATCGATCCAGAAAGAGAGAAAATGACGCTTTTGCACACAAATTATGTCGTTTCACTCCTATTCAAACGTCTTTCAGTCGGCTAATCTGACACATAGAATGAGGCATGGAATTGTCAATATCCTGACGAACACGACAAATTATGGAGTTCCAAATACACAAATTACTTGGCGTCCTACTGCTGCTATCGGGGTCAATTTCATCGCTGCAAGGGCAGCTCATTCACCGGTATAGTTTTAGCAATGCCGTTGGCGATGCAACGGGTGGAACCCTTACTGATTCGGTCGGCGGTTCTCACGGAACTGTTCTTGGTGCAGGAGCTCTTTTTACCGGCACGGCACTCGATCTCCCGGGAGGAAGCTCTGATACCGCCGCCTACGGAGATCTCCCCAACAACCTCGTCTCCACCCAAACCGCGGTCACCATTGAAGGTTGGGTCACCATCGACGGGAACGCCGGACCCTGGGGACGGATTTTTGACTTCGGCAGCACCGAACCAGGCGGTGGCTCCGGCGAAATCACCGGACCAGGAAACACCAACGGAGGTGGGACTTCTGGTCTCGATTACTTTATTCTGACCGCATCCCGTGTAAACAATTACAACCAACAACGGATCGAGATTCGTAACGAAGATCCAGGCGGGGGTGGCATTGGAACCTTTGATTCCGACGTCACGACCGTTTTCGGGGAACAAATCCACTACGCCGTCACCTGGAAGGACACCGGACTGGGCACCAGTGAAGTCAGCTATTGGAGGGACGGCGTCCTCCTCGCCGACAGTGTCTCCGTAAACTCAAATCTCTCCGATCTTAACGACGTCAACTCCTGGTTGGGACGCTCGGCCTGGCTCAATGACGCAAACCTTGATGCCACTTACGATGAATTCCGGATCTACGAAGAAGCTCTCACCGAGCAACAGATCTCAGCCTCACGGTCTGCTGGTCCAGACGTCGTGGTGGATCTAAAAGATGATACCGATGATCCCGATGGCGACATGATTCCTACGGCTTACGAGGATCTTCACGATTTCCTTGATCCAAACAACGCATCCGATGCTCTTCTCGATGAAGACTCCGATGGGCTCAACAACCTCGAAGAATTCCAAAAGAAAACTGTCCCTGATGACGCCGACAGCGACGATGACGGACTTAATGATGGCCCCGAAGTCAACACTCACATGACCAATCCCCTCAGCGAAGATTCTGATGGAGACGGGCTGACCGATGGAACGGAAATCAAAACTACTGGTACCCTTCCCCTCAAAGCTGACAGCGATGACGATGGAATCCCCGACGGCCCGGAGATTGCCGGAGGTCTGGATCCAATGGTCGCAGACGCCACCAATCCCAATCTTCTTCACCGATACTCCTTCAATGCGGCAGCTGGAAATGCTGACGAGAGCGCAGTCGTGACCGACTCGATTGGAGGAGCCGACGGAACAGTCGTCGGAGCGAATGGCCTCTGGACGGGATCCGCCCTCACCCTTCCCGGTGGTGATGGAGCGACTGCGGACGCCGCCTACGTCGATCTGCCCAATCACTTGATATCCTCACTCGATCACCTCACTTTTGAAGCGTGGTATTCCGTCACCTCTGTGCAGAACTGGGGCCGTGTCTGGGATTTTGGATCCACTGATGGTGGCGAAGTCTTCAATGGTATGAGCGGAGCCACCCAGGGGCAGGACTACTTCGTCTTTGCTCCGAACAGGGGCACCAATCCCAACACCCAGCGCACAACCATCAGAAATCTGGACACTCTCGCTCCCGGAGGGGGAAACGGCCCGGTAGATGGCACCGAGGAAGCGGCCGACACCAATCTCGAGAGTATCCTTGGCCAGGAATACCATTTCGCCAGTGTTTGGACTTCCGACGGCAGCGGAGGAGGACAATTGACGGTTTATCGCGATGGCATAAGGCAGGGAACCAGAGCCACCACCTTCACCCCAAGAGACATCAACGACGTCAACAACTGGCTGGGACGGTCAAACTGGACCGGGGATGCCTACTTTCACGGTGACCTCAATGAGTTCCGAATCTACGAAGGGGCGATGAACGATGCGGCTGCAGCGGCAAGCTTCGCGGCAGGTCCTGACGCGGCCCTAGGAGCCGGTTCTCTGCAAATCACCGCCCTGAGTTATGACAAAGATGCTGACACTTTCACCTTGAATTTCACGTCCACTCCGGGACGATTTTACAGCGTCTTTTCGTCGACCGACCTTGTAGATTTTGGCAATGAATTGATCGACGGCATCCCGGCGACCGGAACAAGCACAACCGTCGGACCTTTCGACAACCCATCTCCGGTGGCAAAACGCCTCTTTTTCAGAGTGGGAGTGGTAAAGTAGCCACCTACTTAAGAAGGACATTCTATAAAAGAATCGGATAGGGGCAAATTGCTCTCCAATCCAGTTTTCCTTTGTCATCACAGCCGGAACCGATCCCCCAATCAAAAAACGCCGAAAACAAAGATCTTGGTAATGCGGCTTGTTACCTACGCTCAAAATCTATTACGAACCCTCTGAAATCTGCCGCTCCCAGTAAAATGCCAGTTGGGCGAGCGGTTCATCGTCCCGAAACATCCTCACCCGCCACGTCAAAGCCCAAGCTTCCGTGTCGCACATCACGCGGGAACTCAATCTTCCAGAGCCGCACCGAATCGCCCCGGGGGCTCACCTAAAAAGGACCGCTCATGTTCCATGAACAGCGATCGGATGCCACTCTTTTAGGAAATTCCCTCAAGGGCGATTTCCGCCTCGCCGAAACGGTCGCACGGAACTCCCATCCGCTGTAACATTGCCAAATGGAGCCGGGACATTGAAGTCGGGCGACGAGGGGCCAGGTGGTGTCCGGTCTTGAGAGTTCCCGAACCTCCACCAGCCAAAAGAATAGGGAGATTTTCTTCTTCGTGAGCATGACCATCGGCAATACTTGAACCATAAACGATCATGGAACTATCAAGAGTGCTGGTGCCATCGGCATTCTTGAGCTCTTTCAAGCGACCCAGAAAATACGCGAGCTGCGAGTGATGCCAGCGAGTCACCGAGTTATACATGCCAAGCTTCGACTTGGTGCTGTCCCACTTGGTCTTGCCGTCGTCGTCCTCGGTGCGGCCACTGGCATCTTTCCAATGCGATAGCGCATGCCAGGTCCCTTTCACCCCGGGAACAAAATCGAAGTAGCGATTGCTCTGCCCGTGATCGAGCATAAAGGTGGAAACTCGAGTGGCACCGGACCAAAATGAGAGAGCCATCAGCTCGAGCATTTGGCGAACATACTCCTGGTGATCAGCGGGAATCCCCGCGGCGGGCCGGGTCAGAGTATCGGTAAGCGCCTTATCGTCTGCAATTCGTTGGGTCTGCTCATCCGCGAAATCGAGGCGCTTCTCCACGGCGCGCACTGCGTCGAGGTATTCATCGATTTTACGAGTATCCGCTTTGCTCGCGCGACGTTTCAGAGACTTCGATTGCTCTAGGACAAGATCAAGAACACTACGATTCAAAAAGCCCTCACTCGCGCGCCTAAACAGCTTATCAAAGATGGCCCGCGGCATGGTCTCACGAGCCGCAGGGACATCACGACGTGTCCAAGAAAGACAATTGCGCGGCAGACTTCCGGAGAAACTCCCCTCGCCTGCAGTACTCAATTCCAAGGAAGGTAAAGGCGTCGAACTACTCAGATGCTTTGCCACAAGTTGATCCACGGAAGGAGCCCCCACATCATTCTTACGATGATCATACGAGCCGCCAGTCAACCAGGTCGCCGTTCCCGCTCCATGACCATTGCCACGGGGAGTCCACAGATTCTTGGTCACGACGAGGTCGTCCTTAAAATCCTCCAGTGGTGCCATCCAACGATTGAGTTTTTGCAACTCCCCCGCAGGGCCGACTTTCTCGGGTTCCCAACTTCCTTCGGCACTTCCATTTGGAAAGTAGAGATAGGCCAATCGCGGTGGCACACCGGATTTGCCAAGAACTGCCTCCGGGGCCCCAAAACTCTCCATGGCAGGAAGTGAAAGACAGGCTCCCATTCCTCTCAAAAATGCGCGACGGTTTGGATTACTCTTCATTGGATTTTCCCACGGAAGCGGGAGGTAGACGTTTCATTATAAAAGGATCACTCGCAGTGATAGCGAGCACCAAATCACCGAAGCGATATCCGGTCGGTTTCAGTTTCTCGGCGATTTCTCTCACTGTGGCTTCATCGTAAAACTCGAGCTGCCGGCCCAAAGCATAGGCCAACATCTTTCGAATGACCTGCGCTCCAAGGTCATCCAGACGCTCATCAATCAAGGCGAGCTTAAGTCCGGCCGGGCCTCGAAATTTTGCGCCACTTGGTAAAGTCCCACGATCATCAATCCCGCCACGCCATTGACCAAATTCCGCGTAGCTTTCAAGAGCAAATCCGAGTGGATCCATTTGGGAATGACACCCAGCACATCGGGCTGATTCCCGATGGACTTCAAGTTTACGACGCAAGCTGGTTGCGGCCCTGCGCCCACGGCCTTCCACATCAATTTCTGGAACGTCAGGTGGCGGCGGTGGCGGCGGTGTTCCTAAAAGAGTATCAAGAATCCACTTCCCGCGCACCACTGGACTGGTGCGATCGGGGAAAGAGGTGGTTGCCAGCACACTGGCATGCCCAAAGATACCGCCGCGTTGCTTGGTCTCCAAAGGCACCCTGCGTATTTTGTCCCCTTCAATCCCTCTAATTCGATAGTGACGGGCTAACTCGGCATTCAGAAAGGTATAGTCCGCATTGATCAATCGCACCACCGGAGCATTGTCCATCACCAGCGAGTGGAAGAAGTGTGCCGTCTCGGCACGCATTGCCGCCATCAAACTTTCGGTGCACCAGGGATTATCAATCGGGTCCTTACGAATCCGCGGGCCAACATCATCAGTGCTCAGCCACTCGGCAGCGAAGATCTCTCCCAGCGAGAGACTACGAGGGTCAGCAAGCATTCTCTCTACCTGAGCCTCACGATCTGCAGAATCGGACAGCTTCCCGGCCGCAGCGGCATCTAGAAGTTCATCATCCGGTGTGGAGGCCCAAAGGAAATAAGAGAGACGGGTCGCCAGGTCAAAATCGCTTACTTCCTGATCTTTGGCGGTGGCTACCGAATTCTCAACGCGCAGCAAAAAATTAGGTGAAACCAAAATCGCCTTAAAGGCATTCGCCAAGGCCTCGTCCTGGGGCTTCTTCTCTTCTAACTCCGTCTCATAACGCGAGATGATCTCTTTGGTTTCAGCATGAGTTGGTGGTCGACGATAAGCTCGGCGCATCATCCCTGTAATCGCTGTCACCGCATCTTGAGGATTCACCACCAACTTCTTCCACGCCTTTTCATCCGCTCTTACTTCGTCAATGACTCCTTCTGCGGAGGTGAAATAGCGATCAAGATGCGCGGTCTGAAGAAAGAGAGTATTGGCGCTATTTGAAAATCCACTGGTCCCGCTGAAATCCATTGGAAACTCATCAGCTGGACGCAGATCCAGCCCCACGAGATCACGAATAGTACGATTGTATTCCTCCCTCGTAAGACGCCGGGCCGGAACATAGCCAGGATTGCGCACCTTTGTGTAATCGAAGCCCTCGATCTCAGCCGCCAGCCAAGCCTGTAATTTTAAACGATCGGAATTAACCGGCTGTGACTTCTTCTTGGGAGGCATGTCTCCCATCTTCACGCGCTCCGCTACGTTTTCCCACAGGAGCCGATTTCGAACCAATGGTTTTTGCGCAAGCGCCGATTCCAAATCGATATCACCCTTCGCAGTCGCGCTATCGTGGCAATCAAAACAGTAGGTCTCGAGCATCGGGAGAACTTCTTTTTCAAAATTGAAGGTAATCCCGTGAAGCTCATCCTTTTTCCCGGTTCCCCCACTGGGAGCAGGTGTGTAAACCGGCCCAGAAATCTCCTCAGCTTCCATCTCTTCTTCCTCGCCCTCCTCATCGACGAAACCGAAATCTCTCAAGGTCTCCTCAAATCGCTCACGCAACGCCACCTCTGGATTCTTGAGGCGCCACTCTAATTCCTCTTCTATTTCGTCAGCCGCCTCAGGAAAAACTTTGATCTCCATGCGGTCCATTTTGTTTTGCAACTCGATTTGCTTTTTCAGCAACCGAAGCAAAGTATTCTCTCCCTCATCTTCACCGATTTCCTCTTCCTCAAATCGCCAGACGAGGATCTCGATCTCGACCTCGACATTCTCCATTCCTACGAGAAGTCCGGCCCATTCCTCGCCATGCTCTTTTTTTTCTTCGTGAAACATTTCACGCAACTCGATACCCCGTTCCTGCGCTTCCTCCAACTCCTCTCCGCCCTCCTCCTTCTGCCGCTCAATCAGTTTGAGCACGCCGGGAGCCCGACTTTTCAGAAAGAGCATTGTTTCCTCATCGACCGGCTCAGCCTGAATAAATTGAAACCAAGAGAGAGTAACAATCACGAAGATCATGACACTTCTTGCTTTTCTGAATCGCCTGCGCATCGCCTTTCTTTTAGAGTCTTTCTACCCGAAAATAGAGTTTTTTTTGGTCTCCGAGCTCCGGCACTCCAGAAAGATCAATCTCCTCTGTGGTTTTGTCGCTATCCTCGTTAGCTTCGATGCTCGTAGCCACTTCGAGTTCCCAATTACTCAAATCAGTCGACGCCTTGACTGCATAAGCCTGACCTGGAACAGAGCTCCAAGTAAGGCTCAGTAACGAGGAAATAGAGTCGTAGGAGACCACTTTTACTTCTGGCTTCACTGTCGTAGGGGGATCAGGGAGTGAAACGATTTGGAAACCGCCGATTCCACCGCCACCACTCGCACCTGGCGCGAGCCCAAAGCTAATTGTGATGGAACTTTCGGTGAGCGGAGCAGTATCCGAGCCGAAGACCGCGTAGTTTGATTTCACGGCATCAGTGCCTTCCTCATAAGTTGTCTGTATTGTCTCGGTGAGAATCGAGCTGAATGCCTTCGGGTCCCAGTAGTAAGTCGAATTTCCGTCAGAAACCAAAGAGGCATTATTCCCATTGAAACCTGTGAGGTAGACGATGACTTTGTAGTTCGCGTAAGGAATTTGACTCAGCGTAAACGGCGGGGAGCTGGCTGCAAAAAATTGTAGTCCCGCTTTCATCGGACTTCCATTGAGGGGTGCTCCAGAAAAAGATCCGGATCTCGCTCCGCCTGATCGAGTCATGTCGACTGTTGTGGTATTTCCTTCAGAATTCTGGAGGTCCTCCACCATATCCTCACTGCTGTTGATCCAGTTGCCGACTGGCTCGACCCCAAATTCCCCGAAGATGCGCTGGTTGTTCACGCTGGTGGCGTGAAAGTTAAAACTGATCACCTCCGATCGGACAATGGTGGCGCTAAAAAGCATCACAATAAAAGCAGGCAAAAAAGAGCCGCATGTCGTTTTTGATGTCCGTCTATTCATTATCGTTAGGTGGATTTTTATTTGCCTCAGTCGCGCTTGGAAAAAGTGATCGCTATTAATCTCTTAAAAATTCCAGAAGCAACTCTTCCCGAAGGACCTGGGTCGCATTATGTCCATGCTCGTTCACCTTGAAGTGGACGACGTCTCCATCGAGGTAGGAAAAGACTTCGATCTTTCCGTCCACTTTACTGGCTTTCCCAAGCTTCTTTCCTTGGTAACCCATTGTCTTCGCCCACAAGAAAATCGACTCTTCGGCATCCACAAAAGGAAGCTTTCCTCCCTTTGCCGGAATCGCTTTGGAGGGACCGCCACCATAAGGAACAAGCGGATCGTCGGTCCCGGAGATATTCAACAATCGCACTCCCGATAGGGGCTTAGCAATTACCTCGTAATTATTTTTTTCGCCTCTCGACTTAAAATTTTTCCCGTCGTGCTGAAACCCGTTCAATGGGCTGACCGCACTGATATAGTTTTTAATATTCGGAAGCTTGGTCTCAATCGCGATTTGATTCACGAGCGCTGCTCCATTCGAGATGCCCATGATGGAGAATTCATTTTTCTTCACGTCATCACGCTTCGAAAGCTCACGAACAATGGCCTCAATAAAGGCCCGATCATCCGCTTTGGACCGCTCCGAAACGATGTTCCAGCTCTCCTTGTAGCCCTGGGGAAAAACGGTAATGACCCGGCGGGCAAGATTGCGATAGCGATTGAGAACCATTTTTTGCAGACCCTTTGCATTACCACCATTCCCATGAAGAAAAATAATTACGGGAAGAGCCTCTTCGTCTTCGCGCTCAGGAACATTCACCCAGTAGGGCCGGGCGTAGTTTTTTTCCTGCGCCCAAGTCTGCTTAATCACAAAACGATCACTCCCGTTATCTCCTTGGACTCGCTCCTCCTCAAGCTCTTCGTCTTCATCCTCTCTGTCTCCTCCCCCCGGCAAAATCTCTTCTAATTCCGCCTCAATAATCGCACCTCGTCTTTCCTCCAATTCAGCGAGCTCCTCTTCAATCTCCCTGACTTCCTCCTTCAGTTTATCTAATTCCTGCTGCCCTTCCTCCATCTCGCGATCGACTTGTTTCCCGACGATCTCTG
>TARA_B110000008_G_scaffold154045_1_pt1 | contig 24715 bp, 18 predicted proteins | sample TARA_B110000008 | Tara Oceans TARA_B110000008 (sample SAMEA4396496) | marine metagenome | biome: Westerlies Biome; feature: [DCM] deep chlorophyll maximum layer (ENVO:01000326); material: water (ENVO:00002006), including particulate matter (ENVO:01000060) such as... | depth 40 m
AGTTTGTGTGCCCATTTAGCAGTTTCTTCCATGCTAATATTTGCAATTGGCACTAAAGGACAAACATCAGTAGCTCCCATTCGGGGGTGTTCTCCTGAGTGCTTACTCATATCAATCAATTCTTGTGCTTTTTGTATTAATAAAAATGCAGCATCAATTACAGGTTGTGGTTCACCAACAAAGGTAATTACAGTACGATTGGTTGCTTTTCCTGGATCTACATTTAGGAGCTTTACGCCATCAATTTCTTCAACTATTTGTGAAATTATTCTTATTTTATCTTTATCTCTACCTTCCGATATATTTGGTACACATTCTATAATTTGTTTGCTCATTTTTCTGTAAATTTATTTGGTACAAACTTAATTAATAAATTGCTAATAACTAGAAACCAAAAACCAAAAACTATCTTACTTTTGCCAATATGGATAAACAAACAAATTCAGCAGTGGAAAGTGGAGAAATGCTGCCTTTAATGGAGGCATTTTATACTGTGCAAGGGGAAGGGTATTACTCAGGTACAGCTGCTTATTTTTTACGCATTGGTGGTTGTGATGTAGGTTGCCATTGGTGTGATGTTAAGGAAAGCTGGAATGCTGACTTGCATCCGCCAACATCAATTGCCGATATCCTAAAAGGTATTGCTGAATATCCTGTGGATACGGTTGTAATTACGGGTGGTGAACCCTTAATGTGGAACTTGGATAAATTAACTGCAGCATTAAAGGAGCAAGGGTTAAAAGTACATTTAGAAACTTCAGGAGCATATTCCTATAGCGGTGATTTTGATTGGGTATGTTTGTCACCTAAAAAAATGCAAGCTCCTTTAGATGCAATAAAACCAATAACATCTGAGTTAAAAGTTATTGTGAGTAACAAGCATGATTTTATTTGGGCTGAAGAGCAAAGAAAGGGTTTAACTCCTGATTGTAAATTGTACTTACAAGCAGAATGGAGTAAGCGTGAAAAAGTCATTCCTATGATTATTGATTTTATTAAGGTAAACAAGGATTGGACTATCTCTTTGCAAAGCCATAAGTACATGAATATCCCTTAATGAGAATACTCCTTCTCATATTATTTTTACTCCCTGCAATTTCCTTTGCACAAACTAAGGATTATAAAAATTACGACAAAGCAGTTGTCTATTTCCATAAAGGAAAAGTAGAAAAAGCTAAGAAGCTTACTGAAAAGATATTGTCCAAAAATTCTGAATGGACTAAGCCAAATCTTTTAATGGCTAGCATCTTAGCTGACCTTGGTGATATTGAAGAGTCTGCTCGTTATATGCTGTATGTATATGATGAAAATACTCCTACTGATGTTTTAGGGATAGAGCAAATTGCAAAGCTGTATTACAGCAATGGCTATTATGAAAATGCTTTGTATTATTTTAAAGCTGCTCAAACTTTGAATGTTGATGTGCTAGCAAAAAAGACTGATTTATTTATTGAAAATTGCATCTTTTCTATGGATGAAATTCATAGTCCTGTTGATTTTAATCCTGAAAATTTAGGAGAAAACATTAATACAGCAGCTGAGGAGTACCTTCCAGCAATATCTGTTAATGGTGAGGTTTTAATGATTACTCGTAGGGTCGAAAGTAAAAATACTGTTATAGAACTTGATAATCGAGAAGTAATTACACAAGAGGATTTTTATATTGCTGAGAAAGATGATGAAGGCAAGTGGGCTAAAGCTGTGTCTATGGCAATAAATACTCCACTAAATGAAGGGGCTATCACTATTTCTTCAGATGGGAATGCTTTAATTTATACTGCCTGCATCAGAGATAATGGTATTGGTAGTTGCGATTTATTAATCAGTATAAAAAGAAATGAATCTTACTCTGCAGGCGTAAATATTGGTAGTGTTGTTAACTCAAAATATTGGGAATCGCAAGCATGTTTTTCTCCTGATGGTAAGTATTTGTATTTTGTAAGTAACAGGCCAGGAGGTTATGGTGGCAAGGATATTTGGCGTTCTGAAATTACTCAAAAAGGATTTTTACCTCCTGTAAATTTAGGCGATACTATCAATACTCAATATGATGAAATGTCGCCTTTTGTACATCCTGATAACCTTACTTTCTATTTTGCTTCTGATGGGCAAACAGGTTTTGGGGATTATGATTTATTTGTCAGCAGAAGAAATAGCACTGACAAGGAATGGGGCTTACCAAAGAACATGGGCTATCCAATAAATACCCACAATACTGAAAATTCCTTGATTGTTGCGGCTAACGGCAAAACAGCTTATTACGCATCTGATGTAAGTGGTTTCGGTAAGGAGGATATCTTTCAGTTTGAATTGCCTGTAAACTTACAAGCTGAACCCTTAGCAGATTTGGAATTGGAAATTATCACACAGAAATCAGGAGAGGAGGTAATCTTAAAGAATGTAAGTTTTGCGAGTAATTCCTATGCTTTAGAGGAAAGTTCTTTTGCTGAATTGGATAAATTGATTGCTTACCTTAAAAAGAACCCAAAATTACAAATTGAAATTCAAGGGCATACGGATGATGTTGGGAATGAAATAGACAACCAAATCCTGTCGCAACAAAGAGCAAAAGTTGTGTATGAATACTTACATACTAAAGTTCAAAACAAACTTACTTTTAAAGGTTTTGGCGAAAGTCAACCTATTGGCGATAATAAAGAAGAAAACAGAAGGACTTCTTTTGTTATTCAATAAAAATATCCCCCTTATTTTTAGGTTGCTCAGTTCCTCTCCAATTAAACCCTTTCAGGTAACGGTTCTTTTCTTCTACATCTTGGTAGGGTGTAGTAGTGGAGGTTGGCTCAACCTCATAGGTAACTTCCTTTAGTTGGTTGTCTTTAAAGTAGAGAATCAAATCAGTACACTCAGTATAATTGAGTCCCATTTTATCATTTGTTTCCTCATCTTTAATGATAAAGATACTTTGTCCGTTTCCTTTCACATCCATTCGTCTCATTTTGTTGTTGCTAAAATAAGCGGTCATGTCCTTTCCTTTTATCTGGTTATAATCTAAGGAATCCTCTTGGGCAACTATCATAGGGTTGGGTTTTAAAAACATGCGAGATATTTCACCTTTATGTACTAGCAATTGCAAACTATCAGCAGTTATCTGAAAACCATCTGACCATAGTACAGGCCTATTGTACATTTCCACAATAGAGTCCGTAAAATTATAGCTAAGGGAATCACATTTTCCTTGAAAATCAGTTTTTAAGAATTTTACTTTATGGTAGGCAAGTATCTTTTTTTCTCCTTCCTTTTGCTGAGAAACAAATTGCTTAGCATGCATAAAGAGAGTATCTTCTTCAAAAAGTAATTCTAACATAGGTTTTTCACTAATGATGACTTTTTCTTCTGCTTCAAAGTATTCGGCAATTCCACCAAAAACAGTCATGTTTTCCACTGTATCAATCAATTCCACATTACTGAATGCTTTTCCGTATTGCTTGTTTTTGTTGTAGTATAAGCTATCGCCTTTCAGTAGGTAGTTGTCATTAGTAATATAGGCGTTTTCTCTAAACTGTGCAATGTCAGTTTTAGTATTGTACCAACCGTTCTCACAGTAAATAGTTTTGCTATCCGAAATGATATAGGAAGGGCCAAAAAAGTAAGTAACCTCACTGTTGGAATTGTAGTGCATATTGTCGGTAAGTATCTTGTAATCCTTAGCTAATACTATTACTGAATCCTTAAAAATAAACTTATGAATGTTAGAATGATATGCCCCTTTTTTTGAATTGATATTCTTTTCATTATCAATAATAGTTCCCTCTTGAGGATAGGAGGCAACATTGCTACTTAAATTGTAGAATACTTGTTTGGTATTCAAGGTCATGTGCTTGTCAATAAGCACTACATTTCCTTTTATATCCGCTTTATTTTCTGAACCAAAATAAGTAAGAGTTTCTCCTGTGAGTGTAATGCTATCGCCTTGGTTAATTTTAATTTTTCCAAATGCCTCCATTTTATTCTCGGAAGTATAATGATATGCAGAGTCGCAAGTCATTACAGCATCATTATGCTTAAAACTTACATTCCCAATTAAGCGCCAATAATCCGGGTGAATATTAGCGTTAGCATAGGTGTTGTCAGCATTTAGAATTTCTATTTTTTTACTTTCCTGAGCGAATAAATTAACACTCAAGATAACGAGTAAAATATGGAATAGAATTCTCAAATTTATCTGAATAAAGTTTGTTTTCTATCAGGACCTACTGATACAATTTTGATAGGCGTTTCCAATACATCCTCCAACCAAGCAATATAGTCGTGTACAGCCTTAGGTGCTTCTGATAAGTTTTCCAATTGCATTAAATCCATTTTCCAGCCCTCAAGCTCTTTGTAAACAGGAGTAAGGCCTTCATTGTCTTCAAATGGTAAATAATCAATCTGCTTACCGTTTAATTCGTAATGCGTACAGGCTTTAATCATATCAATTCCTGAAAGTACATCCGCTTTCATCATCATTAATTGAGTAACCCCATTAATATTGATTGCATATTTTAAAGCAGGAATATCTATCCAACCACATCTTCTTGGGCGACCAGTAGTGGCACCAAATTCATTCCCTACTTTTGCTAAACGAGCACCAACTTCATCAAATAATTCTGATGGAAACGGTCCGCTACCAACTCTAGTACAGTAGGCTTTAAAAATTCCAAATACATCCCCAATTTTATTTGGTGCAATTCCTAAGCCAGTACAAGCGCCAGCCGTAATTGTGTTGGATGAAGTAACAAAAGGATAAGAACCAAAATCAATATCCAATAAAGCACCTTGAGCACCCTCAGCTAATATTTTTTTATTTTCTTTTAAAGCAGTATGAATATAATGCTCACTTTCAATATGGTCAAAACTATTTAGGGTTGCTAAGGAAGCAAACCAAGCAGTTTCTAATTCCTCTAATTCATAATCAAAATCATAAAAATTAAGGATTTGAACATGCTTTTGTTTTAACTTCTCATATTTTTCTTTAAAATCAACTGAAGAAATATCACCAACTCTTAGTCCATTTCTACCTGTTTTATCCATGTAAGTTGGGCCAATACCTTTTAGTGTAGAGCCAATCTTCTCTTTTCCTTTTGCTTTTTCGCTTGCTGCATCCAAAAGCTTGTGTGTAGGTAGGATAAGGTGTGCTTTTTTTGAAATTAATAACTCTGACATAGGAATACCTAGCGCCTTTATGTCATTAATTTCTCTTTCAAAAATAACTGGGTCAATTACAACTCCATTTCCAATTAAGTTTACAACTCCAGGATGAAATATTCCTGACGGGATAGTGTGTAGTACATGTTTTATTCCATCAAATTCTAGGGTATGACCTGCATTTGGCCCTCCTTGAAAACGAGCAGTAATATCATATTGTGATGTTAATACATCAACAATCTTTCCTTTTCCTTCATCTCCCCATTGGAGTCCTAATAAAACATCTGCTTTCATCTGTTGTTTTGAAATTTCTAGTTATTTATCTTTGTTTGGCAATCTTGGCATAAGCCGTATAAATTAAGTGCATGTCTACTTATTTTAAAGTTCATGCTTTCTTCAATTACATTTTTAATTCCTTGTATTCTTGGGTCACAAAACTCAATTACTTTATCGCAACTAGTACAAACTAAATGGTCATGCTGACGGTTAGAATATGATTTTTCGTATTGTGCTTGAGCCTTCCCAAATTGGTGTTTTCTAATTAAATGACAATCTAATAAAATTTCAACAGTATTATAAAGAGTAGCTCGGCTAACACGGTAATTTTTATTTTTCATTTGAAGGTACATTGACTCAATGTCAAAATGCCCTTCAAACTCGTAAATTTCATTTAGGATTGCATAGCGCTCAGGAGTTTTCCTTTGCTTGTTTTCTATCAGATATTCTGTGAATATCTCGGTAACGGTTTCAATTACTTTCTGGTTTGACACAATTGCGTTATTAAAAAACAAAAATATAAAAAATTGGTATTCATTAAGGGTAAATACTCAATTAAATTGAAGAAAATTAAGCGTGTTTATAAGTTCGTGTTATTGATGTGATTGCCTCAACTTTATTAAGTTTAGATGTAAGCGCTTTTAAGAAAGAAACATTACGCACTTTTAAGGTTATAACTCCTTCAAAAATACCATCATCACTACTTATATTTATTGATTTTATATTTACATTCATTTGATTGGAAATAATCTGTGTTACTTTGTTCATAAGTCCAAGACTATCAATTCCCTTAATATTAATTGTAGCAATAAAGTCTAACTCTTCTTTATTAATCCATTTAGCTTTTAATATTCTATAGGCATAATTAGCTCTTAATTGTATAGCATTAGGGCAATCTGATCTGTGAATTTTTATACCATCAACAACTGTTAAGAAACCAAAAATTGAATCACCAGGAATAGCATTGCAACATTTTGCCATTCCGTAATCTAAGACTTCATCATCTTCATTAAAGACAATTATTTTATTATTATTAACTTTTAATTTAGATAATGGTGGGCCATATATTTTATTTTTAATGGTTTGATACCATCCACTATTCTTTAATTGAGCAAATTCTTTTATTTCTGCATTTGAAATTGCACCTGTACCAAATTGAAAATAAAGATCTAAGGAAGTTCCAGTGTTAAAATGTTTAATTAATTCTGTTTCAGTGTGTTTTGAGAATTTGATTTTAAGGTGTTTTAGTTTCCTTTCAGCAATTTCTTTTCCTACATCAGCAATTATTTTTTGATCTTCCTTTAATGCGGATTTAATTTTTGCTTTAGCTCTAGAAGTAATTACAAATCGTAACCAATCTTTTCTTGGTCTTTGTTTACTAGAAGTGATTACTTCTACTTGATTACCACTGGCTAGTTTATGGCTTAAGGAAACTAATTTTCCATTTACCTTAACTCCCATACATTTTAATCCAACATCAGTATGTATAGAAAATGCGAAATCAAGAGCTGTTGCACCTTTAGGCAATGTTTTTAAATCTCCACCAGGGGTGAAGATGTATATTTCTCCTGAATATAAATTTAATTTAAAATCATCAATAAAATCTATGGCATTTGTTTCAGGATTTTCTAAAAGTTCCCTGATATTATTAATCCATTGATCTAAGGAGTTTTCTTTACTTCCTTCTTGCTTATATTTCCAATGAGCAGCATAACCTTTTTCAGCTATTTCGTCCATTCTTTTACTTCTTATCTGTACTTCAACCCACTTACCATCATCACCTATAACGGTAGTATGTAATGACTCATATCCATTTGCTTTTGAGGTAGAAATCCAATCTCTTAACCTATCAGGATTTGGCTTGTAAAAATCAGTAACTATAGAATATACTTTCCAGCAGTCTGCTTTTTCATTTTCAGGGGTAGAATCAACAATAATTCGAATAGCAAACTTGTCAAAAACATTATCAAAATTAACTCCTTTTGTAACTATTTTGTTTCTGATTGAAAAAATAGATTTTGGTCTTCCCTTTATTGAAAAGTCAAGTTCATTTTCTTTTAGTTTTAACTTAATTGGCTTACAAAATTTAGTAATATATTTTGTGCGCTCTTCTTTTGTTTCATTTAACCCTTCAGCAATTGCTTTGTAAATTTCAGGTTTAGTAAATTTTAAACCTAGATCTTCTAGTTCGGTTTTGATAGAGTATAGCCCGAGCCTATGCGCTAAAGGAGCATATAAGTATAAAGTTTCAGAAGCAATTTTTAGTTTTTTATGAACCGGCATTGAATCAAGAGTCCTCATATTATGTAGCCTGTCGGCTAGCTTAATAAGAATTACTCTAACATCATCTGATAAAGTAAGGAGCATTTTTCTAAAATTTTCAGCTTGCATTGATACATTCTTGTCAAATACATCTTGAATTTTAGTAAGTCCATCAATTATCTTGGCTACTTTTTTGCCAAATAATTTTTCAATATCATTTAAGGAATAGTCGGTATCTTCAACTACATCATGCAATAAAGCACAAATAATAGAGGTAGTACCTAATCCAATTTCTTTAGCAGCAATATGAGCTACAGCAATAGGGTGATAAATGTAGGGTTCACCACTTTTTCTTCTCATGTGTTTATGTGCTTCAACAGCAAGATTAAAAGCTTTTCTAATTTCTTTTTTGTCTTCCTTATTTGTTTTGTCAGCACAAGCGCGCAAAAGAGATTTATACTTATTAAGTATATCCTTTTTTTCCTGTTCTAAATCAATTGGTTGCATATAATAATTATGCGAAAATTGGGTATTTACTCATCAAATCATTTACAGAATTTCTAACTTCTGTAATTACAGTTCCATCCTCATGATTCATTATAACTTTGTCAATCAAATCTACAATATAAGGAATAGTATCTTCTTTAATTCCTCTAGTGGTAATTGCTGGTGTTCCAACTCTTATTCCTGAAGTAATAAAAGGAGATTGTGTGTCAAAAGGAACCATATTTTTGTTAGCTGTAATATCAGCTAGAACTAAAGCATTTTCAGCATCTTTTCCAGTTACATTTTTACTTCTTAAGTCTATTAACATACAATGGTTTTCAGTACCTCCTGAAATCACTTTATATCCTTTGTCAATAAAGCATTGTGCCATTATTTTTGCATTTTTTATTACTTGCTCACCATAAGCTTTGAACTCGGGTTTTAATGCTTCACCAAATGCTATTGCTTTGGCAGCAATTACATGTTCTAACGGCCCTCCTTGGCTACCTGGAAATACACCTGAATTTAAAATTGCAGACATCATTCTTGTTTTACCTTTAGGAGTTTTTAATCCCCATGGGTTTTCAAAATCTTTCCCCATCATAATCATTCCACCTCTTGGTCCTCTTAATGTTTTATGAGTAGTAGTGGTTAGTATATGACAGTGAGGAGCTGGATTATTTAATAATTTTGCTGCAATTAATCCTGCAGGATGCGCGATATCAGCCATTAAAACAGCACCTACTTTGTCAGCAATTTCTCTGAATCGGGCATAATCCCAGTCCTGTGAGTAAGCTGAAGCTCCACAAATAATAAGTTTAGGTTGTTCAGTAATTGCCGTTTCTTCTAATTTATCATAATCTACTTTCCCACTTTCTTCTTCTACATTATAAAAAGAAGTTTTGTATAATTTTCCTGAAAAATTAACAGGTGATCCGTGTGTTAAATGTCCACCATGTGATAAATTAAATCCTAATATTTTATCACCAGCATTTAAGCAAGCTAAAAGTACAGCTGAATTTGCTTGTGAGCCTGAGTGAGGTTGTACATTTACATATTCAACACCAAATAATTCTTTTGCTCTATCAATGGCTAATTGCTCCACTTGATCAACTATTTCACATCCTCCATAATACCTTTTTCTTGGGTATCCTTCAGCATATTTGTTGGTTAAACAAGAGCCCATTGCTTGCATTACTTCATTACTTACAAAATTTTCTGAGGCAATTAATTCAATACCATTTCTTTGTCTTTTATCTTCTTTTGCAATTAAGTCAAAAATTATTTGATCGTTTTTCATCTTATACATTAAGTTAAATTTCTATTTTCGTGAACGCAACAAATGTATATAATTTTATGAATAGAATAAACGAACTTTTCGGAATAAAATATCCAATTATTCAAGGAGGTATGATATGGTGTAGTGGCTGGGAATTAGCTTCAGCTGTGAGTAATGCTGGAGGTTTAGGTTTAATTGGTTCAGGTTCAATGTATCCTGATGTGTTAAGGCAACATATTAAAAAATGCAAGGCAGCAACTGATAAGCCATTTGGAGTAAACATTCCATTACTTTATCCTGATATTGAAGAACATATAAATATAATAATTGAAGAAGGAGTAAAGATCGTTTTTACATCTGCAGGAAGTCCTAAAAAGTATACTTCTAGATTTCAAGAAAATGGGATAATAGTAGTGCATGTTATTGCAAATAAAAAATTTGCTTTAAAGTGTGTTGAGGCTGGGGTTGATGCTATTGTTGCTGAAGGTTTTGAGGCAGGAGGGCATAATGGAGCTGAGGAAATTACAACAATGTGCTTAATCCCAATGATTAAAGATGCAGTAGGTATTCCTTTGATTGCTGCTGGAGGAATTGGTAGTGGTAAAGCAATGTTGGCAGCTATGGTTTTAGGGGCTGATGGCGTGCAAATAGGAAGTAGATTTATAGCTAGTGAAGAATGTTCCGCTCATATTAATTTTAAGAACAAGGTAGTAACTGCTGATGAAGGAGCAACAGATTTAACCTTAAAAGAAGTAACAGCAGTACGCTTAATGAAAAATAAATTTTATAAGCACATTCAAGATGCTTATGCAAATAATGCTACTATTGAGGATTTAAAAAATTTATTAGGAAGAGGTAGGGCTAAAAAAGGAATGTTTGAAGGTGATTTAGAAGAAGGGGAATTAGAAGTTGGTCAGGTTTCGGCAATGATAGATACAATAATGCCAGTTGCTGATATTATTGATGAAATAGTGGAAGAATTTGATTTGGAAAGAAATAGAGTTTCTTCTTTGTAGGTTTGAGTGCGTAAGATATTTTTTATACTATTGTTTTAATATCTTTATTTTTTGTAAATTTGTAGAATTAAAAAATACAATTATGAAAAAAATATTTACAACTTTATCTTTATGCTTAATAGCATTTTCATCTAATGCTCAATGGCTTGGTTCTTATTGGACTGCAGATGATATGAATGGAAATACACATGTTTTACAGAATCATATTGATGAAAGTAAAGCCGTTTTAGTAGACATATCTGCTCACTGGTGTGGTCCTTGTTTTGATTTACATGAAAGTCATTCTATGGCGGGAGTATATCATGATTTTGGTCCTGATGGAACAAATGAAGTTATGGTGTTTTTTACAGATGTTGATGCAGGTTCTAGTATTCCTATCTTACAAGGAGGTTCAGGATCTCAAGGAGATTGGATTACGGGAACAGAGTATCCCATAATTGGGCCAAATGGACAAGGTGCTCATGTGGATGGTTTTTATAATGGTTCAGGTGTGCCAACATTGTACTTGCATTGTGATAATTCAGCCCCTGTGATTGGTACATCTTATGATTGGTGGACTCTTTATACAACTATTAAAGGAAGTTGTCCTTCAGCCTTTACTTATAGTGGAGCAGATGCTTCACTATTAAAACATGCAGGAATTGCAGGATGTCCAGGTAATTATTATGCTGAAGTTTCTTTATATAACGCAAGTTCAAATACAACCTTAACCTCAGCAGATATTGAGTTAAGAAGTCCTTCAGGACAATTATTATATACTGAAAATTGGTCAGGAAGTCTTAGTCCTTTAAATAAAAAATCAGTTAGTATAAATTATATTATTACATCAGAAGGTGCTTATACCGCAAAAGTTACTAATCCAAATGGAATTACCGATTCTAGGCCTACTGGTGATGAAGAAATTGTAAATGTTATTTATGCTTTTGATAATGCATATTGGCTAAGCGATATAACAGTCAATGTTGGAGGAAGTTCTTCTACTTCTTGGTACTTAAAGTCAGGTAGTGCTGGTGTTATTGGATCAGGGTTTGGTGGTGTTCCTGAAAATATTACTATTTCTGCTGATGAATGTTATGAGTTATTAGTAATACAGGGTAGTGGAGAAACATTTGAAATTACTGATGCTAATGGTGTTTGTACAAGCGGAACTGCTAACGGACCTCAATATAGTGCTTATTTTGGTTCTGGTGGAAGTCCATGGACAGGTATAGAAGAAGAATTATTATCTTTAAAGTTGTATCCTAACCCTGCAAATAATACATTGAATGTTGAGGGTAATTATGATGCTATTCAGGTTTTTGATATTTTAGGAAAGCTTCTAATTGATAGTGAGGCTAAGGAAAAAATTGATGTTTCTAGTTTAAATTCAGGAGTTTATATAGTTGAGTTAAAATTAAATAATAAATCAATTCGTAAAGAATTACAAATTACTAGATAGTTTTTTTATTTTCTGAATACATAAGACTGAAAAAAGAAAAGTCTAATTAGATTAAAAAGGATTAGTACTTTCTAAAATATAATATCAAATATACCATGAAAAAAATTTTACTCATTTTTTGTACCTTGTTTTGTTTTTCTTTTCAAACTTCTGCTTCACATTTTATGGGGGGCGAGATTACATGGAGATGTATTAAAACCCCTGGTCCGGATTTAGGGAAGTTTGTTTTTCAAATGAAAGTATATAGGGATTGTTCTGGGATTACTTTTTCTCAAACAATAGAAACAGTAACACATCATAACTATCCAGCTGTAGGGCAGACCACTCCTATATTAATGAATTTTATTTCTGTTGGGAATATTTCCCCTACAGGAGCAGCAGCAGCTTCTGGAAATTCTTGTTTTGATTGTGGTGCTGGAGATGTTGGTGCTGTTGAAGAATATATTTGGGAGTCTGATCCTATGTTTTTAAATGGAAATCCACCTGTAGAAGGTTGGCACTTTACTTGGGGTTCTTGTTGTAGAAGTGGTCAAATTACTAACGGTATGGCTAATGATTCTTGGACATTAAGAGCTGTAATGTATGCTTATGATACTGATTTTCCAAATGGCGTGTATTTACCAACAAACCCTTGTTATGATTCTTCTCCTGAATTTAAGGAGTTAGCAAAAACAATTATATGTACTGGATATCCTTTCGCTTATTCTCATAATGCTTCTGATGAAGAATTAGATGAAATTACTTATACATGGGCTGAGCCTTTAGGTGATAACTTTAGTTATGACCCTTCTAACCCAAACGCAACTGCTTTAACATTTGCACCATCACCACCTTATTCAGTAACTGCTCCTATACCTGGAAATCCAACTTTGGATTCTGAAACAGGAGAAATTGCATATAACGCTTCAACTTCAGGTGTATTTGTAACTTGTATTAAGGTAGAAGCTAGAAAATGTGGACAATTAGTTGCTGAAATTTATAGAGAAGTACAGGTAATGTTATTAGATTGTAATATTTATAATCCGCCAACTGATGGTCTTAATGACCCGCCAATAATTTCAACTCCTAACGGTTCTCAAAATTGGGTAACTATTATAAATTCTGCTGGTCTTCCTTCCTATTCAACAACAGTTTATGCTGGCGATTTAGTTAATTTTAATATTCAAGCAGAGGATTTAGATACTTATACTGGCGGTGTTGCTCAAGATATTACTTTAGATGTTACTGGAGGTCAATTTTCAGCTGATTTTATTGATCCTTTGTTGTGTAGTAATCCCCCATGTGCAACTTTTAATAATGGTACATCAAATGTAACCCCTCCTTTCTCTTCTCCTGCAATAGTAAATGGAGTTTTTGAATGGCAAACTTCTTGCGATCATATTTATGCTGCTACCGGATGTAATTCAACATCAAATGTGTTCACTTTTTCTATAAAAGCTTTTGATGATTTTTGTCCAGCAAATGGAATAAGTATTGCTACTATTAAAATTACAGTTGTTCCACCCATTCCTGATTTAAGATGTGTTTCTGTTGAAGATAATGGTGATGTAACATTAAATTGGAAATATATCGATAATGCTCCACCAACTTTTGAACCATTTTTTGTTTGGCATGCAACAAGTCTTGCAGGTCCTTATTCTATGGTTGATAGTGTTATGTTTCCTATTAATACTTACACTCATCAAGGTGCTAATGGAAATAATGCTTCACAATTTTATTTTTTATCTAATAAAGATGGGTGTGATACTACTGGTTCTGATTTACATTCTGATACTTTGCAAAGTATATATATGGATTTAACTCCAACAAATTTAGGTATGTCTGTTGATTTAGATTGGAATGCAATACATGATCCTTTGCTTGCTACTTCAGTTATTGATTATGAATTATTTCTTAAAAGAGGGACTTTTCCTTTTGTAAATTACTTAACTAGCCCTGTACTAAATGCTAAGTATGATGCTGTCTCTTGTATTGATGATGTACAGTTTTATGTTGAAATTGCTGATGCAAGTGGCTGTGTTTCAAAATCATCTATTGGTTTAGCTAATCTAGCAGATACAACTATTCCTATTACTCCAATAATTACAGATGTTTCAGTTGATGCAAGTGGAAAATCAATTGTATCATGGTTACCTTCTCTAGGTGCTGATTTTTATGAAATCTATATAAAAGATTCAGATGGATGGGTAACAGTTGGTACAGTTAGCGCACCAATAACATCTTTTTTATATGCAACTTCTGATGCTTCTGATTTATCTGAAATTTTTAGTGTAAGATCTCTAGATTCTTGTAGTAATGCAATGTCTCCTACATCAGATCATAATTCTATTCACCTTTCTGCAGATTTAGATGAATGTACACATGATTTGTCTTTAACCTGGAATGAATATATTAATTGGAAAAGTAATGTTAGTTATTATACTGTTGTGGTTGAAGAAACAGACTTATTTGGGGTGGTGACAATTATTGATACAAATTTAGTTGATTTAAATGAATATGTTGTGAAAAGATTAATTGATAATTATTCTTATAATATATATGTAGTTGCTAATGATGGAGATACTATTTTTTCAGCTCAATCTAATCAATTAGTACTTGTTCCTAATTTACCTAAAAAGCCAGATTACAATTATATTGAATATGCTAGTATTAATCATGATAATGGTTTTGTTGAAATTAATTGTTTAGTTGATAACACTGCAATTATTGATCATTATGATGTAATGCGTTCTTTGCGGATAGATGATAATTTTCAAAAAATAGGAGAGATTCCTTTTGAAGGAAGTACAACTATTCATTATACAGATGAGCTAGCTACAACAAGTTATAATTATTATCAATATCGTATTTTACCTGTTGACACTTGTGGTATTAGATTGTTTTCTCCACCAGTATATTTGCCTGAGTATTTTAATGATACTTCATTTGCCCAGACTATTTTATTAGAGACAGAAATAAATTTAGATTATAGTAATATTAATCCGAGCTTAGATAATGAGTATACTAATACCCTTACATTTAATGAATATGATAAATGGTTAGGAGATGTTTCAGAATATAGATTATATAGATCAATTAATAGAATGCCATTTAATTTATTGCCAATTTATACTTGGGATAGAGTGAATTATCCTGATGAACCTTTAGAATTTATTGATATTGTTACTGAATATGGAGATGGAAATGGAAGGTTCTGTTATTATATTGAAGCTCTTGAAGGTAATGCAACTCCATATGGACCTGTTGTTGAAGGGAGTTTTTCTAATATTTCTTGTGTATCACAAACTCCAATTATTTTTGTTCCCTCAGCATTTACTCCTAATAGTGATGAGCATAACGAACTATTTCATCCTATAACTTATTATGTTTCAGAGGAAGGGTATTCCTTTACTATTTATACTAGAAGTGGTGGGATATTGTTTACAACTAATGACCCTACAAAAGGATGGGATGGTACTTTTAATGGTAATGTTGTTCAAGATGGTAAATATGTTTATCATTTACAGTATGTAAATGGAGTAGGTGATTTGACTGAGAAAACAGATATTATAACCTTAGTAAGATAATAAAAATTAATCTTTGTAAAATAGTCCCTTTTTAAGGGACTATTTTATTATTTAATATGGTAATTTTGCATAATTTTTTAAATATACCAATATGAGCAATAAAATAATGAGAGAAGGCCTTACTTATGATGATGTATTAGTAGTTCCAGCATATTCTGAAGTATTACCTTATATGGTTAGTACAACTACTCAGTTTACTAAAAATATTACTTTAAATGTTCCTGTAGTTGCAGCAGCTATGGATACGGTTACAGAAAGCAGAATGGCAATTGCTATTGCGCAAGAGGGAGGTATAGGTGTATTGCATAAAAATATGACTATTGAGAAACAAGCTTTAGAAGTGCGAAAAGTTAAGCGTTCAGAAAGTGGTATGATTTTAGATCCTATTACTTTAACTATGTCAGCTTCTGTTGGAGATGCATTTGCTATGATGCGTGAGAATAAGATTGGAGGAATTCCTATTGTTGATGATAATTCTAAGCTTCTAGGTATTGTAACAAATAGAGATTTACGTTTTGAAAAAGATATGAGTCTTACTATTTCTGCAGTTATGACTTCAGGTGATTTAATTACTACTGAACTGAATGATTTGGAAAATGCTGAAAGTATTTTAAAAGAAAATAAAATAGAAAAATTACCTATTGTTGATGCTAATAATAAATTAGTTGGATTAATTACTTTTAAAGATATCATAAAAAATAGAATGCGACCAAATGCTTGTAAAGATAAATATGGTAGATTAAGAGTAGCAGCTGCTGTAGGTGTTACAGGTGATGTTTTAGAAAGAGTAGAAGCGCTTTCAAACGCTTCAGTTGATGCTATTATTATTGATACTGCTCATGGACATACAAAAGGAGTGGTTGATGTATTAAAGAAAGTAAAAGCTAAGTTTAAAAATATTGATGTTGTAGTAGGGAATATTGCAACAGCTTCAGCTGCACAAGCATTGATTGATGCAGGAGCTGATGCAGTAAAAGTAGGGATTGGTCCTGGTTCAATTTGTACAACAAGAATTGTTGCAGGTATTGGTGTGCCTCAACTTACAGCTGTGATGGATGTTGCTAAAGTTACTAAAAATAATAATATTCCTTTAATTGCAGATGGTGGCGTGAGGTATTCAGGAGATATTGTAAAGGCTTTAGTTGGTGGGGCAAATACAGTAATGTTAGGATCAATTATTGCAGGTGTTGAAGAGGCTCCTGGAGAAACAATCATTTTTGAAGGCAGAAAATTTAAGTCTTACAGAGGTATGGGGTCTATTGATGCTATGCAGGATGGATCAAAAGATAGGTATTTCCAAAGTGGAGAAGTTGATGCAAAGAAATTAGTTCCAGAAGGTATTGTTGGTAGAGTAGCTTATAAAGGAACTTTAGGTGAAGTGATACATCAAATGATTGGAGGACTTAGAGCAGGAATGGGTTATACAGGTTCGGCAACAATTAATGATTTGAGTAATGCAGAATTCTTGAAAATTACTGCTGCTGGGGCAGCCGAAAGCCATCCTCATGACGTTACAATTACTAGAGAGGCACCAAATTATAGTAGAAAATAAATTTAAATAGAAATAAATGAAGAAGATTGGATTAAGTATTTTATGTGGAGCATTTGCATTAGCAACTACAGCTCAAGATTTGCTAACTATTGAAAATGAAAAAATATCATTAGAAGAGTTCAAAACAGTATTTTATAAAAATAATAATAATACTGAACTTACTAAAGAATATTTGGATGAGTACATGGATTTATTTGTTAATTTTAAATTAAAAGTTAGAAATGCTGATGAGTTAGGATTAGATACTATTGCTGCCTTTGTTACTGAATTAGAAGGGTATAAAAAGCAATTAGCTCTGCCTTATTTAAGGAATAATGAGTTTGATGAAGATATGCTAACAGAAGCTTATCAAAGAATGAAACAAGATGTAAAGGCTAGCCATATTTTAATTGCAGTAGATGAAAAAGCAACAGTTAAAGATGATAAATCTGCTTATGATAAAATTCTTGCTATTCGTTCAGAAATTATTGAAAAAAATATATCTTTTTCTGATGCAGCCAAAAAGAACTCTGATGATAAATCAGCTGTAAGTAATGGTGGTAATTTAAGCTACTTTACGGCTTTTATGATGGTATATGATTTTGAGTCCGCAGCTTATAATACTGAAGTTGGAGAGATATCTATGCCTGTAAGAACTAAATATGGTTATCATATTATTAAGGTTGATGACAAGCGTAAAGCAGTAGGTGAAGTAAAGGTAGCTCATATTATGTTTAAATCTGGGCAAGGTGCTGATGAAAAAAAGTTAAATGAAGCTAAAGATAATATTAATAAAGTAGTTGAATTATTAAATAAAGGAGAAGAATTTTCTGATGTGGCAGAACGTTTTTCAGAAGATAGATCAACAGCTGTTAATGGGGGAAGTCTTCCAGCTTTTGGTGTTGGAAAGATGGTTCCTGAGTTTGAGTCAGTTGCTTTTGGGTTAAAAGAAGTTGGCTCTATTTCAGCTCCATTCCGTACAGAGTATGGGTGGCATGTTATTACTTTGTTAGAGAGAAAAGAAATACCTGTATTTGAGGATATAAAACCTGATTTAAAAAGAAAGATAGAAAGAGATTCAAGAGGAGAATTAAGTAAACAAGCATTATTTACTAAATTACATAAAATGTATAAAGTTGTAAATAAACCTCCTGCTTATACTGCATTTCGTAAAGGTGCTGCAAATAATGTAGCTTTAGGAATATTTAGTTCTACATCAGAAAATAAAAATACATTACTTACAATTAATGGAAAAGCTATTGCAGTAAGTTTGTTTGAAGAATATATCTTATTGAATCAAAATGAAGGAAGTGATATTGATGCTATGTACACTGCTTTTGTGAATGAAGAATTATTAGCTTATGAAGAAAGTCAGTTAGAAACAAAATATCCTGATTATAAAGCTTTGTTGAAAGAATACCGTGAAGGGATTTTGTTGTTTGATTTAACTAATGCTAAGGTATGGACTAAGGCAGTGGAGGATACAGTTGGGTTACAAAATTTCTACACTAAAAATAGTGGTAATTATATGTGGGAAAACAGAGTAGATGCTACTGTATATAGTTGTATTGATTTAGCAACTGCAAAGCGTGTGAAAAGAGCTATTTATAAAAAGCATAGAGGAAATATTTCTGATGCTGAGATATTAGAAATAGCAAATGAAGATGCGCCTTTAAGCTTACAAATAAATGCTAATAAATTTATAAAAGGAGAAAATGAATATGTTGATTCAGTAAATTGGAAAGTTGGAATTTCTGGTGATATTAAAACTAAAGATGGTAGTTATATTATTGTTGATATTCATGAGGTATTAGCTGCAGGAAAAAAGGAATTGAACGAAACAAGAGGGAAGGTGATTTCTGATTATCAGAATACTTTAGAAGCAGAATGGATTGCATCATTACAAGAAAAATATATTGTAAGTATTAATAAAGAAGTTCTTTATTCGCTTATTAAGTAATCAATGAGAAAACAGCAAGTTTTTATATTATTAGTATTTTTAATGTTTGCTGCAGCTTGCTTTAATGATAATAAAAAAAGAGTTCTAGCAAGTGTAAATGAAAAAGATTTATTGCTTTCTGATGTAATAAAGGAGATGCCAGAAGCTAGTGAAGATAGTGCATTTTTTGTTGATCGTTATATGAATCTTTGGATTAGGAAACAGCTTATGATTTATCATGCTGAGATAAACTTGAGTAGTGATTTGTTGGATTATGAGAAGCAAATCAAAGAGTACCGTTCTTCTCTTTTAATTTATGCTTATCAGCAAGAGTTAATCAATCAAAACTTTGACACTGCTATTACATCACAAGCTGTGATTGATTACTATAATCAATATAAGGAAGAATTTAAATTATTAAAAAATATCTTTAAAGGAAGGTACATTGTGGTTGATAAATCCGCACCTAAATTAAAAAGTTTATCCAAGTGGTATAAATCAGAAAAAGATGCCTCAATTGAGGAATTATCTGACTACTGTAAGCAGTTTGCTAAAGAATACTATTTAGCAGATAGTAATTGGCAGTATTTTTCAACTATCAATGAAAAACTTCCTGAAATAATTACTGAAGAAGAATACTTTTTAGCACATACTAAAGGAGTTTGGTTGGAAGACGAGCAATACCGCTATTATATTTATATTAAGGATTTTCAAATAAAAGGAAGTATTAGTCCGTTAGCCTTGGAACGCGAGAAAATTCGGAATGTACTATTAAATAAAAATAAAATACAATATTTAAAGCAACTTGAAGATGAATTGTATCGGAATGGTTTAGCTTTGAAAAAAATTAAAATATACTAATGAATAAAATTTATTATTTTCTATTGTTAGCTTCATTTCATTTAGGGCTTTCGGCTCAATCAGTTGATAAAATTGAGGCTGTAATTGGTGATGAAATTATCCTTACATCAGAAATAGAATCACAATATCTACAATATCTATCGCAAGGAAATATTCAATCTAATGAAATAAAATGTCAAATTATTGAGGATTTATTATTCCAAAAATTAATGATTAATCAGGCAAGGATTGATAGTTTAGTTGTATCAGATGAAGAGATTGAAGCTGAGATTGATAAGCGACTATCTTATTTTGAAAGTCAATTAGGTTCAGCTAAAAAAGTAGAAGATTATTTTGGAAAGTCAATTGATAAAATTGAATTAGAACTTACTAAAGTTATAGAGGATCAATTTTTAGCACAAAGAATGCAAGCTCAGCTTACTTCAGCTATAAAAGTAACTCCTGCTGAAGTAAAAGAGGTATATAGTTTACTTGCTGATGCTGAGATTCCAACTATGCCAACTCAAGTTGAAGTGGCACAAATTGTAATAAAATCAGAAATTACAACTGAGCAAAAAGATAAGATTAGATCAAAGCTAAATAGTTTTAGAGATAGAGTGTACAATGGAGAAGATTTTAAGATGTTGGCTACTTTATATTCTGATGATCCTGGTTCAGCAACTAATGGAGGAGAGCTTGGTTTTGTAAATAGAGGGGATTTAGTTCCTGAATTTGAAAGAGCTGCTTTTCGTTTAAAAGAAGGTGAAATATCAGAAGTTGTAGAGTCTCAATTTGGTTATCATATTGTACAATTGATTGAAAGGAGAGGAGAGCAAATAAATGTAAGACATATCCTTATCAAAGCTAAAGTAAATGCAACAGCTTTATATGCAGCAAAACAAAAAATGGATAATATTGCTAAAGAAATTAATGATGGGATAATTACTTTTGATGATGCAGTAACTAAATATTCTGATGATGAGAATAAGGCTAATGGAGGTTTGTTATTGAACCCAAATACTATGTCAACTTTACATACTCTTGATGATATGGCTCCTGCTTTGCGTTTAATTGTTGATCAATTAAGTGAAGGAGATATTTCTTCTCCTGCTGTAATACAAATGCAAGATGAAAAAAAGGCATACCGTATTTTAAGATTGAATAAAAGAAAGGAGGAACATAAAGCAAATTTGGTTGATGACTTTGCTAAGATTAAAGAATATTCAATCAATTCAAAACAACAAGAAGTACTAGAGAAGTGGGTAAATAAAACAATTGCAAGAACTTACATAAGATTATCTGATAGCCTTGAGGAGTGTAATCTTGCAAATAAATGGAGTAAATAATATGAGTAATGAAGTTAAAGCAGTTGACGATTTTGTTGTTAAATACAATGAGTTTAAAAATGAAATAGCAAAAGTAATAGTAGGACAGGAGGATGTTGTTCAACAGGTTTTGATTTCTATTTTTTGTAATGGGCATTGTCTTTTAGTTGGTGTTCCTGGATTGGCAAAAACCTTATTGGTACAAACTATTTCTGACTCTCTAGGTCTTAATTTTAATCGTATTCAATTTACACCTGATTTGATGCCATCAGATATTGTTGGAGCTGAAATACTAGATGAAAACAGAAACTTTAAGTTTGTAAAAGGACCTTTATTTTCTAATATTATTCTGGCAGATGAAATTAACCGTACTCCTCCTAAAACACAATCAGCTTTATTAGAGGCTATGCAGGAGCGTTCGGTAACTAATGCAGGAACTCGTTATGCTTTGGATAAACCTTTCTTTGTATTGGCAACTCAAAATCCTATTGAACAAGAAGGAACTTATCCTTTACCTGAGGCACAATTGGATAGATTTATGTTTAATGTAATATTGGATTATCCTACTTATGAAGAAGAATTGAAAATTGTAAAGCAGACTACTGTTAAAAGCAATATAACTTTAAACACAATTATGTCGGCTGAACAAATTATGCAGTATCAAGAGGTTATTACAAAATTACCTGTTACTGATAATGTATTGCAATATGCTGTAAGTTTAGTGGCTAAAACTAGGCCAAATTCTGATAAAGCTGCTGATGTTGTAAAACAATTTATTGAGTGGGGTGCAGGACCAAGAGCTTCACAATTTATGCTAATGGCTGCAAAATGTCATGCTGCAATAAATGGAAAATATGCTCCTGATATTGAGGATGTAAAAGCAGTTGCTAAACCTATTTTACGCCACAGGATTGTAAAGAATTACAAAGCTGAAGCTGAAGGAATGAGTATAGATCAAATTATTGACTCAATTTTATAATGATATTACCAATAGTTGCTTTTGGAGCACCAATCTTAAGAAAGAAATGTGTAGATATTACACCTGAATATCCTGAGTTAGAAACCCTTTTAGCAAATATGTGGGAAACTATGTATGAAGCTTATGGAGTAGGACTTGCTGCACCACAGATTAATAAAGGAATTCGTTTGTTTTTAATTGATACTACTCCTTTTGTTGAAGATGAAGAAGAAACAGAGGAAGTAATAGTGAAACAAGCTTTCATCAATGCTAGGATTATTGAAGAAACAGGAGAGGAATGGGACTTTAATGAAGGTTGTTTATCTATTCCTGAAGTTAGGGAAGATGTAAGTAGAAAATCAACTGTTACAATTGAGTATATGGATGAAAATTTCAAAAAGTATACTGATACTTACAGTGGCTTAACGGCCCGTGTTATTCAACATGAATATGACCATATTGATGGAGTATTATTTACTGATAAATTGACGGCTTTGCGCAAAAGAATGATAAAAGGAAAGCTAATGGATATAAGCAAAGGAAAAGTAAATGCTGCTTATAAAATGAGGTTTGCTAGGTAGATTATTTATTTAACTATAACCTTAAACATTTCTTGTTCTCCTATAAAGCCTTTTAGTTGATCTCCAGCTTGTACTGATCCAACTCCTTCAGGAGTACCTGTGTAGATTAAATCCCCAATTTTTAAGGTGTAGAATTTTGAAATATGAGCAATTATAGCATCAAAGTTAAAGCACATATCTTTGCTATTCCCTAACTGTACTTGCTCATCATTTTTCTTTAAACTAAAGGTGATATTGTTTAAATCTAAATCAGATTTATCAATAAAAGTTCTGCTAATTTGTGCTGAGCCATCAAAGCCTTTTGCTTTTTCCCAAGGTAAACCTTTTGCTTTGCATTCTTGCTGAACATCTCGAGCAGTAAAATCAATTCCTAAACCAATTTGAGAGTAGTATTTATGTGCAAACTGCTCTTCAATATGTTTTCCGGTTTTGTTTATTCTAATCACTAATTCCACCTCATAGTGAATATCGTCCGAAAAATGAGGGATAAAGAAGGGGTGGCCTTTGGGTTGTATAGCTGTATCAGGCTTTAGGAAAAATAAAGGCTCAATAGGAATAGCATTGCCTAATTCCTTAGCATGATTTACATAATTACGACCAATACAAATTATTTTCATGATTAACCTTTAAACTTTTTTTGTAATTTCATTTTGGTTGCAAAATTACGCATCACATTTTTAGTGTACAAAGGGAAGTCTGCTTGATTAATCCAAGAAAAATACCCAGGATTATCTTTCCAGATTTGTGCCAATGTTACATCACGATATTTTCCAAAACTAAGTACTTCTGCTCCTTTTTCATTAAACCTTACAAATCCTGCCATATCAGCAAATTTACCACCTCTTTGTGAAAATTCTGAAAGTGAATTGATATCATTATCTAGCTCATCATATTTATCTACTTGTGCCAATAAAATTTCATATGTTGCATTGGTATCTGCTTCAGCAGAGTGGGCATTAGTCAAGTCCTTATCACAATAAAATTTATAGGCTGCAACTAGGGTTCTTTGTTCTAGTTTATGGAATATATTTTGAATATCAACTGCTTTTCTATTCTCCATATCAAAATCAACACCTACTCTTAAAAACTCCTCTGCCAATAAAGGAATATCAAATCTATTGGAGTTGAATCCTGCTAAATCACAATTATGAATTAGTGCTGAAATTTCAGGAGCAAGCGTTTCAAAAGTAGGCTCGTTTGACACTTTTTCATCTGATATTCCGTGTATAGCTGTTGTTTCAGCAGGGATAGGGATAGTAGGATTCACTAACCAAGTTTTACTTTCTTTATTTCCATTGGGAAAAACTTTTAAAATAGAAATTTCTACAATTCTATCTTTTGCAACTTGTACTCCAGTTGTCTCTAAATCAAAGAATACAATTGGTTTTTCTAGTTTTAAATTCATAGGGTAAAGGTAATTAGTTGTTATGAATAGTTGGCAGTTGTTAGTAAAAGAATTCAACAAAAAAGGGCAGCAATTAATTGCTACCCTTTATATTGTTTATCCAATCAGTATTAAACTGTTTGTGTAGTATCAAATTGTTCTAAGTAATCTTTTACTTTGCTTACAAATTGTCCTCCTAAAGCACCATCAACAACCCTATGATCGTATGATAATGATAAGAACATCATATGACGAATTGCAATAACATCTCCTTCAGCAGTTTCTAAAACAACAGGTTTCTTTTTAATAACACCACAAGCCATAATTGCTACTTGAGGTTGGTTGATAATAGGAGTTCCCATTAAATTACCAAAAGTACCTACATTAGTCATAGTAATTGTACCTCCTTGAATATCATCTGGCTTTAATTGTCCGCCTCTTGCTCTTGTTGCCAAATCATTAACTGATTTAGTGATACCAATTAAGTTCTTGTTTTGAGTTTCTTTAATAACAGGAACAATTAAGTTTCCATCAGGTAAAGCAGCAGCCATACCAATGTTTACATTTTTATGAATGTGGATATTCGTTCCATCCACAGAAACATTAATCATAGGGAAATCCTTAACGGCTTTAGCCATTGCCTCAATAATAATAGGAGTGAAGGTAATGTTTTGTCCTTCTCTCTTTTT
>TARA_B110000008_G_scaffold262759_1_pt1 | contig 24666 bp, 19 predicted proteins | sample TARA_B110000008 | Tara Oceans TARA_B110000008 (sample SAMEA4396496) | marine metagenome | biome: Westerlies Biome; feature: [DCM] deep chlorophyll maximum layer (ENVO:01000326); material: water (ENVO:00002006), including particulate matter (ENVO:01000060) such as... | depth 40 m
TGTATAATAAAAAGTTCCAACAAATATAAAGTGTAAAATGACAACTGTACTTATTAAACTATATATAATATTATCAGCAAAAAAATCACTAAGAGCAGAAAATGGTAAATAAATAATAAACCATTCTGGAATTATTATTGCAGTAAAAAACAAGAAAAACAAACCTCCAAGTAGGATAGTCATTTTTGTTTTATTATCACATTTTAAATTTATATTATGCATCAATTATATCTTCTTCAATTCTTAAATTCTCAATAATAAAATCTTGTCTTTCCTTAGTATTTTTTCCCATATAATATTTCAATAAATCTTGTATGGTTGCTTCTTTTCCTAAAATTACAGGATCTAATCTCATCTCAGGACCAATAAAGTGTTTGAACTCATTAGGAGATATTTCCCCTAAACCTTTAAATCGAGTAATTTCAGCACTTGTCCCTATATCAGCTACTGCATCTTTTCGTTCTTGTTCGTTATAACAGTAATAAGTTTTCTTTTTATTCCTAACTCTAAAAAGTGGTGTTTCCAAAATAAATACATGTCCTTCTTTAACTAATTCTGGGAAAAACTGCAAAAAGAAAGTAATTAATAAAAGTCTAATATGCATTCCATCCACATCCGCATCAGTAGCAATCACAATTTTATTGTAACGCAAATCATCTATTCCCGTTTCAATATTTAGGGCAGCCTGTAAAAGATTAAATTCTTCATTTTCATACACTACCTTTTTGGTAAGTCCGTATGAATTTAAAGGCTTACCTCTAAGGCTAAACACTGCTTGTGTTTTAATATCCCTAGTTTTAGTAATAGAACCAGAAGCAGAATCTCCCTCTGTAATAAAAAGTGTAGAATCAGCCCTATTCTCTTTTTTCTGATCATTATAATGTACCCTACAATCCCTTAGTTTTTTGTTGTGCAAACTTGCTTTTTTAGCACGCTCACGAGCCAGTTTCTTCACCCCTGCCATTGCCTTACGCTCATGTTCGGCTAGTTGTATTTTCTGCTGTATTGCATCTGCAGCATCACTATTTTTATGTAGGTAATTATCCAATTCCTTTTTCAAGAAATCCTGTATAAAAGTAAGTACAGTAACTCCATCAGGTTCCATCTCAGTTGACCCTAGTTTGGTTTTGGTTTGCGACTCAAATATCGGCTCAATTACCTTAATACTAATAGCTGCATTTACTGCTTGTCGTATATCGGCTGCATCATAATTTTTACCATAAAATTCACGGATAGTTTTTACTAATGCTTGCCTAAAAGCACCTTGATGCGTACCCCCTTGTACCGTATGTTGCCCGTTTACAAAAGAGTAGTACTGCTCAGAATATTGATTTTTACAATGGGTAATGGCTACTTCAATATCTTCTCCTCTTAAGTGGATAATTGGATAAAGCATTTCAGCATCTGTTCTTTGTTCTAATAGGTCAAATAGTCCGTTTTCTGAATAGAATTTTTCACCATTAAAAATTATTGTTAACCCAGGGTTTAGGTAACAATAATTCCACATCATTTTCTCTACATATTCATTGATGAAACGGTATTTCCCAAACAATTCCTCATCAGGTATAAAAGTTACCTTAGTTCCTTTACGAGAAGTATTTTCTTGTATTGGCTCTTCATTAGTTATTGCTCCTTGTTCAAACTCTACTAACTTACTTTTCCCATCACGAATGGAACGAATACGAAAGTAAGAAGAAAGTGCATTTGCGGCTTTCGTTCCTACCCCATTAAGTCCTACTGATTTTTTAAATACTTTGGAATCGTACTTGGCTCCTGTGTTTATTTTGGATACACAATCTACTACTTTTCCAAGTGGAATTCCTCTACCAAAATCACGAACGGAAACCTTATTGTTCTTAACACTAACTTCAATAGTCTTTCCATTTCCCATCACAAATTCATCAATGGAGTTGTCAATTACCTCTTTTAATAAAATATAAACTCCATCATCTGGTGAGGAACCATTTCCCATTTTCCCAATGTACATTCCAGGGCGTAATCGGATATGTTCTTTCCAATCTAACGATCGGATACTATCTTCATTATAGTTTGCTTCAGCCATTATTCTACTTATTTACCTTCATCATTTTGATAAAAAGCAAATATAAAATACTAATGAATTTATTTTAAAAAACTAGTGGTGCGTTATTAACAGGGTTTTCAACCGGAAAAATGGATCTTAAATTTTAGTATTTAGATATATAATCTCAGTACTAATATCTATTATTTAGACATTAAAACGGAAATGCATGATATCGCCATCTTTTACAACATAATCTTTTCCTTCTACTGATAGCTTTCCATTATCCTTACAAGCTTGCTCGGAACCTAAAGTAACATAATCGTTATAAGCCATTACTTCTGCTCTAATGAATCCTTTTTCAAAATCAGTATGAATTACAGCAGCAGCCTGTGGTGCTTTTGTACCTTCTGTAATTGTCCAGGCTCTTACTTCTTTTACTCCTGCTGTAAAGTAAGTTTGTAGTTTTAATAATTTGTAAGTAGATTGTATCAAGTAATGCACCCCTGGTTTTTCAAGTCCTAATTCCTCTAGAAACATTGTTTGTTCTTCAACATCTTCCAATTCAGCAATTTCAGCTTCAATTGCAGTAGCAATTAATAGCACTTCAGCATTTTCATTTTTCACAGCTTCTTTTACGGCAGTTACATGCTTATTTCCTGTCTTTACAGATGCCTCATCAACATTACACATATACAGTACTGGCTTTGCAGTAATTAATTGTAATGCTTCAATCACCTCTAGCTCATCATCTGTAGTATCTACACTTCTTGCTGAATTTCCAGTTTCAATATGTGCAATATATTTATCGCAAATAGCTAGTATTTTTTGTCCTTCTTTATCTCCTGACTTTGCAGTACGAGCATTTTTCTCACGCAATTTCTCTAAAGCTTCCAAATCCTTTAGTTGCAATTCCATATCAATGGTTTCCTTATCCCTTACTGGATCAACCGATCCATCAACATGAATAATATTATCATCATCAAAACACCTAAGCACATGTATAATAGCATTAGTTTCACGGATGTTCCCTAGAAATTTATTACCTAGACCTTCTCCTTTACTAGCTCCTTTTACAAGTCCTGCAATATCCACAATCTCCACTGTAGTTGGCATTACTCTTTCAGGATTTACTATAGTTGAAAGTGCCTCTAACCTATCATCAGGCACTGATATGATTCCAATATTTGGCTCAATAGTACAAAAAGGAAAATTTGCCGATTGTGCTTTTGCTTTTGATAAACAATTAAACAAGGTTGATTTCCCAACATTTGGTAGTCCTACTATTCCGCACTTTAATGCCATAATATTATTTTTTTAAGGTGGGCAAAGATAAAAGATACTTTTTAGTGGCTTGTTATTTGTTAAAAGAAAAACGCCCAACATTATGCTGGGCGTTTCTTTCTTGTCATAGCGAACCTTTAGCTGTGGCTATCTTATGCAGCAGTATCAGTAGCATTGGACTGATTGTACTCAGTAACCACAAATCCCCATGCCTCCAACTCTCTTGGTTTAATATTAGGGTTCTTAAGCATCTCCCTACCAATTAACTTCATCATAGTAGAAAGCTCCTTTAGCTCCTTGCGTTTTTCTATAGCCACTAATCGCCAATCCAACTTAGCTTGCTCCTCATCTAGCTCTGCTTGTCGCTTTGCATCTAGTTTAGCTTGCAATCCTGCCATGTCAAACACATTTAGTAAACTGTTAGCGCCATCTGCTGCATGTTTGCTAAGCACTGTTTCGCATAGCTTGTCCAATAGCACATTGTTTCCAGGCATTTTTATTATCCCGTTTTTGGAATGTATAACCTCAAAACCATACAAACCTAACTCCTTATAAAAGCTAAGCTTATTCACCTTTACATATTGTCCTATATCCTGCAAGTCCTTTCGGATTTCAGCAATATAAGCATACTTATGTTGCGTATACATTTGTGCCAACTGCTTGCCCTCAGTATGTGTTGTTTTTAATACCAGATAATTTGCATGCTTATCCGTAAAATCTGTCCCTGACACCAAGCCCCAAGGTAATGGGCTAACGGCTACATCTGTAGCTAAAATTTCAGAATTCAATTTCTTTAACTGAATTTCTGTGCTGAGGACTGTTCTCCCCAGGTTTGTTAATACTTCCATTTTTTTAAATGTATTTATAGTAACGCTCTGCCTTTAGCACAATTACACAAGAAATATTTTTTTTGATTTCTGAAAAATAATTGCATAATCACTTAAATCCATATCCTGCAGAGCATAAATAGGCGTCATCTGTTTTGTTAAAACAGAATTTCAATTTTTAAGTAATTAAGCATTGAGGGGTTTAGCCTCTTTTTGCTTTTGCAACTTTATTAAGGTTGCTGTGGTCTTTTTGTTTACTTCAGATTAAAGCGTTTAATTTTCAGTGGTGTAAATATAAATAATTTGTTCAGCTTTATAATAACAATTAGTTAAAAATCAGCATTTTACTTATCAACAAAATAATAAACATTTTGTTAAAAAAGAACATTTTACACAATTACTAGATACAAGAAAACACTAATTTATGCTCAGAAAATAAACCTGCAATCCTCAGAATATTTTCCTGCAATGCTAATATAGGTGTCTGCAATGCTCAAATAGCAAGTCGCAATGCCAATAAAAGCATTTGCAATTCTCTAACCACTACAAACAACAAACCACCAACTAAATTCAATGTTAATAAATCACTCAATTTACTACAACAAAAAACCAACAACTAACAACTAGCAACTATCTATAATACTATCTTTGCAAAAAATTACACAATCAATATTATGCCAAATATTTCAAAATTAAATCATGTTATTTCTCAAGTTAGAAGAGATATAGTTCGTATGGTTCACGCCAATAGTTCGGGTCATCCTGGTGGTTCTTTAGGATGTACTGAATTCCTTACAGCTCTTTACTTTCATGTTATGAAACATAATACTAATTTCAGTATGGATGCCAAGGGTGAGGATGTTTTCTTCCTTTCTAACGGACATATCTCTCCTGTTTTTTATTCTGTTCTTGCTCGTTCAGGTTATTTTGATGTTGCTGAGCTAGCTACTTTCCGTAAATTAAATTCTCGTTTGCAAGGGCACCCTACTACTCATGAGGGGCTTGAGGGTGTGCGTATGGCTTCTGGTTCTTTAGGGCAAGGTTTATCAAATGCAATTGGTGCAGCACTTACCAAAAAACTGAATAATGATGATAGCATGGTGTATACTTTACATGGTGATGGTGAATTACAAGAAGGACAATGTTGGGAGGCCTTTATGTATGCTGCAGGTAAAAAGGTAGATAACCTTATTGCTACTATTGATTATAACCAAAAACAAATTGATGGCTCTTTGGATGAGGTATTACCTATGGGTAACCTTACCGCTAAGCTAGAGGCTTTTGACTGGATTGTTTTAGAAGAATTCCAAGGAAATAACATTGAGGCAGTAATCAATACTTTGGGTAGAGCTAAGGAATTAGCTGGTCAAGGTAAACCTGTCGCTATCATAATGCATACCGAAATGGGTAATGGGGTGGATTATATGATGGGAACTCATAAATGGCATGGCTCTGCTCCTAATGATGAACAATTGGCTGATGCTTTAGCACAAAACCCTGAAACCTTAGGTGATTACTAAACAATTTAAAATACTAGGTTTAGCTACTCTCCTATTTATGGGGAGCTTTTCTGCTTTGGCACAAAAAAAGAAGGAACCTGTAAACCGTATTTTATTTATTTTTGATGCTTCTCAGTCCATGTTAGGTAGGTGGCAAAGTGGGCGTAAAATTGATATTGCTAAAAAACTACTCAGCAATATGGTGGATTCCTTAAAAGGAATGGAAAACCTAGAGATTGGACTAAGAGTATATGGTCATCAAAAGGGTTATCCTCCTCAGGATTGTGATGATACTAAATTAGAAATTAACTTCCTACCTGCAAACTTAGTTGCTGATAGAATGAAAGCTAAACTGAGTATGATTCGTGCAAGAGGTACTACTCCAATTGCTCGTTCATTGGAAGAAGGCGCTAAGGATTTCCCCACTGGTGATGCTCGTAATATTGTTATCCTAATTACTGATGGAAAAGAAGAATGTGGTATGGATCCTTGTGCTGTATCTCGTCTGTATCAAAGGAAAGGAATTATATTAAAGCCTTTTGTTATTGGTGTTGGGCTTGATGATAGTTGGAAAAATACTTTTGATTGTGTTGGTCGTTATTTTGATGCAAGCAAAGAGTCAGATTTCACAAATATATTGAATGTCGTTATCTCTCATGTTATTGATAACACTACTGCACAAGTTAATCTGTTGGATGAAAATGGGGAGCCAACTGAAACCAATGTAAACCTTACTTTTTATAATGACTTTACAGTAGTTGCTAAATACAATTACATTCACACTATGAATGCATATGGTAACCCTGACACAATGGTTATTGACCCTGTACTTTCCTACAAGTTGGTTGCACATACTATCCCTGCTGTTGCTGTGGATAGTATAATACTTACTCCAGGAAAACACACTATTATTCCTCTGTCTACTCCTCAAGGTGAGCTGGAAATTAAGATGAATTCTAAAATTCAGTATCAGTATATTGTTCGTCCTGCTGGGGTTGATACTACTTTGCATGTGCAAGAAATCAATACAATTGAAAACTATCTAACTGGCCGTTATGACATTGAACTCCTTACTTTACCAAGAAAAAAGTTTATTGATGTTGAGGTAAACCAAAGCACAAAAACTACTTACACTATCCCTACTCCAGGTGTTGCTAATATACTACTACCCTCAAGAGGTTATGGAGGAGTATATCTTCAAAACAAGGATAAATTGGAACAGATTTATCATTTTAAAGGAAATGAAATCCAGCACCGCCTTACTCTTTTACCTGGAAATTATAAAGTAGTTTTCAGAGCAAAGTCGGCTAAGCAATATATTTATACTAACGAAAAAAGTTTCAAACTTAAATCAGGTCAATCTGAACTGATAAAAATTTTTTAATATGGAAAAGAAAGATACACGCTCAGGATTTGGAGCAGGACTAACTGTACTAGGTAGAACTAACCCTAATGTTGTTGCACTTTGTGCTGACCTTACTGGTTCGCTTAAAATGAATGAATTTCAAAATGAAAACCCTGAACGCTTTTTCCAAATTGGTATTGCTGAAGCAAACATGATGGGTATTGCTGCTGGTATGACTATTGGTGGAAAAATCCCTTTTACAGGTACTTTTGCTAATTTTTCTACTTCTCGTGTTTATGATCAAATCCGTCAGTCTATTGCATATTCTGGGAAGAATGTAAAAATTTGTGCATCTCATGCTGGTGTTACTTTAGGAGAAGATGGAGCTACCCATCAGGTACTGGAAGATATTGGTATGATGAAAATGTTACCACACATGGTCGTTATTAATCCTTGCGATTACAACCAAACTAAAGCGGCAACTATTGCTATCGCTAACCATGAAGGGCCTGTTTATTTACGATTTGGTAGGCCAGCTGTACCTAACTTTACTCCTGCTGATCAAAACTTTATTATTGGTAAAGCCTTACACTTACAAGAAGGTACTGATGTAACTATATTTGCTACAGGTCATTTAGTATGGGAATCATTGGAAGCAGCAAAAACCTTAGCTGAGGCAGGAATTTCTGCTGAAGTAATAAATATTCACACAATTAAACCTTTGGATAGTAAAGCTATCTTAAGTGCTGTAAGTAAAACTAAATGTGTTGTTACAGCTGAAGAACATATGTTGAATGGTGGATTAGGAGACAGCATTGCACAATTGCTTTCAAGAGAAAACCCAACCCCTATTGAAATGGTTGGTGTAAATGATACTTTTGGTGAAAGTGGAACTCCTATGCAATTATTAGAAAAATACGGCTTAGATGCAAAAGCAATTGTTGCAGCAGCTATAAAAGCAGTAGCTAGGAAATAAAATGGATGCTCCAAAAGACATCTTTAAAAAACACCAAGCACAAACTTTCCCTTTTCCATCTTGTTTGGAAATAGAATCTGCTAGAGGAAGCTATATTTATGATGTAAATGGTAAAGCATACTTAGATTTTGTTGCAGGTGTTTCTGCTTGTACTTTAGGGCACTCCAATCCAATCATTACCAATGCTGTAAAAGAACAATTAGATAAATACACGCATGTTATGGTGTATGGAGAGTATGTGCAATCTCCACAATACAAGTTAGCACAATTATTAGCTGATAACCTTCCTAAAAGTTTAAGCACTACTTATTTTACCAATTCTGGTACAGAAGCAATTGAAGGTGCTATGAAACTAGCAAAGCGTGCTACTGGTCGTCCTGAAATTATTTCTTGTAAGGACTCTTATCATGGATCAACACAAGGCGCATTAAGTATAATGGGTAATGAAGATCACAAAGCAAAATATCGTCCTTTATTACCCAATTGTAATCAAATAATTTATAATGATATTTCTTCTTTAGTTAATATTACCAAACAAACAGCTGCTGTTGTAATTGAACCAGTACAAGGTGGAACAGGATTTGCAACTCCCAAAAATAACTTCTTGCAAAAAGTAAGAAAAAGGTGTAATGAAACAGGAACATTATTAATTTTTGATGAAATTCAAACTTGTTTTGGAAGATTAGGGACATTATTTGGATTCGAAAAATATAATGTAATTCCTGACATTTTATGTATTGCTAAAGGAATGGGTGGCGGAATGCCTATTGGCGCTTTCATTTCCTCTTGGGAACTAATGAACTTACTGACTTTTGAGCCCAAACTAGGGCATATAACTACCTTTGGTGGTCATCCTGTAAGTTGTGCTGCTAGTTTAGCAACTTTACAGCACTTACTTTCTTCTGATTTAATGAAAGAAGTAGAACAAAAAGAACAACTTTTCAGAACTCATTTGTCTCACCCAAAAATTAAGTCAATTAGAGGTAAAGGAATGATGTTAGCATTGGAATTTGAAAATGTAGATATAGCACAGAAAGTAGTAGAAAAATCTTTAGAAAAGGGATTGATTATATTTTACTTCTTGTTTACCAAAACTGCAATACGAATAACTCCCCCTCTTACCATTTCTGAAGAAGAAATTATAAAAGGTTGTGAAATTATAAAAGGAATATTAGAAGCATAAAAAAAGGAACCAAATGGTTCCTTTTTTATACTAAATTTTGACTGTATTAACCTACCCTACTGATTTAGAAGTTCCAATAATACCCAACTCCTATAGATCCTTGTCCATTCGCAGATAAATCTAAGTTATATTCGATATTAACTTTATCATATAAATTATAACCAATTTTTAATACAGGAACACTTAATAAATTATCATAACCTTTATTCTCTCCCATTTTTATATCTGAATCATCATTAGCATTATCATCACCAGAATCTTCATTTCCAAAACCTAAATGTAAACCAGCACCTAAAGACCAACTTCTCCAATTATATGAAACATACATTGGAATAGATAGTATTAAATGATCTTCATGAATAGCAGATTCACCATCACCAATCTCTTCATAACCAGCTAGGTTGTATAGTAATTTAGCTTCATAGGACAGACTTTTTTGATTATTAAAGGGCTTAAAAATATATCTATACTGTCCTCCAATCAAAAGATCTGAATTGCCTTCAGGGTTTTTATCTAGACCTAATTTAAAAATGGCACCAAATCTATGATGATTTAAGGAACGAATAATTGTTTTGTCATTATTATTACCCTTAATCTTAATGTTCTCAGGTTTATCACAAATTTCCTGCAACTCTCTACCTGCTTTAATTAAACTTACACTTTTGGCTTTACCTTGATCAGTGAAATAGTTAATTAATTTCTTATCATTTTCAGAAAATGTCATATAGACCTTCTCTGTATTTACATAAGTTATTTTCCCACCATCTAAAGACGCTCTAGTATGCTCCTGTGATGATGGAATAGTGTGATGCTTATGTCTATAATGCCATACCAAGACTTTACAATTATTTGCAACATCATGATAAATATCATATGGTGGAATTCCAATAAGAGCGGTTACTTCACCTTCTGTCATCCCTGGACTAACTTTATACAATTTATCAATTGTAGTGTACTCGGGTATAGATTCTTGTGCTATTGCAGAAAATGCAAAAGCTACAATTATTACTGTTATTATATTCTTCATTTTATTTAGATTTTTTATTGTTAGACTTTTTCACTTTAAACCCATCAAAAACCTTAGAGATATAATCATTAAATCTAATTTTTCTATTCCATAATCGTCCACTTTTGTGAGTCAAATCAATATTAATTTGAGCATTTTCTTTATCAGCTAAGTCACATAAAGTACAGTCAGATCCGTCTGCTAGAATAATGTCTTCTTTTTTCTTCTTCTTTGGTTTTTCAACAGGAACGCATCTCTCACCACAATTTTTCTTAGCATCATATTTCTTATTTACTTTGTAGTCACATATACAATATTCACAATCACCAATTGTTAGAACAGTGCCTGATTCAGACACACCTTCATCCCTTTGTACAGTTGCCTTCTTATTGTAATTTAGCGATTTCTTATCCATGCAACCATAAATTGGAGCAATTTCGGATCCATCGCAAGCATCTTGGAGTTCTTTAGCAAATAAAAGCACCATTGAACCACCTTTCTTGCCTTCATCAGTCACTAATGACTCAACTTTTCCAGCCCTGTAATAAACATATACATTAGATGGGTCTACAAACTTCTCTGCGCCTTTAATGTTTGAGTACGAGTTTAATGTTCCGTGACCCACCTCTTTGTGCTTATACTTAAACTGATGTATTTCACAACCATTTTCTATTCCGTGAAATATCTCATAAGGCTCTACACCAAGTGTGGTAACCACATTCTCTTTTGTCATTCCTGGATTAACTTTAGTCATTTTTTCTACAGTAGTATAATAAGGGACTATTATATTACTACAAGAACTAAAAACTAATGTTACCAAGAATAATTGTAAAATTCTTTTCATTTTATTTATTTATTTATTATTTTTCTGCTTTAGGCTCCTTATCAGTAGATTTTCCACCAAAAGCATAAGAAAGACCAATAGTAATTGCATTTAGTGTATAAGTATCCTCACCTCCTTTAATTATATCATAACCAACACCAATACCTATTGAGTTCATTTGATAATTAACACCAAAGTTTAAACCAAATTCGTTTGATGAGCCTTTCCATTCATCTTCCCCGATAGTCCCAGCTTGTGGATCGTATGAATCATCTGTTATCATATACATCCCCATTCCAAGGTTTGCTGAAATATTAGAAGCAATTCCATATGACACACCTAATTTTATTGGAACAAGTCCAAACCCCATTCCGTAGCCAACAGAACCTACCATATCTAATTTTTCAGATAAATTATACGTATAATTTAAATTTAATACTGCAGAGCTTCCGCTCACATCTTCTCCTTCAGTATTTTTTACCGCAATTCCACTCTCAGACTCTATGATTGTTCCTGACAACATCATGTAGTCTAATCCTGCGCCAAATCCTTGACCAAACATTGTTGTAGTGCCTAAAATGGCTACTACCAATAAACTGTAAATTTTTTTCATATTTTATTTTTTAGTTAATTAATGACAATACTACAAAATAAAAAATAAACTATATATATTAATTTCCATTATTTTTATCATTCAACATTGGAACAAACGAAAACTCTCCATGAGTGGTTATTCTTCTTTCTGTTGCTGATATTTTCTCAATTAAATGCATCACTTGCACATCTCCCTCTCCAATAGGAGCAACCATTCTCCCTCCTACTTTTAACTGAGCAACTAAGTCTTCAGGAATAAAAGGCGCTCCACAAGTAATTATTATCTTGTCAAATGGAGCAAATTTTGGCATTCCTTTATAACCATCACTATAAACGAACATACATTTATAGCCTAGTTGTGGGAGAAACTTTTTTGTTTTGACAAATAATTCTCTCTGTCTTTCAATAGTATATACATCAGCTTCTAACAAAGTTAATACTGCAGCCTGATACCCTGAACCTGTTCCAACTTCCAATACTTTTTCATAAGGTTTTATTTGTAATAACTGACTCTGAAGAGCAACTGTATAGGGCTGAGAAATTGTTTGTCCTGACCCTATCGGGAACGCTTTATCCTGATAAGCAAAATTTACAAATGCATTATCCATAAACAGATGCCTAGGTATCTTATTCATAGCATTTAAAACCTCCAAATTAGAAATTCCTTTTGATGCTAAATGCTCAACCAATTGTTTTCGTAACCCCTTATGTCTAAAACTATCTATCATTCTTTTTCTTTATCAATCTTTAAACTGTATTTTTGAAGTCAATTATTAATCACAAAAAAAGACAATAAAACTGCAATTAATACATTATTAGTAATTGTAAATTACACAGCAAATTGTTAATAGAATAATCCATGAAAAAAATTACCTACCTAATACTACTGCTATTTTTTGTTTCTTGTAAGAAAGAAAGTGCAGATACAATACCTGCATATATTCAAATTGATGACATAGAATTAGAAGAAGAAAATATTACTTCAAATATTACAGATGCTTGGGTATATGTAAATGATCAACTACAAGGAGTGTATAAACTACCTGCTAAATTTCCAGTATTGGAAGAAGGAGTACAAAAAGTTCGAATAAAAGCTGGAATAAAAGCTAATGGAATTGCAAGTAGCAGAATAGCTTACCCTTTTTATGATTCATATTTTGAAGATATTTCTTTTAACCCAAACAAATCAAAAAACATAACTCCTACAGTAGAATTTAACAGAGAAAATGAAGATATTTTTATTGAGGATTTTGAAGGTATAGGAATTAATCTAGAGTCAGATAGTTTAAGCTTTTCTACACAAAATTTTGAAGGAAATAATTTTGGGACAATTACTTTATCAGATACTATGTATATATCGGAAGTTACTACAGATGAATTATTTGATTTACCCCAAGCAGGTGTCCCAGTTTTCTTGGAGCTTGATTATAAATCCAACACTCCGTTTTTAGTAGGCGTATATGTAAACTACCCTCAATCAGTAGTGCAAAAGGATTTATTATGGATCACTCCAAAAGCGGATTGGAATAAAATATATGTAAATTTAACATCTACTATTTCAGAAGGAATAAATGCTTCATCTTTTAAGGTATTTATAGGTATGAAAAGAGAAGGTGACGATACAAATGAACTTTATTTTGACAACTTAAAAGTGGTATATTAATACTATTTTTGCCAAAATTTAAAAAAACAAAAAATGAAAAATATTACAGTAATTGGTGCAGGAACAATGGGAAATGGAATTGCACATACTTTTGCTCAAAAAGATTTTAATGTGAATTTAGTTGATATTTCAGCTGATGCTTTAGAAAGAGCTATTGCTACTATTAGCAAGAACTTAGACCGCATGGTAAAAAAAGAAAAAATTACTGAAGCAGATAAAGCAAATACTTTAGCTAATATTACTACTTACACTGACATGAATACAGGTGTAAAAGGAGTAGACTTAGTAGTAGAAGCTGCCACTGAAAATATTGATTTAAAACTAAAAATATTCAAGCAACTGGATGAAATTTGTGATGCCGACACTTTACTTTCTACAAATACATCTTCAATATCTATCACTAAGATTGCAGCTGCAACTAAGCGCCCAACGCAAGTTATTGGGATGCACTTTATGAATCCTGTTCCTGTCATGAAATTAGTAGAAGTTATTAGAGGATACGCTACTTCTGATGAAGTAACTGAAAGAGTAATGGAAATGAGCAGAACACTAGGAAAGTCGCCAGTTGAAGTAAACGATTATCCTGGTTTTGTAGCTAATAGAATATTGATGCCAATGATTAACGAATCAATAGAAACTTTGTTTCAAGGAGTTGCTGGTGTTAAAGAAATTGATACAGTAATGATGTTAGGTATGGCGCACCCAATGGGACCTTTACACTTAGCTGATTTTATCGGTTTAGATGTTTGTCTTTCAATTTTAGAAGTAATGCAGGATGGTTTTGGAAATCCTAAATATGCTCCTAACCCACTTTTAGTAAACATGGTTATGGCTGGAAAATTAGGTGTTAAATCAGGAGAAGGATTTTATGATTATTCTGAAGGACCAAGAAATAAAAAAGTTTCTGAACAATTTGTAAAATAAGTTACAGCTACTTTAGAAAATAATGAAACGGGCAAAATGCCCGTTTTTTTTGTATCATTGTATTATGAATAAGAAAAATCCACAAGCTTTAGCGCCTTTTAGTTGCAAATATACCTCTCAGATCCCTCAATTACTCCAGCAATTAAATTGCAGTATTGCAATATCTACTTACCAAGCAGGTAAGGTGGTTTTTATTTCTGCAAAAGATGAGAATAGTTTAGTACAGCTTCCAAGGAATTTTGAAAAAGCAATGGGAATTGCTGAGGATGTTAAAAAGGATAAAATTGCTATTGCTTGTAAGGATGAAGTTATTGTATTTCGAAATTCTACTGATCTAGCAAAATTCTATCCAAGTGCACCTAATAAATATGATGCACTTTATTTACCCAGAAATACTTTTCATACAGGAGCAATTGATATTCATGATTTGAATTTTGGGAATAATGGAGAGCTGTATGCTGTTAATACGCTCTTTTCATCCATAGTAAAAATTGATGATGATTATAACTTTACTCCTTATTGGACTCCCCCATTTATTGATAAAATTGCTTCAGAAGACATGTGTCATCTTAATGGTATGGCAATGCAAAACGGAAAACCAAAATATGCTACTGCTTTTAATAACGGCAACAGCCCTCAAAGTTGGCGTGATAACGTAACCGAAAGTGGAATAATTATGGATGTGAAAAATAATACCATCATTGCTAAAGGACTAGCAATGCCACATACACCAAGAATTTTCAATGACGAGTTATATGTGCTACTTTCAGCAACTGGAGAATTAGTAAAAGTTAATACTGAAGATGGTACTCATGAGGTAATTGTACAAATTGATGGTTTTTTAAGAGGAATGAGTTTTCATAAAGATTATCTGTTTATTGGGCTTTCCAAACTCAGAAAAAACTCTTCTACTTTCGGAAAACTACCCTTTGCTGAAAAAGCCAATGAAGCAGGAATAGTAGTTGTTCATTTACCAACAAAAAGTATAGTAGGAAAATTGACTTACATTACTTCCTTGGACGAAATATATGACATACATGTGTTGGCTAATAAAACACGCCCTAATATTTTAAATACACTGAAGGATATCCACAAAAAGGGTTTAATGATACCAAGCACTACTTTTTGGAGACAAGATAAAAAGGATAAATAACTAGTTATTAATCTAGTAAAAAAAATATACTATGCTAAGCATAGTATATTAAATTTTATTACTTAATTTTGGAGGGTTTCTAACTAATATTTATAATTATGTCTGTAAACCACCACTCTCGCAAACAAAGACAATTAAAGTCTTTAGTTAAACAACTAACTATTTTATTACAAAAAACAGATGCTGATTTAAAATCAGAAATAAAGAAGATAGCCGGTAAGATTAAATTTCTAGTAAACCAGCTTAATGGTATTATAAGTGCCTCTAGAATGAAACGTATATTAGGAGGGATTGCTCTATTAATTGGAGTCTCTTTTTCCAATACAGCATCTGCTCAATGGTTTGCCTATCCAACAACAAACCCGTTTGGAATTTCACCTGGGAACGGTAATTACACACAATCAGTCAACCTTATTGATATTGATAATGATGGAGATCTTGATTTATTTGCTGATAGCGTAAATTATTCTTATTCTGGGGGTTATTATTCTATTGCAAAGAATTTTAATTATCAAGAAAATATTGGAACGGCTAATAATCCTATTTTTAATACACCTCAATTCAACCCATTTAACTTATCACCAATTCCAAATGACACTTCTATGATTAGTGTAAGACATTTTATTGATTTAGATGATGATGGTGATTTTGATGTATTATCTAATGTTATATATCAAACATACGGATATTATTCCTCCTCTTTTATGTCGAAATATAGTTATCATGAGAATATAGGAACACCTTCTTCTCCTAATTTCGCATCAGCTGTTACAAATCCATTCGGACTGCAAGACTCTCCTAATATTGAATTCTCAGCTATTGGAGATATTGATAATGATGGTGATTTTGATTTAATCAATTCTTCATTGGACTACTCTTCTGGCCAAATAACTTTTTTTAATTTTATCGAGAATACAGGAACTAATCTTAATCCAATATTTACAATTCCGCAAACTAACACCTTTGGTTTACTTCCAGTAGTTGGCGTGAAAAGTCCAGAGTTAACAGACCTTGATAATGATGGAGACTTAGATATAATATTTGGTGAAGAATATAATGGTGGTTCTGGTCAATTTAGATACTATGAAAATACAGGAACTATAAACTCAGCTCAGTTTGCCACAGCAGTTATAAATCCTTATGGATTAAATGGATCTGTTTTATATGCAATTCCTACTTTTGAATTTGAAGATTTAGATAATGATGGTGATCTAGATTTACTTGCAGGAGCAGAAGATGAAACATTTTATTTTGAAAATGTTGGAGTACAACAAGCAGTAACTTATGAATGTATTAATTATTCATGTGTGGACCCTGGAACAGGTAATGGTACTTACACAACATTATCTTCTTGTCAAACAAATTGTACAGTTCCCGTAACCTATGAATGTGATTGGCCAGGGAATTGCTATGACCCTGGTGATGGTAGCGGTTTTTACACAACTTACAATGATTGCATGACAGATTGCACACCACAACCTACATGGGATTGTATTTCCCCTGGAAATTGCCAAGACCCAGGAGATGAGAGTGGAAATTATTGGTCATTACAGGATTGCCAAAATGCCTGCCCTGTTACGCCAACATGGGACTGTGACGCAACATTAGGCTGTATTGATCCAGGAACAGGCTCTGGCTTATACACCTCACTTGCAGGCTGTCAAACTAATTGCAATGCAACTTCAGTAGAAAGTACTGAACGTAAAAATTTAAAATTATATCCTAATCCCGTAAATAATACCCTGTACATTAGTACTAATAAAAGAATAGATAAAATAGAAATCTATGATGCTGTAGGTAGACTGATTATCTCAGAAAATAATCCTACAAATAAAATTAATGTGGAGCAGCTTGAAGGTGGAATTTATTCAATTGCTATCCTATTTGAAAACGATAGAATTATAAAGCGATTTACTAAATAAATTATTTTAATTCAAAAAATTAAACGGGCTTTTGCCCGTTTTTTTATTCAAGTTTTCCTTCTAGTTTTGCTTGTATTAAGATGTGTTCAATGAGCATATCCTCTCGATTATTTACAGGATCATATTCTGTTTTTAAGTTATTATTCCAAAATTTAGCCATGGTTTGCCAAAAAAAAGCATTGAACCTCCCTCTGTAGGATTTTACAATTTCATAAGAAGTAGTATTGGTTTCACGGAAAATTAGTTTTACTAATATCTTACCTTCACTCATTGTTAGGTTTTTCAATCTATCAGTATACTCTACCTTCACCCAATTTGCTACTTCCTTAGTATATCTCTTTTTATGTCTTCTTTTAGGTATTGAGTCAAGGCCATTTTGTATGCTTTGTAATTTTGTTTTTGCAGCCAAAGCATAAGGATATACTTTCAGCACTCTCCTTTTTAGGATATAATACTTTTTACGTTCGTCCTTATCCTTAAAAGCCAACACCTCAACTTCAGGAACATCAGCAATAAAAAAAGTATCACCATCAATAATTGAAAAATTTGCAATAAGTAATTTTTCTTGAGCAGAACTATTAATACAACAAACACTCAGGAAGGCTATTACTAAAAGAAACCGCACTATTGAATAATTAAAGGCTGAACACTTGAGTTATCTTTACTGATTAGCTGAATAGTATACACCCCTTTTGCAAACTGACTTACATCAACTAAGGTAGTGTTTTCCGAATAAGATTCACTTAAAATCAAGCTTCCAGTAATATTAAAAATATTAATATTTTCAATTGTTGCATCACTACTTATCCTAACACTATTAGTAGCAGGGTTAGGAAAAATAGAAAACTGCTTCCCTGTAATATTCTCTACTGCTGATGGCGTCATAAACACAGCTGTTGCTTCAGCATAATCAGATAAGCAATTTTCCTGCAATTGTAAATTATAAAAGAAATAATGATAACTAGCACTATTAGGAGAGTTATGACCAGTTATACTTGCTATACTCCCAATTGAGTAAGGATATGCTGAACCAGTACTATTTCTATATAAATCAGAATTTCCAGTACTTATTCCTAACTCTAAATTATTCATAACAGGGACGTCAAAATCAAGATACAAAGTATTAAGTCCTATTTGAACACTTATAGTGGTATCATCTAACACTTGACTATTATTATCTCTTAATTCAAAAGTGATTGCTTTGGCTGTACCCGCATATACATCAGTTGAAATTAAAGTTGAATGCGTATAACAATCTAAGAATAAGTGCCTATCATTATTATAATACCCACCACTACCAATTGTATTATCTAATGGTCCACCATATATTGAAGGACCTCCTACTTCACGAACATAATAAGTAGTACTTGCGCTAAGTAAAGGAGTTGTAAAAGGAGAGCCAGAATAAACAGAAGTAGTACCTAAAGTATCTGTATACCAATTTACTGAATTAGTAGCTGCAGTGAGAGAAAAAGTAGAAGGATTTAAATAAGAAGTGTCATTATAAACAATCGGTGCTGGAGTAAAATTAACATTCACTGTTGATACTTGAAGAACAGAATCTTGACCCAACCCATTTGAAACAAAAAGACTAACATCATAAACACCTGATTGCAAATAGGTATGAGTTGGATTTTGCAGGTTGGAAGTTATTCCATCACCAAAATCCCATTGCCAATAATTAGGTTGATTGAGGCTTTCATCAATAAAATTAACTCTACCAGTACAACTTAATGAATCAATAGTTGTAAATCCTGCAAAAGGAGGAGCAACACAGCCATTATTTATTGGTTGAGCATTAACTGCCACTGCTCTTCTTCCTTTTTCTCCACTTACCTTAGCACAAACTGAAAACCAATAATCAGTAATTACTGGGTTAGGGTTTAGTATTAAAGCTATAGTTGCTGAGGTAGTTGTCATAGAGTCCATATAAACATTTCCTAACATACTTACTTCATAATTAGTTGCACCATTTACTGCATTCCACAATACATAAATTGAATCAGGACAAATCCAATTAACTGTTAAATTCTGTGGCACTCCAATAATAGTGAAGTTAGCATCACTTTCATCAGAAAATCCATTACGACTAACTCTTATTTTGGCTTGATTTGTAACAGAGTTGGGAACTATCCAGTTATAGTAACGAGAATTTACTCCAGCACTATTTGTTATTGTATTCCAAGCCAAACCATCAGTTGTATATTCCAATGTAAAAGGAGTATTTCCTTTTGATGCATCCCATCTAATTAATTCAGTTTCTCCAGGAACAAGACCTTCTCCTCCAATTGGATAAGTAAGTTCAACATCATCAGTGACATATTGGTAAATAACCCAATATTCTTGAGGACCAAAAGGAATAGAAAAACCATCAACAGATAAAATATAATTTCCAGCAACAGGATTATCAAGTGTTACTTGTTCCATGTTATTCAAATTATCAACTCCCCTTACAGCATCAGTATTTAATGCATTAGAATTTGGAGTTGGATCAAGCACCCAAGGCTCGTAAATTACTCCTGCAGGAGTAAGTATAGAAATATTAATATCATTAACCAAAGCTGGAGAAGAATTTACACTTGCCTCTTTATCATGCCAATATACCATAACCTTTATTTTACTTACACCAGAAGGAATAATAATATTATGTTGGTTATTAAAACCCTGAGCAATAGAATCATTTAAATAACTTCCATCTTCTAGAATTTTTATTGCCTGGTAAGCATTCACTTCTCCCCAACCGTGTTTAAAATCAGGACCAGGATTTCCTAAATCGTCAGCTGAATTTAATAAAACCCCTTTCATAAGTGCAGAACTTGGGTTTATCCCTGAATTTATTTCCTTATAGCCTTGATATAATTGTCCTAATATTCCTGCAATTCCTGGGCAAGCCATTGATGTTCCTGTAAAAGAATCATAATCATTAGAAGGTACTGTTGAATTTACTGAAGTACCTTTTGCACCAATATCTGGTTTAATTCTTCCATCAGCAGCCGGCCCTCTACTTGAGGAGCTGGCCAATCCTCCAGTTGAAGTTAAGTTAGCTACTGCAATAACATTCTTCCCTTGTTTATGTCCCCCAGTAACATTTCCCCAACCACTACCAGCACCATAACTACAGTCAGAACTACCACTATTACCAGCTGAAAAAACATGAACTAAAGAGGGGAGATTATTTATTTGTAGATCCAATTCATTTGATAAGGAAGTGTATCCTGCATTACAACCATTACTATAGGACTTTGAAGTAATCATAACATTATCATTTACATACAGAGCTGGGAAAGCATTAGAATAATTATTATTAGATGAACTATACACATACAGATAAGCAGCATTAGCCATCCCTGCAGCAATAGGATCCAAATTACCTGATCCCATAATAGTTCCTGCTACATGGTCGCCATGCGTATCAGACAAACTAGTACTACATCCTCCACAATTGGATTGATCAATTCTACCTTTATAATCAATATGAGGGCCAATAATTCCATCATCTTGCATCATAATGCTTATACCTTCACCATCATAGTGCCTACCACTTGCATAAGTTGTATTTATAGTGTTTGACCTGTGTAAAGTTCTACCAGTTTTATTTTCTTTTTCTGATGGAGGGTCAATTGGCTCAATATACCAAACTTCATTTGTACTTGCTAAATAATCTAAGTCATATGGGTTTATTGTAAGCGTAATACTCATACCAAAAATATTGACTGCATCTATTTTGTAGTTGGATAACCTAAAAAATTCCTGCACACCAGATATATCAGCATTTTTATATAGCAATACTTTAACTGATAATTTTCCATTTTTCAATGCCCAATCTGGGAAAGTATTATTTTGAATTTTAGGATCAATTTTATGCACCCCTTTAATTATTGAAATTGCTGACACTCCATATTTGGCTAATTGTGTTGTATTTGTATTTCTTGGAATACTAACTACATAGGTATTCTTTGGAATATACTCTAGAAACTGAATGCCATATTGTTCAATTTTACTTTTAATTTTATCAGTTGGAATAACAGAAAATGACATAAAGCAATAATTAATATCACTTAATGTATTTACTTGTAAATCATTATTTAAAAATAATGTTCCTGACTTTAGTTGCAGTTTATTTTCTTGAGCTTTTAGTTGTATACTAAATGCTGTAATTAAAAAAAATAAAAGATATTTTTTCATTGTTGTATTGTCTCCTACAAAAATACAATTGCAAAATGGATTTTTACAATAATCAGAATTTATTTTAAAAAGGTCTTATTCGTTCAATGTCAATCCGTATTTTTGAACCGTGATAAATACCCTACAAATACAAGTAATTCCTGAAGTTGCAGCAACACAAAACCTACTTAAAAGTACAATAGCCCAAGAATTAAATATTGCTGAAAAAGACATCCAGCATATTGAAATTCTAAAACGATCAATTGATGCAAGGCAAAGAGTTACTAAAATAAACCTTAGGGTTGATGTTTACATTAAGGAAGATTTTATAAAAAAAGAAGAGGATATTCCTGAGTACAAGGATGTAACAGGAAAGGATGAAGTCATTATTATTGGTGCAGGTCCTGCAGGGCTATTTGCTGCCTTAAAGCTAATAGAAAAAGGGCTGAAACCAGTTATTCTTGAAAGAGGTAAAGATGTAAGAGCAAGAAGAAGAGATCTGGCAAACCTTACTAAAAACCATATTGTTAATGAAGATTCCAACTATTGTTTTGGAGAAGGTGGTGCGGGAACTTATTCAGATGGAAAATTATATACTCGCTCCAAAAAAAGAGGAGATGTAAATAAAATTCTAGATATATTAGTACAACATGGTGCTACTCCTGAAATTAGGGTAAATGCTCATCCTCATATAGGTACAAATAAATTACCCAAAATTATACAAGCCATTCGTGAAACGATTGTTCAGTATGGTGGTGAGGTAATTTTTGATAGCAGAGTAACCGATATCCTTATCAAAAATAATGCAGTAAAAGGAGTAGAATTACAAAACGGGAATCGTATTGAAGCCAGTAAAATCATCTTAGCTACAGGACATTCAGCTCGTGATATATTTGAATTACTTCATAAAAAAGAAATCGCTATTGAGGCAAAAGCTTTTGCACTTGGTGTAAGAGTGGAGCATACTCAAGAGTTGATTGACCAAATACAATACAAATGTGAAGCAAGAGGAGAATTTTTACCTCCTGCACCCTATTCTATTGTTAAGCAGGTGAAAGGTAGAGGAATTTATTCTTTTTGCATGTGTCCTGGGGGAATTATAGCTCCTTGTGCCACAAGTCCAGGAGAAGTAGTAACCAATGGTTGGTCGCCTTCCAAGAGGGATTACCCAACATCCAATTCTGGGATAGTAATGGAACTGAAACTAGAGGATTTTGCTAAATATGAAAAATACGGACCTTTAGCAGGAATGCAATTCCAAAAGGAAATAGAACAAAATGCTTGGAAATTAGGGGGTGAAACTCAAAAAGTACCTGCACAAAGGTTAGTGGATTATACCAATAATATTTTATCGACTGACATCCCAAAAACCTCTTATATTCCTGGCACAACTTCAGCAGTAATTAATACTATATTACCTGATTTTGTTGGAGAAAACATACAAGAAGGACTCAGGCAAATGGGAGAACATATGAAAGGCTACTTTACCAATGAAGCAGTAGTACACGCTCCTGAAAGCAGAACCTCCTCTCCTGTTCGTATTCCTAGAGATAGAAAAACACTAGAACACCCACAAATAAAAGGGCTGTACCCATGTGGAGAAGGTTCAGGATATGCAGGAGGAATTATAAGTGCAGCCATTGATGGTGCAAAGTGTGCCGATAAATGTTAAAATAATTTTGCTTAGTTTTGTGAAATGATAAAAAAACTCCTACTCTCAATCCTAATTGTAACCCTCCTATTTTTATCTTATTTAGGAAGTTCAAAACATAAACCTATGAAATTTACTGCAAGTATTCGCATCAATCAACCCTTAGCAAAGACAGTTGCTCTATGGAAAGATAAAAACAACTACAAACATTGGCAAGATGGTTTTATCAGCAAGGAATTATTAAGCGGTAATGACGGAGAAGTTGGAGCAATTTCTCTTATAAAATTAGATTTCAATAAAGATATTATGGAGCTAACCGAAACTATTCAGTTGACTAATTTACCCCATGAACACAAAGTATTGATAGAGCAAAAACACATGCACAATACCATGCATTCCAAGTTTACAGCTATTGATGAAAACACTACCCTTTGGACTGCAGAGATAGATTATTTTCAAGTTAATTTTTGGCCTGCCAAAGTTATGATGCGTCTTTTCCCCAATATGTTCAAAAAACAAGGACAGAAATGGTCTGATCAGTTTAAAGATTTTGCTGAACAACAGTAATTACCTAATCTCTGCTCCTGCTTTATCAGTAAAAGATTTCATTAGTTTATCCATTAACTTATCCACATATTTATCGGTTAAAGTTTTTGTTTCATCTGCCATAATAAAGGATAATGCATAAGATTTTTTACCATTAGGTAATTTATCACCCTCATACACATCAAATAAATTTACTGATTTCAGTATTTTATTGTCAGTTGCAGTAGCAATTTTCTTTAGTTCAGCAAAGGAAACTGATTTGTCAATTAATAATGATAAATCCCTCCTTACAGATGGAAACTTAGAAACTTCTTGGTATTTTATTTTAGCATATCCAGCTAGTTCTAAGATTAAGTCCCAGTTAAAATCAGCAGCATAAACAGTTGATTTTACGCCAAATGATTTGCATAACTTAGTGTTTAATTTTCCAAAACAAACCATTCTTTTCTTTTTGAACTTATACATAAGTCCATCAGAAAAACCATGTGTATTAATTGCTTCTGATTTTATTTTCTTCACCCCTAACCTACTTAGGATATGCTCTACTTTTTCTTTTATAAAGTAGAAATCGGCAATACCAGCATTTGTCTCCCAATTTTCAGAAACTTTTCTACCACTAACTAAAATTTGTAAATGCTGATTTTCTTCATTTCCTTCTTCTGTTTTATGATAGGTTTTTCCAAATTCATAAAACTTAATATCAGCATTTCTTCTATTCTGATTGTAAGCAATATTTTCCAAACCACTAAACAAAAGCGACTGACGCATTACATTCAAATCCTGCGACAAAGGATTTAGTATTTCTACATTTTGTTCCATATCCAATTCAGGAATTAAAGCAGTATATTTTCCTTTAGTCAAGGAATTATTCATGGCTTCATTAAAACCTGTACTAGATAGTAAATCAGAAATTATATTTCTAACATCTTCAGGATTTACGCCATCAGCATGTGAAATTGTAGTATTTAATTTTGCTGGAATAGCAACTGTATTGAATCCGTAAATTCTTAATATCTCCTCAATAACATCTACCTCTCTTTGCACATCAGCACGAAAAGGAGGGACTAATAAAGAAAGCCCGTTATC
>TARA_B110000008_G_scaffold242481_1_pt1 | contig 24605 bp, 26 predicted proteins | sample TARA_B110000008 | Tara Oceans TARA_B110000008 (sample SAMEA4396496) | marine metagenome | biome: Westerlies Biome; feature: [DCM] deep chlorophyll maximum layer (ENVO:01000326); material: water (ENVO:00002006), including particulate matter (ENVO:01000060) such as... | depth 40 m
TTTTCTAATAAATCTTGCATTAAAGTAATGCCGTCAAAATGCATTTTCCCCGTAAGTAAACCTTCCTTATTAACCACCCTGTGAGCAGGGACATCACTTGGGCATTTATTCAAAGCCCAACCTACCATTCTTGCTGATTTTGCACTGCCCAAATATTTTCCAATAGCTCCATAAGCACAAACTTTTCCCTCAGGAATCTGGAGAATAATCGCATATACTTTATGAAAGTAATTATCTTGCAAGTTTGAACCTTAAATAAGTAATTGGCATTCCTTTATCTAAATAAATTTGTTCATAATGGGTTTTGATTTCCATGTGTTCTCTTTTAACTGGAGAGCCATACAAGTCATGAGTGCTGTCCTCCAAAATATGGTTTTTACCCGTAATAATTCCTAGTGTAAAACCATGTAAAAATTGACTATCTGTTTTTAAATGAATGGGTGCATCTTTCTTTAAAATAGTATCATATCTTTTCAAAAAATCAGGATGCGTTAAACGCTTAGTTCCTCTTCTTTTTTTCATTTGAGGGTCAGGGAAAGTGATCCAAATTTCATCTACCTCCTCTTTTGCAAAACACTGCTCAATCCAATCAATACGGATACGCAAAAAACCTACATTCTTCAAGTTTTTTTCAATAGCATCAGTTGCTCCTTGCCAAATTCTAGCTCCTTTAATATCAACTCCTAAAAAGTTTTTATCAGGAAATTTTTCAGCTAAACCTACACTGTACTCACCCATTCCGCACCCTAATTCCAATACCAAAGGGTTTTCATTCTTAAAGAAATCCTTTTTCCAATTTCCCTTCATTGCATACCCCTGTTCCAACAGCTCCAATTCTGGTTGTTGTACATGAAGGTAATCCTCCATCTGAGCGAACTTTTTTAACTTATTTTTTGCCAAAACTTTTATTTTGCTGCAAAAATACTTTGTTTTAAGTATTTTTGGCCTGTGAAAGCAAAAAAACGAATTTTAGTTGCCCCACTAGATTGGGGGATAGGACATGCAACAAGATGCATTCCTATAATTAATGCTTTAATCGCTAATAATTATAAGGTAATATTGGCTGCTGATGAGCGCCCATTACATTTGTTAAATACTGAATTTCCTCAACTAGAAATTATTCGTTTTGAAGGGTATAATGTAAAATATCCAAAATACTTACCCATGAGTATAAGTATGCTACTGCAAACTCCAAAACTATTATGGAAGATAAAAAAGGAAAATACTGCCCTTGCTGAAATCATAAAAGATTATAATATTGATGGGGTAATTTCTGACAATCGTTTTGGACTATATTCCAAGCAAGTACCCTGTGTTTTTATTACGCATCAATTGCAAATACAAAGCCCTTACTTCACAGAAAGTATGCGTAAGTTCAATTACAAATACATAAATAAGTATAGTGCTTGCTGGGTAATGGATGATGAAAAAAAAAATTTGGCAGGCAAACTATCTAAACCAGAAATTTTACCGAACAACACTACATACATAGGAGTGCAATCCCGCTTTGAAAAGCAAGAAACAGAAAAAAAATACGACTATTTAGCAATTGTTTCAGGACCTGAACCCCAAAGAACAATTTTAGAAAAAGGATTGATAGATACCCTAAAAGATAGAGCTGAAAAATCATTAATTGTATTGGGGAAACCTGAGGTAAACACTACAGATACTATTGGAAATTTAACAATAAAATCTCACCTAAATGCAAAGGAATTGAATACTGCCATTGCACAATCCGAACTTATTATTTGTAGGCCAGGCTATTCCACAGTAATGGATTTGGCAAAGCTAGAAAAAAAGGCAATTTTTATTCCTACCCCAGGACAAACAGAACAAGAATACTTAGCCGATAATTTTATGGAAAAAGAAATTTGCTTTGCTCAACAACAAAGTGATTTTGATTTGGAACTTGCTATAAAAGAAAGTGCGAACTACAAAGGGTTTAACAATAAAATCAATTCCGAAACAGATTGGGGAAATTTATTCCGCCTTTTTGAGTGTGAATGAAAAAGTAGAACCTACCCCAACTGTGCTTCTAATGTTTAAAGTTTGTTTGTGCGATTCTATAATATGCTTTACAATAGACAAACCCAAACCTGTACCTCCTTTTTCACGAGACCTGCTTCCATCTACTCTATAGAAACGCTCACACAAGCGTGCCAAGTGCAGTTCTTCAATTCCTATTCCATCATCAGAAACCTCAACCAAAACTGCATCATCCATATCAAAGAAACGCACTTTTGTTAAACCGCCTTCATTCCCATACTTTATGGAGTTAACCAATAAATTAGTTACTACCTGATTTATTTTTTGTTCATCAGCACTCACTAAAATTGATTTATACTCTTTATCAAACACCAAACTTATCGTGTTCTTTTTTGCTTTATCTTCCAGAGAATCAATAACGGAAGCACAAGTAGATACAATGTCAAATTCCTCAAATTTGATTTTTTCTACATTGGTTTCTAAGTGAGAAATACTTTCCAAATCCTCCACAATAGAAATCATACGCTCCACACTTTTTTGGGTACGCAACAAGTATTTTCTGTTGATTTCTTCATCCTCCAAAGCACCTTCTAGCAAAGTAAGTATATATCCCTGAATATTGAAAATTGGTGTTTTTAATTCATGAGAAACATTCCCTAAAAACTCTCTTCTGAACTTAACAGTATCTTTTAGGTGTTCCATCTCGGCCTGCCTTTCTCTCAACCATTTTTTCACATCTTCTTCTGAAGTATCTAAATCAAAAGAATTTGCTGTATCAAGCTTTTGATTCTGAATGGTTCTATAAAGAACTTCTATTCTCTTTTGAATGTACTTTTTAATTAAAGAATATGAAAAAATTGAAATAGCAATAAAAAATAAAAAAAGATGTAACAACTTAACATCATTACTGGCAAACACCAAAAAAGCAGTTGCAAAAACTCCAATCAAAATACTTATGATATAAGAACTTTTAAATTTCATTATTCACTTAAGCGATATCCTACTCCTTTAATAGTTTCAATAAAATCATTGCCTAATTTTTCACGCAATTTTCTAATATGCACATCAATAGTTCTATCTCCAATAAATACATCTGTACCCCAAACTGTATTCATTATTTCATCACGCGTAAATACTTTTCCTATTACTGATGACAATAATTGCAAAAGCTCAAATTCCTTTTTAGCACACTTAATTTCAATACCATCCTTAAGCACTTTGTATTTTTCAGCATCAATCACAATACCTCTTAATTTTTTGTTTTCGGCAGTTGTTTCCTTATCCAACCTTCTAAGCAATGCTTTTACTTTACTTAGCAGAATTTTTGGCTTTACTGGCTTAGTAATATAATCATCAGCCCCTGCCTCTAACCCAGCAATTTGAGAATAATCCTCAGCCCTTGCCGTTAAAAATGTGATTATTGTTTTGCTTAATGCAGGGGTTTCTCTAATTTTTTCACAAGCTTCAATCCCATTCATATTAGGCATCATAACATCCATTATTATTAAATGAGGCATGTATTTTTTTGCTTGAGCAATTGCTTGCAATCCATCTTCAGCAGTTGTAATTTCAAAACCTTCTTTTTTAAGATTATAGCCTACAATCTCTAAAATATCCGGCTCATCATCCACTAATAAAATACGATAACTCATTTAAAATGTTTTGGCAAATTTAAACTTATTTTGTATCTTCTGACAAGCTTAACAAATTCTTAACATTGGCTTAACATTCAACTTTAATTCATCCATTATTTTTGCCGCAAAATAATTAAACAAACTATATAATGGAATTTGGGATTTACGAACTATTAAAATTGATTGGAGCACTTGGTTTCTTCATTTACGGAATGAAGGTAATGAGTGACGGTATTCAAAAAGCAGGAGGAAACAAAATGCGTCAAATATTAGGAGGGATGACCTCTAATAGATACTTTGGGGTGATGACTGGTTTTTTAATCACAGCCATTGTTCAATCATCATCAGCAACTACAGTAATGACAGTAAGTTTTGTAAATGCAGGATTACTTACTTTAGTTCAATCAGCTGGTGTAATGATGGGAGCTAATATTGGAACAACTATTACCGCTTGGGTTATTTCAATTTTAGGATTTAAAGTAAAAATGTCAGCCATTGCCTTACCGATTATTGCTTTTGGTATGCCAATGATGTTTGCAAGCAAAACTAAAACAAAAAACTGGGGGGAATTTTTAGTAGGATTTGCTCTTCTATTTATTGGTTTATCTGAACTTAAGAGTGCTGTTCCTGATGTAAAAAACAATCCTGAAGTACTAAACTTTTTAGCAGGTTTTGCTGATATCTCATTCCTTTCTAGGTTAATGTTTGTAGGGGTTGGTACTTTACTTACTATTGTAGTTCAATCCTCATCAGCAGCAATGGCACTTACTTTAGTACTTTGTAATACTGGAGTAATTCCTTTTGAAGTTGCAGCAGCAATGGTATTAGGAGAAAATATTGGAACTACAATTACTGCAGAGTTAGCTTCAATGGTAGGAAATGTACACGCAAAGCGTTCTGCAAGAATACATTCCATGTTTAATATTATTGGTGTTACTTGGATGTTAATTTTAATGCCTTATGCTTTAGATATAGTAGAATATGTATCTATGAATTATTTTGGTTCTATCTCACCATACACAGCTGTTGATGGTTGGGGAGACAGCATGTCACCAGTACCAATTGCATTGTCTATTTTCCATACAGGGTTTAACTTTCTTAATGTACTTATTCTTATTTGGTTTGTTCCTGCAATCGTTCGTTTTGCTGAAAGAACAGTTAAATCACAAGGAGACATGGATGAGGAATTCCACTTGGAGCATATTGGAACAGGATTAATGCAAACTGCAGAACTTTCAGTACTTGAAGCAAATAAAGAAGTAGCTAAATTCGGAAAAATTACGAGTCGTTTATTTGATATGATTCCTGAGTTAATGAAAGAAACTGATAGCAAGAAGTTTGGAAAACAAATGGCTCGTATTAAAAAATATGAGGACATTACAGATAGAATGGAAGTTGAAATTGCTGATTATTTAGCAAAAGCAGCTCAAGGAGAGATGAGTGATTCAGCATCAATGAAAGTAAGAAGTATGATTTCAATGATTAATGACATGGAGCGTATTGGAGATATCTGCTACCAATTATCAATTACTGTTGAAAGAAAGAATGAGCAAAAAGCTTACTTTACTCCTGAACTTAGAACAAGCTTAGAAGAAATGATTGTAGAAGTTCAAAAAGCTATGAGTATCATGAACAGCAACCTTAATTCTGACTACAAACAAGTATCAATGGTAGGAGCAAATGAAGCTGAAACAATCATTAATAATATGAGAAATAAGTTAAGGAAAGAATACCTAACAAAAATTGAGAAAGGAGAATTCAAAATCCAAACAGGTATGATTTACAACAATATGATACACTCATTAGAAAAAGTTGGTGATCATATTCATAACATAACAGAAGCAATAGTAGGAAATTAATCAATTAAAACAATAAATAATAAATTATGAAAAAAACAATTTTAGCACTTAGTGCTGCACTTTTAACAGTAATTTCTGTTAACGCACAAGAAGGAAAGCCTTCAGTAAAAGTATTCTCAAACTTCAATTATGATCTATCAGCTGAAGAAACTGAAGATGCTTTTAAAGCCTTTGAAATTAAAAGAGCTTACCTAGGATACGGATATAAATTTGATGATAAATTTTCTGGAAAAGTTACTTTTGATATTGGTAGTAATGATGGAGGATCTGCTTATACTGCTTTCTTAAAGATTGCAAGCTTAAACTGGAAAGCAACTGATAAATTAACACTTAACTTTGGACAAGTAGGAACTAAAAACTTTAAGTTTCAAGAAAAAGCTTGGGGGAAAAGATATATTGCAAAATCAGCTCAAGATATGCAAAAATGGGCAAGTGCTGCTGATGCAGGATTAACTGCTGACTACCAATTATCTGAAAAACTAAGCATAGATGCACAAGTATTGAATGGTGAAGGATACAAAAAAGTACAAGGAAAAAATGGATTATTCAGAGGGGGCTTAGGAATTAGCTATACAATGAGTGATAGATTAGCGCTAAGAATAAATAGAGATATCGCACCAAGAAGCACTTATGGAGAGGAAGATGCATCACAACACATTACTGCTTTGGCAATTGCTTATGCTGGAGATAATTTTAACTTAGGAGCTGACAAAAGTGTTATGACAAATACAGGCAATAAAGTTGATGTTAAAAAAGACTTACTTTCAGTATATGGAAATTACAATTTGAATGAAAAATACTCTCTTTTTGGAAGATATGATGATGTTACTTCTGAAGAAGAATGGAACCTTGAAAATGATGGAAACTTCACTGTATTTGGAATAGAAAGACAAATGGCTAAAGGAGTAAAGCTAGCTATTAATGTTCAGTCATGGACAGGAGCTAAAGAAAATGCTGAAGCAAAAAGAACATTATTCATGAACTTAGAATATAAATTCTAAATAATTAACATCAGGTTAATGATAAAAGGCGACACCATTTTGGTGTCGCCTTTTTTAATGCCTTAATTTTGCAGTATGATGCATAAACTAGTTGAGGAAATATTTAATGTAGATAATGAGCATGAGTTTAATGAATTAGCATTATCCATTTTTGATTATCAAATGGAGAATAATCCTGTTTATGCACCTTATGCATCATTAATACTAAAAGGAGTTGCGCCAGAAAACTATACAAAAATTCCTTTTTTACCCATTGAATTTTTTAAACATGAACAAATAATCTGCCAAGGGCAAGGAGTAGAAGAAATATTTTTAAGCAGTGGAACAACTGGAGAGCAAAGTAAGCATTTAGTAAGTGACACTTCCGTTTACGAAACTTCATACACCAATACCTTTAAGCAGTTTTATGGAAATGTAGAAGACTATTGCATTTTAGCCTTACTCCCGTCCTATCAAGAAAGGGAAGGATCATCACTTATTTATATGGTTGATGATTTAATAAGTAAAAGCAAACACCCTAAAAGTGGCTTCTATCTTAACAACCTTACTGAACTATCTGAAACGATAAAAGAACTAGAACGCATAGGACAAAAAACAATCCTATTTGGAGTAACCTATGCCTTGCTTGATTTAGCATCAGAATTTCCTCAGCACCTAAAACACACCATTATTATGGAAACAGGTGGTATGAAAGGAAAACGAAAAGAATTACTCAAAGAAGAAATTCATCAATTATTGGAAGAAGCCTTTTTAACTACCAATATTCACTCAGAATATGGAATGACAGAACTATTGTCACAAGGTTATTCCAAAGGAAAAAATATCTTCAAATCACCACCATGGATGAAAATATTAATTAGAGATGTAAATGACCCATTAAGTACAATTGGGAACAACAAAACAGGAGGTATAAATGTAATTGATTTGGCTAATCTCTATTCTTGTCCCTTTATTGCAACACAAGATTTAGGACGAACTTTTGATGATAATACTTTTTCAGTTTTAGGCAGATTTTCCAATGCTGACATAAGAGGATGCAATCTATTAGTGCAATGATAATTAGGAAAGCCAATAAATCTGATTTAGGAGATATAATGCTCATGTATAATTCCTGTGTAAAAGGAATGCTAAAAAACGGAATTACCCAATGGGATGAAACTTATCCGAATTCCGAAATAATACTAGATGATTTAAAAGCTAGAACTTATTTTGTAGCAGAAGAAAATGGTGAAATTATTGGAGGAATCAATATTGATGAAAAGCAAGACCCCACTTATTTAAGTATAGATTGGGAAGACAAAACAAATCAATTTTTAGTTGTTCACAGATTAGCAGTAAAAGAAGAATTTTGGCAAAATAGAATAGGGAAAAAACTAATGCTATTTGTTGAAGAAGTAGTAAGAGAAGAGGGTTATCAATCCATACGACTAGATACTTACAGTGGCAACCCAAAAGCTATGGAATTCTACCTCAGATTAGGATACAGCAAGTTAGGACACATACATTTGAAAGAAGGTAAAGATGAGTATTATTGTTTTGAGAAAATTATCAGTTAAAAGTATTTGTCATCCTGAATATATAAAGGATCTCGTTTTTGAAGTATTTTTCACTATTTAATTAGACAATAACCAACATTATATTCTAAAAATAATGAACACTTTACCAATATCCACACACTCCCACAAAGACATAAAAAAACCTCACTTCAATTAAGGAGTGAGGTTAGTTGTAAAAATGTGTGTAGTGAGTTATTCTATTTCTTCACCATCTTTATATTCTGTAGTAAATAATATTTTACCTTCATAATAATGTTTTGATACTCCATCTTTTTTACCATTTCTATAATTGGTTGTCGTACTTAAATCTCCATTTTCTTCATAACTTTTAGATAATCCATCTTCTTTTCCATCTTTCCAATTATCTTCTGATTTTATTTAACCATTTACATACCAACTACTTTCTAATCCTTCTTTTTCCCCATCTATGTAAGTAATTTCTTTATTTAAAGTATTATTTAAATTTTTCAGATAAACAATTCCATTTACTAATGACATATCGTTTTCTAAATAGACTAATTGGTTTTTTGAAATTGTATCTTCAAATGAATATCTTTTCACTTCAGTTGAACAACTAAATAGAATTATACTGATTAATAATATTGATAATATCTTTTTCATAGTTTTAATTTTTTCCAAATGTAATAATTTTATCTAAACTCACTTTTACATCAAACAAAACCCCATTACCTCATTATAAAAGCGTTCAGGGCTCTCGGCATGTAACCAATGTCCTGCACCCTCAATAGTACAAATACTAAAGTCAGCAAAGTGCTTGTTTATTAAAAGTTCGTCAGCAATATTAATATAGTCCGAATTACCACCTCTTATAAAATGAGTGGGGATATTTAATTTCCCGTTTACGAAATCAGCTTCCTGGATATTATGGACTTTTTCCAACAATACATCTATATTAAACCTCCAAGCAAATTTTTTATCCTCATTTCTATACAAATTCTTCATCAAAAATAATCGCATACCCTTATCCTTATAAGTAAGCGATAGTAATTCATCTATCTCACTTCTTTTTTCAAAATCTTCTAAAGGTAATTTATATAAAGTTGCCAACAGGTTTTTATGAAAGTCAGTATTGTATTTTTTAGGTGCAATATCTGCTACTATTAGTTTTTCTAATTTATCAGGATGCGTAAAAGCAAATTTCATTGCTACTTTTCCTCCTAAAGAGTGTCCTAAAATAATAGGATTTTCAATTGAATTATCTACCATATATTCTAGCAAATCCTCACACATTACTTCATAATTAAACTCTGTTGAATGTGGCGACCTTCCATGATTTCTCAAGTCAATTAAATGCACTTTGCAGTATTTAGCAAACCTTTTTCCTAAAGTATTCCAATTATCACTCATGCCAAAAAGCCCATGAATTACAATTAAATTCTGACCTTTATCAGCATATATTTTAGAATGTAATTTCATTTTACAATAGTCGTTTGTACATTTGTATCGTGTTTTCCAATCCCAAATAAAGCGCATCACTTATAAGCGCATGACCAATAGAAACTTCAGCCAAATTAGGAATTTCCTTAGCAAAATAAGCTAGATTTTCTAAACTTAAATCATGCCCAGCATTTATACCCAAAGCTAGTTCAGTTGCCTTTTTTGCACACAATACATAAGGAAAAATTGCCTTTTCTTTATTTGTAGAATATTGGGTAGCATAGTCTTCTGTATACAATTCAATCCTATCCGTTCCACATAATTTTGCTCCTTCAATCATTTCTAAATTTGGATCAACAAAAATTGAAGTTCGGATACCATTTTCTTTAAACTCAGTAATAATATCTTTCAGATAACCCTGAAACTTTATAGTATCCCAACCTGCACAAGAAGTAATTACATTCGGTCCGTCAGGAACCAAAGTAACTTGTTCAGGCTTAACATCAATCACCATTTTAATAAAATCAACTGAAGGGTAGCCTTCAATATTATATTCAGTTATTATAATTGGTTTAATATCATGCACATCCTTTCTTGTAATATGTCTCTCATCTGGCCTTGGGTGAATAGTAATTCCATCCGCTCCAAATCTTTGACAACTAATAGCCGCATCAAGCACTGACGGAGAAACTCCCCCCCTAGCATTTCGGATAGTTGCTATCTTATTTATATTTACACTGAGTTTTGTCATAGGCTACAAAAGTAAAAAATAGTATGTTTGCCCTATGCAAGCAAGTAAATTAATTTCATCCTCTCTAGTTACCCTTCATCCGGATGATGATGGAGAAAGAGCTTTATCCCTAATGGATGAGTTAAGAGTTAATCATTTGGCAGTTGTAAGAAACTCATTTTACCTAGGGATATTATCTGAAAAAGAGATTTTAAGCTGGAATAAGACTGACGAATTTATTGATGAGCATTTAACTGAACTTACCGCCCCATCAGTAATTGGTTCACAACATTTATTTGATATTTTACAAACGGTAGAGCTCAATAACCTAAGCGTAATACCTGTTTTAGATGAAGAAAAACACTATTTAGGAGCAATCACTAACAGAAAGCTATTATATACTGTTGCAAAAAGTACTGGCATACAAAGCATTGGAGGGATGTTAGTATTACAAATGAAAGAAAATGATTATTCCATGAGTGAAATTGCTAGAATCATTGAATCAAATGACACAAAGATTTTAAGTTCATACATAACTTCAATACCAGATGCTCAAATGTTAGAACTCACATTAAAATTAAATAAAGTAGATATTACAGCAATAGTAAAAGATTTTGAGCGCTTTGACTATACAATTACAGCATCCTACAATAGAAATAATCAGGAAGATGATTTCATGGAAAGGTATGAATCTTTAATGCGATTTTTAAATCCATAAAATGAAAAACTTTTCACTCTCTTTAATATTGTTATTTTTTGGTCAGATAACACAAGCCCAAATTACAGTTAGCTCTATTAGTATAAATGGGAATATAAAAACACAAAAAGATATTATTCTAAGAGAAATTTCTTTTGAAGAAAATATAAAGTATACTCAAGAAGAATTATCACAAAAAACTGAAGAAAGTAAGGAAAATTTAGTAAATTTAAAGCTCTTTAATTTTGTAGAAATAAGCAATGTTGAAAAAGACAATACAGCAGAAATTACTATTGAGGTAATTGAAAAGTGGTACATCTGGCCTTACCCAGTATTTGAAATATCTGAGCGTAACTTTAACACTTGGTGGCAGGAATTTTCAGACAATAATTATTCTGATTTCTCTCGCTTGAACTATGGAGTATATTTTAACTGGGAAAATTTTAGAGGCCGAAATGAACTCCTAAAATTAAAAATCCGAAAAGGATTTAAAGAACATTATTTATTGGCTTATGAAGTTCCTTATTTCAACAAAAATAAAACAATAGGAATCAATACAAATTTGCAATTTTTCAGAAGAAAAAAGACACATTATTCTACACAAGAAAATAAGCTAAACTATTTTGAAAGTGAACAGTATAGTAGTATTGATTATGATTTGAATACTGAAATAGTTTACCGAAATAATATCCATCAAAAACATAAATTAAAACTTACTTATCTTAAATCTATAATCTCTGACTCCATAGCTATCCTGAACTCTAACTACCTGGGAGAAGGCAAAACATCTGCTATTGCTTTTAACCTGAAATATTCTTTTAGTTACGAAAAACGAGATTACACTGTCTACCCTTTACATGGGTACTATTTAGATTTATCAGCTAAGAAATATTTTTCTGGCAGCACGCAACATACAGAAATACTTTCAAAAGTAGAAAAATATATTGAACCCATCAATCGTTTATTTATTGGCTCAAGTTTTAAATCAAAATATATTACTGAAGGAAAGCAAGCTTACTTCCTGCAAAAAGCCTTAGGTTACCAGGATTATGTGAGGGGGTATGAATATTATGTAGTGGACGGACAAAGCTACTGGCTTTCCAAAACTGCTATAAAATACGCCCTAATTGAAAAGACAACTTTCAATATTCCTTATGTAAGAATGAGGCAATTCAATAAATCTCACTACTCTATCTATTTAGGATTATTTTCTGACTTAGGCTATGTTATTAATGATGAAGAAAAGACACAAAATTCACTTAACAATTCTTTGCTTTGGGGTAGAGGAGTTGCCCTTGATTATGTAACTTATTACGATAAATTATTAAGAATTGAGTATTCAATAAACGGATTAGGAGAAAAAGGAGTATTTTTACACTTCTCAAGTCCGTTTTGATAAAAAACTAATATTATGACAATTGCAATTTTTGGAAGTCCATATCCTGAACATTTTAGCAAATATATTCAGCACTTAATTAAAAAATTAGAAGCTGAACATATTAATCTGATTGTTGAAGAAGATTTTAGTATATTTTTAAAAAATAATATTCGTTTCAACAAAGAAATTAGCACCTTTAATAGCTATGAATCCTTAAAAAATAAAGCTGATTTTTTATTCAGTATTGGGGGTGATGGAACACTACTAAAGGCAGTAACTTATGTTAGGGAAACAGATGTGCCTATTTTAGGAATAAACACTGGAAGACTTGGTTTTATATCTAGCATTTCGGCTGACCAAATTGATGATGCAATTACAGATATCCTAAAAGGAAACTACACAATTAATGAGCGTACTTTACTGGAATTAAGCACTGATAAAAAATTATTTAAAGACAAAAACTTTGCACTTAATGAGGTAGCAGTTTCCAAAAAAGATACTTCATCAATGATTCGTATTGACGCCTTTGTTGATGATGAATTCCTGAATACTTATTGGGCTGATGGATTAGTTGTTTCTACTCCTACTGGCTCGACTGGGTATTCTTTAAGTTGCGGAGGACCAATTATTATGCCAGGAACAAATAATATAATTATTACCCCAAATGCTCCACATAATTTGAATGTACGCCCTATTGTTATTGATGACAACAGTATTATCAAACTAAAAGTAGAAGACAGGGATCAACTAGCACTTGTATCATTAGACTCTAGATCAAGAGCCTTTGATGCCGAAACGGAACTTATAATTAAAAAGGCTAATTTTAAAACAAAACTTGTGCAACCACAAAACAATTCTTTTACAACAACTATAAGGCATAAGTTAATGTGGGGATTGGATAAAAGAAGCTAAGAATCTTACCTTAAACCCTCAGAATAAGTATATTTGCAAATTATTGATAAATCATGATTATGAAAAGTTATATTTTACCTGTTCAGAAGATTAAAACACTTTTTATCTTAACTGCTTTTATTGCACTAGGATTTAATGCAAATGCCCAATATAAAGAAAATAGTGAAGTTGGCTTTATCGGAGGAGTTTCTTACTACTTAGGGGACTTGAACACAACTCATTTTAACAGTTCAAAAGCAATGGCAGGAATAGTTGTTAGAAAAAATATTGACAGACGGTTTTCATACAAAGCTGAATTAATGTACTTAAACTTATCTGCTGATGACAATGACGACCCTACTGACACAATAGCTGTAGATAGGAAATTACATTTCAGAAGTCCTGTTTTTGAACTATCTGGACAAATTGAATTCAACTTCTTACCTTATGAAACTGGAAATGCACTTTACACCTGGACGCCATTTGTATATACTGGATTATCTTTCTTTCATTTTAATCCTCAAGCAGAAAATAAAAATGGACAATGGGTAAACTTACAGGAACTAGGAACTGAAGGGCAAGGATCTACTTCATTTCCAGACAGAAGTAAATACGCTTTAGCACAATTTGCAATACCTATTGGTGGCGGACTTAAAATTGCTATTAACCCATCTTTCAATATTATTTTGGAATATGGGATTCGTAAAACATTTACTGATTATTTAGATGATGTAAGTACAACTTATGCAGAGGGAGTTGGCGCAAATATAGCAGATATATCTAATGAAACTTATGAGATGTCAGATCCTACAGGAACACATTTTGCAGGTGATCAAAGAGGTGATGAAACCAAAAAAGATTGGTATTCTTTTGCTGGAATTACACTTTCATTCAAACTTAGTAATAATACCAAAGGTTGCGATTACTAAAATCTATTTCAGTAAAATTCTATGGAAGAAATAGATAAAGATAACTTACCAAAACATATTGCCATTACCATGGACGGAAATGGTAGATGGGCAAAAACAAAAGGGAAACTAAGAGTTTTTGGACACAAAAATGGTGTAAAAGCAGTACGCGATACTGTTGAGGGAGCAGCTGAAATTGGCATTAAATACCTTACGCTTTATGCTTTTTCAACTGAAAACTGGAATCGTCCTGAAAAAGAAGTAAATGCTTTAATGACCCTTTTAGTTTCAGCAATTAACAAAGAAACTAAAACCTTAATGGATAATAATATCCGATTGAGTGCTATTGGTGATATTGAGAAACTACCTTCAAAAGCTCAAACAGAGTTACAAGAAGCAATAGAAAAAACAAAGGATAATACACGCATGACTTTGGTGCTAGCATTAAGCTATAGTAGTAGGTGGGAAATCTTAAATGCAGTACGAAACATCATTAAAGATGGAAAAAAAGCTGAAGAAATAAATGAAACTACTTTTCAGCAATATCTAACTACAAAAAGCGTTCCTGACCCTGAATTACTCATAAGAACAAGTGGAGAATATAGAATAAGTAATTTCCTTTTATGGCAAATTGCTTATTCCGAACTCTATTTTACAGATACACTTTGGCCTGATTTTAGAAGAACTGATCTATACAAAGCAATATTGAATTATCAAAATAGAGAAAGAAGATTTGGAAAAACAACAGAACAATTACAAAAATAGAATTTTGAAAAAATTTGCACTCATATTATTAAGCTTCCTAAGTATAAATCTTAGCGCACAAACAACTGAAAAAATAGACTATTCTAATCCAAAAAGCTATGAGATTGGAGGAATTATGGTAAAAGGTGCTGACAACTTAAATAACAGTACACTAATAACTATCTCAGGGCTAACTGTAGGAGAAAATATTACAATTCCTAGTGACAATATTAGCCAGGCCATCCTAAAACTATGGAAAGAAGGCTTATTCTCAGATGTAGATATTACAATTGAAAAAATAGTAGAAAACACTGTATTTTTAAACATCAATCTAGTAGAAAATAGTCGCCTATCTAAGTTTAAGTTTAAAGGAAAAATAAGTAAGTCAGACATTACTACTTTAAAAGAAGATTTAAAGTTAATGAGAGGAAAAATCCTTACTCAAAACTTAATAAATAACAGCACAAATCTTATCAAAACCTATTATATAAATAAAGGTTTTTTGAATGTTAGTGTAGGCTACTTAACTACAGTTGATTCTGCTACTGCAAATTCTGAAAATCTAATTTTCAACATCAATAAAGGTAAGAAAGTTAAGATTAAAGAAATAAAAATAATTGGAAGAAGTAAACTAGCAAATACCAATAAAACATTCTTAAATAGAAAGGATACTGTCTATGCCTTAAGCGACAAAAAGGTAAGGAAAAGTATGAAAGAAACAAAAGCAAAAAATTGGTGGCGAATCTTCAAGGTTTCAAAATTTATTGATGATAACTACATTGATGATAAAGCAAAACTTATTGCAAAATATAATGAAGTAGGATATCGAGATGCTCGTATTACAAACGACACAACCTACCTAAATAAGGACAATACTTTAAGTGTTGAAATCACTATTAATGAAGGAGAACCTTATAAATTTGGCAAGATAAATTTTGTTGGAAATAAAGTTTATTCTTCTGAAAAACTAAAACTACAATTAGGAATTAAAGAAGGGGATGTGTTTGACCAATCTATTTTAGATGCTCGTTTATTTGGAAGTCCTGACGGAAACGACATTAGTTCACTTTATTTGGATGATGGTTATTTATTCTTTAATGCTACACCTGTTGAGGTAGCTGCTAATAATAGAAATATTGATCTTGAAATCAGGATTTATGAAGGGAAGCAAGCTAGAGTAAACAAAGTAATGATCAAGGGAAATACTAAAACAAATGACCATGTGATTATGCGTGAGATTCGTACTCGTCCTGGGGATTTATTTAAGCGTTCTGACATTATGCGTTCACAAAGAGAATTATCACAAATGGCATTTTTTGATCCAGAAGCATTTGATGTAAAAGTAGAGCCAGATCCAGCTAGAAATGAAGTAGACATCACCTATGTGCTGGCTGAAAAATCAGCTTCACAAATTCAACTGCAAGGAGGTTGGGGAGCAAACAGGATTGTAGGGTCATTAAACCTTGTATTTGATAATTTCTCTACTCAAAATATATTAAACAGAAAAAGTTGGAAACCACTTCCCTCTGGAGATGGGCAAAGGCTAGCCTTAACAGCATCATCTAATGGGGCCTACTACCAAAATTATAATATCTCATTTACTGAACCATGGTTAGGAGGTAAAAAACCAAATGCCTTAACAGTTTCTCTTTATAAATCAGTATCATCTAACGGACAAGATGGAGACAATAGAGAGGCAATAGAAATATTAGGATTAACGGTTGGCTTAGGAAAAAGGTTAAAATACCCTGATGACTATTTCACAATCTATAACGGAATTAATTTCCAACAATATAAATTAGTTAACTCTCAATCCTTTTTCACTTTTAAAGATGGATTTTCTAATAATGTAAATTACAATATCCGATTAGGAAGGAATTCAGTTGACCAATTAATTTTCCCAAGAAGAGGGTCTAATTTCTCATTGAGTTTGAAAGTTACACCTCCTTTTTCTTTATTTGACGGAACAGAAGATTATAGCACAGTAAGTGACCAAGAGAAATTCAAATTTATTGAATATTACAAATGGAAATATAAATCCTCATGGTATTCAGCTTTTACTGACAAGCTAGTATTAGCTACAAAAATAGAAATGGGATTATTGGGCGCTTACAACAATAACCTTGGTGTTGCTCCTTTCGAAAGATTCTATGTTGGAGGTGACGGATTAAGTGGTATGGGAATGGTGTATGACGGTAGAGAACTTATCTCACTAAGAGGATATAGTAATAATTCCATTTCACCACAAACAGGAGGTACTATTTATAACAAATATACTGCAGAGATGAGGTATGCATTAAGTTTAAACCCAAGTTCAACTATCTATGCTTTAGGATTTATGGAGGCTGGAAATGCCTGGGATAATTTTGATAATTTTAATCCTTTTGGTGTAAAACGATCAGCAGGATTTGGAGTAAGAATAATGTTACCAATGATTGGAATGATGGGACTAGACTATGGTTGGGGACTTGATGATATTGCTGGCAGACCTGATGCAAATGGTGGACAGTTTCACTTCTCTATAGGTCAACAATTTTAATTAAGTTTGTACACTAAAATTTAAAATAATGAAAAAGATACTTTTAATACTAGTTGTTAGTTTTTTAACGACAACTACACAAGCACAAAAGTTTGCTTATGTGGATACTGACTATATCTTAAATAAGATTCCTGACTTTAAACAAGCACAAGATAAGCTTGATGCACTTTCAGCTGATTGGCAGAAAGAAATTGAAAATAAATATGCAGATGTTGAGCAAATGTATCGCGCCTATCAGCAAGAGCAAGTTTTACTTACTGATGACATGAAAGTAAAAAGAGAAGATGCTATTATTAAAAAAGAAACTGCTGCTAAAAATTTGCAACAAAAATACTTTGGACCTGAAGGAGAGTTGTACATCAAACGACAAGAATTAATAAAGCCTATACAGGATAAGATATATGATGCTATTCAGCAATTAGCTGCTAACAATAAATACGCTATCGTTTTTGATAGTTCAAGTGACTTAATTATGCTTTATAAAAACAACAACTTGGACAAAAGCGACAAAGTACTTGATTTAATGGGCTACTAATTAAAATTACAAACAACAACTAAAACAACAATAACAAACAACAAAATGAAAAAAATTACCTTTTTAGCACTTTTAAGTGTGTTTACTTTAAGCTCAATGGCTCAAAACAAATTTGGATACATTGATTCACAAGAACTTTTAATATTAATGCCTGAACGCAAAACAGCAGAAGCTGAAGTGCAAAACTTTGCAAAAAGTTTAGAAGCACAATTAGGATCAATGACAGCTGAATACCAACAAAGCGTGCAGGAATACCAAGCAAATGAAGCAACTTATACTGATTTGGTAAAGCAAGATAAAATTGCTGAAATCACAGGATTAGAACAAAGAATTCAAGCGTTTCAACAAAATGCTCAACAGTCATTACAAACTAAAGAACAAGAATTATTAGAGCCTATTTTAGCGAAAGCAAGAAAAGCAATTGAGGATGTAGCTACTGAAGGAAACTTCACTTATATCTTTGACAAAAGCATTGGCTCAATCCTTTATGCTAAGGATAGCGAAAATGTACTTAACTTAGTAAAAAAGAAATTAGGACTTTAATTTAAACGATTAAATCCCTCATTTTAAAAAGCATCTTTATAAGGTGCTTTTTTTATATCTTTATCTCATGAAAAAATCTCCTATTGGTATATTTGATTCTGGCATTGGCGGGCTTACTATTGCTCATGCCTTAAAAGAAAAACTGCCAAATGAGAACATCATCTATTTTGGAGATACTGAGCATTTGCCTTATGGTGAAAAATCCAAAACAGCCATACAGAATTTTAGTAAGAAAATTACTCAATTCTTATTAGAGAAAGAATGCAAAACAATAATTATTGCTTGCAATAGTGCTTCTTCAGTAGCGTACAAATTAGTAAAAGAATTAGCTGGAAACACTCCTGTATTTAATGTGATAAATCCTGTAGTAGCGGAAGTAGTAAAACAATGTGCCGAATATAATATTGGTGTAATTGGTACAAAAGCAACTATACAATCTAACATTTATGAAACTGAAATAAAAGTACTTTGTAATTTTGCCAAAGTATCCTCTTTGGCTACTCCCCTTTTAGCACCTATGATTGAGGAAGGTTTCATTAATGAGGATATTAGTCATACCGTTATTGCTAATTATTTGTCCAACCCAAAACTAGCTGAAATTGACCATTTGATATTGGCATGTACGCATTACCCTTTAATTCATCAAGAGATAAAAGATTATTACAAAGGAAAAGTGAATGTGATTGATTCGGCAAACATAGTAGCTAAACACATTGCAAAACAACTTGAAAAAAATAATTTACTGAGTAATAGCAATGAAACTGAACATCATTTTTATGTTTCCAACTATACTGAGTCCTTTGAGAAAAGTGCTAAATTCTTTTTTCAGGAGGACTTAAAATTGGAAGAAGTAAATCTCTGGGATTAATCTTTAAACCAAGAGGAGTACATTACATAATTATTGGATATCCCTTCAATCAAACGGCCTGTTTGTTCAGCATTTAATTGTTTTACTTTTTTAGCTGGAATTCCTGCATAGATTGTTCCTGATTCAATATGCGTACCTTCCAAAACTACTGCTCCTGCTGCAATAATTGAATTACTTTCTACTACTACTCCATCCATTACAATAGCACCCATTCCCACCAATACATTATCCTTTATTGTGCAACCATGCACCAAAGCATTATGTCCAACAGACACATTATTTCCTAAAATAGTAGCTGCTTTTTGGTATGTACAATGAATTACAGCACCATCTTGAATATTTACTTTATTTCCTATTCTTATAGAGTTTACATCCCCCCTAACCACAGCTGAAAACCATACACTACATTCATTACCCATTTCAACATCACCTACTACAGTTGCATTTTCTGCCAGGTATATATCTTCACCAAAAACTGGACTTTTACCTTTTACACTTTTTATCAATGCCATACTATTTTTGTTTGTATTTTTGCACAAAAGTAAACATTATGAATTATAGTATCTATGCCGAGAGCACTCCAAATCCTGGAGTGATGAAATTTGTAGCTAACCGCATGTTAGTGGACAAAAGTATTGAGATTACAAAAGCTGAACAAGCACAAGACATTTCAGTTGCTAAAGCTTTATTTAATTTTCCTTTTGTTAAGAGCTTGTACTTAAGTTCAAACTTTATTTCAATTGCAAAAACTGATAATGTAGAATGGGATATGATTGCCATGCAGTTGCGTATTTTTATTGCTGATTTCTTAAATGAAGAAGGATTAAAAAACTATACAGAACATATTACTGAAGAGGAAATAATCAAAGAAGAAGTGAAAGAAGTTACCTCAGAAGAACCGATTAGTTTCACAGAAAAAGAAGAGGCAATAATTGACCTATTGAATGAGTACATAAAACCAGCTGTTGAATCAGATGGAGGAGCAATTACATTTCACTCCTATATTGGAGATGTTGTAACGGTAAATTTAAAAGGAGCTTGTAGCGGATGTCCTTCTTCAACTAGTACTTTAAAAGGAGGAATAGAAAGTTTACTCAACCAAAAAGTAGATCCAAATATTGTGGTCAGAGCAAATGAACAATAGGATACTTTTCCTTCTATTTTTTTGTTTTGCTTTTAGTGCAAAATCTCAAAATAGTAAAACTACATTTGGCTTACAATACAAACCCATAATTCCTGCAGCTTATTTTAATGCTGCTGATATTAATAAAAGTGCTAGCTCATATAATCTCAATTTAAACCCTAAATACAGCAACTCATTTGGGATGGTTATTAGGCACAAAATCAATAAAACCTTCTCAGTAGAGTCAGGATTAAATTACACCCAAAGAAATTTTAAATTAACAATAAGTAATAATGGAATTGGGTTAGATGATTTTACCAATTTTAATATGCGCTCTTATGAATTTCCTATACAAATACTTACCTATGTTCGTGCGTCAGAATATTGGTATTTGAATGTTGCTTTTGGAATTTCACATAATGTATTAGCTTCAGATGTATTCTCATATGGTGAAGGCAGCAGAAATTTCTTGCAAGAATCATATAGGAAAAATGGAGGGTATAGAGCTTTACTTGCTAATGTAGGAATGGAATACAGAACAGAGGAAAAAGGATATTATTATTTTGGAGCGAGCTTACACAATCCTTGGCGAGTAATCAGTAGGATTTACCCAAAGTACAAAACCAATACAAATGAATTCAATACGGATAATGAATTCTATTTTGATATGCTTGGTAATTTTGTAACTATAGACTTCAGGTACTTTTTTGCAGAATAAAAAAGGGAAGCGTTTGCTTCCCTTCTTTAATAAACAACACGCAATTTAATTAAGCGTGTAACATATCTTTTTTAGTCTGTAATTCTGCTTCAGTCTCTACATTATCTTCATCAGGCACACAACAATCAACAGGACATACAGCAGCACATTGAGGTTCTTCATGAAAACCAATACACTCCGTACATTTGTCAGTTGCTATATAAAAGAAATCATCTGAACCTGCTTCACGCTCATTATCATCAGCAACACTAGTTCCATCTGACATTTTCCACATTTCTTCAGGAGCATAAATTGCATTATTAGGACATTCTGGCTCGCAAGCCTCACAATTGATACAATCTTCTGTTATTTTAATTGCCATAATTTTTCTTTTTAATAAATTATCTGATTGCAAAAATATAGCTTTTTTCAATAGGTACAACACAGCTTGTTAATTTATACTTATTCTAAATGAGGGGAAAATAATCAATGAAATCCTCCTGTTTTATACCTAAGGTTCGTACTTTTGCTATCGTTAATTTTTGGCTAAAAACAAATAATGGATAAAACTACTCAGGTTGTTGATTTAGAAAAAGTTGTCATCAAATTTGCTGGTGATTCAGGAGATGGGATGCAATTAACTGGAACACAGTTTACAGATACTTCTGCCCTTTTAGGAAATGATTTAGCTACTTTCCCTGATTATCCTGCTGAAATTAGAGCACCACAAGGAACGGTTGCAGGAGTTTCTGGCTTCCAAATTCATATTGGAAGAATTGACATTAATACCCCTGGGGATATAGCTGATGTATTAGTAGCCATGAATCCTGCTGCCCTAAAAGCCAATAAAAATTGGATTAAAAAGGGAGGAACAATTATTGTAAATATTGACACTTTTACAAAACGAGATTTAGAAAAAGCTGGTTATGAAACTTCTCCTTTAGAAGATAATTCCTTTGAAGGATATAATATTATACAAGCGCCAATTACTAAACTAACTAGAGAGGCTTTAAAAGATTCTGGTTTAGATGGAAAAAGTATTGGGAGATCAAAAAACATGTTTGCTTTAGGAATTGTTTATTGGATGTTTAACCGACCAATGGAGCAAACTGAAAAATTCTTAGAAAAGAAGTTTGCTAAAAAACCTGAAGTAGTTGCTGCCAATATTAAGGTAATGCATGCAGGATATAATTTTGCAGATACTATTGAAGCATTACCATCCTCCTACACAGTGCTTTCTGCAAACTTACAAGCTGGGACTTACAGAAATGTAATGGGGAACCAAGCTATTGCTTGGGGATTTTTAGCTGCTGCTGAACGCTCAAATAAAGAATTATTTTTAGGATCTTACCCTATTACACCAGCTTCAGATATTTTACATGAGTTGGCAAAACATAAAAATTTAGGAGTTAAAACTTTTCAGGCAGAAGATGAAATTGCTGGAATTTGTTCAGCAATTGGAGCTAGTTTTGCTGGAAGTTTAGCCATCACCACAACATCAGGTCCTGGATTAGCCTTAAAAGGAGAAGGATTAGGGTTGGCTATTATGGCAGAACTACCAATAGTAGTGGTAAATGTACAAAGAGGAGGGCCTTCAACAGGATTGCCAACTAAAACAGAGCAATCCGATTTGATGCAAGCGCTTTATGGTAGAAATGGAGAAAGTCCTTCAGTAGTTTTAGCAAGTTCAACTCCAGGAAACTGTTTTGATTGGGCATATATGGCATCCAAAATAACTTTGGAACATAATACTCCTGTCGTTTTACTTTCTGATGGATATTTAGGGAATGGAGCAGAACCTTGGAAGATAAAATCAACTAAGGACATGCCTGAAATTAACCCAAGTATTGCTGTTGAGGGAGAGGAATACCAACCTTATGCAAGAGATGAAAAAACATTAGCTAGGAAAATAGCATTACCTGGAACAAAAGGATTAGAACATAGGCTTGGTGGGTTAGAAAAAGAAGATATTACTGGAAATGTCTCTTATGACCCTGACAATCATGAAAAGATGGTGGGCATCCGATCTGAAAAAATAAAACGAATAGCTTATGTAATTCCTGATCAGCAAGTATTTGGAAAAGAAGAGGGCGATTTATTGGTAATCGGTTGGGGAGGAACACATGGTTCGCTTTACAGTGCAGTAGATAATTTATTGGCTGAAGGAGAGAAAATTGCCTTGTGCCAATTCAACTACATAAACCCACTCCCAAACAATATTGATACCTTATTAAGTAAGTACAAAAAAATTGTGGTATGTGAATTGAATTCTGGGCAGTTTGCCAATTACCTAAGAATGAATTTCCAAGGAACGATATTTAATCAGTACAACAAAATACAAGGCTTTCCTTTTACAACAAGCGAACTAGAAGCTCATTTTAAAACCTTATTAGCAAAATAATATGGAGCATTTAACAAATAAAGATTTTACGAGTGACCAAGAGGTAAAATGGTGCCCAGGCTGTGGTGATTATGCAATTTTAAGAGCCATGCAAAAGGCATTACCAAATCTTGAAAGAAAGAAAGAAGATTTTGTATTTATATCTGGTATTGGTTGTTCTTCTCGTTTTCCGTACTACATGAATACCTATGGTTTTCATACGATACACGGTAGAGCGCCTGCCTTTGCAACAGGAATAAAGCTAGCCAACCCTAATCTTAGTGTTTGGCAAATTACGGGGGATGGTGATGCATTGGCCATTGGTGGAAATCATTTTATACATGCCTTAAGAAGAAATATTGATATTAATATTTTACTTTTTAATAATGAGATTTACGGATTAACAAAAGGACAGTTTTCGCCTACTTCCAAAAAAGGAATAAAGACAAAATCGAACCCACACGGAACAACTGACGAACCGTTTTCTCCTTCTGATTTGGCAATTGGCGCACAAGGATCGTTCTATGCAAGAGTGGTGGATACCAACCCAAAATTGATGCAAAAAATATTCACGGAAGCAGAAGAGCATAGAGGAACTTCCTTGATTGAAATTTTACAAAACTGTGTTATTTTTAACGATAAAACCTTTGCCCCTATTACAGCAAAAGAAGTAAAGCAAGACGCACAGCTTGTATTGGAAGATGGGAAAGCTATGCTGTTTGGTGCAGAAATGAATAAAGGAATTGTACTTAATGGCTTTAAGTTGGAAGTAGTTACTGTTGGTGAAAATGGGATTACTGAAAAAGATGTTTTAGTGCATGATGCAACAGAACATGACCCTACTTTGCACGCTATGTTGGCGCGTATGCGACCACCAGAGTTCCCTGCTGCACTTGGAATAATAAGAAAAGTTAGCCGCCCAACTTTTGATGAAGGATTGTTGAGCCAGTTGAAATACGAAAAAGAAAATGCCAAATTCAACACAGTAGATGAATTACTACAAAGTGGAGATACTTGGGAAGTATAAAAGAGAAAATTGTCGGGGTAGCAAGATTACAATCTACACTTGTTTCACTAGATTACAGAAAGCCTTAAAACTAAAATTTGCACCACTTTTTGCACCGCTAATCAATCTACT
>TARA_B110000008_G_scaffold228618_1_pt1 | contig 24443 bp, 19 predicted proteins | sample TARA_B110000008 | Tara Oceans TARA_B110000008 (sample SAMEA4396496) | marine metagenome | biome: Westerlies Biome; feature: [DCM] deep chlorophyll maximum layer (ENVO:01000326); material: water (ENVO:00002006), including particulate matter (ENVO:01000060) such as... | depth 40 m
GCGCGTCCCGTTCGCGCGCCGCGTCGCCGAGTCGCGACGTCGAGGGCGCGGCGCCGCACTCGTCGACGCGTCGCGACGATGGCGGCGTCCCGCGCCGCGGTCGTCGTCCGCGACGGCCTGCACGACCTCCTCGGGTACACCGCGAGCGCGCTCGAGGCGTTCGTGCTGGACAAGGCGCGAGAGAGCGGCGGCGACGCGCGCGCGCTCGAGGCGGCGCTGATCGAGTGCGGATGTCCCGACGACGAAAAGACGCGCGCGTTCGCGCGCGCGGTGTGCGCGAGCGCGTCCGACGACGCGAAAGGGAGCGCGGCGGACGCGCGCGGAGGCGCCGCGGCGTCGACGGGCGTCGCGAGGGCGGCGACGAGGGATGATTGGACGGCGACGCGCGCGGCGGCGACGTACGAGTTGTTGGCGGAGGAGAGCGAGAGCGAGCGCGAACGCGAACGCGAGGAGGACGACAGAGCGAAGCGAAGGGCGACGAAACGAGCGAAAAAGATGAGGAAGAAACGAGGGAAGGGCGAGGGGGCGAGCGAGAGCGAGGAGGACGCGGAGGCGGTGGAGACGCGTCGGCGAGCGCTCGCGGGGGAACGCGAAGACGAATCGTACGCGGCGCCGTCGGCGTCGGAGGAAGACGAAGAGACGAGGAAGGCGCGAGAGATGGAGGAAGATTTGCGAGAGCGCGATGAGTTTGAACAACGCCTGCGGGCGAAGGATGAGGCGAAGACGAAAAAGTTGAGCGGCGATCGAGGACCGACGGAGGCGGAGCGCGCGGAAGCCGAGCGTCGAGGCGCGCATTTGGAGACGGATGAACAGCGCACAGATTTAGTGCCCGAACTCAGAAAGGTATCGCGGCAAGAGTACTTGAAGAAACGCGAGCTTCAAAAGCTCGAGGAGCTGAAAGAATCGATCAAAGAGACGGAGTACTTTTACGAAGGCCAAGACGTGACGGAGGAGCAGCGCAAGGATTTAGAAAAGAGGAAGAAGGTTTACGAGCTCGCGATGGAGCAAATCAATAGCATTAACGACGCCTTAGAGGAGCGTTACTCTATACCCACGGCGTACGACGATCCGAACAAGCCGAAGTCCACGAACGAACGGTTCGCGGTGGCGAGACAACGATACAAGGAGCCCGACCCCGAGGACGACGCGAATCCTTTCAAGGATCAAGACCAGTGGGAGGCGCATCAAGTCAAACAAGCGCAGGCGCAGTTCGGAGCGAAGAATAAGAAATCTGAAGTCAAGGAGTACGACTTGGTGTACGACGATCAAATCAAGTTCATCAAGGATGAAATCATGGCGGGCGACGGCGTGTCGAGCGGAAGCGAGAGCGAGAGCGAGAGCGAGATGGACGAAGAGAAACGCACCAAGCTCGCTTTGGCGGGAAAACTCGGGAAAAGGGCCAAGATAGAAGCCGATCGCAAGTCGCTTCCGATTTTTCCATACCGCGAGTCTCTCATCAAGGCGGTGGAGGATCACCAAGTCGTCGTCATCGTCGGCGAGACGGGTTCGGGCAAGACGACGCAAATTCCGCAGTACATGTGGGAAGCTGGTTTCGGTGGCAAGACGCAAAAAATCGGTTGTACGCAGCCGAGACGAGTGGCAGCGATGTCCGTCGCGTCGCGCGTCGCGGAGGAAGCGGGCGTAAAGCTCGGTCACGAGGTTGGCTACACCATTCGTTTCGAGGACTGCACCAACGACAAGACGCGAGTCAAGTACATGACGGACGGGATGCTCTTGCGCGAATTCTTGGGTGAGCCAGACTTGTCGTCGTATGCGGTGATGATGGTGGACGAGGCGCACGAGCGCACGCTGCACACCGACGTTCTTTTTGGCCTCGTCAAGGATATCGCCAGATTCCGACCGGAGATCAAGCTTCTCATCTCCTCCGCCACGCTCGACGCGGAAAAGTTTAGCGAGTACTTTGATTTCGCACCGATTTTCAGAATTCCCGGTCGTCGATTTCCGGTGGATATTCTCTACACACAGCAACCCGAGGCAGATTACGTGGACGCCACCGTGGTGACGGTGTTACAAATTCATCTCACCCAACCCGAGGGCGACATTTTAGTCTTTTGCACCGGTCAAGAGGAGATTGAAAGTTGTGAGGAACTGTTGAAGACGCGCATCCACGAGATGGAGAAGAAACCTCCCGAGCTTATCATCGCGCCCATTTACGCATCGCTGCCAAGCGACATGCAGGCGAAGATTTTCGAGGACACGCCCAAGGGATCGCGAAAAGTCGTCCTGGCGACGAACATCGCCGAGACGTCGCTCACGATTGACGGCATCAAATACGTGATTGATCCTGGGTTTTGCAAGCAAAAGAGTTATAACCCACGCACGGGGATGGAGTCACTCGTCGTCACCCCCACATCGCAGGCGAGCGCGTTGCAGCGCGCCGGTCGCGCCGGTCGTACATCGGCGGGAAAGTGTTTCCGTCTATACACGGCGTGGAGTTTCCAAAACGAACTCGACCCGAACACCGTACCCGAAATTCAGCGCACGAACCTCGGGAACGTGGTGTTGATGTTGAAATCACTCGGAATCAACGATTTGATGCACTTCGACTTCATGGATCCGCCCCCGGCCGAGACGTTACTTCGAGCGCTCGAACAACTGTACGCCCTCGGCGCGTTGAACGATAGAGGCGAGCTCACGAAACTCGGGCGCAAGATGGCTGAGTTCCCTCTGGACCCGATGCTTTCGAAGACGCTCTGCGCGAGTGACAAGTACAAAGTAAGCGATGAAGTGATGACGATTTGCTGCATGCTGTCGTGCGGAAACACGGTATTTTATCGTCCCAAAGACAAGCTACAGCTCGCCGATCACGCGCACAAATCCTTTCACATCGGCAACGTCGGCGATCACATCGCGTTATTAAACGTATACAACTCATGGCGTGACGCCGACTTTTCTGTCACGTGGTGTTACGAAAACTTTGTGCAGCAGCGGACGATGAAAACGGCGCGAGATATTCGAGAACAGCTCGAAAAGCTCCTCGAGCGCGTCGAAATCGAGCCGTCGTCGAACACAAACGACCTCGACGGCATTAAAAAGTGCATCACGAGCGGATTCTTCTACCACACCGCCAAACTGCAAAAGAACGGCAGCTATAGAACGGTGAAGAATCCGCAAACCGTGGCCATCCATCCGTCGAGCGGGCTCGCGAAGGAGCTTCCGCGCTGGGTCGTGTACTTTGAGCTCGTGTACACGTCCAAGGAATACATGCGGCAAGTAATTGAAATCAAGCCCGAGTGGCTCGTGGAGATCGCGCCGCACTATTACAAACGGAAAGAAATCGAAGGAGAAACCATCAAGACCGGCAAGGCGGCCGCGGGGAAGAAATCAGACGTCGTCTTGGCGTGACGCGCGCGCGCAAAGTAGAAAAATTAGCGAAAATTTGTAGAAAACGTTGAAGGAATGTAGAAAGATATCATTACGGTGACGAAAGAATCGCTCTGCTGGTTGCATGGTGGTGGTGATGAAACCTAATGAATGAGAAAAACGATATCGTCTACTGCGCCGCGTTGGAGATCGTCTCCGCGAGCCCGAACAACACCGGCGGCACGGCCAGGCACGCGCCGACGACGCCGGCCCCGACGGCCCACTCGGAGGCGTTCTTCATCTCGCCTCGGAGCGCCTTGGCGAACGAAATCTCCGCCGCCGCATCGATCGTCGTATCGATCGGCTTCACGATGAACGGAATCGCCGCCAATCCCAACAACGTGGGCAAGATGCGTTCGACGTCGAGTCCCTGCGCCGCGAGCGAGTCGAACGCGCTCACGTCCGCCTTCGCCAACGCCAAATTCGTCGTCGCCACGACGACGCGAATGAACGATCCCGGCCAAAACACGCTCGCGAGCATTTGCCAAGTCAGGGTTTCCGTCGCCACCGCCGCGGCTTGGTTCGCGCGATCGCTCGCCCCCTCCGCCTTGTTCCAGCGCTTGACGCCCTTATCCACCGTGTCCGCCAGCACGTACGTCGCCGCGATTCCATACGTCGCCGGCACGCCCCAAACCGGCAACCACGCCACGAACGCTTCACCGCACTCATTCGCGTACCCCATGTACCGCAGCAGCGAGTCCCGGAACACGTCGTACTCCTTTTCCTCGGAGACTTCGTGCGGCGGCGCCGCGCCCACCGCGCTCTCCCGCGCCTCCCGTCGCGAGTCCGCCTCGACCTCGTCCTCGGTCGTCACCGCTCGCGGCGTCGCGCCGCGCGACATCATTCGCGTCCCGAACGTCGCGCGTCGATCGCGCGCCGTCGCGCCGCCGCGTCGATCCGTCGCGCATCGCCGCGCCGCCGCTTGGCCTCGAGCCCCGCGCGCCGTTCGCGTCGCCCTCGCGGCGACGACGGCGAGCGCGCGCGCCGAAATCGCGGTCGTCATCGAGCGCGTAATTCTCCCGAGCGCACCGCGGCGCGCCGTTCCCGATCGACGCGTCGACGCGCGCGCGCGGGTCTGACGACGCCCCGCGCCGCTTCGACGTCGACCGCGCGCGATTTCACGAAGATCGACCGCGCGCGTCGTCGTCGCGCCGTCTCGCGCGCTCGAACGCGCGCGCGCGCCGGGAATAATTTTGACGCGTCGATCGGCGCGGCGCGCGCGCTCGGGCGCGGCGCGGTCGACGCGCGCGAGGACGCGCGCGGCGCGGTCGACGAATCTTAGACTCTCGTCGCGTATTGTAGCGCGCGCGTTCGAATCCGACGCCGCACTCGACGCCGCCGCGCGCGCGCGCGTCCTCGAGCGCGCGCGGCGTCGAACGCGACGGCGACGACGGGACCGCGCGACGCGACGCGACGGCGCGGCGCGATGGCGACGAACGAGACGGTGAAGGTGGTGAGAAAGGTGCTGCGCGCGCGAGAGCAAAAGGCGACGCGCGCGAGCGATGCGGTCGACGCGGGGGACGCGCGCGCGCGCGCGACGGCGACGAACGATGAGTTGGACGCGACGGCGACGGTCGCGGCGCGGGAGGAGGCGTATAGGTTGGCGCGCGAACGCATCTTTGGCGACGGGGACGAAGGCGAAGGCGACGACGTCGCGGACGAGACGACGACGACGACGACGACGACGACGACGACGACGACGACGACGACCCGATGGGAACGATGGGAACGCGCTGGACGTGAGAGGCGATGGCGCGGACGCGTCGATGGGGCGGGAGCGCGGCAACGGTGGGTCGGGGATGTCGGCGAGCGCGCGGGCGTTCGCGCCGAAGAAGGCGACGCGGAAGGATCGGTGGGCGGACTCGTTCGATCCGGATTTTATTCGCCGCGATCCGAGCGTGGGGTCGGCGAGGATGGTGCCGATGAACGTCCCAGGGGTGATGCCGATGATGATGCCGCCGCCGATGGGTGGGATGACGTGGCAACAAGCGGCGCCGAGCTATTTCGCGCCGCCCATGCCGCCGCCCATGCCGCCGGGACCTCCGCCGCCTCGCCCATCGCGGGAACGAGGCGACGACGTCTGACCTAGCCGATACTGTAATTTAGTAAGTCAATCTAGTGTTGTCGCGGTGCGTGCGCGCGTGCGCGCGTTAATGAAACAATCTTTGCGTTCCGTTACAAAGCGTCGAATCCGCGCCTCGCTAAGAGAGGGCGCGTCTCGTCGTGTCGCGCGGCGTGTGACTGTTCTGGTCCCGCGAGCGAATGTAGCGTGACGCGTCCGAGATGTTCGTCGTCCGCGTGCGCTCGCTCGCCGGTCTTCACCGTGCTAAATGTGTCGCCCCGTTTTGTACAAATGAATTCGCTACGTCGCGACGAATTCTCCGTGGAGAGCCCCGAGCTCTCTCTTTTCCCCTCAAACGTCCTCACTCACGCCTCGCGTCGCACATTCACGTGACCTTCACGAATCAATTCATCCAAATTCAACGTTTCGACGTCAGACGTCGCGTAAAGTACCTTGGCGGTGCGATTACGCTCGTTGAGCGAAATCACCTCCGCGCGATACCACAAGTTATCGTCCGGCCAAAACAACTGTGGAGGCGGCGCGCGCGCGCGATCACGTCAGTCTTCGCATCCTCGTTCATCTTCTCACGCGCATCGCGTCTTGTCGACGCGTGACGCGACGCGTGACGAGACAAATCGCCTCGAGTGGGCGTCGGGCTCCCTCGTCTCGAGGGTTCCGAAAACGACGGTTCGCGCTCGCACCTCAATTTGCGCGTTCTTCAGCGTCGTCAGCGCTTGATCGGGGTCTAGGATGAACCCAGGGGATGGTTTCTTAAAACCTTGTGCGTCCATCTGCGCATCGAGCCGAGGCGTCGATCGCGTCGTCGTCAGTCGTCGTGGTCGTGGTCGTCGTCATCGTCGCGAAGGAGCGAATCGCGTCACGCGCGCATTCGTCACGAAATCGCCGCCAGCGCGCTTCGTTCGCACGCACCGGGTCCACTTTATGCTTCTTCACCTTGGAACTATTTCCCTTGACGTCCGCGAGCGCGGTTTTCGCGCCCTTCCCCGTCGCGTCGCGCCCGTTCGCCTGCGCACCGCCATTCTGACGCGCGCCCGCGCTCGTCGGTTTCTCTTCGCGTCCGTGCGCCGCGCTGAGCGTTTCGTACACCGTGGGCACGGCGTTGATCTGCGCGAAAAGTGCATCACTGATCGTCGTCGTCGTCCCGCGTCGCCGTCAGTCGCGCGCGTCGTCGTCGAACATCGCGTCGCTTCGTCACCCGCGAGGGTCGCATTCGCGTCGTTTCAGCGGCATCGGCATCGACGACGACAACGCGCTCGACGCTCGACGCACCGTTTCTTGGCGTCAAACTTGGCGCCGTAATAAAACGCCACCGCCATCAACCACGCATCGCTGTGCACGGCGACCAACGCGAGCCAATCCTTACGCTGCGTCGTCGAAAGCACCGCGCATCGCGACTTCGTCAGTCGGTCGTTCGCGCGCGCGGTCGAATCGAATCAAATCGCATCGTCGCGCCGCATTCGCGCCGCGTTCGCGCCGCGCGCCGCGCGGATTCGCGCGCATCGAATTTACCTGCATCCCATCGCGCGCGAAATTAATCCCGAGCGCCGGTTCCGGGAGCTCGGGCGGGACTTCTTCGGCGGGTAATTGCACGTCCCACGTCCCGTCGGGATTGCCGTACAGGCACAAGTTTTCCTTGTCCGGGTCGCACTGCGCGTAGAACGCCTCGACGTCTGCGTGGTTCGACGCGGGTTAATCGTCTGCGTCGTCGTCCGCGTTCGCGTCGCGCGCGCTTCGTCGCGCGCTTCGTCGCGCGACCGCGATCGCGTCCCGGTCGCGTCCCGGTCGCGCGGCGTGCGAATCCGTCGATCGGCGCGCGCGCGCGTTCGTACCGCGCGTCAGGGCCTTGACGAGGCCGTCGCGTCGACGGGAAAAGTTTGCGTGGACCTCATCGACCGTGCGCGGGGCCTCCATGGGCGCCGGGCAGGCGAGGCAGCGCGGGAATGTCGCGACGGCGCGGTGGGATTTGAAATACGTTTGGGAAACACGTGGATTCGCCATCATTTGGCGAAATGTCGATTTGGGACGGGGACTTCGCGGCGCGCGCGCGGAGACGCGATCGGAGAGGGAAGGCGCGCGAAAGCGCGCGTTACACGTCGTACGCGAGTAAATCGTCGACGTCGCCGACGCCGATGGCGATGAAGACGAAGTCGCACAGCGCGGCGACGAGGCGAGGATGGGGGAGAGGGGGGCGGCGGGCGAGCGTCGCTGCGAAGCGCTCGCGCGCGGGATGGATCGGTTCGAGGGCGTCGATGGCGGTGATGATCCAGGGTGTGACGACGTCGGGGGCGGTATGGAGTAAAGTGGCGAGGAATGAGGCGGCGGGGCGGAGGCAGGCGCGAGGGGTAATTTCGGCGCACGCCGCGCGGAGGATGGCGTTCGCCGCGAGCGGGCCGCGGGAGAGGAAGTATTCGTCCACGCGACACGCATTGGCGACCCAGGGTGCGGATCGCTTGGCCTTTTCACCGGGAGAAACGATCGCGTTCAGCAGCGCCAAAGAAGCGCGCACGGGGGCGTACTCTCGCAGCTCGAGCGCGGCGACGGAGAGATCGAGCACGTCGAACAAGGTTTCGTTCGCCAATCCCTGCGCCGGCGCGAAGATAACGAACGTCCTAGCGGTGGAAAATAAAGCTTCAGCGAGATCCCAATCATCTGATCCCGATCGCACGCCACGCACGGTCTCACATGCTATTTGGGAGAAAGCCGCGCTCAACGTCGCGCCGACGTGCGGGGCGCTTGGCAACAACTCGCTCGTGCCACTCTCGGGCGAGCTGATCGACGCCACCTCTATCGCGGTGGCGATCGGCTCGAGCAAGGACGCACACTTAGTCGCCATGAACGTGCGCGCGATGGATTCGAGCATGGGCACGATCATGTTGACTGAACTTTCCTTGGCGCTCAGAAGCGCCGCGACGTAAATCTCCGCCGCAGCTTTAATCACGCTCGGCGCTTGCCACGTTCGCTTCGCGACGATTTCTTCCAGCGTCGGCCACGCCGCGGCTAAAACAGAGATGGCAGGGTGCTCGCAGCTCGACGCGATCGTCGCGCTCGGTAAAAATTCTAAGAATCTCACCGACGCCGCGATCAAGGCGAGTTCAGCCGCCATCGCTCTCGCCGCCGAGGCGTGCGCGATTTGGTTCGGAGGAATCTGCGGCGCCATTTCGGCAGCGATCCGTTTGCATCGCGCAAGCACAGGAGCTATTAACCTCGCGCTTGCCTCCGACGCTTGCTGCACGGGCATCGCCGCAATCACCCGCGCCAATCCTTCGGTGACCGACGCGCGACCGTCCTCGTCGTCTTCGCTTTCAAAAGTCAATCGCACGTCCGCGATGCATCTTTCGGTGTGTTCTAACAGCGCCGCAAACGTGGATGGTTCCTTCAAATGTCGCGCACACCGCGAACACACTGATTTAAACGCTAAAGCCGCCCGCGACCACGCGGGAGGATGCGGAAAAGACGACGTGATGTACATCAAAACGCCGCGCGCGCGCGCGGCTTGCGCCGCCGAGTTCGCGGGAGGGCCGCGACGACCGAGCCAGTTGGCGTAAGACGCGATGAGGCGACACGTACCCGCTCGAACGAGCTGATGCGATGAGAACAGGCCGCTGTTGTCGGTCGTGTGCTCAGAAATCGTCGATAGAAGTTGCGCGAGAAACGTTTCGATCTCCTCCGAGGGTGCGTCTTCCAAATCGTCGTTGACGCGACTCGCGGGAGCGCGCAATGCGAACGCGCCCGCCTCAGCGGCTTGCCAATTTTGCGCGGCACCTAACGCGCTACCAATTATGCTAAAGTATTGCCCACGCAAAACGCCGTAACAGTTGTCGAGAAGATCGGCGACGACGTGTTCGCGAAATCGCTCAAACGTGTCCTCGTCCTCGTTCGCGACGGCCCAGGTGGTGAAATCGTCGGGCAACGTCGCTTGTTTCAGTAACACCTCCGTCAAACGCGCGTGCATGGGCGCACGCAAGCTTTCGTGCCTCGAAGACACTCCCACAACATCCATCATTAAGAAAAAATCAACCGCCACCTCGGTCACCTCGCGACCGTGGCGCTCCATGAGCGACAAGATGAGCGACACGAGCGCCAAGGAATCTTCGTCACCGCGCGCGAGCACGCTCACGCACCGTTCGCTCAACGCAACGGCGACGAGACAAATATTTCGCGCGAGCGAAACGCCGTCGTCGGAGTCGTTTGCCGCGCTCGCGTGCGCGAGCAAACCTCGCGTCACCGCGTTCATCGCCTGAAATTCCTCCGCCTCGCCGCCGCTTCGTCCTTGGTGTAAATCCACCAAAAAGTCCACCGCCGCCGCTCCGCACCCGCCGCTCTCGATCGCCAAGCACTGCAAGACGTCCCCGAAAAGTTGGCCGTGTCGCACGGCGAACTCAGTCGGGGACAATCGCAATCCGCCGCCGACGTCGCCCGACGGATCCAACTTTAACCACCCGCGCGCCGCGCGCACGCACGACGCCTTCAACGCGTCCGTCTGTCGCGACCGCGCGCTTCCACACGCGCTAAACACCTCACGCACCGTAATCAAAACCCTCTCTCCCTCGTTCGCGCACGCCATCGCGAGTTCCCGTCGACTCGACGTCTCCGCCTCGTCGCACGCCTCCGCCGCGAGCGCCAACAACTCCATCCCCGCCCGCATCGCGCTCGACCCCACCCCGCTCGATCGCACCGCCCCGAACGCCGTCTCCACCACCTCCCGCATCTTCGCGCTCCCCATTCGCGCGCCTCCGCGCGCCAGCGCGAGTCCCAACCGTCTCGCCGCCGTCTCCGTCGTCTCGTCGTTCGCCGTCGCCGCGAACGCCGCCGTCGTCCGTCGCATCATCGCCTCCCGCGCCCCCTCGCTCGCCCCGTTCCACCGCTCCCTCGAGCGCGTCGTCGCGCTCAGCGCGTTCGCCGCGTAATACGCCACGCACGCGTCCCCTCGCGCGCGTTCGAGCAGTCCGAGCGCGACGCTCGCCGCGCGCGGGTCCTCCGACAGCGCCATCAGACGCGCGTTCGCCTCGTCTCGCGTCGCTCGCGTCGACCGCGCGTCGTACAGCGCGACGACCGCGGCGCGCGCGCGCTCGATCGACGCGTCGTCGGCGTCGCGCATGGCGCGCGCGTCGCGCGTCGCGCCGCGATGTGCCGACCGATGGTCGACGGATGGATGCGACGCGACGCGACCGCAGACGCCGACGCGGCGCGCCGATGCCGCGCGAGGTGCGCGAGGGCGACATCGCGCTCGCGCGCGGCGCCGCGCATCGGGCGTTCACGCTCGTCGTCGTGCGCGACTACGAGGGCGGTCGAGTGCTGCTGGGCGAAAAACTGCGCGGATTCGGCGCCGGGTGCGTCCGCGACCGAGACGAGGCGAAACGCGCGATGACTGACGAAAACGCGACGGGCGTAGGTATTACAACGGATTCGGGGGGAAGGTGGAGCGCGGGGAGACGGTGGAGGCGGCGGCGGCGCGAGAGCTGACGGAGGAGGCGAACGTCGAGGCGACGAACATGACGCGGCGAGGGGCGCTGCGATTCGTGTTCGACGATAAACCGCTCGAACCGTGGTTGGTGCACGTGTTTCACTGCTCGCGGTACGACGGGGAGATCGCGGCGAGCGATGAGATGCGACCGGAGTGGTTCGATTTGGACGACGTGCCGTTTGAAAATATGTGGGCGGACGATCCGTACTGGTGGCCGTTGTTTTTGGAGGAGAAGGAGTTCGTGGGGACGTTTACGTTCACGAACACGACGACGCTCGTGGATTATTGGATTCGGGAGACGAAGGATCTGATGCTCGACGTCGAGGCGATGACGGCGAACGAATGACGGTTCGTCGTCGACGACGGCGGAACGCGCGTTCGCGCTCGAATGTAAATCATATGTAAATCATCGCGTCGTCGAAACTAAACGGGCGCGCTCGACGTCAGTTCTTCGAGCAAGCGCTCGACGTCGACGCGGTCGAGCACGAGCTTCACGCCGACCTGCGCGGCGAGCTGCTCGCGAAGGAACGAGATCGATCCTTTCCATTCGATCTCGTCGTCCCGCGTCGCGACGAAAGCCGCGGCGACGCATTCGGCTTGCGATTCGGACGCTTCCCCGTCCGCGGATCGCGACCCGCGTCTAATAATACCGAGTCGCTCGGGCGAGATGGAGTCCCCGCTTTCGTCGGCGTGCGGCGCCGGCTCGAAGGCGTCGAGAGACTCGCCTTCGATCTCGCCGCCGCCTTCGATCTCGCCGACGTCCTCGGGCGGCGACTCGTCGATCGAAGATTCCCCGCGATGGACCTCGAACAGCGAATACACGCTCTCCGAAACCCCATTACCGTCGTCGCCGTCGTCCTCGATCGCGTCGTCGACGACGCCGCGCGCGCGTTCCGGGCTCTCCGCGCCCACCATCGCGCGCTCCGCGCTCGTCACGTCGACGCGATACTTTCGCGTCAGCATCGGCGGCGCGTCCGCGCGCTCGTTTCTTCTCGCCACGGCGCCCACGCCGTCGGGCGCGAACGTCAATCGCTCCATGATCGCCGATCCATCGACTCGTTTCATCGGATACGCGCGCGCGATGCGCAATCGAACCTCCGCCGTCTTCGTCTCGTCGTCGCTCTTCTCGTCGTCGTCGTCGCGCAGCACCTCCAGCGGTTTCACGGTCACCGTTCGCCTCGACGTCGCCAGCACCAACCCCGCCCAATCTTTATCGTGCTTCCGCATCGACCCCGCGACGAGGACGACGCAGTAATGCCGCGATCGCGCGTTCATCGGGTACGCCGCGCGCGCGTCTGCGCTCGGCGGCGGCGACGCCGCGCGCGCGGTGAGTCCGAGCGTCCGCGAGTCCGCGCTCGCGCGCCGCGCGTCGACGCACCGTCGAGGAGTCGCGCGCGATGCGCGCGCAGGGACGAGGACGACGCCGCGTCGCCGTCGCGTCGCGTCGTCGGCGCCGAACCACGCATGGTCGTCTCGCGCGCGCGAGTGCGCTTTGCGACGCCATCGCGCGACGCGCGGCCATGGCCAAGGGCGCGACCAAGGCGGGCGCGATCCTCGTCAAGCTCGTCAGCGCCGCGCGCACGGGATTCTTCTACGTCAAGCGCAAGAACCCGAAGAAGACGCCGAGGAAGCTCGAGTTCGTCAAGTACGACCCCAGGGTGCGACGACGACGCGACGGCGTCGCGACGCGTGCGCGCGAGCCGAACGCGCGGTGACTGACGACGACGCCGCGAAACGCGGGACGTCGCGCGCGCGCAGGTTCGACGGCACGTGCTGTTCACGGAGACGAAGATTAACAAGTGAGCGCGCCGAGCGACGACGACGACGACGCGAACGGGATCCGTCGCGAACGCGCGCGCGTCGACGACGCGACCGCGAGCGCGTGTATGAATAACTAACGGAGAAATGAAATCGATCGACGAACGACGAACTTGGCGTCACGCGAATTTGACGCCGTCGTCGCCGAAAATCGCGCACCCGGGCGGACGCGCGTCTCGCCGGCGCTCCGCGACGGCGCGCGCGCGCTCGCGATCCGTCCCGAGCGCCGACGCGAGCTCGTCCATCGTGCACACCTTCCCGCTCAATCCGTACGCTTCGACGCGCGTCGTCAGCGCGTCGTCCAACGCGGCGAGATCGCGCGCGTCGACGACGCGCGCGCGCGTCGACGCGTCGTCCAACCACCTCGCGTCTCCCGACGCCACCAGCGCGTCGATCACCGCGCGTCGCGCGTCCAGCGGCAGCGCGCGCGCGAGCGTCGCGTTCACGAACGCGTCCTCGACGTCCGCGCGCACGATGGGGCTCGCGCGGCGCTTCACCGCGCTGTTTTCGCGCGTCCCGACGTCCGTCGCGTCGGCGTCAGTCGCCTCGTGCGTCGCGATTCGCGCCTCGATTCGCGCGTCGCACTGGCCGCACCGCTTCAAGAGTTCGCCCCACATCGCGCGCTGCGCGCGCCACGCCTCCTCGCGCGGCTGTCGCGTGTACGACGGCGCGTACGCCGCGAACGCGTCGAGCGCGTCATCCATCGCGCGTCCGCACAGTGACGCGCGCGATGCCCGCGACGGCGACGCGCGTCGCGGACGCGCGCGCACGGGCGAACGCCACCGTCGCGCGCCGCGTCCGCGCGCCGACCGCGGCGCGCGGGGCGACGCGCGCGCGCGCGACGCGCGAACTGCTCGACCTCGCCGCGCTCGTCGACGTCGTCCCGAGCGACCTCGCGCTGAGCGACGCCGAAAGCGCGCTGGGGAAGTGCGCGTTCGCGGCGCTGAGCGCGTCGAGCGCGGCGTTCGCGGGCAAGGTGCGGACGCGCGCGACGACGACGCGCGAGCGACGCGGGACGGGACGCGCGACGACGACGCGCGAGGGTTATACGCGCGAGACGACGAGACGACGAGACGACGACGCGCGATGAAGACGCGAGCGACGCGCGACGACGACGGGAAAAGACGATAAAAAATACGAGAGACTGACGGGAACGAACGCGCGGCGATGGGCGCGCGCAGGCGATTTTTACGGATGAGAAACGCGCGGGACGGGGCGAACAGATTGGAATGTACGTCGGGAACGCGTCGCTGTTCGGACTGCTCGCGGCGCGGTGGATCGAGAGCGGACACTTTCCGCTGAGTAATATGTACGAGTCGCTGTTGTTTCTGGCGTGGGGGATCACGGCGGTGCACCTGGTGGTGACGGAGCGCGACGGGTTCTCGGAGAGCGCGATTCCGGGGGCGCTCGCGGGACCGACGGCGGCGCTCACGGTGGCCGGGGCGACGTTAGCGCTGCCGGCGGAGCTGCAGCGCGCCACCGCGCTCGTGCCGGCGTTGAAGAGTAATTGGTTGATGATGCACGTGAGCGTGATGATGCTGAGTTACGCCACGTTACTCGTCGGTTCGTTGTCGTGCGTGTCGTATTTAGTCGTCGACGCGTCTCAGGATTGGGCCGCGGCGAAGGGGGCGCTGGAGAAGCTCGATAAGATGGTGTCCAACGACGGCGAGCGCGTGAGAAATAGGCCAAAAGTGAGCGTCGCCGCCGACGGCGAAACCGTGGCGGTGGAGACGATGAACGCGAGCGAGGATTACGGCGGCGAGCTCGCCATGGAGGCGACGCGCGACGGCGAACGCATCCTCACCGAGATGGACAACTTGGCCTACCGTTGCTTGGGCGCCGGTTTCACTTTGCTCACCGCGGGTTTGGTTTCCGGCGCGGTGTGGGCCAACGAAGCCTGGGGTTCGTACTGGTCCTGGGATCCGAAGGAGACGTGGGCGCTCATCACCTGGCTCGTGTACGCCACGTATTTGCACTCGCGTCTCGTCGCCGGTTGGAGTAAAAAGGACTCGTGCGCCGTCGGTGCCGCGGGCTTTTTGGTCGTTTGGGTGTGCTACGTCGGCGTCAACCTCTGGGGCGTCGGCTTACACTCGTACGGTTGGTTCGCCAACAAGTAAAAAAGTGAGCGGTCTGCTCGCGCGCCGCCACCACCCCGCGGCGCACGAGACCCACCCGATCGCATCATCATCATCATTGTTATTTTTTATATGTTTTCCTCGCGATTATCAGCATCAGCATTGTCAATACGACGAACCGTTTAGTTTGCGCCGAGTCCTTCGCCGCCGCGCGCGTTCGCGCGACCCCCAGAGCGCGCCTCGCGCGTCTCTCGACCCCTCGTCCGCGCGTTCGAGCGTCATGCCAGTCATAGCCATCACCCTCACCGTCGTCAGCGCGTGCGCGATCAACGTCGGCAAGGGAATCCAGAAAAAAGCGTCCAAATCGCTCCCGAAGCTCAGCCTCGCGTCGCTCCGTTCGTACCTGACGGACCCGAATTGGCGCCGCGGGTTGGAGTTGGACGTCATCGGCGGCGCGGGAATGCTGCTCGCGCTGTCCATCGCGCCGATGAGCGTGGTGCAGCCCGCGAGCGCGAGCGGGGTGGCGATTTTAGCCGTGGTGAGTCACGCGTACTTGGGAGAGAGCCTGACGCTGCGCGAGTGGAAGGGCGTCGCGTCGTGCGGGTTCGGCATCGCGGTGCTGTCGAAATTCGCTCGAGGCGGCGGTGAAACGCGCGCACTGGGAGCGTTTAGATTGATGGTGGCGATCGGCCTCGGATTCGCGTGCCTGGCGACGCCGAGCGTGATCTCGCACAGGTTTAGAAGCGGCGCGTCGGCGGCGGCGGCGAAGCGATACGAGTTAATAAAAATCGGTGCGCAGTGCGGGACGTGCTTCGCGCTGAGCGCGTTCAGCGTGAAAGCAGCGATGGGATTCTTATACGCGTGGCGGTTGTTCAGCGCCCCGATCGCGTTCGGCGTGAGCGGGACGTTGACGGCGATGGGGCTGTACTTTCAAACAGCCGGCTTCAGAGAGGCGGGCGACGTCTCCATCGTCGTCGTCTGCGTCGCCGGAAACGTCGCGCAGATGTTCGTCGCCGCGCTGTACGGTCTCATCATTCTCAGCGAACCGCTGCCGGAGACCATTCCAGCGTTCATCGGCTGGATCATGTCGTGGGTGTTCATCACGTACGGCGTCGTCGCGCTCTCCGGCGCCGACTCCGCGTCTTCGTTGGTCAAGGCGCGCGAAGTTCGCGGGGCGCCCATCTTACCCACCGCCATCGGTCCCGGCGCGATGCCGCCTTTCAAAACCAATTAGCCCTGTACAGTTGTAGTGTTGAGCGAGCGGCTCTCAGCTCTTTTCGCTCGCGCGGCGCGTCCAACCGTCGTCGCGCGCGCGCGCTCCCGCACACGCCGTCGCGTCGCGTCGCGTCGACGCGCCGCGCGAGCGCGATGTCGAAGGCGTGGCTCGATCACGATAAACTCTCGGCGACGGCGGCGGCGATGGGCGCGAAGCTCAAGGCGCAGGCGTCGGCGACGGTGCGCGAGCTCGTCGACACGAACGCGGTCGAGCGCGGCGTCGCGACGACGACGACGCGCGCGGACGACGCGATGGACGCCGACCCGCGCGCGCGCGAATTGACCGAGCTCACCGAGCTGCTGCAAGCGAAGGACGAGGAACTGATGGCGCTGAAGGATGCGCTGCGGCGCGTCGCCGAGGACGGCGGCGGCGGCGGCGGCGGCGCGACTCGACGCGACGCGGCGCTCGCGACGGGCGCGGTCGAGGGATACGAAAAAGAGATGAAGAAATTACGGGACGGTAAGGCGTGGGCGGAGGAGGAGGCGAAAGCGTTCGAGAAGGAGTGCGACGAGGCGCGCGCCGAGGCGAGCGAGGCGACGAGGAAGCTCGAGGCGTTGGAGAAGGAACTGGAACGGGCGCAGAAAGGGGAACGGGTCGAGAGCGAGGCGCGCACACCGAGTGATGGGAACGGTGACGACAACGCGGCGTCGCGTGAGGCGCTGGAATCGATGACGAAGGAACGCGACGACGCCGTGGAGAAAGCGCAAAGCATGAAAACCGTAAACGACGGCGTCTTGCAGCAACTGAAGAGCATGAAAGGCGTAAATGAGACGCTTCAAAAACAACTCAAAGAGTACGCCGAGCTCGTACCAACGATTCGGAAGGCACTGGATGACGCTCGAGCGGAGACGGCCGAATTGGCCGAGAGTTTGGCGAGCGCGCGCAAAGAAGCCGAAGACGCGACGACGGCGGTGTCTGATTCGCAAGCCTTGAAGAAGACAAACGAGGCGCTGGAAAGAAGACAAAAGAGCCTGGAAAACGAGATCGTGGTACTCAAGAATAAAATAGAGAATAGCAAACAGGTGCAGTCTGACGTCGAGGCGGCGAAGGAACGTGTGAGCGCTGGCGCGTTGAAGAAATCGCTCGCGGCGACGGAGGAGAAACTCGCGGCGGCGAACGCTCAAATCAAGACGTTAAGGACGGATTTATCAGTCAAACATAGCGAATCGAACGCACTTGCTGAGTCGAAAGAAAAGGGTGAGTCGGAACTACGACGTCTTCGAGAAGAGTTGAAGTCGCTCACCGGCGCCGTCGCCGAGCGAAACGTCGCTATGACGGAACTCGCAGAACTTCGCACGGAGCTTGCGGACGCCAAGCGTTCGCTTGAAACGAGCTCATTTGCCGGTTCGAGTATAGAAGACGTCACGTCGGCGCGCGATAAGGCTGAAAGCGAGCTCTTGACGATGGCGCGTCGCGTCGCGAAGCTTGAGCAACAGTTGTTGGATGCGCAGCGCGCGCAAGACGACGCGATGGCGGACGTTGCGAGTAAAGTTGATCAATCGGTGAGAAATGACCGAGACGAGATCGAAAAGTTGAAATCACGCTGCGATGAACTCGAGTCGGCTCGCGACGACGCCGTGAAACGTGTGGAGAGCTTATCCGCCGAGGCCAGCGCGTCTCGATCAGCCTTAGCTGAGGCGCAAAAAATCGCCGCTGAAGCCGAAAGTGTTCGTGCGGAGCTCAATTCCAGAATTGAAGCGGCAGAAATACGCATCATGAACGCAAATGCCCTCGCAGATGCGTCGAAAAATGCGTTAGAGGAGTACAAACGCAAATCTACCGAGTCCACTCGAGCGGTGCAAGACGCGCTTCGATCCGAGCGTGACGCCGCGATGACGGCTGCTTCGGCGGCGGAGCGCGATCGCGACGCGTGGAGTGAAAAGTGCACCGAAGCTCGCGATACGCTCGACAGATGGCGCGAAAAAGCACGCAAGCTAATGGCTGACAAGGATGCCGAACTCGAACTCGCCCGCGGCGCCGCGTCGCCGTTACGATCAAAGTCTAGACTCTTCGACGACGACGCCGACGATGGGTCGGACGATGCCAAAGTCGAATCTCCATCCATCGCAGATGCGAGCAAGCCCGCTCGAGTCGACGACGTTCACGCCGAGTATCTCGCCGCCGTCGTCAAACGCTTCTTGTTGCTGCCGTACGACGCCTACGATCGTGGCGATGCCCTCGTGCCCGTCATTTGCACCATCCTCGGGTTCGGCAAAGAGGATGAATTTCGTATTCGCGCACACCGCGCTTCTCAGCGCGTCAAGTCATCCTCTTCCAAGTTTCTCGGCGGCGTCTTCGGTTAGCGACGTCGTCGTTCGGCTCGCGCGTAGCGTTGTCGTCCCAGTCACCTCACTCTCTCGCGCAGCTTTCGAAACATCGCGCGTCCAGCGATGTCGTTCAAAACATTCACGACGACACCCTCGCGCGCGCACGGCGCGACGGCGCGCGCGACGGCGTCGTCGACGCGAATTGGACAAAAAAGTGCACGACCGGCGGCGGCTCGAAATCGCGGTGCCACGCGCGCGCACGCGCGCGATGACGCGCCCGCGAGCGAAGGACGCACCGTGGACGCTCTGAATAAGCTCTCGTCGCTGTATGAAAGCGAAAGCGAACGAGACGAACGAATCCGGGCGACCCAACGCGAACGCGACGCCATGGAGGGACTGGGGTTAGCGGACGCGTTCAAGACGGCGAAGCGAGGAAGCAAAACGAGACGAGATTTCGCGCGAAAACGCACGTACGGCGTCACGCGAACGTCCTTTGGGGCGGTGGTTGAGCTTGGATGCGCGGCAGAAGTGGTGTACGGGTATTGGACCACGCCGGCGGCGTTGGCGGAGACGCTGCCGGAGCTGGAAAAGTGCGAGGCGGCGGCGGACGGCGGGCGGGCGCGGTGTGAGTGGGTGTACGCGTTCGGAGACATTAGGAAGAAACACGGAAGAACGGCGGTCGATGCGGTGGAGCGACATCTTTCGGTTGTGAAGGCGACGGAGTTGGAGGCGGGATCGAGCGTGCGATACGAAGCGACGGCTGGTATGCCCGTCGGCGCGGACATCGCGGTGACGTCCACGGGTGCGAATTCGTGCACTTTAGACATCGACGCGTGGGTGCACCTGCCCCTATCGCTCACGCACACGTCGGGAACGATGGCCGTGGCCCTGGACGTGCAAGATAAGTTTTACCAAGCGTTGGCGGCGTTTAAGACGCTTTGCGACGAGGGCGACGCCGCGGCGCGACTGGAAGAAATCAAATCTAGCGCCCGCGACGCGTGCGCCGTCGGCGATCGACCGAATTTCCAGTTTCGAGGAAAGTAAATCTTAGCCAACGAGCGTCGTCGTGTATCTGACAATTAGAGCTGTTTTGACTCGCGACGAATCGTTCGTCGCCGGGCGCGTTCGCCTCGTCTCGCAGCGCAGCGCACGCGCCGCCGCACACACGCGCGCGCGCTCCGCCTTCGTCCTCGCCGGCGACCGCGCGCGTCTTCACCGCACTCCTGTCCACCGCGAACGATGTCCGCGCCCGCGCGCGCGTCGCACGCGTCGCCGCAACGCGTCTTTTCAAACGCCGCGTCGAAATTTCGCGCGCGTCAAACGCCGTCGAAATCCGCCCGCGCGCGCCGCGTTCGCGCGAAGGCGACGCACGATGATGCCCTTCGCAAGTCGCAAGCGCTCGAAGCGCTCGATGCGTGCGTGACGGCGTCGGATTTGGGCACGGGGACGAAGTACGAGGGCAAGGTTCGGGACACGTACGTGACGGGCGACACGATGATCGCTGTGACGACGGATCGACAGTCCGCGTTCGATCGACACTTGGCGTACATTCCTTTTAAGGGGGCGGTGCTGAATCAGACGAGCCAGTGGTGGTTTAAACAAACCGAACACATCGTGCCGAATGCGGTGGTGGCGACGCCGGATCCAAACGTGACGGTGATGCGAAGGTGCGAGGTGTTCCCGATCGAGTTCGTCGTTCGAGGATATCTCACTGGAAGCACGTCGACGTCACTGTGGACGCATTATAAAACCGGGGGTAGGAATTATTGCGGAAACGCGCTGGACGATGGGATGGTGAAGAACCAAAAACTGCCGGCGAATATCGTGACGCCGACGACGAAGGAGAAGGAACATGACAGACCTATTTCGTTAGAAGATATAGTGAAGGAGGGGTGGATGAAGCAAGATGATTTGGACTACTGCGTCGCTAAGACGCTGGAAGTTTTCGCTTACGCGCAAGAAGTCGCGGCGACGCGCGGGCTGATTCTGGTCGACACCAAGTATGAATTTGGCCGCGACGCCGACGGCACGATTCGACTCATCGATGAAATCAACACGCCAGATAGCTCGAGATACTGGTTGTCGAACTCGTACGCGGAGCGCCACGCTGCTGGTATGGAGCCCGACATGATCGATAAAGAGTTCTTGCGTTTGTGGTTCGCGGAGAGGTGCGATCCGTACAAGGACGAGACGCTTCCAGAAGCGCCGGCGGATCTCGTCGCCGAGCTCAGCTCGAGGTACGTCAAGCTTTACGAGATGATCACGGGAGAAACCTTCGATGTGCCACCCGCGGGTGTTGACGTGAACAAACGCATGCGCGACGCATTGAAGGGAGTCATTTAATACAATCCTGTTCGTATCATCGCCAAAGTCGAGATTCGACAAGAAACGCGCGCAACTCTTTCAACCCCTTGTCGACGGCCAGCGCGTCGCGCTTGAAACGCAGCGGCTGCCGCATGTTGGGATTCGTCATCGTTTGCATTTCCGACAGCCAATGATCCTCGCGCTCGTCCGCCACGCCGGCATCCATGCCCGCCTCTCGAGCACGCGCCCACATAAATCTCAACCACGCGCGGCGAAAATGGAATTCGTGAATCTCATCGTCGCTCAACGCGCTCGAGTCGTCCTCGCTCGCTGCGTTACGTGATATGCTCGAAATCGCCGACGCACGACGCACGTCGGCGAGCGAAACGACGACGCGCTCTTCTATTCTACGTGACGCCAGATAACGCATCGCGATTTCCACGCCGAGCGCGTCTCTGAAATTCCTCGGCCACGATGGGTTCAAACTCGGTGGAAGCGACGTGTGCGTGGGACCGGCGTGTTCATCGGGTTGCACACCGTCTTCATCGTTCTCTACGGGCTCTTCGGTGTCCATCGCAGACGCCGATGCGGTCACGAGCGAGGTGTCTACTTCGTACGACGCCACCGGCTTCGCGCCGGCTTCTATCAAGACGTCGCCAATCTTTCTCGCGATCGATGCGTGCGTGTCGTCCTTCTCGAGGGCGATCCCAAACGCCCGCGTCCACGTTTCGGCTTCTTGTTTGATGTCCTCATCGATCGGCGCTAAGCCAAGGGCAATCATGAGGTTAAAATATCGCGCGCACCATCCCGCCTTGAGCGAAAACTCTCTCCGCTGCGCGTCGTCTAATACGTACTGGGACGCCGCCATCTTCGCAGCGCGCACCTCATCTCGTGCCTCCTGATCCCTCGCTAACGCCTCGTTATCGCGCTCGTTCGCCGAGTAAATCGCCGCCTCAAGCTGCGACGAAAGCATTTCTCTATGCGCCTCGAACTCGTGCTCGCGTCGACGCAATTGCGCCTCCAGTCTCGTCAACACCCTCGCTTCACCGACGTTCTCCTCCCTCAGCGCGCGCACGCGCTCCTGCAGCTCCACCACCATCTCCGCCGACGCCTTCGCCTTCCTTTCCGCCTCCTCCAGCGCTTCCCGCAACCGCGCGTTCTCCTCTCTCGCCGCCCGCTCGCTTTCCCGTCGCCGCTCCGACTCTCGCGCCGCCGCGTCGTCATCCGGCGACCGCATCCCCTGTCCCTGCGCGCTCGTCCGCCCGTTCCCTCCACCTCCCGTCGTCGTCGTCGTCGCCCGTTCCCCGCCCGCGGTTCGCCCTCTATTCGGCGATCGCGCCTCGCCTCGTTCGCGTTCGCGTTCCCCAAACTTTAACCGTTGTCGCGCGTCCATCCATTCGTTCCCTTTTTTCCCCCGTTCCCGCGCCTCGCTCGCCGATTTCGCCGCGCTCGCGCGCCGCGTCGCGAATCGCTCGCCGTCGCCCTCGCGCGCGCGTTCGCGCGGCGTCGGCGCCGGCGGTTCGACGTCGACCTTTCGCGCCAACCTGCGTCGTCGAGCGATTCGCGTCAGTCTTCCCTCTCGCGGCGTCGCGCGCGCGTCGCGAATCGTCGCGCGCGCCGCGCGCGCGTCGCGCGATGTCTCTCGCACCTCGCCGCGACGTCGCGCGCGCGATCGAGCATCGCGCGCGTCGCGACGCGCGTCGAGCGCGCGAGTGACGTCACAAAAGCGCGCTCAAATCGAACATGCGCGCGCGCGCGTGCGCCTCGCGCGCGATTCCGCGCGCGGCGATCGCGCCGAGACGCGCGAACGCGCGGTCGACGACGCGAACGGCGCGCTCGATCGCGGCGCGGGCGTCGAGAGAGGAGGAAATGATGGCGAAACTCATGGGGATGATGGGACTCGGCGGCGACGGCATCGTCGCCGCGGCGGACGCGCTTCCGGGACGCGCGCAGGCGATGCGCGTGAGCGATCAGCACTACGTCTTGAAGGGGCACGCGATGCGCGCGCCGTTTCCCGAAAATCTCGAGCGGGCGACGTTCGCGACGGGGTGCTTTTGGGGGACGGAGAAGGTGCGACGACGACGACGCGAGCGCGACGCGGTGAGGGCGAGGGCGACGATCGAGACTGACGGGAGATTGCGGTGCGCGCGATAGATGTTCTGGCGCGTGCCGGGCGTGTACACGACGGCGGTGGGGTACGTCGGCGGTCACACGCCGAACCCGACGTACGAGGAGGTGTGCAGCGGACGCACCGGACACACCGAGTGCGTGCAAGTGCTCTACGATCCAGCCGTGGTGTCGTTCGCGGATTTGTTGGCGATGCACTGGACGTGCCACGATCCGACGCAGGGTAACCGACAAGGAAACGACCGAGGGACGCAGTACAGAAGTGGGATTTATTGCGACACCGAGGCGCAGTTGGCCGTCGCGAAGGACTCCGCCGAGGCGTATTCCGAGGCGTTGAAAGCGGCGGGGAAGAATGGGGCGATCACGAGCGAAATCAAGGGACCGGGCGATACGTTTTATTACGCCGAGGACTACCACCAGCAGTAGTGCGTGCATCGAACGCTTTCGCGTCTCGTCTCGAGCGACGCGTCTCGCGAGCGCGAAGCGCGCCGACTGACCGACGACGCGTCTCGACCACCACAGTTTGGCCAAACCGCGCAGCCGACCGTACTGCTCCGCGCAACCGACGGGCGTGCCCGTGCCCGAGGCCTGGCTCAAGGCTAACGGCGCCAAATTCGGCGCTGGTTACTGGAAAACCTTCGGCCCCGCGCCCGGCTGCACCATCAACGTGCCCAACGCGCCCGTGACGCTCGAAGAAGCCCTGGCGGCCAACTAACGCGCTCGAGCCGCATCACGCACTCTCGTTGTCATTCAAATCATTCAACGCACGCGAACGGACGACGTCACGCGGGAACAACGCGACGCAACGCAATCCATCGTCCCGCCTCCGCGCCACTCTCCGCCTCGCGCGTCCCGATGCAACAGTTGAAGAACATCTTCCGCGGCGCGTCCGCGTCGCAATCTCGCGCCCCGATCGTCGTCTCCTCGACGCATTACGTGTTGAAAACCGACGTGAAGCGAACGCCGAGCGGGCACGACGTCGTCGTCGTCGCCACGGGTTGTTTTTGGGGCGCGGAAAAGATGTTTTGGCGACTGCCGGGCGTGCACAGCACGTCGGTCGGGTACGTCGGCGGACGCGCGCCGAACCCGACGTACGAGGAGGTGTGCTCGGGCTCAACGGGACACACCGAGTGCGTTAAAGTGACGTACGACCCGCGGAAGGTGTCGTTCGCGGATTTGTTGGCGATGCACTGGACGTGCCACGACCCGACGCAGGGCGACGGGCAAGGCAACGACCGCGGGACGCAGTACAGGAGCGGGATTTATTGCACGACGGACGCGCAGTTAGCGATGGCGAAAGACTCGGCGAAAGCGTACGGGGAAGCGCTGCGGGCGGCGGGGAAGAGTGGGGCGATCACGAGCGAAATCAAGGGACCGGGCGATACGTTTTATTACGCCGAGGACTACCACCAGCAATACTTGGCCAAGCCCGGAAGCCGGCCGTATTGTTCGGCGCAACCGACGGGGGTGCCGATGCCCGTGACGTGGCTCGAGACGAACGGGGCGAAGTTTGGCGCCGGATTTTGGGCGAAGTACGGCCCGAAACCGACGTGCACGATTGGCGTGCCGAACGAACCGATTTCGTCGGAAGACGCGTCCGCGGCGCGGTGAATTCCATCGACGTCGATCGCGGTGGGGTGTTGTT
>TARA_B110000008_G_scaffold112216_1_pt1 | contig 24363 bp, 26 predicted proteins | sample TARA_B110000008 | Tara Oceans TARA_B110000008 (sample SAMEA4396496) | marine metagenome | biome: Westerlies Biome; feature: [DCM] deep chlorophyll maximum layer (ENVO:01000326); material: water (ENVO:00002006), including particulate matter (ENVO:01000060) such as... | depth 40 m
GCAGCAACATCCGTCGCGACTAGAAATTGGCTACGCTCTTTTTTGAAAGCGCGCATGACTTTATCACGCTCGAGCTGGGTCAGATCACCTTGTAAAACACCGACAGAATGACCGCGGTTAGCGAGTTTTTTGCCAAGAATGTCAGCTCCATCCCTTGTGCGAGTAAAGATGAGGCCGCGTTGAGAACCCTGCCGGTGAAGGAATTCATCGATAAAGTCAGTTTTATCCTCCTTCACACAAACAGCGTAACGATGCTCGATGTTTCGGTTAACAACATTTTTAGTATCAACCTTAACCGTCTTAGGGTCTGGTGACATGCAGAACTTGATAAGATCATCTAGAACTCGAGGGAAAGTGGCAGAGAAAAGCCAGGTCGCTTTACGATTCACGCTGATCTCGATCGCAGAACGAATTTGGTCTTTGAAGCCCATCGAAAGCATTTCATCAGCTTCGTCAAGGATGAGGTATTGCACATCGTCAAGAGCAACTGCCTTACGCTTTAGGAGATCATAAAGTCGGCCGGGGGTTGCAACAAGGATATGGGTAGGCCGCTGGAGGCGAGAGACCTGGGTGTCGATTTTATCTCCACCTGCTGCAACTTCTAAGAAAATTCGCTGGTCCGCATATTTAGTAAATTTGAAGAGAGCCTTATGGATTTGCTTTGCAAGCTCACGGGTAGGGGCAAGGATAAGGCTTTGAATTTTTTTATTTTCAGGGACAATTTTAGTGAGCAAGGGGAGACCAAAAGCGGCAGTTTTTCCAGTTCCAGTTTGAGCCTGCGCAACAAAATCATGCCCACGCTCGAGAAGGTAGGGGATAGATTGCGACTGGACTGGGGTAGGTTTCTGAATACCTAATTCATCGAGACCTTTTACGAGGTCAGCAGGTATCCCAAGAGATTTGAAGTCGCTCACAAATCAACGATGTAGACGCTAGCGAGAGTAAAGCCAAGCATGAGCCAACAAGAACTTGAAAAAGAGGGAGTGAGGTGAGGACTATTTTACACTGCTGCTGCTAAATTTTATTTCTGATTTTGTTTTCATTCACTCACCGTTAAGTCCAAGCAGATCGCTTCGCCTTTGTTGGTCCGAGCGAGAAGTTTCCCTTCGCCGATCGCGAGTGGAGCCCAACAGAGCTTTTTGAGAATCTGATGGCGCCCAATCTCGGTGAATCCATCAATCCCAGATTTACCAAAGACAACTAAGCCAGTCTCTGTCAGAACTACCGTAGTTTCACCAATTTTAGCTGTGGAACCGCGAGTTCCAGGGAGGGCATGCTTCCAAAGAATTTTGCCACTTTTAAAATCCATGCGGTATAGCTCGGTGTTATAGCGTTTATCCCCAAAACAACCAATAAGATCGTCGCCCTCAAGAAAGCAGTTCTGGAAAATCATTGGTAAATCTCGATCGCGATGAACGATCTCAGGTTTCGATTTAGAGATATCAATGACCGCGTAGCCCATATTGTATCCAGAAGAGATATGCACGAGGTTACCCAATACTTGGGGATTTGAGGCGTTCACATCATAGGGAGTCCGCCAACCATATTGAAAGAGAACTTCACCCTGACTGGAAAGATTGTAACCCACGACAGAACGACCATGAAAAACGACCGCTGCATCTTGACCTTTATGTTTGTAGAGAACAGGTGCGGCGTAGCCAGGTCGGGCAACATTTGACGAACTCCAAACAGGTTTACCTGTCTTTTTATTCAAAGCCACTAAAGCACCCTTTTTCGAGCAAGGAAGACAAAGAAGAACATCTCCATAAACGACTGGAGACGAAGAAAACCCCCACGTTGGCATGTTACCTGAAAGGTCACCTTTGAATTCCGTGACCCACTTTTCATCCCCACTTTCGGCATCATAACATGATAAACGCCCTGATTTAGAAAGATTATAGACGAGTCCCTCTTCCACAATAGGGGTCGCTCCAGGGCCGCCATCATAAAATTTCGGTGCAAGTTTCTCAGCGTAAGTCTTTTTCCAAAGGGTTTCACCAGTCTTGGCGTCCAAACACCATAGAGTATCGGTTTCATCGCGGTTTCCAACCGTATAGGCCCGTCCACCAGCAATCGTAAAACTGGAACAGCCTCTACCTACGTTTGCTTTCCAGAGAACCTTCGGACCTTCCTTCTGGATGCTCAATGGGATGTTACCAGTCGCTGTTCCATTGCCATTTGGACCTAGATACGACGACCAGGTGGATCCCCAAGTCATGATCGTCAAACTAAAAAATAAGCTGATAAATTTCACTGGAGAGTTATAGTGCAAACCAAGAGAGTTGCCAATTCAAGGTGTTGGATTTTCTTGTGTTTTCCACAACCTTCAGGGGAGTGAATAAACAATTTTTAATATCGTCTTCTTCTTCTTAGTGGGAATAACCCGTGTAAATCGCTGTTCCACCCCTATACTATAGATGTTCCACGCTTGGAATAACTCGCGAAAACAAGTGTTATTAAGCTACGGTTACTCGAAGAACTTTGGGAATTTCTAAATTTAATCTCAGCCGCCCAGATTTTATTCACAAGCTTGTTGGGCCTATTTTGTAAAACCTGATAATGAAGATTTCTGAAGATGAAAAGTGGATCCGGGCCGCCTTAGAAGAAGGCCGGAGAGGAATCGGCTTCACTGCGCCTAATCCTCCAGTAGGAGCAGTTATAGTCAAAAACGGGATCGCAATTGCTCGAGGTTGGCATCACAAGATTGGATCTCCACATGCTGAGAAGGATGCCCTATCTAAGCTGAAAGAAGAAGAGACTCAAGGTGCGACAGTCTATGTCACTCTAGAACCTTGCAGTACTCATGGGCGGACAGGGGCTTGTACGGAAGCTTTGATTTCTGCGGGTGTATCTAAAGTGGTTTATGGAGCCTGTGATCCTAACCCTTCTCATAGCGGGGGAGCTGATAAAATTCTAGAATCAGCAGGAATCAAGGTTGTCACTGGGATACTGGAAGAAGAATGCCAGGATTTGATTCGAGGCTTCTCGACGGTTCAGACCTTGGGTCGCCCGTGGTTGATTGCTAAAACTGCGATGTCTTTGGATGGACGGATTACACGCCCGAAGGGAGAGGGACAATGGCTCAGTGGAACTGAAGCTCGGGAAGAAGTACAGCAATTGCGAACCGAAGCTGATGCTATTGTAACTTCGGGAGAAACAATCAGGCGTGATAATCCTGCTTTGACCTTGCGAGGATCAGGAATTTCGTCTGAAAAACCCCAGCCTTGGCGAGTGGTCATGACTCAGCAAGGATTGGCTCAAAAAGATTTCCAAATTTTTGAGGATGAATGGAAAGATCGTACTTTAATTTTTCAAAATCAAAATAAGTACGATGTTCTTCATACTTTAGCTGAGCAGCATGGTGTGAACACAGTTTTGTTAGAAACTGGGGGTTCACTGCTGGGTTCATTTTTAGACGAGGGCCTAATTGACGAGTGGGTCATCTATCTTACGCCATTGGTTACAGGTGGACCCTCGGTGGCGGTGGGAGGGCAGGGGGGTGAGACCTTAGAAGAGCGATTAAACCTAAAGAATGTTAGGATCCACCAAGTGGGTAGAGATATTTGCGCAAGAGGAACCGTTAATCGAGAATCATTAAAACCCCTTGATCGATAGTGGTTTAACCAAACATTTGAGTCCAGTGCCTACCGAACCGGCCTAGCCCAATTTGTTTGTGCGATCCCCTGAACATATTCTTATGATGGCCTGGTGAGTAGAACCAACCCTTGTTGGCGGCAGTGGGTGCTGTGGACCCCATGTAGATATTTTCGCCACTCGCTTTTGTACCCTCATTGGCGGCCCGATCCCAAGGGGTTTTCTTTCCATCAAGGGGGGATTCATGGGCAAAGAATTTATGCTTATCCATATCTTCAGAATGACCCCGACTCGCGTCGCAGAGTTTTGAATCAATTAAGAGAGCATTGAGGCCGAGAAGAAGTCTCCATTCATTAACTTCTCGAATCCCTTCTCTTTCATCATCTGGAACATTTTCTTTAGCAGCAATTTTGTCATTTTCCTCTATGATGCGAAGACCATCGCGAGGAAGTCCAGCGACAGCTGAGATTGCTTCTTTTTCTTTGGAAATAATTTTTTCTCTGGCTTTTTCTTCGTCGGGAAGAACAGCGGTGTGCACGATAGCGTCCCGGAATTTTGCGAGGATTAAGACGATTTTACGTTGCTGATCTAAAGCTACTGGAGCGGTAGCGAAGAGCTGCTTGGCATCTGGCATAATGAGCTTTTTCAAACCTTTAATGGCAGGCATGCTCTTGGTTTTGAGAAGAGGTTTCATGGCAGCCTCATTGAGTTGGTAGACCATCATGAAGTCCTTGCGGAACTGACGAATTTGCCGATTTGCTTCAACCTTTGCTTCACCCGAGTATTGAGCCTGCACAAAATCATTGTGATCCTTAAGATAGCGATCTCGCAATTGTGGCCAGGTTTGATCAAATTCTTTCAGAAGGGGAACAAGCTCCCTGTTTTCTAGGTTTTCAAGATCCGAGATAAGGTCTTCAAGTCCTTCGTTATTTTCGATGACAATTTGAAGGCGAACGAATATCTCGTTCGTGGTTAAAGTTGCTGCTTTGATTGGGATCAAAGTGAGCAGCAAAAAAAGGAGAAAAACGGCTTTCATTGCATGTTTGGGACGAAGGGATCGTAATCGTAAGTGGCTCACTTGTCGTTTAAAAAAGCATGCGAATCGGAGGGCAAAGGCTTAAAGGAGTCTCTTATTTTATCCAAGAATCGCCTTAGAGTCTCGGGGTAGATTAAGAGGCTTTAAGGTGAGGAAAGATTGAGTAGGGGGAATTCAAAAATTCTCTCTTTTCTTAAAGTTTTAGACAGAACTGCCCTCTAACAACGGTTATCTTGGTGTAACAATGGTTGTTGTTGCGTGTGTGCTCAACAGCGGTTCTCCTCTAAAGGTGAGCCGCTGTTGTTATTTATTTTTGTTCTAAAGCACTGGAAAGCAAAATCTTAAGAAGATTTAGAAAATAAAAACCTACTTTCTTATTGGAATATTTTCCCTCAAACAAGTGGCGCCTTGCTTGTCTTTGTGAAGAATGTTGTTAGCGTCCGGCCTTCCCAATGTATTGCTATCCCAAAGAATACGATGTTCTCGTGATCGGGGCAGGTCATGCCGGAGTTGAAGCTGCGCTGGCTGCTGCTCGGCTTGGTGTTTCGGTGGCAATGCTGACTCAGAATCTTGACACAATTGGTCAAATGAGCTGTAACCCAGCGATTGGAGGCTTGGCGAAAGGACACATGGTTCGAGAAATTGATGCACTTGGTGGGGTCATGGGGAAAAATACAGATGCGACTGCCATTCAGTGGCGCATGCTGAACGCGGGCAAGGGTCCATCCGTTAGAGCACCGCGTGCCCAGTGCGATAAGAAAGCGTATCAATTTAGGATTAAGCGAACGATTGAGGGGACAGAAGGGTTGGATCTTCACCAAGGGAATGTTGCAACCATCTTGGTTGAGGGCGATGAGGTGAAGGGCGTCCAAACCTCGCTCCAAATGGAGATCCGTGCTAAGACTGTGATCCTCTCTGCGGGGACTTTTATGCGGGGTCTTATGCATGTTGGTTTGAAGAACGAAAAAGGAGGGCGAATGGGGGACGCTACATCAACTGTTTCTGAATCATTGAAGGATCTTGGTTTTGAGATCGATCGCTTTAAAACGGGAACACCCTGTCGTTTAAATGGTCGCAGCCTCGACCTTTCAAAGTGTGAAAGGCAAGAAGGAGATAGTCCACCTTCCTTGTTTACTTATCATCCTGATCTTATCAAAAAGGAAGAGAATGATATCTTCACTCTGAATGATTGGTCAGACTCGAAGTTCCACGTGGAACAAATTCCTTGCTGGATCACTTGGACAACCCCAAAAACTCACGATATTATTCGTGATAATCTTGATCAATCGCCGATGTATTCGGGTAAAATTGAGGGTGTCGGTCCGCGCTATTGTCCTTCAATTGAAGATAAGGTCGTTCGCTTTGCGGAGAAAGAGCGCCATCAAGTGTTTCTTGAGCCAGAAGGCCGCCACACCCTAGAGTATTACGTAAACGGGGTTTCAACCTCCCTTCCTTATGAGGTTCAGCTCGACTTTCTTCGCGCTATCCCCGGATTAGAGAAGTGTGAGATCATTCGCCCTGGCTATGCCGTAGAATACGACTATTGCCCACCCACCCAGTTGAAGCCAACTTTGGAGACCAAGAGGATCGGTGGATTATTCTTCGCTGGTCAAATAAATGGAACATCCGGATATGAGGAAGCAGCTGGCCAAGGGCTCCTCGCTGGCGCAAATGCAGCGCTCAAGGTCAAGGGGGAAGGGGACTTGGTGCTGGGGCGCGATCAAGCTTATCTTGGTGTAATGATCGACGACTTGGTTACGAAAGGGTGCACTGAACCTTACCGGATGTTTACCAGTCGGGCAGAATATCGTCTTTTGCTTCGCCAAGATAATGCTGATGACCGTCTGAGTCCCATGGCCTCGGAGCTTGGTCTTATAGAGAATGAACATGCTGAGCTTTTTTCGAGAAAACAGGCTTCGCTATTGGAAGCTCGTGATTTTATCAGGAAAACGTCACACGAACGAATCAAGCTAGATCATTGGTTTCGTCAGGGGGGTCACGGGTGGCAAGATTTACCATCTGAGATTCGCGAAAAGTTCCACGTGGAACTTTGGCCCATCCTTGAGGCCGATTTTAAATATGAAGGACACATCAAGCGACAACAACAAGAAGTCGATCGCTTCCAAAAACAGGAATCTGCGCTAATTCCAGAAGATATGGATTATCAGGAGCTCACTGGTCTGAAAGCTGAGGCTCGTCAAAGATTCAGTGATATTCGACCTCGTACTTTGGGTCAGGCGGCTAGAATCTCAGGAATTACCGCAGCGGATATGACTCTCTTGATGATTGCTCTGGAGAAGCGAAAAAAGACTTTGGAGATAAAAGCTTAAGATTAGAAATTTGCTGGGAATGAAATTTTTAGTTCAGAAAGTTGATTGTTGTTTCCCCAAATTTGTAACAATCCTCCTCATAAATTTGTCCTAAGAGGTGGGTGACTTTTGATTGTTTGCTTGGTTTGGTTGTCCTTTATCTGTCACAGTTTTATCCATGAACTTGCGGAGTCTCTCTATTGCTTTTTTCTCTATCCTTCTTTTCCCGGCCTTAGCGAAGCGGCCCAATATTGTCGTCATCTTGACTGATGATCATCGCTACGATGCCTTGGGTTTTCTTGGACATCCTTTTCTCAAAACTCCCCATATGGACCGGCTTGCAGCTGAAGGGGTTCATTTTCAAAATGCTTACGTCACAACCTCGTTGTGTTCTCCCAGCAGAGCTTCTATTCTCACAGGGCTCTATGCTCATAATCATCGGGTGGTAGACAACTACAACCCTGTAGGCAAATCATTAACCTTCTTTCCTGAACTTCTTCAGAGTGCCGGTTACCAAACAGCCTTCATTGGAAAGTGGCATATGGGTGATAGTGAGGAGAAACAGCGTGGCTTCGATTACTGGCTCAGTTTCAAAGGCCAAGGAGTTTACGTTCCGGATCCTGCTATGTTGAAAGCGAAAGGCCGTTTTGTGCCCCAGGCTACGAATTCTGGTTTTAATATTAATGGGAAGAGGGTCGCACAGAAAGGTTACATCACTGATGAACTCACGGATTACGCCGAGGAGTGGCTTGGTGCAAAAGATGATACCAAGCCTTTCTTTCTCTATGTTTCCCACAAGGGTGTTCATGCTGATTTTCTGCCGCCTGACCGCCATGCATTTAAGTACGATGAAGTACTTATTCCAACCCCTCCGACCCCCTTATCTAATCCCGACCTTTTTACGGATCCCCCAATGTGGGTCCGAAATCAAAGCAATAGCCGGCATGGAGTCGAGTTCGCTTACTACACTGGTGTTGATATGAAGAAGTATTACCGCCGATATTGTGAAGCACTCTTAGCGGTGGATGACAGTGTTGGTCGTCTCCTGGGCAATCTCGAAAAGAGCGGTGAACTTGAAGATACGGTTGTTCTTTATCTTGGTGACAATGGTTTCATTTTTGGGGAGCACGGGTTGATTGATAAGCGTTGTGCCTATGATGAATCGATCCGAATTCCCATGCTCATGCGTTATCCTAAATCATTAAAGCCGGGAACAAAGGTAGAGAAGATTGTCGCCAATATCGATGTTGCGCCCACTCTCCTCGAAGTCGCTGGTTTGAAGTCTAAAAAGCGAATGGATGGGAAAAGCTTTTGGCAGCTTGCAAAAGGAAAAGTGACCCCTGATTGGCGTAAATACCTTCTCTATGAATATTATTGGGAACGAAACTATCCACAAACCCCAACTAATCACGCTGTCATCGGGGAGGGCTATAAATACATCCGCTATCATGGTGTTTGGGATCAGGATGAGCTTTATCACACTAAGTCTGACCCCAAGGAGCGTAAGAATCTCTTTAATGATTCCTCTCAGGAATCTCGTATTACTGAGATGAACAAGGCACTCTTTAATCTGCTTGCTGATTCAAGTGGGGAGAATATGCCACTCCTCCGAGACCGCGGGACAAAGTATTTGCACCGTAAATCAGGCGGGTCCAGGGGAGCAGACTTTCCGCCTGGCTTTCGTCGTGATGCGGGAACGAGTGGCCAATGAACGACTAGGCCTGGTAGAATGGAACCTTAACGATAGAGGTGAGCTTTTGAAATTCCTGATCAATCGTAAGAATTTCCATCTCTCGGGCGATTGCAATCGCTCCAATCAGACAAGTGGTGTTTCCGATGACGATCCCAGAATCGAGACACTTGTTACAGATGCGGGCTGCTTCGACAAAATCATTTGATTTGACCGGCTCGTCGGGGAAAGCGCTGAGCGCGCTCTTCAGGCGATCAAATTGTACCGTATAACGAACACCAGATAAAATTTCCTGTCGCACTGGCCCAATCATGAAGGCAGTCCCTTTTCCGATCAACTCGATCAAGGCTTCAGTTTCAGGATTGTCCACGGGATTCCTACGCTGGAGAGCCAAGGACCAGACGGACGTATCGACAATCACTCCCATGACGACCTCCTTCCTGCGCTGTGATCGTAGCTTTCATCGATATCAATCTTCCCAAAGAGTTTCGTAACCTCCTGCTGTTTTCTCCGACTGATGTATTCCTTTAAGGAAGCTTCCACTGCTGCTCTCTTACTCCGATGATTTCCAATTTTTACAGCTTCTTCAAGTAATTCTTGTGCGATATCGAGATTGGTTGACATGTGCGGAAATATTGCACAATAAATCACACAATGAAATCTTTATGTTTGAGGGAGGGATGGCAATTAAGTCATACGGCCTTCTAGCCTCTTTTAAAATAAGAGGGAGTGCACAAGAGCCCTATCTCTAGGTTGTTAGGATCTCTGTGTAAGGTGTTATGCTAAGTCTCCAATTTGGCGCTCGGCCTCATAAAGGATGATCGCAACAGCGGTCGCGAGATTGAGCGAGCGGGTGGAGTCTCCTTTCATCGGGATGCGAATCGCGCGCTCGTCGAGCCAAGCTTCGGGGAGGCCTCTGGTTTCGGGACCAAAGACAAGAAAGTCATTTGGTTGAAATTCGACGCTCCAGGCGGATTTCTTCCCTTTAGTGCTGAGAAACCAGAGGCGAGCATTGGGATGAGCGGCCAAGAATTCTTCAAAGCTTTCCCAGACTTTCAGATCTACATCCTTCCAGTAATCGAGGCCAGCTCGGCGAACTGACTTCTCATCGAGGGAAAATCCGAGTGGCTTAACGAGGTGCAAGGTTGAGCCGGTGGCGAGGGCAAGCCGGCCAATGGCACCCGTATTATGAGGAATCTCAGGTTCGACGAGGACGAGTTGCATTTTTAAAAGCGGAATCTGATGTTAGCATTTCTCAAAACAAAAAAGGCGAACCAACGGGTCCGCCTTTTCTTCGAAAATAAAATACTACGAAGAAGATCCGCCTTTAGTCAGCGAGTGCGACATTGATACGGCGTCCTTTTTTATCGAAGTAAACGTTACCGTCAGTGAGGGCGAAGAGAGTGTGATCTTTTCCCATACCGACATTAGAGCCGGGATGCCATTTGGTGCCACGCTGGCGGATGAGGATATTTCCGGCGATGACTTCTTCGCCGCCAAACTTCTTCACGCCAAGGCGTTTGCTGTTTGAGTCGCGTCCGTTTTTAACGGAACCCTGTCCTTTTTTATGGGCCATGTCTAAAAAGTAGTAGGTGGTTTAATAAAATTTAGCCTTCGATCCCTGTGATCTGAAGCTTGGTGAGATGATGACGGAAACCAATGGTTTTGTGGAAACCTTTGCGACGCTTGAACTTGAAGGCAACGCCTTTTTTTCCGCGGTGCTGCTCGATAACCTTTGCGGTGACGCCCGCTCCATCAATGATGGGAGCTCCAACCTTGGTGTTTTCACCATCGTTCACGAGAAGAACCTCGGGGAACTTAACCTCGTCGTCAGCACTTACAGGAAGCTTGTCGACACTGATCGTATCACCTTCTTGAACGCGGTATTGTTTACCGCCGGTTTTGAAAATTGCGTAGGCCATGGTTGTAGTTTGGCTAAAAATTGAGAAAATAAGCGGAAAACCATGTCAATCGTGGCCTTCGCGGGGCGGGAATTCATCACAGACCCACCATACGGGCAAGGTTTTTTTGAAAATAATCCGATTTATTAGTCATTCGCTCGACCAATTCCAAAACTTGCCTTTTTGGGTTCTTCTTTCTACCAAATCGCTGTGTCTCTGTCTTTTCCCGTTAAATTGCTCGATGCTGGTGCTACGATCTCCTTAGGACGAGAAATCGGCCTCATTGCGAAAGCTGGTGAGGTGATTGCTCTTGTGGGAGACCTCGGAGCTGGAAAAACGACTCTTACACAAGGGATTGTGGAGGGTTTGGGTTATGAGCAAGAAGTCACCAGTCCGACATTTTCTCTGGTTCAGGAATATTTAGGGGGGCGATTAGAGGTTTTTCATTTCGATTTTTATCGCGTAGAGGAAGAGCACGAACTTTTAGATCTTGGATGGGATGATTATCTAGACCGGCAGGGGCTTGTGATTGTGGAGTGGCCGACCCTTCACTCTGATTTGCTACCCAAACATACTCGTTGGCTAAAATTAAGCCATATTGAAGGCGGGCGCTTGGTCGAAAGCAGGTAGATCCTCTATTCCGCTTGTTTTGGGTTGGCCTCAGTTCCCGAGATCGAAAATTCCGCCAACCCGCTGGGCAAGATCCTGATCGTGGGTGACTACAACGAGGGTTACGCCACTTTCTTTTTGGATTTCTAGGAGGAGATCGGCAATCTTGTTGCCGATTGCGCTGTCAAGTGCTCCGGTCGGCTCGTCGGCAAGGACGACGCGAGGTCGATTGATCAAAGCTCGCGCGACAGCGGTTCGTTGTTTTTCTCCGCCGGAGAGTTTACCTGGGCGATGATTGACTCGATGGCTTAAGCCGACGCGTTCTAGGAGTTCAGTTGCGCGTTTTCGGGTCTCTTCTTCGCTTTCCTCCCATCCACCGGCAAGGCGGGGAGTAAGGACGTTTTCCATCACCGTGAGCTGTGGAAGAAGGTGGTGTTGTTGAAAGACGAACCCGAGTTCCTGATTTCGAAAGCGGTCGGCTTCTTTTTCTTTCAATCTGGCAATGTCCTGGCCGCCGATTTCGACTGAACCGCTAGTAGGCGGAAGCAAGGCTCCAAGAACGTTGAGCAAAGTGGTTTTGCCACTTCCAGAAGGACCGACCACCGCAGCCGCCGCTCCTTCTTCGACTGAAAAATCCAGTCCTTTGAGAACTTCTACGGTTTCGCTTGGAGCCTCAAAATTGACATCGAGATTGCTGACCTTGATCACGATGTTAGACTAACTCGAATTGGGTCCTCTCAAAGCTCTCATTTCGCCAATCTTAAAATATGAAAATTTCGTCCTGCCCCGATGGCCATCGCCGCGAATTTCTCCGCCGTGCGGCTCTTGGCTCAGCTACTTTGTTTACCGCTCCTGGCGCCTTCGCTGAAGCTCTTACCATCACGCCTCCAATGACCGAGGGGCCATTTTATCCAGACAAACTTCCTTTAGATACCGATAACGATCTCGTCCGTATCAATGACACGATTACACCAGGAATCGGCGCTATCACTCATCTGCATGGAAAGGTTACGGACGTGAAGGGTAATCCTATCCCAAATGCTCGGGTTGAAATTTGGCAGGTGGATAATAAGGGGGTTTACATTCACTCACGCGATGGCGGTCTAACGGGCCCCAAACGCGATGATAATTTTCAAGGATTTGGTCGTTTTTTGACCTCGCGCGATGGCCGGTATTATTTTCGGACAATCAAGCCTGCCCCTTATGGCCCGCGGACCCCGCACATTCACGTGGCTGTTTATCGTAAGAATAAGCGTGCGCTTACAACTCAGTGTTTCATCGATGGTGACAAAGGGAACGCGAAAGATTTTCTGATCAAACGAATGGGCGAGCCTGCCAAGCATTTGATGGTGAAGTTTAAGCCTGTCCCGAAGTCTAAAGCAGGTGAGTTAAGTGCTGAGTTCAATATCGTCCTAGGAGTGACTCCTGATGATGGCCATGAGTAGGAACTTGAAAGCGCTGGTAATTTTTACTCTTGGTGTGTGCCTTTCCTCTTGCGGGGAGGAACCGCTAGGTGTCGAGTCCCAAGGCGAGATCGAGAGGACTAAGGAGGTCAAAATCATGCCCCTTGGGTTGGAGGATAAGATTGATTGGAATCGTGAATTAGAACTGATTTCAGGAAAAAGATTTTTCAAGCGAGCTGCGGCGGAACTAGATATTGATCTCGTTGCCTTAGATGAAGCTACACGGCTAGAGCTCGATCCTGAACTAAAAGTGATTCGGGTTATTGCGAGGCATCAAGATGGAGAAATAGCGGAACGATATGCTGCCTCTCTTGCGATGGCTCTTGAGCTTGATCGGTCGGAGTCCGAGATCAATTTGGTGATTTCGAAGCCAATGGAAGATGGCTCATTAGAAAGCGATCGCATGACTTACGAAAAGGCTAAGGAAGCCCTTGAGCAAGAAGCAGGTAAGGATGGTGTTCTTTATCGCAAAGGCGAATGACCCTTAAGTAAGCCCGACAGCTTTCCGCACCCGGTCGAGAACTTTGGTTGCTTCCGTGCGGGCTTTTTCAGCTCCAGCTTTCAGGACAGCATCCACCTCATCTGGGTTGGCGAGAAGCTCTTCGCGGCGGGTGCGCATCGGGGAAAAATAGTCCCAATAAGCCTCGGCTAGACGCTTCTTAAAGTCGCCATATCCGCAGCCTCCATTTTCGTAATCCGATATCATTTGGCCGTATTCGGCCTGATCGGCGAAGAGTTGGTAAAGCGCGAGAATGATCGAGTTCTCAGTCGGCTTCGGGTCTTCGACGGCTGCTGAATCTGTTTTGATCCGCATGATCAGTTTTTTGGTTGGTTTTTCATCGCCGAAGATAGGAAGGGTGTTGTTGTAGCTCTTACTCATTTTCTCTCCATCAAGGCCGGGAACCTTAGCAACGTCATCGCGAATGCGTGCTTTTGGCATCACGAGGGTTCCTTCACCATATTGATCGTTGATTTTTCCTACTAAATCGCGGGTCACTTCTAGGTGTTGTTTTTGGTCTTCGCCCACTGGGACGACATTGGAATCGTAAAGGAGAATATCTGCTGCCATGAGCGCTGGATAAGCAAAAAGAGCGTGGTTCGCCGAGATCCCCTTAGAAATCTTGTCTTTGTATGAGTGGCAGCGTTCAAGGAGACCCATGGGGCAGACTGTCGAGAGGATCCAAGCCAGCTCGTTGACTTCTGGAATCGAGCTTTGTTTAAAAAAGACCCCACGAGAGGGATCAAATCCGCATGCTAGGAAGTCGATTGCAACGTTGCGGACATTTTCTCGAAGCTCTTTAGCACTGTGAGTTGTGGTCATCGCGTGGTAATCCGCGATGAAATAATACCCGTCGCCCTCGCCTTGAGCGTCGATCGCTGGCTTGATAGCCCCGAAGTAGTTCCCGACGTGAAGTTTCCCGCTCGGTTGAAGGCCCGTCAAAATTCTCATCCGCGGGAAGTACGGTTTTTCGGACCAAAGCGAAAGGCCAAATCCTACTTGCGGCTTTCCAGCTTGAAAGATCATGGTGCCGTGACCACCCTGCGCGCGTGTTTAAGCCACGTTGGAAAAAAGAGGCGCTTCTTCTCCTGAAGGGGGCCCAGAAGTTTCTGCATTACAAGCGGGATCTCCTAGCTGCGGACCGTATTGATGAAATTGAATCGCGCCGTGTCGATCTCAAGTCCGCGATTAAGGCAAAGGATCTTGATGCGGTTAAGGAAACCTCAAAGCAGCTTCGCAACACCTGTGAAAAATCTCTGGCCCACTACCGGCAGCCAAATTGGTTCTCAGAAAATATAGAGGTCTTTTGGGTCGCAATCGTAGTGGCTCTTGGAATTCGCGCTTATTTTCTTCAACCCTTTCGTATTCCTACTGGTTCGATGCAACCTTCGCTAAATGGAATCGTAGCGACGACCAAGCATGACGAAGATGGCTGGGATACTCCTTGGTTCGGCGAGCAGGTTTTTGATTTTGCGATGTCGGGACGCTCCTACGAAAATATCGTTGCTAAAAAAGATCTCAATATCGTGTCGATCAAAGATGCGAGCTTCTTCCTTTTCTCGAGAACTAAGATTACTTTTGATGATAATAGTAGCGAAGTAATTGGATGTCCGGTCAATGAGGCTTATGGGATCAGTACGATAAAAAATGCTTTGATACGCAAGCAGAGCAGGAAAACACCACACTTTGAAAAGGGCGACCCTATTTTTCAGGGCTACTTGACTTCAGGAGATCTCGTTCTCGTGGATAAGGTTTCCTACCACTTCCGCCAGCCGAAGCGTGGAGAGTCCTTCGTCTTCGATACACGAGATATTGATACGGATGGCCCAGATCGCATGTCGAGCCAGGCCAAGGGGGATCATTACATTAAACGTCTTTCAGCCGTTCCTGGTGATACCATCCAGATTGATGAGCCAAATCTCTATATTAATGGAGATAAAGCGACCGAGGAAACTCTCCTCAGGGTCATGAGCAAGGAACCTGATTCCAAGGGTTATCCTTATACTGGATACACCAATCCAAGGAGAACTGGTGGCCAGAAGACCCTATTTTCTGATTCAAGTCATTCTGTCACTCTCAATGCCAATCCTGATAAAGGGAATAATTACCGCGAGTTCTTCGCCTTGGGTGACAATTCAACGGACAGTCTCGATTCCCGATACTGGGGGAGTGTGAAACAATACAACCTTGTCGGACCTGCTTTCATTTCGCTTTGGCCCTTCAATAGTGGGCACTGGGGATTCATTAGGTAGTCCCCATGTCGTCTGATCCCACTGCCGCAGAAATCACTCGTAAAGCGAAGTCGAATCTTGCTTTTGCGCTGCGTTGTGTTCCCGCGGATCGTAGGCGGCATCTCGTTAGCTTTTACGCTTTTTGTAGGGTGATTGATGATCTTGCTGATGATCTCGAGCTCCCCCTCGAAGAGAAAAAAAAAGGTCTCGCGGGGTGGAAAGAAATTTTTTCTAACAACACCACAAATGTAGATCTTGGATTGGTTGATCTACAAAGTGATATTCTTAAAGTACGAGATCTTTACGAGATTCCTTCCGATTATTTAACCAACGTCATTGAGGGTTGCCAGATGGACTTGCAGCCGCAGCGATTTGAAACTTGGCAAGATCTACAGGAATACACCTACCGCGTCGCCTCTTCGGTGGGATTGGTTTGCCTGCCGCTTTTTGCGGCTGATGCGAGCCGCTCTCACGAATATGCTGTTACCCTTGGTCATGCTCTTCAGCTCACTAATATCCTTCGTGATATTGGTGAGGATTTATCAAATGGCGATCGTATCTACGTTCCGCTCCATGATCTGAGGCGCTTTGAATACACCGAGAATGATCTTATTGAGCGGGTCCATGACGAACGCTTTATTGCATTTATGAACGACCAGGCGGATCGTTGTGAGGAACTTTATGCCAAGGCCACGAAGCTTCTTCCCGCCGAAGACCATAAGGCTCTTTTGGCTCCGCGAGTGATGCACCGGATTTATCACACTCTTCTCCAACAAATGCGCGCCGACAACTTCCGGGTCTTTGATCGGCGTTACCGTTTGAGCAAGGTCCAGAAGATCTCCCTTCTTATGCAAGAACGGTTCTTCGGTTAATCTAACTCATTGAGGCCTCGTTATTTAGAGTTTACAAGAAGCAGCATTTCAGGGATCCACCTTTAGCTCAAAGTCAATGGAGATGGTGCTTCGATCTGCTAGATCCACCTTTGTCTTCGGTTCTAATCGGTAGGCTGAAATAGAGTTGGTATGCGCTCTGCTCATAGTTCCTAGAAATGATGGAGCTTCCAGATCTAAGACAAGTGCGGTCACTGGTGACAGTTGCTGAGACTGAGAGTTTTACCAAAGCTGCTGAAAAGCTGGGGGTGACTCAATCAGCGGTTAGTCACTCTATTCGGGCGCTTGAGACTCAGCTCGATTCCAAATTGGTCGAGCGCGCGGGTAAAAGAGTCGCGCTTTCACAAAATGGGACCATTTTATTGCGCCGGTTTAAGGCTGCGATTTCCGAATTAGAGAGGGCTCACGAAGAGCTAGGTCTTCTTAAACGCTGGGGTCAAGGGCGCTTGCGGGTCGGAGCCACTCATACGCTCTGCACGTATCTACTCCCCACGGTAATGCAAAAATTCCGTGAGCTTTATCCTCGGGCAGAGATTCATATCGAGTCTGGCGATACTTCTGAGCTCATTGAAAGTTTGGATCGCAGTAAGATCGATCTTGTTCTTGGGATGAGCGGGCGCGAACCCACTTGGGCGCGATTTGACCCTGTTTTTGAAGATGAATTAGTCTTTGTTGTCGCTCCTGACCACCCGTGGGCCAAGGCTGGATCAGTGGCTGCCGAGGAAGTCGGTAAAGAGTCCTTTCTCGTCTATGCTCGCTCCAGCGAGACCTACCGCTTTCTCAAGTCATCTTTCGAGGAAGCTGGAGTCCGTCTCCGACCTGGTTTGAGTCTGGGCGATATGGGGGCGATTAAGGAAATGGCCAAAGTCGGTGTTGGTGTTGGCATTGTGGCCCCGTGGATCGCACAGGCTGAGATTGATAATGGTGAGCTCGTGGCCCTCCCATTAGGAATAGCGACTCGCCGTCGCTCTTGGGGTTTGGTGTGTCATGAAGGCCGGCAACTTAACATGGTTGAGGAAGATTTTCTTCGTATTTGTCGGACCGTTACGAAAACCCTTACAGGAGTCCAGAACGAGGGTTGATGTTCAAGGGCGGGTTGGCCAACCTATTTCCCGTCCATGAAAATTTCTCGCATCTCGCTCTCCTTTGTCCCGGTCGTGACCCGGGTCCCACTCAAGTTTGGTGATCAAACCCTGACTGAGGTGAGCTGCGCGCGGGTTGCAATCGAAGTTGAGGAAAATGGCCGCACTGCGACCGGGTGGGCCGAGACTCCGCTCAGCGTTGCTTGGGTCTGGCCATCTAACCTTGGCTATCGTGAACGCGAGGACCGCCTCCAGGAGTTCTGCGAAAAATTACGCGGTGATCTCGAATCACATCTTGGCGAAGGACATCCTTTCATCATCGGGCACCGCTATATCGAGGACCGCCTTCACGATCGTCTGGGTGAAGAGAATTCCGGCCGCGAATCGGATGCCTACATGCCGCATCTTGCCGGCCTCGTTTGCCTCTCCGCCTTTGATCTCGCTCTCTATGATGCCTTCGGCAAACTTCATAATGTTGGGGCCTTCGACTGTCTCGACCAGCAATGGCTCGGTGACCGCGACCTGAGCCATTTCCTCGAACCAGCTGAAAAATTTGTTGGCAAATACCCCGCCGACTACCTTGTCGAACCTTCCATGAACCAGCTTGTTTGGCACCTTGTTGGTGGCCTCGATCCAATCAAGGAATCCGAGCTTACTGGTGACGAACCGGATGATGGCTACCCCGTCCTTTTGCGCGACTGGATCCAGCGCGATGGTCTGAAGTGCCTCAAAATTAAACTTCGCGGGAATGACCTCGAGTGGGATTTTCAGCGGCTTGTTGAAATTGGTGACATCAGCCTCGAAGAAAATGTCACCCACCTCACTACCGACTTTAATTGCATGGTGACCGACCCCAGCTACGTGAACGAAATCCTTGACCGGATCGCGGCTGGTCATCCCGAAATTTATGATCGCATCGTCTACGTCGAGCAGCCTTTTCCTTACGATCTGGAGGCGAACCAAATCGATGTCCATTCCGTCAGCGAACGCAAGCCCCTCTTCATGGATGAAAGTGCGCATGACTGGCGCTTCGTTAAATTAGGCCGGGAACTTGGCTGGACCAGCGTCGCCTTGAAAACTTGCAAGACTCTCACCGGAGCAATTCTCAGCTTGTGCTGGGCCAAGGAGCACGACATGACCCTCATGGTCCAGGACCTCACCAATCCCAGACTTGCGCAAGTGCCGCACGTCCTTCTCGCTGCCTATGCTGGCACCATCTGCGGAGTTGAAAGTAATGCGATGCAGTTCTACCCCGAAGCTTCATCCGAATTTTTCAAGGTTCACCCTGGGCTTTATCAACGCCGAAATGGTGCCCTCGATCTCAGCACTCTCAGTGGTCCCGGCTACGGCTACGCCGGCGTTGAGTCTCTCGCCTAATCTCACCCCCCCCAACAATTCGGGGCTTGAAGCTGTCGCCCTTTTGATACTCCCGTCCGGAAAACCTTCAATTATGGATTCCGGAACCCTCTGCATCTCCGCTGTTCTGCGTGGGTTCAATCGCAGCTCCAGACCAGGCTCCCGGTTTCGAAGCTCATTCCATCACCAGATCTAGCGGGCTGCTCACTCCGAGTCCATGCTCACCCACCGCGATGTGAAGGTGAGAAATCAATCATGACGATGTGCCTCGCACGCTATAGTGTGCGAATTTGGTCATTGAACTAATTGATGTTACAATCAAGAACATCGATTTGGAATAATTTGGCGTTTCGCCATTCTTGGGCGTCATGAAAAAGAATCACCATGGGTCACAAAACGAAAGTAGCACAATGAAACACACCATTAAAATAAAAGGCGCACTCGGAACACTCTGCATTATCTGTATGGCATGGGTCGGCCAAGGACTCGCGGCTGAAAAGCCAGCGAGCCCGCCCACAGCTGCAGAGGAAAAAGTCACTGCCTCGGTGCCTGACCAAAAGGATCCGCTCAAAAGGGATCAGCTAGCAATCCAAGGAAAATGGAAGGTTGTCGCGATGAGGGCGGCCGGCAACCCCGGACCGAATGCGATAATCGCCGTAATGAAATACGAATTCAAGGGCAACCAGCTGATTATCACTCCCGCGGAACCTGGAGCCGACTACATTTTTATGCTGGATCCATCATCCAAACCCATAGCCACTTTTGATATGACTCCCGTCGACTCGAAGAAACCGGCTGATACAATGCAGGGAATCTATGTTTTGGACGGAGACCGACTCAAACTCTGTTTGGGTAAGAAAAAGCGCCCCACGGAAATGAGGGCTGAAGCCAAGGACGGATTCGGACAAGTGCTGATCGAATTGGAGCGGGAAAAATCCTGAATACGTGAATCTAATCCAGCCGAACAAGGCGGTGCTGGACAACCGGCTACCCGCTCTGAGTCGAGATGACCACCGTAACTGGGACCTTTTACCTGCAGTCGAAGGTGCGCCGCCAGACCTTTGACGTTCGGCTAAAGAAACCGCGGACAATTCTGTTCGCGCCGTGCCAGCCCGATGAGGCAGAATTGCAGCGCAAATTCAAAAATCTGAATCGCAACCACAAAGCCTGCCACATTTAGAGCTGCGCCATCGTATAGGCGGATGGGATCTCTTGGGGGGCAATGAGCGGGCTGGCGCGATCGGCGAAACTTAGGGTTTTGGGGATGTCAGCCACGCTATTCAATACTAGGTCCGGCGAGTAGGCGAAATTTTGTAGGTCTTCGCTGTTCGTGCCGCCAGACATTACGAGGATAGTGCGATAACCGAGCCCGACACCGCCGAGGATGTCAGTCTCCATCGTATCTCCGACCATTACGGTCTCGGCGCTCGTGAGGCCGAGCTGCTTGCGGGCGGCGCGCATCATGACCGGGCTAGGTTTGCCGACAGAGAATGCCTTCTTGCCGGTCGCGCTCTCGATCATCGCTGCGATCGCCCCACAACCCGGGCGGATCCCGGCCTCTGTAGGGCAGTTTGGGTCGAGGTTGGTGGCGATCAGGCGGGCTCCGTCGGCCACCAGGCGAACCGCTTTTTCGATCATCTCAAAGGTCATCGTCCGCCCTTCGCCGACGATGACGTAGTCGGGTTTGTCTTCAACCACGGAGTAGCCGTTCCGATGCAGGGCATTGAGCAGGCCTCCCTCCCCGATGACGTAGGCTGAGCCTCCGGGTTTCTGCTGTGCGACGAATCGCGCAGTCGCCATGCTACAGGTGAAGATATCCCGCTCTGTTACCTCTACCCCCATCCGGCAGAGCTTCATCGCGACGTCGCGCCGCGTGCGCTGACTGTTGTTGGTTAGGAAGAGAAAACGCGTATCCGTTTCACGCAGGCGCTGGATAAAGGCCTGCGCACCAGCGATCAATTTGCTTCCACGGTAGATGACTCCGTCCATATCTAATAGGTAACCATACTTCATTGCCCTGATTACAAGCTCGATGCATACCAAGAAACCCATAAATGTCGGGAATCTGCGTATGCGCCACGGCAGACGAGCAAGGACGGCTATCTTTGTGTTCAGTTCGCCCAGACTCGATTGCCACGGAAAGAGCCGAACAAGCCGTGGCTGATCAACGCGCTGCCGCTCCGCAGTTGAAGTTTTTTGTGAACGTGCCAACCTTCCCCATCAACCGAGGTGGCGTTCCCCGCAGCGCGTGACAGCACTTCGGACGTTCGGCTAGGAATACGCTAGTGCATCGACAAGCTAGGTAACTTCTGGAATAATCCGGCGACCAGTAACACGGGACGGCGATCGGAACTCTATCGACTTCAAACAACGATTCGGACGCGTCGCGACATCATAAAGCCGAGATATTCAAAAAAACAAAAAAGGGTTAGGCGCGTATTCACCACACAAAATGAACAAATACATAAAATTGACTCTGGCTCTGGTCGCGATCCTCGCTGTCGCCCAGTTAGTGTCCTCCTGGACCAGCCATCCGCGGAGAACTAGAACGGGATTTATGTCCGATCTCTACCATCAGAAGTACGAGGAAGCGGCTTGGATGCTGCGCGCTCCCAGCGCAATCACGGTCGCTTCCAACGGAGCATTGAACGTGGTCGACCACGCTGGAAAATCGACAGTGGTGTCGGCAGCGAAGCTTCCGTTTGTGGTGGGTGGTGACGCGGATATCGGAATGATGACACTTCCCTCACGCAGTAACGGATCCCCGGTGATGCTCCACTTAAGCTACGACGGCGGAGTGACTCGTTTCGGAGGCAAGATCCGCATTGAGAGAGTTGGCGGTCACTAAAGCGCAGAAATGGTCGACTGATCGCTCCGGGCCCGCAGCAAATCTCATGGAGTTGCCGAACAAGCCGGTGGTGCCAAGCGCGATCCACGTCGCACGTTCGCTTCGCTCTGCAGAGGTTGACCCCGCGCTAATACACCTATAATGGTCGAATTGAAAAGATGACAACTCATACAAGAAGAAGACACAATGAGGCATATTCTATTATCCTTAGTGACCTGTCTTGTCTGCGCATCATGCACCAGCTAACGCGAAGCTTTGGTTCAGGACGGTATCACGATCACCACACCAGTTGAGCAGACGAAAGATTCTAATGGAAAACCATTTGTGAGAGACTGGGCGGATGGTGGTAAGACCATGATCAGGATTACTGACGCGGCCGGCAAGCAGTTTGACATCTACTTCGACCGCCGCCTTGATCGCCGGATAAACCTTCGCCAGCACCGGGCACTGATAATCAGCAAGTCGAGATCGCCTCGCAACCAGAAGTGATCATTTACTTAAACGCATACCCTGACCATCTAGGGTCTGTGCGCGTAATTGATCAGGAAGAATTCAAGAAAAAGATACTACAAGGAATCGATTTCTAGTCCGAACAAAGCTCTTGGGGCAACGTTCTAAAGGCCGCGTCTCAGGGCAAGCGTTCGGCCGGAAAGCAATTCATGGAAATCTCATCTCCAAATCATATTTTCTTCACAACAGTATAAGATAATTACCTTATATGAAACACTACTTCCCGTTGATTGTTGTTGCACTTGGCATTCTACTCTCCGTAGCCGGATTCCTTTACGCAGGGTTCGTCGGAGGCATACCCGGTCCGGATGATTCGCCTGCCGAAGCGGCGCATGTGTCCTTGCACAATAAGATTGGTTTCGGAGCAGTGTGCGTTGGAGTTTTGTCGTTCCTCGGCGGAATGGTAGCTGGTGTGATCCGCCTATTTTCACGCAAAAAGCATTCATAAGCCTGATCTGAATATTAAGCCGAACAAGACGGAGAACCCGACAGCCGCCTTACCCCCCGGGATTTTGAATGACTTCCGTAACTACAGGCTTTAACCTGCTGGCTAAGTTGCGGTTTGGGTAGGAGGCGCCATTCTTCAAACTTTGGCTTGGAAAATGATATGCAAAGACAAATGAAACTTCGGCTCGGTCTAGCAACGCTTGTTGCCTTGTTCTTAACTCTTCTTCCCGGCGCTGGTCAACTCTCTCGGCCCATGGCTTTCGAACTGCCAACTTTAAAGTCGGAACCACTTAACATCGGCTCCCGTAGGGAGCTCTTCGTAGATAATTACATCATCGGTGCCCTGCGCGGTGGCGCTACTAGGAAACTGTTCGAAATGACCCCAGCCACCACCGAAACTAAGGATGTGGCTATGACCCACGATGCCGATTGGGAGGGGCCCTGGTGTCGCTACGCAAAGTACATACAAGATAGAGGGGTGATCAAAGCATGGTACATGGGACACCATACTTACCAGTCTAATAAAGAAAGGGATATAAATGGGGGCCGTATGTGTTACGCAGTTAGTAAGGATGGACGGACCTTCAAAAAACCAAATCTTGGCCTCTATGACTGGAAGGGATCGAAAACTAACAACGTGGTGTTTGACGATATTACCTTTAAGGCAAAGGACGATAAAAGCTGGATTGTAGCACATCAATTCAACCCTTTTATTGATACGAATCCTTCAGAGCCGCCAGCGGCGAGATACAAAGGATTCAGTGGTCAGGGTCATCATTGCGGGAAAACCGGTCTGTATGCCTACAAGTCTGCCGACGGCATTCATTGGGAGATTGCGAGCGACGGGCCGATTGTCAGCAGCGATTATTCGCTGGATTCCTGTAACCAGGGGTTCTGGGACGCACAACGAAAGCGGTATGTTGTTTATTTTCGCCATCTGCGTAACGAACAAGGCGAATCAGGAATTAAAGCACCTGGCTGGAAACGCGATATCTTGGTGACTTTCTCCAAAGATTTCATCAACTGGACCAACCCTCAGTGGCTGATATATCACCGGGATGATGGCCGGCCGAGTATGGAATTGGAGAACCTTTATACCAATGAGGTTAAACCTTACAAACGCGCACCGCATATTTATCTCGGTTTCCCGGCGCGGTTTAATGGTTCTGTCGAGCCCATGCTGATGGCCAGTCGCGACGGCATCCATTTTTATCGCTGGATGGAGCACCCGCTTATTTTGAACTCGGCGCCGTCGGACCGCAACAAGATCCGCTCTAATCATCTCTGGCAGGAGATGGTGGAACTTCCTGACGAGCCAGACAAATTCTCTATGTATGCCAGTGAAAACCTTGGTATCAAGGGCCCGCACGTGGATGGTAGTTTCCCTCGTGTTCGACGGTTTACGATCCGCAAGGATGGTTTTGTTTCGGTCCGCGCTAAAGCTCAACAAGGCGAGCTTGTCACCAAGCTGCTGATCTTTGCTGGCGACAAACTGACTGTGAATTCTAACGCGCAACTTGGCGAAAGTGGTTCAGTCCGTGCTGAGATTCTGGATGATAAACAGCACCCGATCCCAGATTTTACGATAAAAGATTGCGATCCGTTCTCAATGGATGAGATAGACGCCACGGTAACTTGGAAAGGCAGGGCAGATGTCAGCGCTCTTGCAGGCAAGCCGATCCACTTGCGTTTTGTCCTGAATGATGCCGACCTATTCTCGTTTCGGTTCACGGAATAGGGAACACTTAAATGTATGGAGTTAAATCAATGCTGATGAGAACCATCGTGACTGCGATGTTTGCAGACCCACCCAAGATTTTACTCTTCGTCGCTGATGACATCGGGCTGTGTCATCTTTCGCTTTTCCACTTCAATAAATTTGAACATGCTGCAGCGTG
>TARA_B110000008_G_scaffold264875_1_pt1 | contig 24122 bp, 15 predicted proteins | sample TARA_B110000008 | Tara Oceans TARA_B110000008 (sample SAMEA4396496) | marine metagenome | biome: Westerlies Biome; feature: [DCM] deep chlorophyll maximum layer (ENVO:01000326); material: water (ENVO:00002006), including particulate matter (ENVO:01000060) such as... | depth 40 m
TCTAGTGCCGCAAGGTGTGAGAGTTCGAGTCTCTCCGCCTGTACAAATTAAACCTCAACTATTTTGTTGGGGTTTTTTTGTATATATTTACTACTAGACAATTCCTCTACAATATTCTCCTTAAATAACTTTTAATACATCTTTTTCCTCCCTTTATTGATGTCATACCGAATTTTGATTTAAAAAAATAAATATCTAATAAAATTAATTTTATGATTACTATAGTTCTTAAAAAGTCACAAACCTTACTTACTTTGATTTTTCTATTTTTATTATCAAATTTGAAGGCACAGATTGCTAATTATAATTTCAACAATACTATCCAAGACCAGATAAATTCGAATGATCTTAACCATTTTATATATGAAGGTCTAGATGCCAGTTACAGTGAAATACTAACAACAAGTTCGGCTACATTTATCTCTAATAGTGAGGGTATTCAAATAGAGTTAGATTCTTTACATGGCTTAAAATTTCCAGAAAACTTAAAAAATAATATTGATTTTACTAAAAGTTTAGAAATAGAATTCTCATTTACCTTGACAGATTTTGCAGATGGTGAAGGAGAAAAATATTTAATAAATTGGCAAGAAAGTCTTAACTCACCTGGAATGGCTGTTTGGCTTGTTCATGACCCATATAGTAGTGAAGATAATTACTCAATATTTTTCTCTTATTCAGATGGAAATCCAAATGGTTTGCCTAATCATGACGGTCACGATAAAACAGTAATTGGAATACATAATATAGATGAAGTTGTAAATGTTCGGTTAATAGTAGATTTTGAAAATAAACAATGGACATCTATTGTGAATGGGAATTATATAAAAAAAGATTTTATTACCAGTATGTTTGATTGGGATACAATGATATCAGATGCAATAAATGATGATTGGTATTTTGGTTGGAAAAAAGATCAAGGATACGCAATGTATGAGGAGGCTAACATATTTACTTCTACAATTGTTGTTAATAATTTACTGCTATATTCACCAAGACAACCAGGGAATTTAACTGCTTTTAGTTATGCACTTCAAGCAATGATTGCTCATATTAATGGGAGTAATGATTTAAGTTTAGAGGAACGAACACAACATTTGTCTACAATACAATTTAATTATTTTGGTAATTACAATAGTACTTCAGATGATATTTTTCAATATATTAATACCTATGAATCTCTGAACCCTCCCATATTCCCTGATTTAAATCAAGTAATTATTGAGGATTTAACCCCTGAGGCAAAATTATTAAATTTTTTACAACTCTCTATTTTTGATGAAGAATACACAATTGAAAATGTTTCTAGTTTTGAAGGGATTGTTTATGAGGTCTCTACTGTATTTCCAGGACCAGTAAATGATGCTGCCACTCGAGTTCAGAATGCAACTCTTTCATTAGATGGAACCTATAATTACAATCCTGCAGCAAGAGTTGTTGGAGATTTAGCTGATGCTAAAAGACCAACAGGATACTATGCAGCACCGGGGGAAATAATTACAATTACAATTCCCAATAATTTTGAAAATAATGGTTTATCTGTAATGTTAGGAGCTCATGATGAAGATTACTCTACCTTTCAGGGAGTTAATAGGTTTGCGAAAATTTCCAAAAAATACCCTTTAAATACAATAACAACAGAAGTTATAAGTCCAGTTGGGGGAGGTATATATATAACAGTTCCTGAAGGTTCTAACCTAGGCTGGTTTGATATTACCATTAGTGATGCAGTTAAATCGCCCTATTTTTCGTGGAGGACGGGACGAAAAACTACCCCTACAGAATGGGCTCAAGAAATTTCAAAAAATGATGTTGGCTGGGTAGATTTAGAATCAGATAATTATATGATGACTATGCCGATAGCTGTCTTTGAAAACCTTCTTGATCCATCTGAATTAATGACCAAATGGGATACTATTATGAACGGTTTCTGGTATTTGGGAGGACGACCAGATCCGCGAAGGAGAAGTCAATATTTTATTGTTGATTCTCAATTAAATGGTGCTGGTTACGGAACAGGGTATCCACAAGTAATAAGTTTTGGAGATTCAAATCTATACCCAACACATATACTAGATAATTCAAATTTTTGGGAAGCGCAAGGATTTGATATTACACTCCATGAACATGGTCATGGAGATGGCTATCCTACATTGGAACTAGAGACTGAAACAAATATTAACTTACCAGCTGTTCATGTGTATAATACCATTTTTGATGTACCATTAAACGATGCATTTAAATATTCTTCAGGTGAGTTACTTTTTTTGGATGAGGCAACAATGGATTGGATGATTGCTCAAAACTTCAGAACAAATCAGCCTATGGGAATAGATCCTACAATGGATCCTCAAGTAGCTTTCGAATTAAGATATCAGCACCGATCATGGGCTAAATATGCCAAGATGGCCGAGTTATTTGGATGGTCTTCAATGTATAAAATGAATAATGTCTTCTATGAAGATTGGAAAATTAATAGACCAGCTACCAATGGGATGGATGTAACTCCTGATAATGTAATTTCAGCGGCATCCTACGGATCCAATATTAATATGGCTCCTCTAATGCATTTTTATGGTGTACAACCCTCTGAAGAATTAAGAACAGAATTGGAATCCTTACCTGCAAGTTCAAAAATATTAGAACTTCTTCAGTATTATAAAAGCTTGGTTCCGGATGATTTACAAGAATTCCTTCCATGGTATCAAAGTGTTAAACAACGAAAAGATCCTGTCCATTTTGATAGATATGATTATGCTCTTTCTAATTTTGAAAATGATGGGTACTCTCAAGCTATGAATAATCAGATTGACTTGATTATTGATTTATATTTTGCAAATCAAACTAGTTTAACAACCACAGTTATTGAAGATTCAGGTTTGATTAAAATTGCAGTACTTCCTTCGACTATTGAAAATAAAACTATCGAAACAGTAAGTAGTAATGGTCCTGGAAATGTAGCAATTAATTCTGATGGTAAATCAATAGACTACATTCCTGAAACTAACTATAACGGAATAGAAATAATTAGTTACACAATTTTAGAAAACTCAAGTCAAACAAATGGAACTTTAACAGTAACTGTAACACCAATAAACGATGCTCCTCTGGTTACTGATGATCTTGAAACTATAAGTCAGAATTCGGGTTTAACAAATATAAATGTTATAGACAATGATTCTGATGTAGAAAATGAAATACTAACCTTACTTTCGGTAAGTACATCTGGTTCTGGAACGGTATCTGTGAATAGCAATCAGAACTCAGTAGACTATTCAACTACCACTGATTTTACAGGAGTAGATTTGATTAGTTATATAGTATCAGACGGAATAGACCAATCAGAAGGCAAAATACAAATAACAGTCACTCCCTCAGACCAAAATGCTCCTATAGCAATTCAGGATTTCCACATTATGGATGAAGATTCAGGACCTACTAGTATAAATGTTATTGCTAACGATGTAGTATCAAATAATAATTCACTAACACTTCTTTCTGTAACCAATCCAGTCTCAGGAGTTGCCTCTGTAAATGATGATGGCGCTTCTGTAGACTTTACTCCAAATACCCATTTTAACGGAGAGGTAATTATTTATTATACTATTACCGATGGTCAAAACACATCAAATGGAGTGTTAGTTATAACTGTTACTCCTGTCAATGATATTCCAGTTACTATTGATGATTTTATTGAAATTGAGGATGCTGTTTTTGGATATCAAAATAACCTTGTTACAATTGATGTGATAAAAAATGATACTGATGCCGATGGCGATCTATTAAGTTTGATTAATGTTAGTACTATAGATAATGGTAGTGTAACTCTAAATACAAATGGAGTTGATATAAATTATGCTTGGGATGAGGGTTTTATTGGATATGAAGAGGTTACCTATACTATATCGGATGGTGACAATCAAGCAGACGGAACACTAACAATAGCAGTACCACCAATTAATAATAATCGGCCTTTAGTTGTTAATGATAATGTAACTATTGATGAAGATTCAGGAATAACTATTATTAACGTTTTAGACAATGACGTTGATGAAGATGGTGATACCTTGAATATTGTTTCAGTAGGAGATGTGCTTAATGGAGAAGTTTCGCTTGCTTCCGATGGTTTGACTATAACGTATACACCAGATGATAACTTTAATGGGTCTGAAAATTTTTATTATGTGCTTTCTGACGGCTGGGAAGAAGCCGAATTAGAAGGTGAGGTTCTAATTATTATTAATTCTGTTAACGATTCCCCAGTTGCAAATCCAGACATATGGACAGTTCAAGAGAATGACGATGCCAATTATTATAATGTTATTAATAATGATACCGATGTAGATTTAGGTACAGATTTAGTATTAACTGCTGTAGAAACCTCTGGTAATGGTATTGTTTCACTAGCTTCTGATGGAGATTCGGTTATCTATAGTCCTGCAACTGATTTTAATGGTATTGAAGAGGTTACTTATACAGTTTCTGATGGATTTATTGAGGTGAATGGAACTCTTACAATAACTGTTACTCCGGCTGAAGATAATATAGCTCCAGTATTAACAGAGGTAACTCCCATAGAAACCCCTTCTAATAATAGAACTCCTAGCTATATATTTACAACTAGTGAGGAGGGAACTATAACAAGTAGTTTAGAATTCTCATCAACTGATAACGCAACAACAGGCACAAATCAAGTAATTACGTTTAATGAGTTAGTATATGGAAGCTATTCAGGAGAAACAATTACTGTGACGGATGCATCAGGAAATGACGGGTCTTTAATCATTCCAGAATTTGTAATAGATCAAACAGCAAATTCAGTTGAAATACCAGATTTCACATCTCTTATCTTATACCCAAATCCAGCAAATAATAAAATATTCATAAAGGCTAATTCCAGTTTCAATTATTCATTATATAGTATTCTAGGACAAAAAATAATTTTTGGGGAAATATTTGAAGGCGATAATGTAATAAATATTAGTAATCTTAGTGTTGGTGTTTATTTTATGAAATTTGATAAGGAATCTATTATTTTTTCTAAGAAAATAGTCAAAAAACAATAGTCTTCTGATAAAAAAAGTTTTTAAAAAAAAATAATAGATATAAAGAATGCTAATACTGGTTTTAAATACTTAAACTTAGCTTTATCATAAGATAAAACCAAATAAAAAAAACCACTTTAGTATTAAACGATTAGTTTTACATAAACGTAAAATCTATTTCGTTAGAGCCAATTTTCTGAAGCTTATGATAGAATTGATAGGATAATAAATTCTTTAGTTCTTCTATTTGATTAAATAAAATAATAAGAAGTTGTTTGAAAAATTAAATTATAATAAAAAATTATATATTTGTTAAAGTATTTTAAAAACCCTCTAAACCTCCTCCCTTCAATGAATTTAATAATAGTAGATCACCTTTTTTACACTAGTTTTATTAAAAGCGACTTTGAAAAAAAATACATAAAAGATCACAATATATCTATAAATGTATATCAAAATATTGAGGATGCTTTACTTGATTTAAAAAACAAAAAATTCACTGCAGATTATATTTTTTTAAATTATAAGTCCTCTATACTTATGGGATTTGGTATAATTCCCTTTATAAGTCAAAAAACACAATTTGTTTTACTTGGAAATGAGAATGATAAAATTACTAAAATTAAATTAGCACATTCAATTAATAACCTATCCAAAAGATACAATTTACATTATATTTTTCAGAATTTATCAATAAATATTATAGATACTTTTATCAAAGGTTCTCATGACCCATTAGACTTCAACACTTACCTTATTTATTCAAAGAAAGAATACCATCTCCTTAAAATCAATCAAATTATTTATCTTGAATCTATTGGAGATTATCTCAAAATTGTTACTACAAATAGAAACTATGTTGTATATTCTACTTTGCAAAAAGCTCAAGATCAGTTACCAGATATTTTCTTCAGGCCCCATAGAGGTTATTTAGTTCATAAAAATCACGTATTAGAATTCACAGATAAAGAAATTTTAACAACAAACGGTTTTTCAATACCTGTAACTAAGTCAAGGTATAAAAAAGTATTTCATATTCTTAGTAGTTTGAAATAAATAAATTCTGATTTTAGAAAATGTATATGGATATTTATCCAATAATTTCATACTAAATTATCAGTTATCCATAAATTTATAATCAACTTCATTTGAACTAATTCTCTGAAATCTTTGATAGAATTGATAGGAGAATAATTTTTTCAATTCATTAATTTCTATTTGATTAAATAATATAATCAAATTTCCTTGAAGGGTTGGAATAGGAATATTTCTTTTTATTTTGGAAGAAGGATAATTTTTATTCCAATATGCTGTATCTAATTCAAATATGAATTTTTTAAATTGAATAAATTCCTTTTTTGTAAATTCAAAAAAAACATTATTGAACGTTAAATGATAATGATTACATTTTGTGCAAAGTGATAATTCACCGCTTTTTACCTTTCCTATTATTTTTATTGACATAATTTTAATTTTTATTCACTAAATTTATTTAGATTTAATAAAAATAATTTATATTTACAACAAATATAATGTAGAATAGTTCTAAATAAAAATAAAACTAATTTATTTACTTTATATTTTTAATCAGATTATTTTTTATTTTGAATTTTCCCCTTTCCCCTGGGGTTTTTTTATTATTATTTTATATAAATAGAGGTCATTAAGTAAATTCTAATTATTTAAGTAAAATATAAAATTTATTAAAAGTGTTAAATAGCTTATCTTTTTACATCTAAAGCATCTCTTAAGGCATTTCCTATAAGCATAAATGACATTACTAAACTCATAATAGCCAATCCTGGAATAACAGCTAGGTAGGGTTTTCCTAAAATAATATAATTATAGTGATTTTTTATAATTGCACCCCAAGATGGTGTAGGAGGTTTCGCTCCAATTCCTAAAAAACTCAATCCACTTTCTATAAGTATCGCAGCAGCAAAGTTAGCTGCAGAAATAACGATAATTGGAGCTAAAATATTTGGCAAAATATGACGAAATATAATTCTTAAATTTGAATATCCTAAAACCTTTGCTACCTCTACATATTGCTGTTGTTTTGTGGTTAGTACTTGACCACGAACAACTCTAGCAACCTCTACCCACATAGTCAAACCTACAGCTATAAAAACTTGCCAGTATCCTTTTCCTAATGCTAAAGTAATTGCAATAACTAATAAAAGGGTGGGGATAGACCAAGTAATGTTTATAATCCACATAATGAAATCATCTATTCTACCTCCATAATATCCAGCGATTGCACCAATAGCAACCCCAATAAATAAAGATATAAATACAGCAATAAATCCTATAAAAAATGAAATTCTAGCTCCGATGATTAATCTACTTAATAGATCTCTTCCATATTTATCAGTTCCAAAATAAAAGGTTTTTTTTTGTAAATATTTTTTTGGATTATTTTCTAACAGATCTAGTGAAATACTCCTTTTAAGACCATCAGTATAACCTATATATTCTAGTTCGTTATTATTGATTTTAAAAGATTTAATTGGGATTTCTGAGTTAGAAATATTTTTCCCAAAAAAGAGTGTTCTAAAAAAAGATTGATTTTTTACTTCTTTTGATGGAATAGTTAACATGTTAACTGAAAATCCTGGTTTTTTTGAATGAATTTCCAAATGCATTTGATTTGCATTTTGACTATTATCTGGAGCTATAAGATATCCAAACACAGAAAGAAAACCTGAAAAAATAACAAATAAAAAGCTTATCAATCCAACCCTGTTTTTCTTAAATTTTTGAAAAGCTAGTTGAGAAAGTGATTTTGACTTGTTTGACATCTTTACAAAAGTAAAAAACCTGATACGTTATGCAAATATATCAGGTCTTTAAAATTTTAAATATTATTAATTTTAGTTTTTAACAATCTCTTGTGTAATATTCAATTTTAATTGACTCAAAACATTTAACGCTTCAAAAATATATATATCTTTTGCTAAATTTTTATGCCAAGCAGTCCTCTTTTCTTTTAAATCTTCGTTTTCATTAAAAAGAGGTATTTCATATGCGGGAGAATTAAAAACCAAACCAGATTTATATTTAAAAACTGTTTTAAATTTTTCTGTAATTTTTTCTCTTGATAATAATTCATCAGTATATTTTTTGTAATTTAAAGAATAGGTAGAGCCGTCTTGTTCACTCTTTAACCATTTCGCATATTCATCAATTAACTTAAAATTTGGGTCTTTATTAATTCTTTCTATGCTAGTAGAAATAACATCTGAGAAATTGCTATAAGAGTTTATTGTAGAGTATTTTACTTGTGATACTTTATCCCATTTTAAAGCACCTTCTATATCTCGTTCCCCATATTTCATGTAGCTATAACGAGTTGGCATGACAATATCTGAATACACACCTTCAACCTGAGTAGAACCACCATTAATTCTATAAAATTTCTGAATAGTCATTTTTAAGAATCCTAAATCTTTATTATAATTTTGGTAAAACTTATTAATTGGTAAAATATTTTGTACTGTCCCTTTCCCATGAGTTTGATTTCCTCCAATAATAATAGCTCTGTTGTAATCTTGCATTGCTGCAGCAAATATTTCTGATGCAGATGCAGATAGCTCATTGACTAGTAAAACTAATGAACCTTTCCATTGAATTTTTGGGTCTACATCATTTTTCACAATAGGGGCCTCGTCTCTATATTTTATTTGAACAATAGGGCCTTTGTCTATAAATAAGCCAGCTATTTTTATGGCAGTATCTAAAGAACCACCACCATTATTTCTTAAATCAATTAATAGACCTTCAATATTTTCTTCAGTCAGACGTTCAATTTCTTTTTCCATGTCTTTTGCTGAATCTCTAAAGTTTCTATCATTAAAACTAATATAGAATTTGGGTAAATCTATAATTCCATATTTTTTTTCATTCTTTTCAACTATAGATGATTTCACAAAAGTTTCATCCAACTGAACTAAATCTCTTGTAATTGTTATGATTTGGGTAGAACCATCTATTTTTTTCTTAACAGTTAATAAAACATCAGTTCCTTTAGGTCCTTTAATGAATTTAATTGCATCATCTAAACGCATTCCTACAATATCGATAGGCTCTTTGTTTTCTTGAGCAACTTTTAATATAATATCTCCCTCTTCAAGTTCACCCTGTTTCCATGCTGGTCCACCAGAAACTAACTCAATTACATGAGTATATATTCCTTTTTTTTGTAATCTAGCACCAATTCCTTCAAGTTTTCCTGACATTTCTTGATCAAAGTTTTCTTTGATGTTTGGTGGCATGTAAGTAGTATGAGGATCAAAAGCACCAACTACACTATTTAAAAAAGTAGAAAACCAATCTCTATGTTCCAATTCATCCATTCGGATGTATAAATTTTCCATAGATGTCATTACTTTGGCTCTAGCATCTTTTTCTAAAGTAGAGAAAGTCCTTTTAATGAAGGAATTATTTTTTTTATATTTTTCATGATCTAGATTCTCTTGTTCATGAATTCTATCTATAGTTTGTAATTTTAGTTGTTTTCGCCAAAAACTCCTAAGTTCTTTTTCTGAACTTGCGTAGGATATTTTTTTAAAGTCTAAGTCAATGATTTCGTTTTTAGTATAATTGAATGGTTTTTCTAGAATCGTTCCGTAATATTTTTTTGCGTCTTTAATTTTTAATAAAAATCTTCCATAAACAAGAGTATAGAAACTAATATCAGAATCTTTTAGTTGATTGTCTATTTGAAATTTATATTTTGAGAATTCTTTGATGTCTTTTTTTGTAAAGTATCTTTTGGAAGGGTCTAATCCATTTATAAAATTGGTGAATACTAACTCTGAAAATTCATCATTTAACTCTTTTTGGACATAATGACCGCGAGTAAGCATGTAGTTTAGAACAGTAATTAAAATTTTATCTTTTTCAGGGTCAATATTTTTTTTATTGGTAGAATGGATAAAATCTATACTACTTAAAAATAAGGAAAGCGATAAAAAGGAAATTAATAGTTTCGTATTCATAAATATTTTCGGCTATGATGATTGTTTTTGTTTTTAAAGTAATTGAGCTAATTTACTAAAATGATATAAATAATTTTTCATTTAAATCTCACTTAAAAAGTTTTAAGGTAAAGGTTTTTTTTTGGTATTTATATATTGAAAATAAGATGATTTCAAAAATTGTAAATTCATATCAATTCCAATATTTTTTTAAAATCGTTACATTTAATTAACTATGCTACAATGTTACTCAAAATTATGGCATTATCATCTTTACAAAATGTTAAATATATTTACATAAATTGACTTACATTTGTCAGATATCAATGAAGAAATGACAAAAAATAAACCTTTAATCTTAGTAACTAATGACGATGGAATTACTGCGCCAGGTATACGAGCATTGATTCAAATTATGAATACAATAGGTGATGTTATTGTTGTTGCTCCAGATAGACCCCAGAGTGGAATGGGACATGCGATTACAGTAGATAATGTATTACACTGTAATCCAATCTCTATAGATGATGGTCCGCAAATTGAATATAGTTGTTCTGGTACACCCGCAGATTGCGTAAAAATGGCTATTAACGAAATTTTAAATCGTAAGCCAGATTTATGTGTTTCTGGAATAAATCACGGGGCAAATTCATCTATCAATGTTATCTACTCAGGAACAATGAGTGCCGCTGTTGAAGCAGGTATAGAGGGGGTTCCGGCAATTGGATTTTCATTGTTAGATTTTAACTATAAGGCAGATTTCAAACAAGGAAAAGAATTTGTAAAAAGAATTACACTAAGTGCCTTAAAAAATGGTATTCCAGAGGCAACTGTCTTAAATGTAAATATTCCAAAACTAAAAAAGGAGCACATTAAAGGGATTAAAATTTGTAGACAAGCTAATGGGTATTGGCGAGAAGATTTTGATAAACGAAAAAGCCCATTTGGAAAAGAATACTATTGGCTGTCTGGAGAATTTGTAAATAAAGACAAGGGAGAAGATACTGACATATGGGCATTAGAAAATGGCTATATTTCTATTGTACCTGTTAAATTTGACTTAACAGCACATCACATGATTCAAAAACTAAATTCATGGGATTTATAAAAAAAGAAATTTCTATTGGTTTTATAATTTCTATTGTAGCAACTTTTTGTGGTATCTTTTTGTACTTGCAATATTTTTCTAAATATGGATTTGAGGAAACTATTCTTATGATTAAAGAAGGGAATTTATATGCCCAAGTATTATCATTATCAGCTCTGCCTAATCTCTTCGTGTTTTTTGTTTTTATAAAAAAAAAACAAGATTATAGAGCAAGAGGTGTTTTAATGGCTTCCATTTTAACTGCTTTGGTTACCTTTGTGTTGAAATTCATATAGTTTAAAAGCAAACATGACTTCAAGTAGATTTGACAATTTTATTTTTTAAGATTAATTTCACTTGACCTAACAATTTCATTCATATGAAATATTATATCATAGCAGGAGAGGCTTCCGGAGATCTTCACGGTTCAAACTTAATGAAAGCTTTGTATAAACAAGACCACAAAGCAGCTATAAGATTTTGGGGTGGTGACCTTATGAATAGTGTTGGTGGAACTCTTGTGAAACACTATAAAGAAAGAGCATTCATGGGGTTTGTTGAAGTTTTTATGAATCTTAATAAGATTCTTAGAATGATTTCTTTTTGTAAAAAAGACATCCTAAGATTTCAGCCAGATGTACTTATTTTTATTGATAATTCAGGATTTAATTTACGTATAGCAAAATGGGCAAAACTTCTAGGGTTTAGAACTACCTATTATATTTCTCCCCAAGTTTGGGCCTCAAGAGCCAACAGAGTAGAAAAAATTAAAAAATACATCGATGAGATGTATGTAATTCTACCTTTTGAGAAGGAATTCTACAAGAAGTGTAATTTCGATGTTACTTTTGTTGGTCATCCTTTAATTGATGCTATTGCTGATAGAAAACAAGTTGACGAAATTAAATTTAGAGCAGAACATCAGATAGGAGATAAACCAATAGTGGCTCTTCTTCCAGGAAGTAGAAAACAAGAAATCACAAAAATGCTCTCAGTCATGCTATCATTGGTTGATGATTTTTCTAATTACCAATTTGTAATTGCAGGTGCTCCCAATCAGAATTTTTCTTTTTACAAAACAATTATTGGTTCTAAGAATATCTGTTTTATTGATAACAAAACATATGATTTGTTAAGCATTTCATTTGCTGCCATAGTAACTTCTGGAACAGCTACATTAGAAACAGCTTTATTTAAAGTACCACAGGTAGTTTGTTACAAAGCTAGTATAATATCTTATCAAATTGCTAAAAGAATTATCACACTCCGCTATATTTCTTTGGTCAATCTAATTATGGATAAGGAAGTTGTAAAAGAATTAATTCAACATGATTTTACAAAGAAAAACCTTGTTACAGAATTAAAAATTATTCTAGATACAAATCATAGAAAAACACTTTTTGAAGCTTATTATAAGTTAGAACAAATATTAGGTGGAAAGGGCGCCTCAGAAAATACTGCAATATCTATCATATCAAATATAAAATAATTTTTTTTTAGTAACTTTAGCATGCTATGGAAAAGTTGTTAGGTTATAAACCCTTTCACTTTTTACTATTTCTTGTTTTAGGTATTTGTTTTCAGTTTTACACTGATTATTGGAATTTTGGGATAGTAATTTCTTTCTGTATACTTATTTTTTTATTTTTTATTGGCTATTGCCTTAGCAATACTAGTTTTTTTATTTTTTTTATATGGCTACTTTTTTTCTTGGGAGGAATAGTACTTGTATATAGTGGAGATTTAAGAAATGATGAGCATTACTTCGATAAACATCTAACCATTCAATCTTCGGTGATATTACAAATAAAAAATATTCTAAAACCTGGAAATTATCATCAGAAATATATTGCTGAGGTTATTCAGGTCGATCATAATAAGACCACAGGTATCGTTTTATTAAATCTTGAAAAAGACAGTATTTCAGTTAACTTTGAGGTGGATGATAGAGTTCTGCTAAAAAATAAATTTGTATTAATTAATGAACCACAAAATCCACACCAATTTAACTACAACGAGTATTTAGAAAAAAAAGGGATCTACAAACAAGTATATTCAAATAAAATGGAAGTTTTACTTCTAGAATCAAACTCTTCTTCTTTATTAGGGCTCATTCATAAAATTCGATTGAAAATTCAGAAATCATTAAATCAATATAGCTTTTCACAGGACGAATTAGCAATAATGAATGCAATGCTATTAGGACAGAGACAAGAAATCTCTAAAGAATTAGCTGACAATTATTCTAAGGCAGGAGCTATTCATATTTTGGCCATATCGGGCCTACATGTAGGTGTTATTTTATGGATACTGTCCTTTGTATTTAAACCTGTTGAAATATTTAGGAAAGGAAAAATCATAAAATTAGTCTTTATCATTTTTTTTCTCTGGCTTTTTGCTTTGTTAGCAGGTATGTCTGGATCTATTTTAAGAGCTGTAACAATGTTTTCGGCAATAGCGATAGGGCAATTTTTTAACAAAAGAAATGCCATAGAACAGTCCTTAATTTTTTCAATGTTTATCATATTGTTATGGAAGCCATTGTTTTTATTTGATGTTGGTTTTCAGTTAAGTTATTTAGCTGTATTTGGAATTATTTGGGTTCATCCTATATTGAATAAATTATGGAAGCCAAGGTTCTATATTCTTAAGAAGGTTTGGCAGATTATTACAGTTTCTTCGGCAGCACAGCTTGCTGTTTTACCAATTAGTTTATTTTATTTTCATCAATTCCCGGGATTGTTTTTTATTTCTAATCTATTTATTATTCCCTTTCTAGGAATTATTTTAATCACTGGAATTATTGTTTTAATTCTTTCATCTTTGACCATATTACCTGAAAGCCTAGCAGAAGTTTATGGAGAAATAATTTCAAGTTTAAATTATATTGTTGGTTTTATTGCTAAGCAAGAAGCATTTTTATTTTCTGCGATTTCTTTTTCTAGTTTACTTTTAATTAGCTCTTATTTCCTTCTTATACTAGGATTTCAATTTTTAATAAAAAGAAACGTAAGATGGTTGATGTTATTTTTAATTACAATACTAATTTTTCAATGTGTTCTAATATATGAGAAATATATAATTGAAAATAAATATGAATTTATAATATTTCATAAGACTAGAAATACAGTTGTGGCTCAGAGAATATCAAATAAATTAAAAGTATTCCACGATATGGATTCTTTAATTATCACGAAACAATTTTTTTTAAATAATTATAAAATAGGAGAGAAAATTCAGTTAAGAATTCACAATAACCTACCAAGACTTTTCTCTCTAAATAATCAACCCATTCTAATTGTTGATAATGAAGGTATTTATAAAATTAAAACTTTACAACGGCCAATTATTATTTTAAAACAATCACCTAAGATTAATCTAGAACGACTTATTGGTAAACTACAACCTTTAATTATTATTGCAGATGGCTCAAATTACACGGGTACTGTTCGTCAATGGAAAAAAACATGTTTACGAACCGAAATACCATTTTGGTCAACAAAAGAAAAAGGAGCATTTATCTTTAGAAGAGAAAAAAACTAAAAAAAAGCATAATATTTAGGAGGTTGATTTTTTTTTTAAAGATTACTCTTAAATCCTTTTATAAAATCCTCCCATGTTGTTGTTTTATACTTTTCTGCAGCAAAGTAAGTAACAACTTGTTCCATTATTCTAGGGGTTAAGTATCCTGGAACCCTATCTAATAATTCTAGTTTTTTATTCATAAAAACGGTTGTTGGATAACTTAATTTTCCATTAAGTAAAGCTGCAGCAAACTCATTATATCCATTTCTTCCTGATGCTTTAAACTTAAATGTGTAGTCATTAAAGACGAGATCCTCTTTTTGTTCACCATCTAACTTTACGGGATAAAAATTCTTATTAATGAATGAAGATATAACCTTATTACTATAGGTAGTTCTATCCATTTTTTTACAATAACCGCACCAGTCTGTATAAACATCAATAAGCATTGGTTTTGGATTTTCTTTTGAAAGTTCAATAGCTTTTTCAAAAGAAATCCAATCTACTTTTTGAGCATTTATTTGAGTAGTCAAAAAAGATATAAAAAGAAATACTATTATTTTTTTCATTTTATTTAAAATGACATTCATTTTGCAAATTTACAAAAAAAGAAAGGCATCAATGAATGATGCCTTCTTGATATTTTTTTTTAAGATTAACGAACTCCATGCATTAGCTTTTTGAGTAATGGGTGTAAAGCAAAGGATATCAAACCTAAAACAATTGGTACTATTGTGAATATTAAGAAGAAATATGATAAACCACTCTCCTGTGATATTTTTTCAATATCGCCTCCAATATAATGTGCTAGTTTATTCCCTATTGCAATGGCTAAATAATATACTCCAAACATAAATGCTACCATTCTTGCTGGAACTAATTTGCTTAGGTACGATAATCCCATAGGTGATAGACATAATTCTCCTAGCGTATGAAATAAATAAGCTAATACCAACCATATCATACTTAACTTAGCTGTTTTTGATCCTAATGGAATATCCTTGGTTGCATATGCCAATAAACCAAATCCAATAGCCATAATGATTAAACCTAAACCGTATTTAACAGATGCTGGAGGATTATATTTACTATCCCACAATTTTGTAAACAATGGAGCAAAAACAATAATGAATAAAGAATTTAAAATAGCAAACCAAGTAATTGGAACTTCTGTTTCAGTAGATTGAAATTCTATATATAATTTATAGATTATAATAAACCAAACGATTAAAAAACTGATTCCTAAAATAATATTTGATAGGCTAATTTTATTAAATGTTTTCTTAAATAATTCTATCAAAACAAATGTTATCACTAGCATTGGAACTACAGTTACAATTAAATCAATAATTTTAAATACAGTTCCTGCTGTTCCGACTAAAATTCTGTCTGTAAAATCCCGTGTATAAATTGGTAATGAACCTGCAGCTTGTTCAAAAGCTGCCCAAAAGAAAATTGTAAACAAACAAAAAATTGTGAAAGCAATCATTCTATCACGTTCAATTTTTGTATACCTAGGAATTCTTACGATTAACAAAAGTATAAAGGTTACTGCAGCTACAAGCGCAAAAAATAACGAATCGTTCATTCCTGCTATTGAAAAGTTGAGGGCTTGAATATTACCTATCTTACTTAAAGGGTCATTTACAATAAAAATTAATGCGGAAACAATAAAAATAGCTATCAATGAATAGTCAAGAAAAGAGAATTTATTTAATTTTTCTCCGTTATTATTATTATTATCAACTGATTTATCAAGGTTTATTTCATCTATATTTTTTGGTTTATCACCTAAATCCCCAAAAATAGTTTGAGAATAATAAAACTGCAACATTCCCAAAAGCATAAAAATTCCAGCCAAACCAAAACCATAACTCCATCCAATTTTTTCTCCTACCCATCCACAAAGCATAATTCCAATAAAAGCTCCAGCATTTACACCCATGTAGAATATATTATATGCACCATCTTTTTTATCATCTTTACCGGTATACATTTTTGAAATGATAGAGGTCATATTTGGTTTAAAGAAACCATTTCCAATAATAAGTAATGCAATACCTATATATAAAAATGTAGGTGTTTCAACAGCCATAGCAGCATGGCCTAATGTCATCAAAAGGGCGCCTATAACAACTGCCATTCGATATCCTATTTTATTATCTGCAAGCCATCCTCCAACTATTGGAGTTAAATATACAAAAAGGGCATAGGTTCCTAATAAAGATAATGCAGTTGAGGTATCCCATCCCCAACCTGGATTATTTCCTGTAACTGCCCCCGTTAAAAATATTACAAGAATTGCACGCATTCCATAGTAAGAAAAACGTTCCCACATTTCTGTAAAAAATAACACAAAAAGTCCCGCAGGATGCCCTAGAACTTTATCTTTAAACATATTTTCAATATTAGTTGTCATAATTAGTTAGTTTAGTGTCTCATTAATAATTTAAAATTTATTCTAATATTCTTTCGTTGTCTTCAGCATTATGTGTTAATAGTTCTAATTTTTTTCTAAAAACCATAACTAAAAAACCAAATAAAACACAAAATATAGCGATACCAGTAAATACAGTTAATTCTCCTAATCCTTCAGCAGATTCTCCCAATAAACCAGCTAGTTTGTTTCCAAAGCCAGTCATGGCAAAATAAACCCCCATCATTAGTGAGGCATATTTTACTGGTGCTAGCTTGGTAATATATGACAATGCTACAGGAGATATACATAACTCACCAATAGTATGAAATAGATAGGCTAATACTAACCAATACATTGCCGATGCACCTGTATTATTAAACTCTGATGCAGCTGCAGACATAAAAAAGAAACCAGTTCCCATAATTATAAGCCCTATGATCATTTTAAACAATGATGTGGATACTTTTCCTTTTAGTTTTCTATTCGCCCAATAAAAAGCAACACTAGTTCCTAAAAATATAATAAACATTGCGTTAAGTGATTGAAACCATGATGCAGGAACTACCCATCCCATTAGTATTCTATTTGTATTTTCTTTTGCGTAGATATTCATTAGTCCTCCTGCCTGTTCAAAAGCTCCCCAAAATACTATTACTAATAAGAATGATATAAAAAGAACAATAACTCTATCTTTTTCAATTTTAGTTAGAGGTTTTTTCATAGCTTCGATTTCTTTCAAATCATTAGAGTCTCCAATAAAATTACCAACATTTTCAAGATATTTTTGACCTATTAAATATTGTATAAGTCCTAAAGTCATACCAATTCCAGCCAAGCCAAAACCATAATGCCATCCATGAACTTCTCCGACATATCCTACTATTAAACTAGACAAAAAAGCACCTAAATTAATACCAATATAAAAAATTGTAAAACCTTTATCTCTTCTAATATCACCTTGTTGGTATAAACCACCAACCATTGAAGAAATATTTGGTTTTAATAATCCAACTCCTAAAATAATTAATCCAAGCCCTGTATAAAAAGCCCAAAGTTCTTCAATAGCAAGAATACTGTGACCTCCAACTAATAATATACCTCCATATAGTACAGATTTTTTTTGACCTAAAAACTTATCTGCTATCCATCCACCAGGTATTGAAGCTACATAAACTAGCATAGTATACCATCCATATAATGATAGTGCCTCTCCATTGGTCCATCCTAATCCCGCATTACCTTCTGTTGTTTCTGCTACCAAGTATAATACAAGAATAGCTCTCATTCCGTAATAGGAAAAACGTTCCCACATTTCGGTAAAAAATAATATGTACAATCCAATAGGGTGTCCAAATAACTCTTTTTCATGTGGTTGTTTCATTGTTGTGCTCATAAGTTCACTTTTTTACTTTTTATTATTGTGTTCTATATTTTAATTTGGTATCAATTTTTCTTTAATAAATTCAGTCATTTTATTATACAAATGTAAGCGTGTATTTTTTCCTTTTATAATTCCGTGTGCTCTGTCTGGATACATGGCTATTTCAAAAGGCTTATTAGCTGCTACTAATGCATTAATCATTTGCATAGAATTTTGTAAATGTACATTGTCGTCTCCTGTTCCATGAACTAGTAAGTAGTTTCCTTTTAGTTTTTCAACATAATTAATAGGAGAGTTATCATCATAACCACTAGCATTTTCTTGTGGTGTTTGCATGTAACGCTCTGTATAAATAGTGTCATAAAATCGCCAAGAAGTAACAGGAGCAACTGCAATCGCAGTTGTAAAGATATCATTTCCTTTTAAAAGACAATTAGTACTCATAAAGCCCCCATAACTCCATCCCCAAATACCAATGTTATTTTGATCTATATAACTAAGTTTAGCTAATTTTTTAGCTGCAGTAATTTGATCTTCAACTTCAAACTTTCCTAATTCTTTTTGAGTTATTTTTTTAAAATCTCGTCCTTTTAAACCAGTACCTCTCCCATCTATACAAACAATAATCATTCCCTCTTGTGCCAATAATTGGTGCCAATAATCATTAGTGTTATTCCATCTGTTAGTCACTTGCTGAGAGCCAGGTCCTGAATATTGAAACATGAGTAATGGATATTTTTTTTGTTTATCAAAATCAACAGGTTTTATCATCCACATATTCAAATCATTTCCATTAATATTAATTGTTGAAAACTCTTTCTGACTGATCTTATAATCACTTAGTCTCTGTTTTAGTTCAGCATTATCCATAATAACTTTTAGCTGCTCACCTTCGGCAGTAAAGAGAGAATATATTGGTGGTATTTTTGAAGAGGAGTATGTATTAATGAAGTAGTTTAAATTTTTACTAAAAGAAGCAGTGTTGCTACCAGCTTCATTACTTAATAATTTTTTATTTTTTCCGTCTAAGCCAATACTATATATGCCTCTGTTGATAGAACCATTCTCTACGGATTGATAATAAATAGTTTTTTTATTTTTATTGTATCCATAATATTTTGTTACTTCCCAATTTCCTTTCGTAATTTGATTGATTAGTTTTCCATTAAAGTCATAGTGATAAATGTGGTTATAGCCATTTTTTTCACTACTCCAGATAAAGCTATTGTCATCTAAAAATGTTAAATCATCATTAACACTTACATAGGCAGCATCTCTTTCATTTAAAAGCACTATGGAATTGGTCGTTAGCGAATTTATTCTGTGAAGTTTTAAATCGTTTTGACGACGATTTAAGGTAGTGACTATTAGAACTTTATCATCATTTGTCCATTTAATTCTGGGAATATACTCATACCCACCCAAATCTATTTTAGTAGTGTTTTTTTTACTTAGTTGATACAAATGCAGCGAAACTTTCGCATTTTCCTCGCCAGCTTTTGGATATTTAAAAATATGTTGGCTAGGATACAATTCATTACCAGTTATGCCCATGGAAAATTCTCTTACTTTAGATTCGTCAAAACGTAAAAAAGCTATGAATTCACTATTATTACTCCATTCAAAAGCTCTTACAAAACCAAACTCTTCTTCATAGACCCAATCAGTAGTTCCATTAATAATGTTGTTGTATTCTCCGTCTTTAGTAATTTGAATTGTTGTATTTGTTTTTAAATCTAAAATAAATAGGTTGTTGTCTTTTGCATAAGCTATTTTTTTACTATCAGGAGAAAAGGTGGGTTCTTGAATGTTTTCTCCAATTAATCGAACCTTTTTAGAACCCACAGAAAATGTATAGTAAGTTCCTTTAGTAGAACGTCTATATACTTTTTGGATGTCTGTTCCTAAAATAACTTTTGTTTCATCATTATTAAAAAGATATGACTCAAATTGATGAAGATTATTCAAAATTTTTCCATCAACAATAGTAGCTACCTTTTGCAGATTTATGAAGCTGTATTGATCTACTGTAGAATTTCCATTTTCATCTGTATTTAAAAGAGAGTAATAATTACCGTTCATAGAATTAAGTGCATTCATTCTATTAGTGATAAACGTATTTCCCCAAATATCTTCTAGAGTTATTTTTGTTGTTCCATAAGTATGATTTGAATTTTTAGAACTTTTGTTAGGTTGACAACATATCAGAAGAACGATGATTGTTAAAATGAATAATTTCTTCATTCTATAATTTTACATTTAAGAATTGATTGCCAAGTTTACGGAAAAATCAGCAAAAAACACCTTTTAAAAAGGATAAATATTTATTTCATTCAACTGTTTTAATTGATTCAATTATCTTTGCATTGTATCATAAAATGATGTTCATGTCAAAAATTATTTCCGGTTTTTCTAAACTAACTAAAGAAGAAAAAATTAATTGGTTGGCAACTCATTATTTTGCTGAGCAAACTGAAATCATTCCAATCCTAAAACAATATTGGCACTCCAATGATATTTTACAGCGATTACATGACGATTTTATAGAAAATACTATCTCTAATTTTTATCTGCCTTATGGAGTAGCACCTAATTTTATCATCAATAATAATACCTATGTAATTCCAATGGCTATAGAAGAAAGTTCTGTTGTTGCTGCTGCTTCTTTAGTCGCTAAATTTTGGAGTTCTAGAGGTGGATTTAAGGCAGAGGTAATAGCAACCACTAAAATTGGTCATGTTCATTTTATGTATAATGGTGATATTACCGTCTTGAAAAACTATTTTAAAACTAAAAAAGAATCTTTACAATTGGCCACTAAATCCATTACTAAAAATATGGAAAAACGTGGTGGAGGAATTCTAGATATTCAACTTATTAATAAAACAGAGAAATTAGAAAATTATTATCAACTACATGTCACTTTTGAGACAGTAGATTCTATGGGTGCAAATTTCATCAATTCTTGCCTAGAAGCAATTGCTGAAGAATTTAGAAATGATGATATAGAAATAGTAATGAGTATACTTTCGAATTATGTTCCAGAATGTTTAGTAAGGGCTGAAGTATGTTGTAAGATTGAAGATTTGGGAGGTAAAGACCCTTATAAATTTGCAAAGAAGTTCCATCAAGCAGTTCAAATTGCATCAATCGAACCTTACAGAGCTGTTACTCATAATAAGGGAATCATGAATGGGATAGATGCAGTAGTTTTAGCTACAGGAAATGATTTTCGAGCAATTGAATCAGGGATTCATGCTTATGCATCAAGATTGGGTCATTATACTAGCTTAACGCACTGTGAAATCAAAAACGAAATGTTTCGTTTTTGGATAGAAGTACCTATGGCCTTAGGAACTGTAGGAGGACTAACATCTTTACACCCTTTGGCAAAATTATCATTAGAAATTTTACAAAAACCATCTGCAAGAGAATTAATGATGATCACAGCAACAGCAGGATTAGCTCAGAATTTCGCCGCACTAAGAGCCTTGACAACAAATGGTATTCAGAAGGGTCATATGAAAATGCATTTGATGAATATTTTAAATCAGTTAGGTGCAAACGAAGTAGATAAAAACACAATAGTCACTTACTTTAATGGGAAAACAGTAACTCACAGAGCTGTCGAAGATAAATACAACGAACTTAGAAACAAGAACTAATTTGAGTCGATTTTATTCAAACGGAAAATTATTACTTACAGGTGAATACCTAGTACTAGATAGCGCAACTGCTTTAGCAGTTCCTACTAAATTTGGACAAGATTTATTAGTTAATAAAATAAAAGAACCTCAACTTATTTGGAAAAGTTTTACTCATACTAAAGATTGTTGGTTTGAGGTAGTTTTTGACTTGCCCAAACTTCGTCTTGTTAGCACAACTTTTGATTCTGAGATTGAAGGAAATGAAGAATTGATTGCCGAAACCCTACAAGATATTTTAAAGGAAGCTAGAATATTAAATCCCGATTTTTTAAATTCAGTTACTGGTTTTATGGTTAATACAAATTTAACATTTCCAAGAAATTGGGGTCTTGGAACATCCTCTACTTTAGTAAATAATATAGCACAATGGGCAAGTGTTGATGCCTACCAGCTATTGTGGAATTCATTTTCAGGAAGTGGATACGATATTGCCAACGCACAACACAATACCCCAATTCTGTATGAGGTTAAGAATCAAAAATCAGTTGTAAAAAAAGTAGAATTTATGCCTAGTTTTAGTGATCAGCTATTTTTTATTCATTTGAATAAAAAACAGGATAGCAAAGACGGAATTGCAAGGTTTAAAGAAAAGCGAGAGAAAATAAATAACGAAATACAACTTGTTTCAGAAATTTCTAGACAACTCATTCAAGAACAAAAGCTTTCAGAATTTGAAAAACTGATACATGAACATGAAAAAATAATTTCTTCGATTATTGAGTTACCTACAGTGAAAGAACGCTTGTTTCCTGACTATTTTGGAACTCTAAAAAGCCTTGGTGCTTGGGGTGGAGATTTTATTTTAGCTACTGGAAACAACAAGACTCCTCAATATTTTAAAACTAAAGGATATACGACAATTCTTAGGTATTCAGATATGGTTTTATGAAAAAAGTAATAATTATAGGTGGAGGTGCCGCAGGATTTTTCACCGCAATTAATGCGAAGGAAATGAATCCTAAATTAGACATTACCATCCTGGAAAAAGGCAAAGAAGTACTTCAAAAAGTAAAAATTTCTGGCGGTGGACGTTGCAATGTAACCCATGCTTGTTTTGAGCCCAAAGAATTGGTGCAATTTTATCCAAGAGGTGAAAAAGAATTGCTAGGTCCGTTTCATCAATTTATGACAGGCGATACTTTTGAATGGTTTGAGAATAATGGAATTCCTCTAAAAATTGAAAAAGACAATCGTGTTTTTCCTGAATCCAATTCATCGCAAACTATCATAGATTGTTTTCTTAACAAAACAAAGAGTTTAGGAATTTCTGTGCTGAAAAATCATGGAGTCTCCAGCATACAAAAGCTAGGGAATTCTTGGTTGCTTATTACCAAAGAACAACAATTTGTTTGTGATGCTGTTGTAATGGCAGCAGGAAGTAGTAAAAAGGTATGGGAGTTGTCAAAAGCATTGGGACATTCCATTATTTCTCCTGTTCCCTCATTGTTTACATTTAATATTAAAGATCCCAGAATTAAAGACTTGTTAGGAATATCGGTTCCTAATGCTACTGTTCAATTAGTAGATACTAATTTGGAAGCTTCAGGACCATTATTAATTACACATTGGGGGATGAGTGGTCCTGCAATTTTAAAACTATCTGCATTTGGAGCGCGAGTTTTGGCAGAAAAAAATTATGAGTATAAAGTGCAGGTAGATTGGCTCTCTAGACCTACTCATAAAATTGTAAATGTATTGTTAAATTTAAAAAAGAAACAATCCAAAAAACAAGTAATTGTTAGATCTCCTTTTGAAGAGATTCCAAAAAGATTATGGGAACGTTTTGTAATTGCTGCTAAAATACCAGTTACGTTTAATTGGGCAGATCTAAGCCATGTACAAATAGATGCTTTGGCAAATCAACTGACAAAAAGTGTTTTTATTGCTAAAGGGAAAAGCACGTTTAAAGAAGAGTTTGTAACAGCAGGGGGGGTAGATTTAAGAGAGATTAACTTTAAAAACTTTGAAAGTAAATTACA
>TARA_B110000008_G_scaffold72034_1_pt1 | contig 23975 bp, 25 predicted proteins | sample TARA_B110000008 | Tara Oceans TARA_B110000008 (sample SAMEA4396496) | marine metagenome | biome: Westerlies Biome; feature: [DCM] deep chlorophyll maximum layer (ENVO:01000326); material: water (ENVO:00002006), including particulate matter (ENVO:01000060) such as... | depth 40 m
TGTTATTTTTTGAGTATTTCTGCAGGAAAGTTAAAAGATAAAGAAACGGAATATTTTGCCATTTCTCCCTCTTCGCCAATAGGCAAATTATTGGTGGGTAAAAAAGCTGAAGACACCTTTACTTGGGGTGGAAAAGAAATTACAATAGATCATGTTTTATAGCACCTTCACGATTTAGTCTATAAAGGAAAGACTGATTTCTTTCCCTAAATCGATATTTTCAGGATTTTCAAAGAAAATAACCTGAGAATTAAATATAGCTTCAATTAACCAAAAAGACCCTTTAAAGAATGTTTTTTTTACAACAGCCTTGTACGAAGAATCTATAGAAACTTGAATTTGATGCGGATATATCAGTCTTTTTTTTCCGTCTACAAAAAGTTCGTTTACATCATCAAATAAAGTTGCGACATAGTGTTCGGAAGGGTTTTTATATAAGTTCCTTGGAGAATCTAATGCAACCACTTTTTTGTTTTTAATCACCATCATTTGGTCAGCAAAAGAAAGCGCATCATCTCCATCATGTGTTGCTACAATACATGAAATATTTTTTTCTTTTAGGTAACTAAAAAGCTTTCTTCGGAGTGAGTTTTTCTTAAAATTATCTATTTGACCAAAAGGCTCATCTAACAAAATAAGTTCAGGTTCTTTTGCCAAGGCTCTCGCAATTGCCACTCGTTGTTGTTGCCCTCCACTTAGGGTTTTTACTTTTTCATTTGCAAAACTAGACATCTCTATAACCTCTAATAATTCATTGGTTCTTTGTTCTTTCTCTTCAGGATAAAACCGCGACAAAAATTTTCCAATATTTTCTGCAACAGAAGTGTAGGGCATTAAATCAAAATCTTGAGCTACATATTTAAAGAAGCTCATCCCAGGGACTAGATGAAAAGCAGGACCTAAAACCGCTTCATTTTTCCAATAAATAGACCCTTTTTTTAAATCCAACAAACCGTAAACTGCTTTTAATAGAGTAGATTTCCCCGAGCCACTTTCCCCCATGACACAGAGGTGTTGCCCTTCCCCTAAAGTGAAAGAAATATCAGTTAATATTTCTTTTTTAGGAGTATATTGAAATGAAATGTTAGAGACTTTTAGCATAAAAAAACCGCAAACAGTTTAACTGTTTTGCGGTGTAAAAATACTGAAAAAAGTATCAGTTAACTTTTAAGTTTAGCTTTTGGAGGATTTGGCAATTTATCAAAACCCATATTGTATAAAGTAAATCCAAATATATCAGCATATTGCTCAATGGTTTTAGCTATAGGAGTTCCTGCGCCATGCCCAGCATTTGTTTCAATACGTATCAATACTGGATTCTTACCAGCCTGTTTATCTTGCAATTCTGCGGCAAACTTAAAACTATGTGCAGGAACCACTCGATCATCATGATCTCCCGTGGTTACAAGTGTTGCAGGGTAGGTTGTCCCCTTTTTGACATTATGTACTGGAGAATACCCCTTTAAATACTTAAACATTTCTTCACTTTGTTCGGCGGTTCCATAATCGTAAGCCCATCCAGCACCAGCTGTAAACGTATGATAGCGTAGCATGTCTAAAACACCAACAGCAGGCAAAGCTACTCGCATTAGGTCTGGCCTTTGTGTCATGGTTGCTCCAACCAACAAACCACCATTAGAGCCTCCTCTAATTGCTAAGTATTCTGAAGAAGTGTATTTGTTTTTAATTAGATATTCTGCAGCTGTAATAAAATCATCAAACACATTTTGTTTTTTCATTTGTGTTCCAGCATCATGCCATTCTTTTCCATATTCTCCACCTCCTCTTAGGTTTGGGACCGCATAGACACCTCCTTGCTCCATCCATATGGCATTCGTAATACTAAAACCGGGGTTTAAACTGATATTAAACCCACCATAACCATATAATATTGTTGGGTTTTTTCCATCTAGCTTCATTCCTTTTTTATGCGTAATAATCATTGGAATTTTAGTACCGTCTTTAGAGGGATAAAACACTTGATTACTCTCATAATCATTAGGGTTAAAATCAATATCAGGACTCCAATACAATTCAGTTTCTCCTGTTTTTATATTTAAGGCGTATATACTAGAAGGAGTGTTGTAATTGGTAAATGAAAAATAATCTATAACAGCATCTTTTTTACCACCAAAACCACCTGCATTTCCAACACCAGGCAATGTTATTTCACGAATCTTATTTCCGTCAAAATCATATTGTAAGACTTTAGAGACAGCATCTACCATGTATTCAGTGAAAAAATAACCGCCACCAGATGAAGCGCTAAGCACATGCGCCGTCTCTGGAATAAAATCTTTCCAATTTTTAGGTGCAGGATCAGTTGCATCTACAGTTACAATTTTTTGATTTGGCGCATTAAGATTGGTAACTAAATACAGAGTTGTTCCTCGGTTGTCAATTACATAGGTGTCACTATCAAAATTGTTTACAATAGGAATTAGTGCACTACTCTTCTTTGTTAAATCTTGAATAAAAAGCTTGTTCCCAGATGTAGAAGTTGATGCTGAAATGATTAAATATCGGTCATCTTCAGTTAATGAACCACTAACATATCTGTGCTTTTGAGCATCAGATGCGCCAAAAATAACTTGATCATTTTTTTGAGAGGTTCCTAACTTATGATAGTATAATTTATGTTGATCTGTTTTTGCAGAAAGCTCACTTCCATCGGGCTTATCATAACTTGAGTAATAAAACCCTTCATTTCCTCTCCACGAAATTCCAGAAAATTTCACATCAACTAAGGTGTCTTCCTTAATTTTTTTTGATTCAACATCAATAACTATAATTTTACGCCAATCACTTCCACCCTCGGAAATGGAATAGGCAGCTGTTTTACCATCTTTTGAAAAAGTTAATCCGCTTAGGGATGTAGTTGCATCTTTAGAAAAGGTATTGGGGTCTAAAAAAACCTCTTCATCAGCGTCATCTTTTTTTCTATATACCACGTACTGGTTTTGCAAACCATTGTTTTTGTAATAATAAGTATAGTCTCCTTCGGTAAAAGGAGCGCTAATTTTCTCATAATTCCACAGCTCAGATAATCGATCTTTTAATTGTTTTCTATAAGGGATGTTAGAAAGATAATCAAAGGTAACTTCATTTTCTGCTCTTACCCACGCTTCAGTTTCTTTACTTCTGTCATCTTCTAGCCAACGGTAGTTGTCTATTACTTCGGTTTCAAAATAGTTTTCTGCAACAGGTTTTTTTAAAGTTTCAGGATAGTTTAAAAGAGGATCTCTCTCTGAAGGTTTTTCTTTACAGGCGTTTAACATCATAGCAAAACAAATCATAAGGGTAATTGGATTTTTCATAGGTGAGTCATATTAGTGACCTCTAAATTATGATATTTTTTTATGAAATTAAAACGATTACTTTTGTAGGATAAAAAATTATTATGACTGAAAACCTTACAAAAAATACTTTTCTAGAAAAAGTGTTTAATTATGAGAAAAATAAAGACTGGGTGTATGAAGGAAAGTTGCCAGCTATTATAGATTTCTATGCAGATTGGTGTGGTCCTTGCAAGATGATTGCCCCTGTTTTAGAGGAGCTAAGTGATGAGTATGCGGGTAAAATAAACATTTATAAAGTAGACACAGAAGCAGAGCAAGAATTAGCGGCTGCTTTTGCGATTCGAAGTATTCCTTCAATGTTATTGATTCCAATGAACGAACAGCCTCAAATGGCAAATGGGGCTTTGCCAAAACAAGAGTTACACAAACTAATTAAAGAAGTGTTAAAGACTGAAATTTAAATCTTTTTGTAACAAAACCTCTAAAAAGAGACTAATTAATAAATCCTACCAACTTATGACTTCACACTTTTTAAAACTCGAATGGAAGCAATTTATTCGATCAGCTACTTTTGGAAAAAGTATTGCCTTGAAAATACTAATGGGTTTTTTTGCATTGTATTTTATTGTTTCCTTTTTAGCTATTGGTATAGGAGGCTATTATATCTTAAAAAAAGAACTCCCAGACTCAGACCCTTTACAAATTGTAAATTCATTTTTACTGTATGCAATTTTAGCAGATTTAATATTTCGCTACTTAATGCAAAAGCTGCCAGTAATGAAAATAAAACCATTGCTTAATATCCCAATAAATAAAAGTTCTCTGGTGAACTATGTTTTGGGGAAGTCTGCTTTTTCAGCTTTTAATATATTAGCCTTGTTTTTTTATATTCCTTTTGCAATTGTTTTAATAATAGAAGGTTATCACACGCTAGGTGTTTTAGGGTGGCTGTTTACTATGATTTTAACAATTCAGTCTGTGAATTTTTTAAACTTTTTAATTAATAAAAGTAATGTTGCTTTTGCTTTAATCCTAGTATTATTAGGGTCTTTAATTGCATTGAATCAATTTGATGTTTATAATATTGCCAGTGTTGGAGGGCAGTTTTTTGATGCAGTTTATGCAACACCAATATTATTTCTTGTTTCACTACTAATTTTAGGGGTATTATACCAATTAAACTATAAACAACTTAGGGCTCAGGTTTATTTAGACGAAGGTATTTTAGAGAGAGCAACAGAGGCTAAATCAGTAGATTTATCATGGACAGATAAACTAGGTGACGTAGCTCCTTTTATAAAAAATGACATCCGATTAATTTGGAGAAATAAAAGAACAAAAACTGTTTTTTTGATGTCCTTTTTATTCCTTTTTTATGGCTTAATTTTTTTCACTCAAGAGACTTATAGAGAGTTGCCTGCCGTGCTAATGTTTGCTTCTTTATTTATTACGGGAGGTTTTGCTTTAAACTATGGGCAGTATATTCCTGCTTGGGATAGCACACATTATAAGTTGTTAATGAGTCAGAGTTTTAGTTACCGTAAATTTTTAGAATCAAAATGGGTCTTAATGGTTTCAATGACAGCGCTACTTTACTTATTAAGCTTCCCCTATTTATATTTTGGCACCGAGATTTTTTTAATGATTACTGCAGGAGCAATATTTAATATTGGTTTTAATTCACTTTTTTTATTGTATGCCGGGTCATTTAATAGAAAACGAATAGACCTAACAAAAGGAGGTTTTGGAAACACTCAAGGATCGAGTGCAACACAATTTCTTATTATTATTCCTTTAATGTTGTTTCCGATGCTTTTATTTTGGGTTTTTAACAAATTTATTGGCTATAACTTGGGTTTCTTTGTTGTTGCTGCCATTGGTGTTTTAGGATTAATTTTAAAAAACTACTTAATGAATTTTATTGAGAAAAAATACATAAGAGATAAATACGTTATGATTAACGCTTTTGGAAAAGAAGCATAATTTTTAAATAAATAATAATAATGATTACAATAGATACAGTTTCAAAAAAATACGGGAAAGCAGAGGTTCTTAACATTAATGCTCTTGAAATTCCTACAGGACAAAGTTTTGGATTAGTAGGGAATAACGGAGCAGGAAAAACAACATTATTTAATATTTTACTAGATTTAATTAGGCCAACTACAGGTGCTATTGTTACGAACGATATTTCTGTTCATAAAAGTGAAGATTGGAAAAACTTTACAGGCTCTTTTATTGATGAGAGTTTTTTAATAAGCTACTTAACTCCTGAAGAATATTTTCAATTTATTGGAGATTTAAGAGGAATGAATAAAATTGATGTAACAAGTTTTTTAAGTCAATTTGAAGAGTTTTTTAATGATGAGGTTTTAGGAAAGAAAAAATATTTAAGAGATTTAAGCAAAGGAAATCAGAAAAAAGTTGGTATTGTAGCTGCCATGATGGGAAACCCTCAGGTTGTTGTTCTAGACGAACCTTTTGCAAACCTAGATCCAACAACGCAAATACGCTTAAAGAAAATCTTAAAAACACTTACTACAGACAAAGATGTAACAGTGTTGGTTTCTAGCCATGACTTAAGCCATGTGACCGAAGTTTGTAACAGAATTGTAGTTTTGGATAAAGGAATATTAGTAAAAGATATAGAGACTTCGCCAAAAACCTTAGAAGAGTTAGAAAACTATTTTTCTTTATAAGAAAGTAAATCTCGGTTTTATTTCTATTTTTACATCCAGAACGGCAATATATTTCAATAGAATCTGTTCTGGTTAAGAGTTTTATATTACATGAAAAACAGTCTAAAAATAGTTCTTTTAAGCTTGTTGTTGCTTCTTTTTTCTTGCAGCACAAAGAAAGATGCGTTTTTAAACAGAAACTACAATGCACTTACTACTCAGTATAATATTCTGTATAATGGGGGCCTTGCATTTCAGGATGGGATTGATCAAATTAATTCAAATTATGAAGATGATTTTTTTGAATTACTCCCAATAGAACCACTGAAGTTTGAAAGTAATAAAATAAAAGTTCCTGTTTTTACATCAGACAATAATAGTCTTTCAACTAGTTCTGGAAACAAACCTGATATCGAAGATAAGTTATCCCCTTTTGATATTGCAGAGCAAAAAGCCGTAAAAGCAATTCAAAAGCACTCTATGAATATCTTAGGTAAAGAGCGAAATAAACAAATAGATGATGCATATCTTCTTCTAGGAAAATCAAGATATTATACGGAGCGTTTTATTCCTGCGATTGATGCTTACAACTATATTATAGCAAACTATCCTAAAGCAAGTTTAATTAATGAAACTAAAATTTGGAGAGCGAAAGCTCATATTAGAATTGATAATGAAGAACTTGCCATAGAAACATTAGAGATTCTACTTAGAAAATCAGACCTACCAGACTTAATAAAAGAAGAGGCCAATACTGCATTAGCAATGGCTTACTCTAAAATGGATAGTTTACCTAAAGTTAGAGAGCATCTCTGGCTAGCAACAACCACCTCAAAAAACACCGTTCAAAAAGCTAGAAACTTATTTGTTTTAGGTCAATTATACTCCAAAGAAAAAATTAAAGATACTGCTTCTTTAGTATATCAAAAATTAATTGATTTTAAAAAAGCACCGTATAAATTTAGAATATACGCAGCGATAGAATTAGCTAAAAACGCTACTTCAGACTCATCATCTATAGCCCTGCTAAAAAGGTATAGAAAATTAATAAAGAACAGAGACAATAGGAGTTATTTGGGGGGTCTTTACTATCAAATTGCTGTTTTAGAAGAAGAGAGAGACAGTGTTTCTAAAGCAATTTCTAATTACAATAATTCATTACTTGCTAAAAATACTAGTGCAAAACAAAAAACATACAGTTATGAAAAATTAGCAAATATTTACTTTAATAAGTTACAGTATGTAACTGCTGGAGCATACTATGATAGCATAGTTCAAGTTGCTCAAAATAAACAAACACTCAGAATCAGAAAAATTGAAAGAAAGTCTAAAAATCTAAAAACATTAACAAAATATGAGCAGACACTTCAAACAAACGATAGTGTTCTTATGCTTGCATCATTAACAAAAGCTGAATTAGACAGTTATTTTCAAGAATATATAGAAAAAATAAAAAAGCAAGACGAAGAAATTGAACAAAGAAAATTGAATAATTTATCATTTGGAAGTTCTTTTGGCGGAGGGAATAAATACAACGAAACAAAAGGGAAATGGTATTTTTACAATGTACAATCTTTAGGGTATGGTAAAGGAGAATTTACTCGTATTTGGGGAAATAGACCTTTAGAAGATAAGTGGAGAAGGTCAGATAAGACCATTATTAATAATGAAAAAGAAAAAGATATTGTTATCAACCAGAAAATCACAAGGTATGAATTGTCTACTTATACTAAAAAGGTTCCTTCATCACGTAAAGAAATTGATTCTTTAGTTTTTGATAGAAATACCGCCTTATTTGAATTAGGCTTAATTTATAAAGAACAATTTAAAAACTTACAACAATCCATAAGTTATTTAGAAAGATTATTAGCTTCAAACCCAGATAAAGAATTGATACTCCCCGCCAATTTTCATTTATATCAACTGTATATAAATCTAGACGATAAGAAATCTGATTATTATAAAAATCGCATATTAATAGATTATTCAGATTCACCGTTTGCAAAAATCATTTTAAACCCTGAAGTTAAGTTGTCAAAAGGTAAAACAGTAGATGAAGACCTAGAAGTATATGAAATAGCTTACAACTTGTATAAAGACGATTTTTTTGAAGATGTGATTTGTTTTATAGAGATGACAATTCCAACCTTGGAAGAAGGTTCAAGTTTAATTTCTAAGTTTGAGCTGCTAAAAGCCTATGCAATAGGGAAATATCAGAAAAAAGATTCGTATATTTCAGCTTTAGAAAAAGTTGCTGTCGGTTACCCTCAAACAGAACAAGGAAAAAAAGCGCTAGAAATCATGAAAAGGTTAAATTAATAATAAATGGCTATGTTTAGCAATAAAGTAAAAATTCAAAAAACCAATGTCATGGAAATAAACGTTGTCGCAAAAAACACTTTGATTACTGGAGATATCATTTCTGAAGGAGATTTCAGAATAGATGGAACTCTGGAAGGAAACATTAAAACAAAAGGTCGAGTAATTATTGGTATTGATGGATCTGTTAAAGGTAAAATAGATGCGATCAATTCTGATATTGAAGGAAATTTTTTAGGAGAACTAGTTGTTCAAAAAACGTTAACAATTAAATCAACGGCTCAGATTTCTGGGGATGTAATTATTGGGAAATTATCTGTTGAACCAGGAGCAACATTTAATGCTTCATGTTCTATGAAAGGAGCAATAAAAGAACTTAATAATCCTAATGAGCAGCAACAACTCTCCGAAAAAACCGCTTAAAAACGCGCTGATACTTACTGGTGTTGCTTTTCAAATGGGGGTAACCATCTACCTTTTTGTCTTACTGGGAAAATGGCTTGATTACACTTATAATAATGGGAATCGTACTTTTATCATTATAACTACTTTAGTCGGTGTTGGAATCTCTATGTACCTTACAGTCAAACAATTGAATAGGATTAATTCATAATGAACCCTATACTTGTAAATTTTTTAATTAGGTTGTTTACAATTACAATAATGGTGTTCATATCTCACTTGTTCGTATTAAACCTTTTTAAGCTTCCAATTTTAAATGACAACATAGTACTTTCATACTGTATTAATTCAGTTTCTGCAATTATTATTTTCTTTCTGCTATTCATTTTAAGACATAAATTCAAAAATCAACTTGGGTTTATTTTTTTATTTGGAAGTATTATTAAATTTGGTCTTTTTTTATTGTTATTATATAAGCCATTTTATGCCGATGGCCTGATTTCAAAATCAGAATTTTTTACCTTCTTTGTCCCCTACTTTTTTACTCACACTACAGAGATTTTTAGCTTATCTAAATGGTTAAACAAAATTGAATAAGAGAACCCTATTGTAACTTAGGTAAACCCTATTAAAATAAACTTTAAAATAGTTTTTCTTTTTAGGATAAAGACTTACATTTGCATCGATTTTTAAGCCACTATTATTAAGAGTGAAATGCACAGAAAAATAACAGTAAAAGCGTTAATCCTAATTTTCTTTTTATTTACAATTGTATCTTTTGCAATAGATAATAAAAAAGAAAAAAAGACTCATTTGACTGAGAAAACAAAAGAGCAAAGAGAAAAAGAAGTAGAAGAGTACATTCCTCATCACCTTTTAGATTCACATGATTTTAGCTTGTTTTCCTACACAAGTGATGATGGTGAGCACGTGTATATTGGGTTCCCATTACCAGTAATTTTATGGGATGATGGATTAAATATTTTTATGTCCTCAAAATTTCATCATGGAGAAACAATTGCAAAATCCGGAGAAAACCATTACAAATTATACCACGGTAAAATTTACAAGACAGATGCTGCAGGTACTATAAATTATGACGCAGATCATCATGCAACAAACTTTAAGCCATTAGATTTATCTATCACAAAGAATGTTTTTACCGTGATGATGGTTGGCTTGCTAATGTTCTTTATGTTTAGTCGTATGGCAAAAGCTTATAAAAATAAAGATTCCATGCCGAAAGGAATTGGGAGATTATTAGAACCGATAGTTATTTATATTCGTGATGACATTGCTAGACCAAATATTGGTGAACAATATTACAAAAGGTACATGAGTTATTTACTCACGGTATTTTTCTTTATTTGGATTATTAACTTATTTGGATTAACTCCTTTAGGAATTAATGTAACCAACAATATTGCCATCACATTTTGTTTGGCAATCATTACTTATATCATTACAACAGCTACAGCTAAAAAAGATTATTGGAAACATATTTTTTGGATGCCAGGAGTTCCAACCCCAATGAAATTTATATTAATGCCAATCGAATTGTTAGGAACATTTATTAAGCCATTTTCTTTAATGATTCGTTTGTATGCAAATATTACAGCAGGACATATTGTGTTGATGAGTATCCTAGGAATGATTTTTATAGCTCAAAATTGGCTGGGAGGATCATTGTCATTTTTATTGGCAATGGTTTTAGGAATATTAGAATTATTAGTAGCGGCTTTACAAGCTTATATTTTCACAATGTTGTCTGCTCTTTATTTTGGGTCGGCAGTAGAAGAACACGATCATCATTAAGTTGAGATCAACAAAAAAGAATTTTTTAATTTTTTAAATATATATTATGACAGGTTTAAATTACATCGGAGCAGGATTAGTAGTAATCGGAGCTGGTATTGGTATTGGTCAAATTGGGGGGAAAGCAATGGAAGCTATTGCTCGTCAGCCAGAAGCGACTGGAAAGATCCAAACAGCGATGCTTATTGCAGCGGCTTTAATTGAAGGTATTGGATTTGCTGCATTATTTGCGGTATAAGCTAACATTTTAAAGCAACATGTCATAGCGGTTGGCTATGACTGTTGCTTTTATTAAACAAAAATATTTAAAAACAGTATACATTAGATATTATGGATAAGTTAATCGGAGATTTTTCTGTTGGATTGTTTTTTTGGCAACTAGTTCTTTTTGTAGGGTTAGTACTCTTATTAAAAAAGTTTGCTTGGAAACCAATACTTGATTCTGTAAACGAAAGAGAAGATGGAATCAAAAACGCTTTAGCATCCGCTGAAGATGCAAAAAAAGAAATGCAAAACTTAAATGCTAGCAACGAGCAGTTATTAAAAGATGCTAGAGCAGAGAGAGATGCCTTAATGAAAGACGCACGAGAGATTAAAGACAAAATGATTTCTGATGCAAAAGAAGAAGCAAAAGAGGTAACCTCTAAACTCATTGAAAACGCACAAGCTTCTATAGAACAAGAAAAGCAAGCGGCATTAGCTGAATTAAAAAAGCAAGTTGCTGATTTATCTATAGGTATTGCAGAAACAGTGATTAAAAAAGAATTGGCATCAAAACAAGATCAACTAGAGTTAGTTGAAGGAATTTTAAAAGAAGTTACTTTAAAGTAAAAGTATGAAAGACGGAAGACCAGCATTACGTTATGCAAAAGCTATTTTGAGTTTGGCCAAAGAGCAATCGGTTGAATCAGAGGTGAATATAGATATGCAGTTAATTGTAGTAACCATTTCAAAAAATATTGATTTGGAGATTATGCTGAATAGTCCAGTAATTAAGTCTTCTGACAAGAAAAAAGCATTAACCACCTTGTTTTCTGATAAAATACATGTCATTTCTCTTGGGGTTTTTGATTTGTTACAAGAAAACAAGCGAATGAATATGTTGCTATCTATAGCGAAACAATATTCAATAATATATGATTTTTCAAAAAGAATTCAAGTAGCAAAAGTTACTACAGCAGTTTCTTTAACAAAAGAATTAGAAACAAAAGTAATGGCTAAAATAGTTTCATTAACAGGCAACAAGGCGAGTCTAGAAAACAGTGTCAATCCATCAATTTTAGGTGGATTTATATTACGGATAGGGGATGTGCAATATGACGCAAGTATCTCTAATCATTTAAAAGAATTAAGAAAGGAATTTGACAACAGTCATTATATTCCAAAAATTTAAATCTACATCAAAATTTAAAAGATGGCAGCAATTAAACCCGCTGAAGTTTCAGCAATTTTAAAGCAACAATTAACAAATTTCGACGCTAACGCATCGCTTGCAGAAGTAGGAAGTGTTCTCCAGGTAGGAGATGGTATTGCTCGTGTATATGGATTATCTAATGTGCAATACGGCGAGTTAGTTGAGTTTGATAATGGATTAGAAGGAATTGTATTAAACCTAGAAGAAGACAACGTAGGAGTTGTATTGCTAGGGGCTTCTACATCTATTAAAGAGGGTTCAACGGTAAAACGTACAGAAAGAATTGCTTCTTTAAGAGCAGGAGAAGGAATTGTTGGACGTGTTGTTAATACATTAGGGACCCCCATAGACGGTAAAGGACCTATTGAAGGGAATACATATGAAATGCCTCTAGAGAGAAGGGCTCCTGGAGTTATTTATCGTGAACCAGTAACAGAACCTTTACAAACAGGTATTAAATCTATAGATGCTATGATTCCTGTTGGAAGAGGTCAACGTGAATTAATTATTGGAGACCGTCAGACAGGTAAATCTACTGTAGCTTTAGATACTATTTTAAACCAAAAAGAATTTTATGATGCAGGGCAACCAGTATACTGTATCTATGTAGCTATTGGCCAAAAAGCATCTACTGTTGCAGGAATTGCTAACATGTTAGAAGAAAGAGGGGCTTTAGCTTATACCACAATTGTTGCTGCAAATGCATCAGACCCTGCAGCAATGCAAGTATATGCTCCATTTGCAGGAGCTGCAATTGGGGAATACTTTCGAGATTCAGGAAGACCAGCACTAATTATTTACGATGATTTATCCAAACAAGCAGTTGCATATCGTGAAATTTCTTTGTTATTAAGAAGACCTCCTGGACGTGAGGCGTATCCTGGAGATGTATTTTATTTACACTCAAGATTATTAGAAAGAGCTGCAAAAGTAATCAATGATGATAAGATTGCGAGTGAAATGAATGATTTGCCAGATAGTTTAAAGTCAATTGTAAAAGGTGGCGGCTCCTTAACAGCACTTCCGATTATTGAAACTCAAGCGGGAGATGTATCAGCATATATTCCAACCAATGTGATTTCTATTACAGATGGTCAAATTTTTTTAGATGGAGATTTATTCAATTCAGGTGTTCGTCCAGCAATTAACGTAGGTATTTCTGTATCTCGAGTTGGGGGAAACGCACAGATTAAATCAATGAAAAAAGTATCAGGAACATTAAAATTAGACCAAGCTCAGTTTCGTGAATTAGAAGCCTTTGCAAAGTTTGGGTCAGATTTAGATGCTGCAACAATGAGTGTAATTTCTAAAGGACAACGTAATGTTGAAATTTTAAAGCAAGCACAAAATGACCCTTTTACTGTAGAGGATCAAGTAGCGATTATTTATGCAGGTTCTAAGAATTTATTGAAGTATGTTCCTGTAAAGAAAGTGAAGGAATTTGAAAGAGACTACATAGATTATTTAAATGCAAAGCATAGAGATGTTTTAGATGTTTTAAAATCAGGAAAGTTAACAAACGAAGTGATTGCAACACTAGAAAGTGCCGCAAAAGAAATTACAGCAAAATTTGCTTAAATACTAAAGCTTAAAGATTTAGAAATGGCAAACTTAAAAGAAATACGTAATAGAATATCGTCCATTGGATCTACGATGCAGATTACCAGTGCTATGAAAATGGTTTCTGCAGCAAAGTTAAAAAAGGCACAAGATGCTATCACAGCAATGCGTCCTTATTCTTCAAAATTAACAGAGCTATTACAAAATTTGAGTGCAACATTAGATAGTGATGTTGGTGGTGCATATTCTAAGCAAAGAGAAGTTTCTAAAGTATTATTAGTTGTTGTAACTTCAAATAGAGGATTGTGTGGTGGATTTAATTCTTCTGTAATAAAAGAAACTACTCAAAACATTGCAGCGAATTATCAAGACGTTGATTTAGACTTATTGACTATTGGTAAAAAAGGAAACGATATTTTATCTAAATCATACTCAGTCATTGATTCTAGAAATGATATCTATGATAACTTAACTTTTGATTACGTCGCAGAAGTTGCTGAAAAAATCATGAAGTTGTATGTTGCTGGAACCTATGATAAAATAGAAATCATCTACAATAGATTTAAAAATGCAGCTACTCAAATTCCAAAAGTTGAACAATTTCTTCCAATTCAACCTCTGGAAGAATCTGCGAATTCAAATGCAGATTATATTTTCGAACCATCTAAGGAATCCATTATTTTAGAATTGATTCCTAAATCACTAAAAAACCAATTATATAAGGCAGTAAGAGATAGTTTTGCAGCAGAACATGGAGCTCGTATGACCGCTATGCACAAAGCAACGGATAATGCTACCGAATTACGCGATGAGCTAAAGTTAATGTATAATAAAGCTCGTCAGGCAGCTATTACAAACGAGATTCTAGAAATAGTCGGAGGAGCAGAAGCTCTCAAAAATTAAAAATTTTAAAATATTATTAAAGAGCACATCGATAGATGTGCTTTTTTTTTGGCACGCAATTTGAAATATGTTTGTAGAACCAATAAAGAAGTATTATGAAAACTTTAAAATTATTTCTAGTAATTCTATTCACAGGATGTCTTTTTAATTCTTGTACTTTAACTATAGATGAAACGTTTGAAAATTCAATATCGTTAGAAGAACTAATATCAAGTTATGATTTATGGTATGTAGACATCCATCGAACTATTGGTAACGGAAATGTTCCTTATGTATCTATGGCTTTTACTTTGTCATTTGATAATGGAAATATGTATGCTAACAATAATATTGTAGATATCGGTTTTACAGGGAATGGTCTTGGAATTATTGTGGGGAATTACAGTACTTTTGGTACTTATCTAGAAACATTTCATGATATAGACGGGAGACATGATTTTCAAGTTGTACAATTATCAATAAATGAAATAAGAATCGAAGATACGCTTCAAAATGTTAGCTATGTACTAGTTGGTTATCAAAGAAACGAGTTTGATTATGATATGTTGTTTTATGATAATATAGAATATTTCTTACAAGAATATTCAGCTTGGGAAAGAACAGCGATTAGTTCAACAGGGATTGTAAATCCATTTGATAACGAACATTATTTACAATTTACACCAGAGAATATCACTACTTTTTATTCTTCACATGATTCATTTGGTATAAATATTGATAATTTGTTTTGGGATTTTACAGGGAACTATGAGGTGTTTGATGTACAAGGGTTTAATAATTTAAAAATACTCACACTTAGTTATGATATAGGAGATATAGAAGAGTTTGAATTAACGGTTATGAATGATCAAACAATAAAGTTATTTCATCTTAGTTCACAAACCAACTATGAATATACAGGAAGAGGGTTTATTCAGCTTCTTAGAGGTTCAAATAATACGAACTCCTCTTTAATAAATAAAGGAAGAAAAAGAATAAAAGTAATAAGGAAGAAAAAAGAAAAAGAAAGTAAAACATAAAGTTTTGGTTAGTTGATTCTTGTGGGGTTATATTAATAACTATCAAGAAGAATTCCGCTCTAGAGGTAGAGCGGTTTTTCTATATAAAAGACAATATTTTAAATTCACACTAATGGCACATTTCATGAAAATCAGTTATCTTTAATCAAAAATAAACGAATGGATTTAACTGTATTTATTACAGGAGCTACTTCAGGAATAGGAAAAGCAACTGCAGAGCTTTTAGCCAAAAAAAAATTTAGATTAATTCTTTGTGGAAGAAAAGAAGAGCGTTTAAAAGAATTAGAAAGTATTTTTAGCCAATATACAGAAGTTATTACTTTACAGTTTGATGTTAGAAACAAAAAAGCTGTATTTACCTCTATAGAAAGCTTACCAGAAGCATTTAAACAAATAGATGTATTAATTAACAATGCAGGAAATGCTCATGGTTTAACTACTATTCAAGAGGGAAACATTGATGATTGGGAGGCTATGTTAGATATTAATGTAAAAGGATTGCTCTATGTTTCAAGAGCTATTTTACCTAAAATGATAGAAAAAAATAGTGGCTTTATTGTTAATATTGGATCTACTGCAGGGAAAGAAGTTTATTCTAGCGGGAATGTTTATTGTGCTTCTAAGTCTGCCGTAAACACCCTAAATAAGGGAATGCGAATGGATTTAAATCAATATAATATCCGCGTAAGTGCCATCCATCCAGGATTAGTAAAAACAGGATTTTCAGAAGTTCGTTTTAAAGGAGATAAAAAGCGCGCAGAGAAAGTATATCAAGGATATAAAGCCCTCGATCCAAAAGACATTGCCGATATAATTCACTTTGTAATCACTAGGCCATATCACGTAAATATTGAAGACTTAGTTGTATATCCGTCTGCACAAGCAAGTGCAACCATAATCAATAAAAACAAATGAGTAAATATTCTAAAATTATAGCTGGTTGTATGTCTTGGGGTGCATGGGGAAAACAATTTTCTACTCAAGAAATGATTACTCAAATTAATATCACTTTAGCATCAGGCATTACTACTTTTGACCATGCAGATATATATGGGGATTATACTACAGAAAATGAATTTGGACATGCATTTTCAAAAAGCAGCATTGAAAGAGAATCAATTCAGTTAATTTCTAAATGTGGAATTCAATACGTTGGAGGCACAAGAGATAATAGTATTAAATATTATAACTATTCAAAAGAATACATTATTTGGAGTGTAGAAAAATCACTTAAAGAACTAAAAACAGATTATTTAGACCTTCTATTATTACATAGGCCAAGCCCTTTAATGAACCCAGATGAAATTGCTTTGGCAATTGATGAATTAAAACAACAAGGGAAAATTTTAGATTTTGGTGTCTCTAATTTTACACCATCCCAAGTCAATTTAATAGACGATAAAATTTCTGTATCAGTAAATCAAATAGAATTTTCATTAACAGAGCATTCAGCAATGCACGATGGGACATTAGATCAATTATTATACAAAGAAATTTTACCAATGTCTTGGAGTCCCTTGGGAAGTATTTTTAAAGAAACAAATCAGGCTAATCTCAGGGTAAATAAACTTTTGGATTCCCTAACAAAAAAATACAATGCAACAGAAGACCAGTTGTTATTGGCTTGGATTTTAAAACATCCTTCAAATGTCCATCCAGTAATTGGAACTACCCATAAGTCACGAATAGAAAATGCTATGAAGGCTATTGATATTCAGTTAGAAACAGAAGATTGGTTTTCTTTATTAGTAGAACATCAAGGTCATAAAGTTCCGTAATATGATTAACAAGCGACTTTTAATCAAAAACCTACTTAGCCATAATGGTGAGAATAGTTTTTATGATAAAAAGTTAAAGCTTTCTCTTTCAGGAAAAGAGGGAAAAGCAAAGTTTTTAAAACATGTTTGTGCATTATCTAACTCAAACCCAGCTAATAACTCCTATATAATTATTGGGATAGAGGATGAAGAAAATAAAATTTTAGGAGTTGATTTTTTCGATGATAGTAAAATTCAAAACCTAGTTAATGCTTATCTTCTTAATCCGCCAAAAATAGGATACGAAAACGTACCTTTTCCTAGATTACCTAGGCATAAAGTTATTGGTTTAGTCACCATTCATGCAAATAGAAAAATCACATCATTAAATAAGAATGCTTGGAAATATAGAAGAGAAACTATTTATTACAGAAGAGGTAGTAATTCTATGCCAGCCTCTAAAAATTTTGAGTTAAGAGATACCAATAAAACAATTGTTGAAGCTATTGAAAAGAACGCAAATAATAATATTGAATTAACCTTGGCTGGAGTTTTTGATTTTTTTAACAATCATAAACCAGAATACAACCCTCAATATAAAGTTTTTAATGAACAATTTGTGTTATGTTGGGCTGGAGAAAAAAAAATTATTAACGGGGATGAATTTATAACACGGGTAGATATTCAATTAATTAATGAGCGAGTGCGTTTATTTTATTCTTCTCTAGATGAGGTGCAAATAAGCTACAATAATAATTCTTTTATTATAACAGAATATATTTTATTAGGAATTGCCAATCAAGAAAAACATTACCCTTTAGAGAAAACAATTATCAATTTTAAAGAAAATGGAACTCATGATATAGTTACAGAGTTTTTATTTAAAACTCCTCAATTTGATAAAACAGTGATAGCACATATTTATCAAAACAACAAGATTATTATTTCTAAAATTCAAGATGAAATACCCTTATCGGTGTTAGAACATCAAGATGTGTTAAGACTACCTAATAATTACTTACTATGTTTTTTACATGGATATCAAGAAGCTGCTGAGGAGCTTAGAATAGCAAAAAAATATATTAAAAATATAGAAGACAAAACAACATATATTCAATATAAAGAAGCTATGAGAGCTATACGAAAAGTAAAGTATAATTAATTATACAATCCAAAATTTACCTTTAGAGTATGTTCTCGCTTGTCCACTAATAATAACTCTTTCTTTTTTATCTTGACAATTTATCAACCCTTTTCTTTTAGATAATTGTTTCGCAAATAGTTTTGTTTTTTGAAGTTTTTTGGACCAAAATGGAATTAGCGAACAATGAGCAGACCCAGTAACTGGGTCTTCCAATATTGATGCTTGAGGGGTGAAAAATCTTGAAACAAAATCACAATCACTTCCTTCAGCAGTTACAACTACACCTCCGGGATTTAGATTTATTTGATCGAAGAGTTGTCTGTTAATTTGAATATTCTTAATGTCTTTCTCACTATCATACACTAAGATATAATCTCTGGATTTAAAAACTTCTTTTGGGACTATACTTAATGATTTTTCAATAATTTTTGGAAGTTTTGAAAGAACAGGCATTCTTGAGGGGAAATCTAAAAAATAAACATCCTTTTCTACTAAAACAGTTAGGTTTCCACTTAAAGTTTCAAAAACGAATCTATTTGAGGAATAATTTAAGATTGTTTTTAAACAATGTGCGGTTGCCAATGTAGCATGGCCACATAAATCCATTTCAATTTCTGGGGTAAACCATCTTAACTGTATTGTATTTCCATTATTAACAAAAAAAGCAGTTTCTGCAACAGCATTTTCTTGTGTAATTTTTAACAAAGTTTCATCATCAAGCCATGATTTTAAAGGAACCACACAAGCTGGGTTACCACCAAAAATTTCAGTTGTAAACGCATCTATTTGATAAAGATCTAATGTCATTTTTTATCGAGCAGGGATTGCCAAAACAAGCTTGTTTGTTCCATATAGTTAGCATTTTTTTTGTTTTTAGCCCATTGGTTCGCTCTTTTAATAGTGATTAGAGCACCTTTATAATTATAATTTTTATCTTGTATTTTTGCTTTAAGCAATCCATAACGAAAGTTTTCAGGACTTTTTTTAAGTGCATTGTTAATAAACTCTAGCGCTTCATTTAAATCTTTGCCATTATTACTGTAATATTGTGCTGCCTCAAAATAAGTTCTGTGAGGAATATTTTCAGGATCTTTCATAAAACGAACTATCTGATCTTCTATTTTAGTATCTACTTCAAATTCTAAAGGAAAAGCAATTAGCGTATTTTCCCAAGACAATAAAATGTTCAATGAATTTGTTTTAAGTCCTGAAAATTGAATGGTAAATGATTCTACATAATCAATAGTTTTTATTGGCTTTACATCAAATCTAAAAATATCGTTTTCTGGTCTATAAGTATCCCCAGCAATACTCCTAAGTGTTATGTTTGAGTGAATAATAATTGTCCAAATATCTTTTCTTGGAATCGTATAGATTGCATAGGTTCCAGGCAAAATAAGCATTCCTCCAATTTTAGCAGATTCAAAGAGGGTTATTTTAGTAGATGCGTTTGCTCCTGTTCTCCATATTTTATTATATGGTACTAAATTCCCAAAAATAACCCTTCCTTTAGCTGAAGGTCTGGAGTATTCGACACTAATTTCAGTAAGCCCTATTTCTTGAGAAATTTTACTGTAAGGGCTTAATGTCGGAGTTTTTAATCGTTGACCTTGACAAAGGGGAAAACATAAAAAAAGAAAGACAAAAGCGATTGTGTATTTCATAAGTTGTTTTTATTCATAGAACATCTAAATTTATGAATTAATTTTAAATACTTCATAGAATCTCGACCATTCTGATAATTCACCGGGGTTAATAGAAATTTTATAAAATAATTCTGGACTTATTACATGACTCGACCCCCACAAGTTTACTTTATCTGTCTTAAAGTCAGTACTTTCTTGGATACCAATATTAGTGTTTGAGTTTAGTAAGGTCCAACCAATATTTTTAGTCTTACTTCCTGTAAGATTACTAAAAAAGAATTGTTCTTTTGGAGAGCCATTAAACGTAATACGATTAATACCAATATTAACTTTTTGTTCATTATTGACTGTTTCTTCAAAAAGGGTTTGTTTTAATTCAAAAGGGAATTCCAGCGAATATTCTTTTCCGTTTAAGGTATTGTTTATTGCCATAAAATTATGACTGTATTCATTTGTATTAATTGTTTTTATCCCAGTATTTTTCAAAGAATAATGAACACTAAAGCTTGAAGCGTGTAATTTAATTTCTTTTCTTAAGATATACGAATACCCATTAACCAACTCTGATTTACAACTAATTACAATATGATTAGTATTAGAAAAAACCTTAAATTTTGCAGGTTTTATAGGGTGTTTTTTATGAAATAAATAGAGGTCTTCTTCTTTTTTTAGAAGTCCGATTCCTATTTTATGAAACCATCCTCCGATTTCTGTTTCTTCAAAACCTACAGGGCTATCGATTCCAAATTCGTTATAGAGTCCTTTTCCTAATAAATAATTATCTTCTTCAGTTTTATCTTCAACAGTTGTCAGTGGAATGTTTTGAAATTCAACAGTTACAATTTTTCCTGTCCAGTCAAACCTTGAACCATTATAATTTTCAGAAGGGGTATCAATTACAATTGCTATATTTTTATTTTTAAGTGTATGAGCCATCTTATACAAGTAATTATTTAATAATTATTTTTTCTTTTTTTCATAAAAAACCTCTTTTACACCACCTTTTCCTATAGATACTGAAAGAATACTATCATTACATAAACGGTTTAAAATAGGAATAAATTCACTATTTATAGTATACAAAATATGTTTAATACGAATTATTCCATTAGGATGAATATAGTTTTTTGGCTTTGGATTAATATTAAAAGGGGTCATTAGAAATGGAATTTGAAGATTGTTAGGGAAAAGGAGTTTCCATTTCAACAACCTCTCTAAAGGATCTAGTCTTTTACTTTTTGTAATAAAATAATCAAGACCAAATCTTTTGAATATGGCCTCTTCTTCTATAAAGTTTGTTGTATGATTTTCTAGACAGATTTCAAAAAAACCTTCATTTGTATTTTCCCAAATATGAAATCTATCAACTACTTTTCTTTTTCCAATGATTTTTAAAAGAGTTTTTGCAAAAGAGGAGATTGGAGCTTTTTCAAGAAGTTCGATATAGGGACCTTCTGAAAAATAGATTATTGCATTATGAGGATTTCTTTTAGAACCATATTCGATGTTAAACCCCTTTTTTTTAAAATTAGAAAAAGAGTTTTCCAGGTTATTTACTTTGTAAAGAACATGACTTACCTTCATTTTTTCATTGCCTTTATTTATGTTTATTAAGTTACTCAATTTCTGTTTCAATAGCAATTGAAAATTTAGTGTTAGGATCAATACTTTTATAACTTGTTTTTTCAGATAAATTTAAAGATTCATTTTCCATATCAGGTAGACCGAGCCAAGGCTCTATACAGACATAATCAGCCAAAGGTTTAGACCATAATGCTAGGTTTGGGTAGCCTTTAAAGTGAACTACAATTCCTTTCTTCTTGTTTTTTTTTCGAAGGCGAACCCAATTACAGTTTACATCACTAAATATTAAAGCATCTTCATTAAAAAGTGTATCTGAGAGCGAAAGGATTCCTTGACTGATTTTCATACTCTTTTTATGATCTGTTAGTAATCCATTTCTACCTAATTTGCTAGCTTTAAGAATAAGTTGTGAAGGGAATTCAATTACATAGTTTGATAATTTTATGTTTTTATTTAAAGGACATGCATATGCCGTGTGTCCGCCACAACTAAAATACATTAACATACTGTCTTTATTTTCAATTATGTAGTTCATTATTAAACGATTTTTAATAATTGCATACTCTACTGAGAATGAAAACTTGAATGGATATTGTTTTAATGTTTTTTTTGAGCTTAAAAGAGTAAAACTACACTTTGAAACGCTATCTTGTTTGAATTGAAGTTTGCTGTTATTTCTAATAACTCCATGTTTTGGCATTGTATATTCTTTTCCATTAAAAAGAACCTTACCCTTTTTGACTTTACCAATCGATGGGAACAATATAGGCGAGCTACTACCCCATATAGAATTATCTATTTGCCAAATATACTCTTCCTCTGTTAATTTATTTTTTAAAGATCGTATTTCTGCTCCAATAGATTCGATTGTACAAATAAACATATCATTTTCTATAGTGTATAACATTCTTATGGGATTTTATAATCGGGTTTAAATTGATAGATTTTAATTTTAAGATAATAGCAAAGAATGAATATAAATAAATTTTAAGTTTTTTAACAGCTGTTAAACACAAATTGACAAAATGGGATATGAAGTGTTAATTTATTAGAAAATTATCATCAATTAGCTTCAAATTTTATATATTTTGAATATTTTTTTACACTTTTATAAAATAAAAAAGCATTTCTTTACTAAGAAATCAAAAACAATCAATTAATATTAAAAAAACACTTTTTTACGACCGGTTTAGATGTGTCAATTAGGGCTTTGTAGTATTAAAAACATAGAATATTTAATTATATTACCTTCCCTTATTTCTCCCTTTTAATCAATAAGAGTAATTACTATCAATGTCTTTTACTTATGTTGAATTTTTTTCTTGAAAACTATTTTATGAAGAAAACTATTTTATTTACATTTTTATTTAGTGCCATAGCCGCAATTCAAGCACAAGAAGCACTTCCATCTTCAGGAGGAGAATCTACAGGTACTGGAGGTTCAGCAAGTTATACTGTAGGTCAAGTTTTTTACACCACCAATTCAAGTAGCTCAGGCTCTTTGACTCTGGGTGTTCAGCAAGCGTTTGAGTTTCAAACACTCAGTAATCCGTTACTCTCTAGCTTACAACTATCAGCTGTAACGTATCCAAACCCAACTACAGATTTTGTAGTACTTAAAATTACAGACAGCGCTTTAAAAAATTTAGAATATACCCTTTTTGATTTGAATGGAAAATCTATTGCAAGCGATGCGATTCTTAATTCCAGTACGGAAATACAGATGAAACATTTATCTATAGGTGCTTATTTACTAAAAGTTAGCCAACAAAACCAATCAATAAAAACGTTTAAAATTATCAAACATCAATAACCATGAAAAAATTTCACACACTATTCTTCTTTTTATTGACAACAATTAGTGTCTTTGCACAATCTCCAGAAAAGATGAGTTATCAGGCAGTCATAAGAGATGCTACGAATACACTTTTAACGAATCAATCTGTAGGGATGCAGATTAGCATTTTACAAACGACGATAAATGGGACATCGGTCTATACTGAAACACAAACTGTTACCACGAACATAAACGGTTTGGTAAGTATAGAAATTGGTAGTGGAGTAAGTTCAGATAGTTTTAGCGCTATTGACTGGAGTGCTGGTCCTTACTTTATAAAAACAGAAACAGATCCAGATGGAGGAGATGTCTATACTATTACAGGCACAAGTCAGTTGATGAGTGTACCCTATGCAATGTATGCAAAAACCTCAGGTAGTTCAACACCAGGACCACAAGGAGCACAAGGAGCACAAGGCCCACAGGGAGCAACCGGACCAATTGGACCAACAGGAGCTACAGGTGATGAAGGAGTTCAAGGTATACAGGGAGGACAAGGCCCACAAGGTGCTCCTGGTGCAGCAGGTCCTCAAGGTCCCGCAAGTACTGTTCCAGGCCCACAGGGAGCAACCGGACCAATTGGACCAACAGGAGCTAC